>Ga0209591_10010139_pt1 | contig 10148 bp, 4 predicted proteins | sample MAT01_FD_187207 | JGI IMG/M metagenome (GOLD analysis project Ga0209591, IMG submission 187207) | Freshwater microbial communities from Lake Fryxell liftoff mats and glacier meltwater in Antarctica - MAT-01 (SPAdes) (version 2) | ecosystem: Environmental > Aquatic > Freshwater > Ice > Liftoff...
CCTCGATCTCGTGTCGCGTCGCACCAACCTGGAAACCGATGCCGAGTGTTCCGTTGTCGCGTGGTGGAACCTGCTCACCGTGGACAAGACTTTCCTGCCAGCGTGGCGGCAGAGCAAGTTCCCCGGCGGTTGCTCGCATGCGTGTGAACTGGAAACAAGCCTCTATATGTATCTCGATGGCGACAACGTGCGCCATGATCTCATCAAGAGTGGTACGATCAGCTTCAACAATGAAGATAGCCCGTTCAACTGGGTCGATCTGTTCGGAGCCGGCCCTGCAACGGTCGTCTCGTGGACAAGCAGCTATTCCGACACGGGCACACTTGGCGACGCGGAACTTGCCACGCCCGAGAAAGGCCGGCAAGCCTACGAGGAAGCGGTGAAGCAACTCGTGCGGTTCGTGACGTGGTTCAAGGAGCGGCCGAAGGATGTTCGCAAGGATCGCCACCGCACGCCACCAACAATGCCGCTGCCGTGGAGCCAGCGGCCGGTGAACTGAATCGGTTCAAAGCGAGCAGCCGTCAGCTATCAGCTATCAACCAAACCGGGGAAACGCACCGAAACCTCCTGCGGTTCACTGGCCGCTTTTTCTTGCTGACGCCTGATAGCTGATTGCTGACAGCTACACGAAAATGTAGCAAAGTCGCTCGGGTGGGGAATAAAGTTGGTCCCAGCATCTCACATCTCTATTCACATTGGCGTTCATCTGGGAAAGTTCCACTGAATCGTTCATTCTCGAACCGGCGGGCATCATCATGGATTTCCTTTGCCCGCTCGTGTTTGGGGTAATCGCGTTCGCGGCCGTCGGCCACTTCTTGTGGTGGATGATGGTCGAGACCCTGAAGGCGATTTTCAAACCCGTTGAACGCGGCGAGGATCGACCGAACGATTATCGGCCACCGAGTAAACGGGCGAACATGCGGGACTGCCCGGCGTGCGGGGCGGCGTGCAACCGAGATGACGTCGAGTGTCCGTTCTGCGGCTTCCAACTTCGCGCCCCCACCTCACGTGAGTTGGGCCGCGTGCGGACTGCCGAAGCGGAGGTGGAGTCGCTTGCCAATGCGGGTGACCTCGACCCCGCCACCGCCAAGACCGTCCTCGCACAACTCCAACGGCGGGCGCGCGTCATTCAGGGGTTACCTGTCGAGCCATCGAAGCCCGCGCGGGCCAGCGAACCGGAACCGCTGTTCGCCCTGTCAAGTGCGCTTGCGTCGCTTCCCGCTCCCGTGGAACCGCCTCCGCCAATCTCACTTGAGCCTTTGTCGAGTTCTTCGCCTGAGCCAATCTCGCTCGATTTGGTGTCGGAACCCGCGCCCGAGCCGATTTCGCTCGATTCCGTGGCCGAACCCGTGGGCTTTGCGCCGGCAATTGCCTCGCCTTCGTTTCTGACGGAAGCACCGCCGGAGCCGCCGCAGCGTGGTTCGGTGTTCGCGGCGTTCATGGAGGAGCGGAACATTCTGTGGGGCGAACTCGTTGGCGGGTTGCTCATCGTCGGATGTTCGATTGCTCTCTTGGTCACGCAGTGGCAACGCCTCGAAGCGTTTCCGTACTTCCCGTTCTTGCTGTCGGGGGCCATCACACTCGCGCTGTACGGGGCCGGGCAGTACACGCTACACCACTGGAAACTGACCGCGACAAGCCTCGGGTTGCTGGTCATCTCCATGCTGTTGACGCCGCTCGATTTGCTGCTACTCACCGACCCAATCACACGCGGCGAGTTGTCGTTACTCGCCGAAGCCGGGACGAAACTGCTCGCGGTGTTGCTCTTCGCGTGGGTGGTGCGGGGCGGCGGGCGCGACGTGCTGACGGCGCACCCCGAGTGGCGGTGGTGGCTCGCGTTGGCTGTGGTCGGGCCGCCCACCTCGCAACTATTGCCGGATGCGTGGTTCGGTGGCTGGGCGACAACTGGCTCGGTTTGGGTGGCGCTCGCGTCCTTCGCGGGGGCGTGTCTCGTTGCGCGTCGGAGCCTGGGAACAACCGATGTCCTTGACCGGCCGAGTGGGGCAGCGGTGCTTCAGTTCGTGGGTTTGGCCGTCTTCTCGCTGGCCGCAGCGTGGGGGTTGCACGTTGCTCAGTCGCTCGATGTCGCAGCTCGGGTGATTGGGTTGGCGGTGCCGTTAGTGTTGGCGGGTGCGGTGGTGATCGAAGCCGGATTAACCGTGGCGATGCGTGTGAAGGACGGTGGTCCACGAGCGACCGGAACGGCCGTGGCGCTGTCGGGGTTGCTGGTCATGACGGCAGGGTTCACGGCGGGCTGGTCCGAGCCGCTTTCGGTGCTGCTGGGGGCCGGGTTCGTGGGCTTCTACTTCAACCGCGTCGCGTTCGCGGCCCGCATCCCGGCGAGTATCGGGCTTGCCGTCCCATCCATCGCATTGGCCTCGTTCGTCGGGTATTTCGGACTTGTGGGACGTTGGGGCGAACCGCTCGCCCGCTTGCTTGGGACGGCCGAAAGCGGGGCGGTGTTGGCCGGGTTCTCACTCGTTCTTGCCGTGGTAGCCGAACTCTTGGCTCGCCGTGGGACCGCGATTGGCCCGGTCAGCTATGCCTTCGGTGCGGTTGGTGCCGGGTTGGCGGCGCTCTTCCTGGCCAATGCGAACGGCCTGGATCACCCGCTCACGGCGACAGCAGTTCACGCGGCGTGTGCAGTTGGCTTGCTCGCGTCCAACGTGCGCTGGCGGTTGCGGGCGTTGTCGCACGGCGGATTGTGGGTCGTGCTGATTGGGTCGTTGTGGGCGGTGTACGCGGCAGTTCCGCACCAACGGGAAGTGTGGGCGTTTGCCGTGGCACTTGAAGCGCTGGGGTTCGCCATACTCTCGCTTGGCATGAAGGGTTACCACACCGGCGCGGCGGCGCTCTTGCGGCGTGCGGGTCGGGATGTGTCCCTCGCGGCGGTGATCCTGGCACCCGTGCTGGCGCTCTTCGCACGCGGGTTCCCGGCCACGCGATGGGACACCGGAACGCTCTTCGTGCTGAGCTTCACCGGGCTGGCGCTTGCTCGTTTGACCGGCAAGGCGATGGCAACATACTTCGCGGCGAGCGTGGGCTTCCTGGCGTTCGTCCACTTGGCCCTGGCGCGGGCGGAATGGGAACCCGTTTCCCGAACGCTGTGGGTTGCGGTGCTCACCCACGCCACACTCGCCCTGCTGGCGGCCATCGCGCTTCGCCGGCTGGAACGGGTGTTCTCGCGGCCGCTGCGGACAACCGCGATGGCGTCGTCACTCGCGGGGATTCTCGTGCTGTTCGCACCGGCGTTCGGGCATGGTATCGAATGGGCTGGCGGTGCCGTGTGGCTCGGGTTGATCTGGCTAACGCTCGCGCTCGTGTGGCGTGAACGCAGCGATTTCGCAGTGTTCCAAATGGCGTTGTCGCTGGCGACGGTGCTGTGTGGCGTTGCGTGGATCGACTGGCAAGGTTGGTGGCCGACACGTTCGGTGGAATACCTCGCCCCAGCAGCGCTGCAGGTTTACGCGGTCTCGCTTGGATTGCTTGGGGTGGGCTGGGTGTTCGCAAGGCGACTTCTGCACAAGAACGCAGTCGCGCGGCAACTATGGACGGAACAGCCCATGTCGGCGGAACGGGTGCTGCTCGCCGTGCTGGTGGCGGGGCAATTCATGTTGGCCGCGCTCGCGGTTATCCCGGAGGTGCAATCGGAACTCATGCCCGTCGGCTGGATCACGCACCGCGTGCAATCTCTGGCGCTGCGACAAGCCTTTGGCTCGGGTGCGTGGGTGATGCTTGGGATGCTTGCGTTAACGCTCGTGGCGTCGTGGCGACTCGCTCGAAGCGAACGCGATACCGACCCGCACCTCATTGGACTGATGCTGCTGTTCCTGTCGGTGCCGGTAGTGTGGGCGGGCACGTTTCACGCGGAGTTGGCGACCGCTTCGGCGCTGCGTTGGGGACTTGGGGCGGCGTTCGCACTCGGCACGGTGGCGGTGGCGGTGCGAGTCCCACTGCGGCGCGGCTTGGATAGGTTGGGATTTCCGACTCAAACGCTGACCATCACGAAACCGAGTTTGTTGGTCATGCTCGGAGTGGCAGCGGTTGTTGTTGTCTTTGTCTCCGGACAAGTCGCACAAATTGGACTGACCGGGAAGAAGCCATCGGGGCCACTCGCGGGATCGATGTTTGCCACGATGGGAATGCTGCCGTCGAACCTCATTCCGCTCGTACTCGTAGTGTTCGGACTAGGTTGCTCGGCGGCCCGCGAGCGTTCGCCGGGGTATGCGTTTGCGGGCGGGTGGGTGTTCACTACGACAATCGCCGCTGGGTACGCTCTCGCGGTCATCACGAGTGGCGTTGCGTTCGACTCGACACACCTTCTCCGCGTTGGACTCCTGGCGTGCAGCGGCGCGGCGGTCTGGGCATTGGTCTGGCTGGCGACCGAACGGCGTGTCACGGGCGGTCGGATGTTAGACGTCCAAAGTCTCCTCGGGCTGGGCGGGCTTTCGCTCCTCGCGGTGTTGGCGGCCTTCGCGATCCTGTCGAACCCCGGGCCGCTGCCGACAGTTACCATTGTGCGGGACATCGCCAAGCCGATTCACACAGTCTGGGACTTCGGCTGGCTTGGTTGGGGCGCGCTCGCTCTTGGTGCGACTGCGGCGCTGTGGCATTGGACACGAACCGAGTCGGGGTTGAAGTTCCACATCGTGTCGGTTGCGGCGCTGATCGCCGGCGTCCTTACGGCGTGTGCGTTTCAGACCGAGGACTTCAAGGGTAAATGGCTCGCGTTTCACACCCTCGCATGTGCGTGGGCGCTGGTCGGATTTGGACTTGCGATTGCGTCCAGACAACGTCACATACCTTCGTATTGGCTCGACGGCATGGCCGGGGTTCTCACGGTGTTCGCGCTGCGTGTCGGGACGTTCGACCCATACCAACCGTGGCTGCCCGCGTCGCTGGCCTTGCTCGCTTCAGTAATCCTGGGCATGTCGGCCGTGCTGAATCGCTGCTCGTTCCGCATGGGACTTTCGGGGTTGCTCGTGAACCTCGCCGCGATTCTCGTCTGGATGACGCTGGCACCGGACACAATTTCGGGCTGCTTGCTGGCCAACGCCGCCGCCTTGGCGAGTGCGACCTTGTGTTGGACACTGGTGACCAAGCGAAGCATCGACATCGACTGGAGTGCGTACCTCGATTACGCCCGCGTGGTCTCGCTAGGGCTGTTGTGGCTTGGACTGTCCCCGACATTCGCGGGAGAACGGGTTGACCCCGCATGGCTGACGTGGTGCGCCACCGTCATCGTCGCCATTTCGATGCTAACCGCGACTGTCACAGTCTCCGACTTGGTTGGACGAGTTGGCATCTTCCTCGCCGGGACAGCGTTCGTGCTGTTGGGTGCGAGCGAAACGACTTCACAACCTGTGTGGGACGTCTGGCAGGCTCCACTGACGCTCGCAGCGTATGTGCTTCTCGCCAGTACCATGTGGGCAATCGCAACGTCACTGGGACACGGGATTCTCAAGTTGCCCCGCCCGAAAGTGTCTATCGATCCTCTCGCGGTCCAAGCGGTTGTTGCGGCGGTCGTAATCCTCGTGGGACTCAGACTCTCGTTGAGGTTGCCAGATTTGCTCGAACGGCTCGCAGCCGGTCCCTTCGCGGTGCTGTTACTCTTTGGAGCGGCAGCGCTGCTTGTCCGGGCTGTGCCGACGTGGGCGAACATGCTGCGGTTTGCGGTGGTTGCGCTTGGGGTGCTGGTGTTTGCGACAACCGCGTGGGCGGTTCCGGACCCGGCGGGGTCGCATCTGTGGTTGCATCGGACTGCTTGGCTGTTTGTCGCGCTCGTGGCGTCGGGGTTCGTGGGTTGTTCGTTCGCTCCGCGTCTCGGGGAGAACTGGCGGACGGCCGTGAATCGGACCGGGGGAGTCTGTGCGGCGCTTGCCGTTCTCGTGCTGGGTGTGAACCTCACGCAGCAAGTGCCGGTGTTCGATCCCATCGCGAAGCACACGCCGCTGGAACCCGCTGCGGTATTCGCCATGCTCCTCGGGGTTCTCGCCACCATCGTGCTGGCGCTCCGGTTCGCACTGAGTCGTGGACGTGATCCATTGGACATGCCCGACCACCGACGGACGCTGTACGTGTACCTCGCGGAAGTGCTGGTCGTGCTGTTCTTCACGCACATGCGCTTTAACGCGCCCGAGTTGTTCATGGCCGGTGCCGTGCGGTATTGGACATTCGCGGTGATGGCGATTGCGTTTGTCATCGTTGGATTGGCGGAACTCTTCGAGCGTCGGAAACTCCATGTGCTGGCCACCCCACTGCGGCGCACGGGTGTGCTGGTTCCGCTGATCCCACTGCTGGCGTTCTGGGCGAAGCCACCGGCGTTCCTGACACAGTTCGCCACGAATCAAGCGCCGGGGTTGAGTCCGCTGCTGGGCTATCTGGAGAAGCTGCCGCAGCACTTCGACACCTACGCATGGCTGTGGTTCCTCGCGGGTGCTTTGTACGGCTTGGTCGCGCTGTGGCGGAATTCGTTCGGTTGGGCGCTGCTTGCGGCGATAACCACGAACGCCGCGCTGTGGTCGCTGCTGACGTATCACGATGTGCCGTTCGCCGTGCATCCGCAAGTGTGGGTGATTCCGCTGGCGTTGATCGTGCTTGTGTCGGAACACATCAACCGGGCGAAGTTGCGGCGTGAGATGTCGGACGGGCTTCGCTATCTCGGCGTGGGGATGATCTACCTTGCGTCGTCGGCGGATATGTTTATTGCGGGTGCCGGTCAGTCGGTGTGGCTGCCGGTGATTCTCGCCGTGTTCTGTGTGGTCGGTGTGCTGGCCGGGATCATGATGCGGGTGCGGGCGTTCGTGTTCCTGGGCGTCGGCTTCCTGATGCTCGACCTCTTCGCAATGATCTGGCACGCCGCCGTGAACCTGCAACAGACGTGGGTGTGGTACGTCTCCGGTATCGTGCTGGGCGTGGCGATCCTGACGCTGTTCGCCGTGTTCGAGAAACGCAAACGCCACGACGACACGCGAGAGGGGAAGTGATTCGGTGAAGTTCCGTTATTTAGCCCCCGGCAAGCCGGGAGACTTTGCAGTTGAAGAACCCCCGACTTGCGGGGGCTAAATGAAGCAATCGAAGAGACTGGGTTGAGACCACAGCGGCGCGGGTGGTTCGGGGATGGGAAGCACGAGTGTCGGCTCATCCACGCTGGCGGCGTTCACGCGGTCGCTGACGGGCCAGCGTTCCATCTGCTCGACGGGATACGGGGTGAGCAACGGCAGCAACCTTTCGGCGCAGGTTTCTTTGGAATCGAGCCACAGGTCAAAGGAGTCTTCACTGAGGATCGCGGGCATGCGGTCGTGAATGGGCTTCACGAGGTCATTCGCGGCCACGGTCAGAAGTGCGACCGTTTCGACAACGCCAGCCGGGCCGTGCCAGCTTTCCCAGATGCCAGCGTAAGCGAGGACGCCGCCGCCGGACTTGCGGAAGAAGTACGGTTGCTTCTTCTTGCCGCGCTGCTTCCACTCGTAGAAGCCATCGGTCGGGACGAGACACCGCCGGAGGCGAAACGCCGCCCGGAACGCCGGTTTCTCCGTGATTGTCTCGACACGAGCGTTAATGTGCCCGCCGGTCCTGGCCTTCTCGCTGTTCGCCCACGAGGGAACCAGCCCCCACCGGAGTTCGGTGAGTTCCCGCTTTCCGTTGGTGAGCCGCACCACGGGAATGGCTTGTGATGGCGCGATGTTGAACCGACGCGGGCGCTCCTGGCTGATGTCGTAAGCCAGGCCGAAAAGGTCGGCGATTTCGGTTCCCGTGGTGGTAAGAGTAATGCGGGCGCACATGGCTTTAGGTTCCCCGGATTGTGTCTGGAAGTATACCACACGATCCCGGCTAACCTCATGTCAGTGCCCGCGGCGTTTCACCCTGGGCACGTCGGGAGGTGGTTGTCCCCAATCGGGGCAACGCTAAACAAAACGGTACACGATATCGCCAACAGGCGTGAACCTCGGAGGCTTTCCATGCGTTGCATTGCGTTCGCAACCCTCATGCTCGCCCTGCTTCCCATCGTCGATGCGAGGGAGAAGCCCGGCGAGAAACCCGAGCTTAAACTGTCCAAGGACGAACAGGCTATCGTCGATCTGACGAACGCGGAGCGCAAGGCCGCGAAGTTGCCGGCGCTGACGGCGAATCCGCAACTCATGGCCGCCGCTCGTTCTCATGCCCTGAACATGGCGAAGCAGGAGAAGTTGTCGCACAAACTCGACGACAAAGAACCGGCCGACCGCGTGAAGGATGCCGGGTACGACTTCGGCTACGTCGGCGAAAACATCGCCTGGAATCAGGACACGCCGAAGGAAGTTCTCGCGGACTGGATGAAATCCAAGCCGCACAAGGAGAACATTCTGAACGCGGAGTACACCGAAATTGGCGTGGCCGTGGAGAAGAACAAGAAAGGCGAACGCTACTGGGTGCAGGTGTTCGGCAAACCGCTTGAAAAGTAACGGAGCGCGAAGTTACGCAGGTGGTATGTTGGGGAAGGTTATCTGCGCGTTGTTGCCCCAGGGCTTCCGCCCTGGGCTACACAAGACGGCCCCTATCCGGGGCGAAGACCGCTTAGTGCCGCGCGCCCCGGACGGGGCCGGCGTTCGTAGCCCAGGGCGGAAGCCCTGGGAACCCGCACAACGCTAACCGCGTAACTTCTACGGAGCATCAATGGGCAAGGTTATCGTTCTGACCGGCGCGACCCGCGGGCTGGGCCGGGCGCTCGTGCCGAAGTTCGTCGCCGCCGGGCACACGGTCGTGGGCTGCGGGCGTTCGGAATCGCACATCGCGGAACTCCGCGTGGCGTTCCCGGCGCAGCACTTCACAGGAGTCGATGTGACCGACTTCCAGAGTGTTCAAAATTGGGCGAGTTCGACAATCGAAAATGTCGGCGTGCCCGACTTGCTCATCAACAACGCGGCCGCCATGAACACACCGGCCTCACTCTGGGAAGTGCCTGACGAGGACTTCATGCGACTTCTGGGCGTGAATGTCCTGGGCGTGTTTCATGCGATCAAGGCGTTTGTCCCGCAGATGGTGGAACGCGGCACGGGCGTGATCGTGAACCTTTCCAGCGGTTGGGGTCGCAGCACGTCGCCGAAAGTCGCCCCGTACTGCGCGACCAAATACGCCGTGGAAGGGATGACACTGGCGCTCGCGCAGGAGTTGCCACGCGGCATGGCGGCCGTGCCGCTGAACCCCGGCGTGATCGACACTGACATGCTGCGGCAGGCGCTCGCCGACGGCGCGGCGGCTTACCCCAAAGCCGAAGCCTGGGCCGAACGTGCCGCCCCGTTCCTGCTCGCCCTCGGCACGAAGGACAATGGGAAGTCGCTCACCGTGGGTTGATTGGTTGCGTTGTCGTTCTCTCCCGGAAACTCTTCCATGTCCTCGCACGTGATTCTCGCTATCGACCAAGGCACCACGAGTTCGCGTGCGGTGGTGTACGATGCCACGAACTTCGCCGTGCTGGGTGTGGCTCAACAAGGCATTGAACAACACTTCCCGCGTGATGGCTGGGTCGAACACGAACCGGAGGAAATCTGGTATTCGGTCGCCCGAACGGTCCGCGAAGCCCTGGCCAAATCGGGACGCGAACCCAGCGCCGTGGCCGCGCTCGGCATCACGAATCAGCGGGAAACGGTCGTCGTGTGGGACCGCGCCACGGGTCGCCCGATTGGCCGCGCCATCGTCTGGCAGGACCGCCGCACCACGGAATTCTGCCGGGAGCGGGCCGGCGATCAAGGCTGGCTCACGGCTGCGACCGGCCTCGTTCTCGATCCGTATTTCTCCGCCACGAAACTCCGGTGGATACTCGAAAACGAACCCAGTCTGAAAGTCCGTGCCGAGCGGGGCGACCTCGCGTTCGGCACCATCGACTCGTTTCTCATCGCGCGGCTCACGGGCGGCAAAGTTCACGCCACCGACGCCAGCAACGCCAGCCGCACGCTCCTGTTCGACATTCACAAGATGCAGTGGGACGACGAACTGTGCCGCTACTTCGGCGTGCCCCGTGCGATGCTCCCGACCGTTGCAGCCAGCACGGGCGACTTCGGCGTTACCCACGGCTTGGACTTCCTGCCCGATGGCCTGAGCATCCGTGGCGTGGCGGGCGATCAGCAAGCGGCGTTGTTCGGGCAAGGTTGCTTCGGCCCCGGCGCGGC
>Ga0209591_10010149_pt1 | contig 10143 bp, 2 predicted proteins | sample MAT01_FD_187207 | JGI IMG/M metagenome (GOLD analysis project Ga0209591, IMG submission 187207) | Freshwater microbial communities from Lake Fryxell liftoff mats and glacier meltwater in Antarctica - MAT-01 (SPAdes) (version 2) | ecosystem: Environmental > Aquatic > Freshwater > Ice > Liftoff...
CGGGATGTAATGGAACGTAGCCTTCTTTGGCTTACTTTGGCGCTTTAAAAGCTCTTCGGCCGAAATCACCTCAACCTTGGACGTGCCCTGGCCCTTCATCAGCCGCTCGATCGTTCGCGCCAACAGCTCGGCATCCATCTTGCTTTTGTCAACGCCGATGGTGCGGAACTGGCGGGAAGAAACCGCCGCGGCGGAATCCATAGATTTTACAAGTTGGGAAATTACATCTAACTGAGAATCGGTGGCTTTGATAATCAGCGTGTTTGCTTGGGGATCAACCCGGATCGTTGGCACCTCTTGAACATCGTGCTCATCACCGAAGACCGCGGCGATGTTGTCTGCGGTCTTTTGCGCATCGGCGTTTTCGATGGTTATTACGCGTATTGTGCGGCGCTGAGAATCGAAGACATCGCCTTTGTCCAGCTCGGTTACAACCTGCTCGGCGAGATCCAGGACCGCGCGTGGGCCGCTTATGATGATGGCGTTGCGGCGAGCATCGCCGACGACGCGAACCTTGGGAGATTCCACAGCGCCCCGTGCGATGGCCTGCATCTTCGCCCACTCGGGGAGCTTGTCCAGCGAGGACTCAGATTCCAATATCTGCTGGAGAAGTGGGGCGAGTGCGATGGCGCGGGCTTTGGTGAGGAGTAGCGTCCGAACACCCATGCCCTCAAGATCCACCGCTACGTCCAAGGCCTGAATGAGCGTCGCGGCGCGCTCTATCTGCGCCCCGGTGCCCACCACTGTAACAGTGTTGCTCGTAGCCTCGGGCGTGATCGTGGCCTCCGTTTCGCCGGGGCCGCCCTGGGCTTTTACAGCGGCAGAAATACTCTGGGCCGCACTTACGGCGCTCCCCTTGCCAAGCCGGAAGACGCGCAACTCGGTGGCTGATGCCGCGCTCTTGACATCCAGCGAGGTAATAATAGCATCCGCGGTGGCGATCAGTTGACTTGGCGCGGAGATTATGATTGTGTTGGAGGCGGTGTCGGCGTTGACCTCGATGGTCGTCGCTGCACTGGTGCCTTTGCCTTCGGCCAGCTGAATCTCACGCCATTTCGCGCTGAGGATTCGCTGGATGAGGGGCTGAAGCTGATCAGCCCGTGCGGTGGTGAGCGGAAACAACTTAAGATCTGTCGTCGCCACCTTCGGAGAGGCATCCATCTTCGCGATGACCTCTTCGATGATTGCGAATGCCTCCTGGTGCGTGCTTACGATCAGAGTTCGGGTGGTCGGCTCGGTATTTACGATCGTTGGTGCGGAGGTTGCCTTTGATGCGAGCGCACCGCCCGTGGCAAGGTCGCGGATGGCGCGGGCGACCGTCTCAATATCCGCTCGTTCGATCTTGTAAGTTCTGAAGACCACGTCCGCCGCGATCTTGGTCGCATCCAGACTCTTAACCAGTTGTTCAAAGCCGGCAAGCCGCTTGGCCGGTGCATCGACGATCAGCGAGTTGGTGGCGCGGTCAGCGCGAACCACCACTTCACGCGGGGGCTGCAGGTCGGGCCGCGGCTGGCGCGTGCGCGGATCAAGCGGGACGGGTAGCTGCGGGAACATCTGGTCGATAGTCTGAGCCAGCTCTTCAGCCCTGGCCACTTTCAACGGGAAGATGCGCAGTTCGCGCCCTTCGCCGCCCCCCGCCGCGTCGGTTTCGTTCAGCGATGTAACGAGCTTTTCGATCTCCTCGAAAGCGTCCCCCGCGGCGGAAACGATGAGCGTGTTGGTGCCCGCATCGGCCTCGATGCCGACGGGGTTCTTGCCACGTTGCTCGATTGGCCGTTTATCAAACTCGCGTTGTAATACAATCGCGAGGTTTGCGGCATCGGTGCTGCGTAGCTTTAGTATCCGCACCGGTGGGCGGTCGGCCGCTTGACGGCTATCGAGGCTCTTTATCAGCGTATCGATGACTGCAAACTGCTGGGCGTGTGCGGCGGCAAGTATACTGTTGGTGCCCTCGATCACTTCGAATACAGGCGGCGGACCGTTGGTGGCGATGAGCGTGCGACTGGAGGCCGACATGTCAACCAGAAAGTCCGCAACTTCCTGGGCCTTAGCGAGTTTTAGTTCGAACAGGCGAATCTCGCGGACTGGTCCGACCTGCTTTTCCAACTCCGAGACGATGCCTGCAAATCGGTCAAGCTCAACACGCGGGGCGAGCACGACCAGGGCGTTGCTGGACTCATCAAACGTAACTGTAGCTGGATCAGTTACGTTTGCGGGTTGGATCTGCTGGGCGTAGAGCGAAGCCGCGCGCTCCTTGAGTGCCCGTGCTTGCGCAGGCGACATCGCCGGAAGAGGAATAACGCGAAGGTCGCGGGCGGGTAGATCAGTGCCGTCGAGCCTTTCGAGCAAGCCCGCGAGCAGTGTAACATCCTGCTCTCTGCCTTTCATCACAATCGTTTTCAGTTCGTCGATCGATTCGATCGCGGGGCGGAATTCTGGCGGTGTCGAAAGGATGACAGCGGCGAGGCGAATGAGCTTGGCGGTCAGTTGAGAGGGCAAGCTCTTAGTAACAATGAAAGTCCGAGTCTGTACCGAGCCCGCGGCGATAGTCGCCATGCTCGACACGATGGCTTCAAAGTCTTTGATGGCTCCAGCGGGCGCGATGATGGTGGCGGCCTGAGTTGCGGGATCCATGCTCACGGCGATGGGCGCGACCTTCGCCTTGCCCGCCTTGGAATAAGCATCCTGGGCGCGCGCGATCGTCGCGGCGGCCGCCGCGGGCTCAAGCCCGGAAAGATAGATTACTTTCACTTGCTGATCGGCGGAGTTCTGCACGTCAAGCGCGGCGATAACTTGCTCAAACTGAGCGACGTCCGCGGCCGGGCCGGTGACGACGATGGCCCGCCCGTCGGGTGAGGCGGCGAACTTCACCGTCTGCACGAGGCGCTGGGGGAGTAGCTTGGTGAGTAGCGGCTCGATGGCGGACGCCGAGGCGAAGGTAAGCGGGATGACCGCACCGCGCCGCTCCGCTCGTGAGGGCGGCCCACCTTGAGTGGAGTTAACATCGGGATCGATCTGAGCGAGCAGCGCGCCCGCCTGTGCGATCGCCGGGCCGGGGCCCACAACTGTAATCTTTGAAACACTCTCAAGCGGAATGACAACCGGCTTCTTCTTGGGGTCGGCGTTGGCAAAGAGCGCGTTGAGCTGGCGTGCGGCTTCTTCGGGCGAAGTCTGGGATAACGAGAATGTCTGCATCTGCTGATCGGGGCCCGCAGAGGGCGCGCCACCAATGTTGCTCGACTCAGGCGTATCCAGGAGCGCGATGAGTTCTTCGACCGTTTTCAGTCGCGATGCGCTGCCCACCGCCACCACTGAGTTGGTGCGGGCATCCGCGGCCAGATTCAAGCCCGCGAGATTTTGTTCCTGGATGGTGCGCTTCTGTCCGTCTTTGTCGACGATGACGGTTGTTATCTTCTCGCCCACCAGCCCCTTGAGGGCGGTTAGGATCGTCTCCGCCTGCGAGTGCCGTAGTGGGAAGAGGCGGAAGGCCGAATCAACCGGACGAACGGCGTCGATGGCACTGATGATGTCCCGCAGCCGTCGAACCTGTGCCGCGGACTCTACCAGCACGATCATGTTCTGTGCCTGCACAGCGATGATCCCCCCGATGGGGCTAATGAGGGGCTTGACCTGCTCCGCGACGAGCTCCGCGCGGGCGTTATCGAGCGGAATGCTTATGGTCACGATGAGGTCCGGTGAGAGCTTATCCACGCCGTCGATGGTGCTGATCACCGCGGGCTTCTTCATCGAGTCGGCGAGCGTCGCCAGATACATGTACTGATCCTGACGGCGCAGGTGCACGCCGTAGCGGGCCAGATTAAGGTTGAGTATTGAGAGAGCGTCCGCCAGCGGGTACGAACTGGGACTGATAAACGTAATGGTTCCGGCGGGCGCGGGAGCTTCAAAGATAATCGGCACACCGCACTCGCGGGCAAAGAAATCCAGGGCCTGATCGATCGGGGTATCTTTGAAGTTAAACGAAATATTCTCGGGCGGTGCTCCGGCAACAGCGGCTGCCGGGACTGGCGCGGTCGCCAGCGTTGAAGCAGCCTGCGTTACCGGCACCGCGGCAGGCGAAGGCTGCGAAGCGGCATCGGACTGAGAGGGTTGACTCCCCGCCGAAGGCGCTTGTGCGAACGCAACACCTGTGCTTGATCCCGCGCACGTAAGTATCGCGACCAGCGTACGGAGGCGAATGGCCCGACCGGGCCGCGAGCTTAGGCCATCAACTCGCGCCGCAGCGATGATGTCGGCAACGAGGACCGGCGGTGTGGGCGTCATAGGTGTTATCATGGTTCGGTTCTTCATTGGTGATCAACCCCTGTGCCATGCGGTCCTACTTGCGGTCAAGCAGTGCGGCTGATTCCGGCTTGACAGTTTGGCTATCGGTCTCGCGCGACGAAACCGGCGGCGAGGCGGAGGGCACGGTGGCACGCCGGCTGTCGAGCATCTGTCCGTTGAGCAGTTCGTACGACTCTGTGCCAATCTTGATTAATGCGGCCTCGCCGCCCACACTGATGAGTGTAATTTCCTGTAGTGTACCGCCCGGCCCTAGTGTTCTGGTCTCTCCCGTACTTATGTTGGTAAAAAAGGCGCGATGGCCTAATCGGCCGCTGGCCAGCCCCGTCAACCGCCAGGGCGACGCCGCGGAAGGTGCCGGGGGTGGTGAAGGCGAGGGGACAGCGGCCGGAGCGACCACCCCCGCGACTTCGGCGGGCGGGGGATCAAGCATCGACTTACGTAGTGTGCCTCGGGCTGTGACGGCGTTAATTACGCTATTAGCACGTTCATCCAGCAGCGCAATCAGCGGCTGCGCGGGCGGCGCGGCGTTGGCTTGCGGAACATAAATAGTTGCGACATCGATGCGGATCTCGCACCGCTGCGGCCCTTCGCGGAGTGCGAGCGGGCGTAATGAAAAGCCTTCCACCCGATGGATCCACGGCTGCGCCTGCAATAACGCCATCGCACGCAGCGATTGGTCAATCGTTCCCGATCCGCGAACGCTGCCACGGAGAATGAGAAAGTCTGGGCCGCTGGTTTGAAGGGCAGACTTTAGCGAACGGGGTGCGGCCGAGACTGAGCGAACGGGGTTCTTGGCCTCTTGCGGTTCGCTGTGGTCGACGAGAACCGAGACGAGCCCGCTAGTTTCCGCGACCCGGCTCAGGCCGTCCCGGAAGCGAGCGCTTACTTCATCTAGCTTGTAGCCCAACGTAAACGCTCCCAATGCCGCAGCGCGGTCGGCGACTTCAAACTGTGATATAAGTGCTTTGTCGAGCCTCTCTGTATTCGCCAAAGAGCCGCTGATCTGCGAGAGCAGCAGATCGCGTTTATTCGCGTAAAAGAAACGATAAGCCTGCCACGCGAGCAAGGCGCAGGCAACCAGCGCGGCAACTCGCGGCAGCGTAATATAATGATTTGGAGCGGCGGCCACCGCGGACGGCGCGGGCGTGGGGAACTGAGTCACTTCTCGCCCTCCACTTTAGGCAGCGGCACCGCGCCGTCGGCGATTGCTGGTGGAGTTGCTGGTGGAGGCGATGATGAGGGCGATGATGAGGGCGATGATGAGGGCGATGATGAGGGCAAGGTCGGTGCGGGGGGCGTCGTCTTCGGTGTGGTCACCGGGGGAGCCTTGGCGGAAGTGGCCGGTCCCTGCGTTTTCTTCGCGGGCTTTGAAGCATGCTTCTTAACAACCGCGATTGGTGCGGGCGTCACGCACGGCTCCGCAAACGGCGAGAGCTGCGCCGATGAGAGGCCGAATGCGAACTTGTCAGGGACATCAGGTCCTTGGCTTTCTACGCCGTAGATACCGCCGTTCATAAGCCGTTCGCGCAGATCAGAAGCAATCTGGCGGGACCGCACCTTGCCGCCCAGATCAAAGATAACTTGGGTGGACGTATTCCAAAGGCCCCCAATGTAACCACTGCTCGGCGTTCCGAAGCTGTACCGGATCGAGGTCACGCCGCGGGCACTCACTTCATCAACCACTCCTGCCGTGGGCACCGGGAGCGATTCTGTCAGTTTTTGCATGTGCCCCAGCCAGTCAACCTTCGCCGCAGCCCAGCTCTCGAAGTGGCTTACTTTGGCGTGTGTCAACTGAAAGGTATCAAAATCCTTGCGCAGCTTTGCTTCGTTCGCCTGTGCCGCGGTCAGGTCGCCGCGGAGGCCGCCCAACGCACGATCGGCGAGCACGTACCCTCCACCAATGGTTACAATCAGTGCTAATGCGGCGACGAGCGCGGTCCGCCGCCGCTTCGCCGCCGGGTCCGGCAGCTTGCGCGGGTTTGCGAAGTCGAGCGATGGGCGGGTGAGCAGTTGTTCGACCAGCAATCCTAGCAGCGGCGCGAGCAAATCAAACTCACGCCGCGGCAGACCCTCGGGGAGTTTAATATAAGCAGGGAGTGCTGGCTGTTCCCAATGTGAACATAATGCCAGCGCGGTGCGCTCGCCAATGAGTCGCGTCAGATTCTCCGGCGCGGTAACGGCGATAAGCTCGGGGGCTAATAGACCAAGCCCCGGTGACGCTCCGAACGCCATCCAAGTGCGCTTGGCCTCGACCGCCACCCGATCCGCAAATGCTTCGAGGACCTCGTTGGAATGCTCGCCGTGACCCTCAGCTTCACCTTTCTGAGCCGGTTCGGCCGTCAACTGTGGCACAGCCAGATCGGCAGAACGAGCGAACAAAAGTTGACCATCACTTACGACGATAAACTCAATCGCCCGAGAGCCGAGTGTAATCCCCAGAACGGCGCCCGCCTTGCGTTGAGAGAGCTCTGCCACCATTGCTGCGGCCCCGCAGCATCGCAGGGTAATCCGGTGTAGTTTCATCGATGCCGCGGCGGCGAGTTCTTTGATGAAAATGAAGCGGTCCGATGGAAGCGCAGCAGCGAGAATGGGAAGCGGAGCCGTGGCGACCGTGGCGACCGTGGCGACCGTGGGTTGTGCGAGCGAGGCGTCCCCTCGACGCTTTGTGTCGGGTGCTCGCGAGGGTATGAAGTCTATCGAGGCACCTTCCACCTGCATCGCAAGTTGCCTCACCATCTGAAGCCGGACAAGGTTGGAAAGCTCGCCGCTGGTCAGTGTTGCGCCCGCGGGCAGCGCGACTTGCTTGAGCACCACGTCCGCTCGTGCAATCGAAAAAATTACCCGCGAGGTGGGGATCTGCCCACGGGCACACTCGGCGCTGATCCATTGTCCGAGTTTTGAGGCGTTATTAACATCAATAGATGGCGGCAGTTCGGCCACCAGCCACCGGCGCACTGTGATTTGGTCCGACGAGACAATCGCCGACACCGCCAGTAGATAAAGGCCGTCAAACTCCAGCACCGAAATGTCTTTTCCTACTGCCATATTTAAGTTCGATCACGCCCCCGGTGGGGCCACAATTTTAGGGCGATTCGCGCGGTGAATCCGGCCGGAATATTTGCGGGTGACTATACAACGTCTCGCGGCTTCCAGGATCGGACGCGCGCGAACTGTTAGGAGCGCGATAACGCCCCCATTTCCCCCCTAGTCGTGGCCTCTGCCGAAGTTCTCCATTGGCCTCGGAAGGTGGCGCGAGGGAATCGTGGCGAGATTCGAGTTCCGGGCGTTGCGGTGCGGTCCTTAAGGGAGGGGCCGACTCGTCTTTCTCCTCTGTCGCAGATTCTTCGTCGGGCGACGTTGCGTCGATCTCAGCATCGACTGCGGGATTAGCTTCGGTTAGATTAGTTCGATGGGTGCCCGCGAGAAGAGTGCCATAAGGAGTTAAGTGATCGAACGGAACTTCATGCAGCGCGACGATGCGTGCGGGCGTTTCAGAAGCGTCGATGAAAGCAAAGAGCGCGAGTGACCTGCGGCTGGTCCCCGGGCTTGCTTGCCGAATTTCGGGCCCATTCCTTGGCCTATCCGTTGCAGAGGTCCTCGAATCAGAGAAACTTCCAATCGATTGGCCGCCTCCGCCGGGAAGCGACGCGATGATCCGGACTCCCCACTGGAGAGAACGCGTCGTAATTTGCGGCGAGATGGCGATTAATTTTTCCGCAGTTATGATGCGAGATTCGAGTAAGAACGCTGTAGATTCGCGTGCCGACGAGGAGAGGGAACTGCGTGTCGTGACGATCCGCTCCGCCGCCGCGGGCGAGATGCCCAGGGCGGCGGTGAGCACGGGCGCTGGTGCACGCAGAACATCGATTACTCCTTCGCGCTCGGCCGCGTCCGAATCGGTGATGGCATCGAGCGTCGCGCAGAGCGTAGCCGGTGATAGCCCGCCAAGCCGCGGCCCAAGCTGGGGAATGAGTTCGCTCCAAGACTTACCTTGGAACTGCGAATCCAGTAGTGGGGAAACCAAGTCAGCAACTGACTTGTCGAGCAACTTAATTGTCGCTTGATTCTCCGTCGTTGGCCCGGACCCGACTATAAGTCGTGGGTGAAACTTCGAATCTCCATCCCGGCCTCGGAAAACCAATGGGTCCCAGGAATGAGTTGTAATATACTGCCGCAGAGGCTGCAAAGTTACGTGCCCCAGAAGCTTGCAGTCTTGGGGTATAAGGTACCCGTTTGGAGGTCTGTGGCGGGCGGGATTGAGCGCTGCTGCCAGACCGCTCGATTTAGCCGCCGGCTGGGGGATTGGCGACGTGGAGGCGGCGATTACGTCGGACTCGTCCACTGCTTCGGCCGATTGCGCCCTGCCAGATGTAACGGCGGAGAAGAGGGCTTCGAACTGCTCGGGGGTTGCACTATTAATATTAAGCAATGCCGATAGACTTGTGGCAGATTGGCCAACGGCACGGGAGGTGCCGCGCGTAGCAACGCTGCTGGCCTCGTCTTCGGGTGAACGTCCATCAACCGAATCAAAGGTAGATCCCGGCTCACTCAGCTCAAGGGGCTCAAATCGAAGACTGATTCCGTCTTCGAGTGTAATCGGCTCTGGGAGCTGAAAATCGTCCCCGTTCATGAGCAAATCATGCTGCTCATCCGCGGCGTGCTGCAAGACTTTCAACGCTGACCTCGCGCTCGAACGAAGCTGCGAATCTCGCATGGCAAGGGTGGCCGCCACTGAAGAGTTCCCCAGCCGTGCGGAAAGCGTTGCCAAAGTAAGCGCCGCAATAACTATCAGCGCCGCGACAACCAGGAGTGTCGAGCCTCTGCGCGTCCAGAGTTGTGCGGGAGCGAGTTTCGACTTTGATCTGGAATCGGGACGTAAACGGCGGCGCGACCGTGGGCTCAAAGCTTTAGTTGGCGGCGAACGGCTCGAGGGAGAGTCGGTGGGGCCTGCGCCGGCTGGATTCGGAGCAGCCGAGTCCGGAACCGACAGCACGATCTGCAGATCATTATGTTCGACCAATCCCGAATCAGCAAATCGGCCTGTCACTTCGATTGCTTGAGGCAGCCCCCCCGACTCTCGCGCGTCGTACCGCTCAACAAAGGTTCGGTCTTCGAAGTAAAGTATTGAAAAAGCGGCCAAACCTGTCAGGATAGGCGAGGGCGGATTGTCGTCCCACGCGGCCAGTAACTCACCGCGGCCAGCATCGAACTTCAGCGTAAAACGAGATGTAAGTCCTGCGGGGCTGGCCGCGTTCTGCGCACGGGTTGGGATTGTGACTTGGTCGGCCGTTCCGACGAAGTCAACCACGCCATCGCTCGCGCACGCGCTCATTAACGCACGGTCCATCGCGCTTACGAGTGCTTGTCGCTGATCCAAACGCAACGATCTTTCTGATAGCTTGGCACGGGTGCGGACGATGGTATCGTACATCGCGAACGATGCGAACAACACCGCACCGATCAACATAATCGCGATCATAAGCTCGAGCAGAGAAAAGCCTCGCTCACCGCGCCGACTCGCGCCCAACACTTCGCTGCCCGGTCGTGAGCCAGTACCATAGCGACTCCACGAAGTTCCGCAAGTATCGAGGCGAGCCTTGCGCCGCCGTCCTTTACGAGGTAAACGAAACTGGCGGCGATCTCGCGCAATCGTCGGGAGGGGCGGGTGCGCGAACGCCCCCGGGCTGTGGGTGTGCACGGCCCATTCCGAGACGAGATTAGGCAAGACCGGGGTCGCCCTGGCGATGGGGCGTAGCGACAGATACCGCTGGAGCGAAGCGGACGGTGGCGCATCATCGGCTGCGCCTGCGCGGGTGATGTGGATCACAACTGAAACCAACT
>Ga0209591_10010151_pt1 | contig 10142 bp, 7 predicted proteins | sample MAT01_FD_187207 | JGI IMG/M metagenome (GOLD analysis project Ga0209591, IMG submission 187207) | Freshwater microbial communities from Lake Fryxell liftoff mats and glacier meltwater in Antarctica - MAT-01 (SPAdes) (version 2) | ecosystem: Environmental > Aquatic > Freshwater > Ice > Liftoff...
CGTGTTTGGGACGACAAAATTAGTTATTAATCTGACTTCTCAAAAAATCATTCACTATTTCCCACTGATTTTTTTTATTTCATTGAGTTTCATCAGTGCTTCCACCGGTGTGAGGGCATTGATATCAATCAGGGTCATCTCATCGCGTATTTGCCTGAGCACCGGATCGTCCAGTTGAAAAAAGCTCAGTTGCAGGTTTTCGTCCTTGCTGTTTTTCTTTTTCATTTCCGACATGCTTCCCGCATGCGATTTTTCCAGTCGACCCATGATTTCGTGGGCGCGGGCTACAACTGTTTTGGGCATCCCGGCCATCTGAGCCACATGGATTCCGAAGCTGTGCTCGCTCCCTCCCGGCTTGAGCTTCCGCAAAAAAATCACTTTGTCCTTAATTTCTTTTACACTCACATTAAAATTTCGGATGCGCTTAAAGAGTGCGTCCATCTCATTGAGCTCATGGTAATGCGTAGCAAATAATGTTTTGGCGCGTGTTTCACCACTTTCGTGAATAAATTCGGCGATGGCCCAGGCGATTGAAATTCCATCATAGGTGCTTGTACCCCGCCCGATCTCATCGAGCAAAATCAAACTGCGGTTTGACAAATTGTTCAAAATGCTGGCCGTTTCGTTCATTTCGACCATGAAGGTCGATTCGCCTGAAGAAATATTATCGCTGGCTCCCACCCTGGTAAAAACCTTATCGATCAGGCCAATCTTTGCGGCGGAAGCAGGAACAAAACTGCCCATTTGGGCCATGATGACGATAAGTGCTGTTTGCCTGAGCAATGCAGACTTTCCGGCCATGTTGGGTCCGGTAATCATCATAATTTGCTGCCGGGTATTGTCGAGATATACATCATTGGTGACATAAACTTCCCCAGCTGGCAATTGATGCTCAATCACTGGATGGCGTCCGTCCTTTATATCCAAAATGAAACTTTCATCCATTTCCGGGCGGACATAATCGTTCTCTTTGGCGATCCGCGCGAAAGAAAGCAGGCAATCCAACTCTGCGATGCGATGCGCATTGAGCTGCACGGGCTCAACATACAGCGTCAAATCATTGATGAGATCGTTGAACAGTTGCGTCTCGAGCGTGAGAATGCGATCCTGGGCACCCAGAATTTTCTGTTCGTACACTTTAAGCTCTTCCGTGATGTAGCGTTCGGCATTCACGAGTGTCTGTTTCCTGATCCAGTCATCCGGAACTTTTTCCTTGTGGCTATTGCGCACTTCCAGGTAATAGCCGAATACATTGTTGAAGGCTATTTTCAGAGATGAAATTCCTGTGCGTTGAATTTCAGCCTGCTGAATGGCGAGAAGCCTTTCCTTGCCTTTCGTACTGATATCCCTAAGATCATCCAATTCTGCGTGCACGCCGGCCGCCATGACATTTCCCTTCAGGATGCTCACCGGCGCATCTTCTCTGATCTCTCTTTCTATCCGTTCGATCACCGGTTTGCAGGGATTGAGTTGTTCGGCAATATGCCTGAGCATTTCATTTCCAGAAGTTGACAAGAGCGCTTTGATGGGCACCATGGCCTTGAGCGCACGGCAGAGTTGAAGTACTTCCCGTGGATTAATTCTGCCGACTGAGACCTTCGAAATGATACGTTCGATGTCTCCTATTTTCTCGATTTGTGCACCGACTTCCATGGCCAGGTCGGCTTTCGCCAAAAAAAGTCCAACCGCTTTGTGACGTTGAACAATCGGCTTGAGTTGTTTGAGGGGCAACACCATCCATCTTTTCAGGAGTCTGCTGCCCATGGGCGAAATGGTTCTGTCGATTATTTGCAGAAGCGAAGTGGCACCTTCATTGGCAGCGGAGAGCAATTCCAGATTCCGTATGGTAAACCGGTCAAGCCAAACGTGGTGATCCTCTTCGACGCGCGAAAGTTTTGAGATATGACCCAGCCGGTCGTGGTGTGTTTCTCCCAAATAATGCAGGATGGCCCCGGATGCGATGATGGAGGAATCCATTTCTTCAATACCAAATCCTTTGAGGGAGGTGGTTTTGAAATGCGTCACAAGCCGTTCGTACCCATAGTCGCGGGAAAAAATCCAGTCGTCCAGACGAAATGTGTGAAATTTTCCTCCAAACAGATCAGTGAATTTAGCTTCATGCTTCCGCTGAAAAAGCACTTCACTGGGTTTAAAACCCTGCATGAGTTTTTCGATATATGGAATGGATCCCTGCGCCGTCAAAAACTCACCAGTCGAAATATCGAGTAAGGACAAGCCCGCCCTGGACTCCCCGAGATGAATTGCCGCCAGGAAATTATTTGTTTTGTGATCCAGCACTTGTTCATTGTACGCCACCCCGGGTGTAACCAATTCCGTAACTCCGCGTTTTACAATGCTCTTTGTCAATTTGGGATCTTCCAATTGGTCGCAAATAGCCACCCTGTAGCCGGCTCGCACCAGTTTAGGCAGATATGTATCAAGTGAATGATGTGGAAATCCGGCAAGCTCTACGTGCGAAGCAGCACCATTTTTTCGTTGCGTGAGTACGATCCCGAGTATATTCGCCGTAGTCACAGCATCCTGGGAAAATGTTTCGTAAAAATCACCCACGCGAAACAACAACAAGGCATCAGGATATTTGGCCTTGATTCCGAGATACTGCTTCATGAGCGGTGTCTCTGTGATGTTATCTTTGTTTGTTTTTTGTACTGACACAATCAAAATACTTGGTAGACCACGAAAATACCAATACCACCAGGGTTTTGGAACCAGGGTCAGCCGGAATTATTATTTCTTATGAACAAGAAATTACAAAACAGCGCTCTGGAACGGATCGGCATTGAGGCATTTAAAGATGCAAATAAAAAACCGGTTTATGTTATTTTGGACAACATTCGAAGTGCCCAAAATGTCGGCTCCATTTTCAGGACCATGGACGCGTTTCGCTGTGAAGCGCTGCTGCTCTGTGGTATCACGGCAGTTCCTCCTCACCGGGAAATCAATAAAACGGCATTGGGCGCAACCGAATCGGTTGAATGGCGGTATTTTTCCGATACCATGGAGGCACTTGTGCATCTAAAAGCCAAAGACATTCGTATCTACGCAATCGAACAAACGCAGGGATCTGTTTTCCTTGATTCTTTTGACGCGTCGGGAGGCCAACCGGTGGCGTTTATTTTTGGCAATGAAGTGGATGGTGTATCCCAAAACGTAATAGACGCGTGCGACGGAAGTATAGAAATACGGCAATATGGCACAAAACATTCATTGAATGTGGCCGTGTGCGCAGGGATCGTGATTTGGGAAGTAGCTGGAAAAGTAAAATTTTAGAAATATCCTGCGTGACTGATTTTTGTATCTTTCGGCGACAAATTTGGAATGCTGGCATGTTATTGAAAAGAATCTGTCTGCTGACAGTTGTAATCCTCGGTATATCTGTTGTCAATCAATGCTATGCCCAATACTTCAATTCGCGAAACGGGTATTGGAAAAACGAAAGACACGCCTTTGGTTTTGGGGTTGGAGCCATTAATTTTTTAGGTGAGCTTGGCGGACGCGATCAAATAGGTACTAATTTCATCAACGATCTCGAACTTTCTGAGACCAGACCTAACCTCATGATCAATTATCGGTATCAGTTCGGACGTCGGTTTTTTGCCAGAGCACAGTATACATTTGGAATCATTGGCGGCAATGACGTTTTGACGGAAGAGATATTCAGGAGAAACAGGAATTTGCATTTTAGATCGACAATTCATGAAATTTCTCTTCAGATGGAAGCCAATATCTTGGACTTCTCAAAAAAAAATCTGTATGACAGGGATATAAAACAGAGTAAGCTTGCAGGTTCATCCTTATATGTCACGGCTGGTGTTGGTGTTACCCGGTTCAATCCCCAGGGAAATTTCAACGGCGATTGGTATAAATTGCGCGCTCTTGGAACTGAAGGCCAGATGCAGGACGATGGACCTGAGCCTTACTCACTTTACACTGTGGTGATTCCAGTTGGTATTGGCTTTCGCATAGATTTAAACAGACAATGGAACATCGGGCTTGAGGTCGCTCATCGCATTACATTTACCGACTATATAGACGATGTGAGTACGGTGTATTACGACAATGATGTAATCACACAAAGTCAGGGAGAACTGGCCGCATACTTTGCCGATCCCAGCCTCGGATATTATGTAGACGAGGCTGGCAATCAACGGCCTTTAAACTCCACAGAAACAGGACTACAGCGAGGCGATCCCAATGACAATGACGCCTATCTCTACGCGATGCTTACGACAACGTACAAAATATCCCAAAGAAGATTTAAACGCACCAAAGGTCGTGTGACCAAGCGAAGAACAAGAAGGGTATTGTTCTGATACGGGTCCTTACAGAGACAACTTATATCTTGTGCCGCACTCATCGCGGCTGTTGCAGTTGGTGATCATCAGCCCAAAGTTGCTCATAGGTTGGAGAACCCGGTGCTTTCGCGCTGCATGGAAAAAGGTATATCATAGATATGTACGGTGATATTAGTCGGGCCACCGCACGCACACGCCTGTCTGCCGTGGGGCAGGCATCTCGCGGGTATGTCTTTGATCGGCGCCCCGCCGAATTTAAAATTGCAAAATGAACCCCGGCTAAATCATTATAAAAGTTGCCTAAGAAATACGGAAACCATAGAATTGAGACACAATTTGCCACGCTTTTCGCATGCCGCGACCCGGCGTGGCAAGTGAGGCCTTGGCTCGCCTCTAGCCCTTAAGTACGGAAGCCACAGGCTTCATGGTCTGTCACCAGGCTTGAAGCGTTTCTACTGTCAGGGCATTGCAATGCGCAACCGTCTGCGGATGAATTGGATGAATGAAACAGTATGGTTAAAACACGGGGTTCTCACATGTTGTCACACAGGGTCAATCGGTCAGCTTGCTATCACATCTTCAGATAGACATAATAAAAAAAAGGGCTGCCAAAATTTGGCAGCCCTTTCAAAATCATTCAATCAATATATTATTTGATCTGATCCTGGTGATTTCTGAACTCAAGATCAGATGCTGCTTTCTCTTTCAACGATGCATCAAGCGCGTATGCCGCCTGAAGGTTGCTGGACACAGCAGCGCTATCACTTGAACGTGCAGCAATAATAGCCATTAGATACTTACCTTCAGCAGTATCTTTTTCAGGAGACTGATTCAGAGTAGTTTTAGCTGCTTCAGTGCTTCCTGCAAGTACCTGGGCCAACGCTTTGTTGAAAGTATTATAGCCTTTCATATTCTGCACTGCAGAAGCGTAATTACCATTTTGAAGATCGATGAGACCCATATTGTAGTTTACTTCGTCTCCTGCACCGGCAGCTTTGCCGTAGCCTTCAGAAGCTTTTTTGCGGTCGCCGTTTACACGTGAATAAATTGCCATGTTATTTGAAGCGACTGGATTTTCCTGCAAATCATTAGAACGTTTAAACATGTTGTTTGCTTCATTCATTTCGTTCTTTCTCATGTGAATCACGCCCATATTGTTGAATGCGCGGGAATCCTGCGGGTAAGTCTCAGATGCTTTTTTGTAAATGGCGAATTGCTCGTTCATGTCATCCGTAAGCGTGGCTGCATAGAGCATTTCCTCTAAGGTCAATGTATCGGCCTGAGCTGAGCGGGCATAAGCGATGATTTGCTCGTCGGTATAACCTACGATTTCATAATTTACAGATATCTGTGAGCGGCGCAATTCAGGAAGAATTTTATCTGCAATTTCCGTATAAGTCGCTGCCAGATTTTTGATCTCCTGTTCTCTTTTTGTATTGTCAGAATACATTTCGAGAATTCGCAGGATAAGGGCTTTGTCTGCAATACTTGAAGCTTGCATCTTGTCTTTAAAACCAGCCCAGTCTTCACCTTTTGGTACCAAAGTGAAAAATGTTGCAGCATCGTAAGATACCTTTCTTTTTTTCATCACGTCGCCAACAGCTTTCGCTGCGCTTTTAGCACGGTCGTCAGCAAGATTTTCATTCAGACTGATTTCTCCTTCCGGTGAAGCATAAGCCTCAATGCGACCACTTTTAAACTGGTAATTGGTCTTGCCGGCATTGTCTTTCAGAAAATTATCCAACGCTTTCATGTCCGCGTCGTTCAATTCTCCGGGCCGCACCACTGATGAATTCACGAGGTAGTTTATCACTGCATCCGCTTTATTTGAAGTAATGCGTTGAAATTCATCTTTCGCGATGATTGGCATATCATCATCCATCATCAGGTAAGGGGTGGTGATGACACCATCCGCCAATTTATATGGATCGAAGGCGCGTTCTTTTTTGCCCTGACGACCCATAAGATTCAACATGAGGTCAGAGTCCTTCATTTCAGGGGTGTAGGCCACCTTATCTGTGTATGTAAAGTTCTTGCCGTTGTCATAAGGTATTACAGTTGCATTGCCAGGTGCGTCCTCGCCCTGAAACTGAACGGGCTCGAAAGGTGTGCTACCGGCTGAGTAGGTAAGTGTTGGTGTAATTTCCACAGAAGCTTTTTTGCTGAAATATTTTCCAGGGAAGTTACCGCTGATGTTTATTTCTACACTGTCGCCGCGCACAATGAGCGGATTCGGTTCGAGTTCGTATTTAATTGTTTCTGCGTATTTGGCCATTTTACCCAAACCACCGCATGATGTAATTAAGAGCCCTGAAAAGGCTATAAAGGCTAAAGCTTTAAAATTTGTATGCTTCATTCGTATTTTATTTTTGTGAAAAGGTAATTGGTTCTTCATTTTCAGGGTGCAATAATACACATTGTTTTCCAGATATTAAAAGCTGGTCAGCGTGTTTTAAACAAAGTAAAGTGCATGTCAAACCGGCTGACCATGAAGTCATTTAGACAGTCGTTTTTCAATCAGAGATAAGATGCTTTGGAAGTCTGCGGGATTGGCTACAAAATCCAAATCGGAGGTATCAATCACCAGTACCCTGAGCTGATCGGCGTGTTTTCTAAGGAATTCAAGGTATTGCGATTGAATTCGCTCTAAATAAGATACCTGAATTTCCTGTTCATATGGACGACCTCTACGCATAATATTCTGAATAAGCTTATCCACGGGAGCGTATAAATAGATCAAAAGATCGGGTTTCGTAACCGACTGAAACATGATATCAAACAGCTGCCAAAAAAGCCTAAATTCTTCTTCAGATAGGTTTGTCCGGGCAAAGATCAGGGATTTGCTTAAAAAATAATCGCTGATGACAAGATCAGAAAACAGGTTGGGGTTGGTGTTTTTTTGGTTTAACTGCTGATATCTTTCCGCCAAAAAAGACAACTCAAGCGGAAATGCGTATCGATCTGGCTCAGCGTAAAATTTGGGTAAGAAGGTATTGTCTTCAAATTTCTCAAGCAGAAGTTGGGCTCCGTAATGCGCGGCCAATTTATGTGTAAGCGTGGTCTTGCCCGCACCAATATTTCCTTCAACCGCGATAAAATTATAATTCATTCCTAAAAATTGCATTGGATGAACTGTCTGGAGTAACTTGTAATAATTCTCTGATGGTTTTGCCGGAAATGGGGTGAATGATTTCGGGAGCAATTTCGCAGAGCGGCTCGAGTACAAACCGCCGCAGCGCCATGCGCGGATGCGGAATCAGCAAATCTGGCGTGTTCATGTTCAAGGCATCGTAGAGTAAAATATCGATATCAAGGGTGCGTGCTTCATAGTTTTGGTTGATCGTAGATTTCGTTCTTCCCGCGCGCTTTTCAATTTCCGAAAGTTGGAAACGCAATAAATGTGGTTCAAAATCAGTATCAAAACGACAAGCCATATTGAGATAGGCTGAAGGATCATCGTATCCCCATGGCTCAGATTCATAAATTTTCGATAATAAAGAAACCGTTCCAAAATTATTCATTTGATTCACCGCAAACTGCAAATATTTCAAGCGATCGCCTACATTGCTTCCAAGGGATAAAAATGTGATATGTTTATGTCGCTGTCCTGCCATTCAACCCGATTAACATCCGGTTTTGCCACTGATGTAAAATTAAACCTGTGGTCCCAATTGCGTGTTAACTTTACCACAAAGAAACATCATAATGAAGCAATTTTTCAAATTCATGTTTGCCAGCATGCTCGGGACAGTCATATCCGTATTCGTGCTATTTTTTATCTTTTTTATCATAGTCGCGGGTGCCATTTCTGCCGCTTTTAGTGATTTTGACAAATCGCAACAAGTAACAAGTGTTGAAGAAAATTCGGTTTTGCACCTGGAACTTGAAGGACCCATCGTAGACCGCGGACCCGAACAATCGTTTAAGTTTGATTTTGCCGGATTTAGCGGTACCTCTGAAATAGGACTCAATCAATTGTTGGACAATATTAAAAAGGCAAAAGATGATGAGAATATATCTGGTATATATTTAGACATTAGTATCATTTCGGCCGGAATGGCAACAATTGAAGAAATCCGGGAAGCTTTGGAAGATTTTAAATCATCCGGAAAGTGGATCATGGCTTATTCTGAAGTTTACACCCAAAAGGCGTATTATCTCGCCTCGGTGAGTGACGAAATATATGTGTATCCTGAAGGCATCGTCGATTTTAGAGGACTGTCCACCAATATAGCCTTTCTAAAAGGCATGCTTGGCAAACTGCAGATTGAACCGCAAATAATCCGGGGTTCGAACAACAAATTTAAAAGTGCGGTGGAGCCGTTTATTTTGGACGAAATGAGTCAGGCCAACAGGTTACAGACCGAAAAGTGGCTTGGAGCTCTTTGGAATACCATGTTGGAAGGTATTTCAGAAAGCCGAGGCATATCTGCTGATTCACTTGGGCTCATGGCCAATGGGTATGCCATTCAAACAGCTCAGGACGCTGCAGATAAAGGACTTGTAACCGGTATAAAATACGCGGATGAAGTGACCGAAATTCTCAAAACCAAATTGGGGGTGGAGCGCGAAAAGGATCTGAAACTGGTCACGCATTCGAAATACAGCAACGCGCCAAACCCAGACAAATCGTCCTCTAATGGTCAATTTATACCCAGTTATAAGCGCGACAAAATCGCTATCATCTACGCAAGTGGAGGCATCAACAGCGGCGAAGGCATGGACAACGCCATTGGTTCTGAATCTTACGCAAAAGCCATTCGCGAGGCGCGAATGGACTCAACCGTGAAAGCGATTGTACTCCGTGTAAACTCCCCAGGCGGTAGCGCTCTGGCAAGCGATGTAATTTGGAGAGAAACTATTTTGGCGAAAGCTGCAAAACCCCTTGTGGTTTCAATGGGCGATGTGGCCGCATCGGGTGGATATTACATTTCCGCCGCTGCTGATCAGATTTTTGCGATGCCCAATACCATCACTGGTTCCATCGGTGTTTTTGGTATCGTGCCGAATATGCAGGGATTCTTCAACAACAAGCTGGGAATCACTTTTGACGGTGTAAAGACCAGTCAGTATGCTGATTTTGGGGAAGTGACCCGACCGTTGTCCGACAAGGAATACCTTATCCTGCAGCGCAGTGTGGATGATATTTACGATCAGTTTACCGGTATCGTTAGTGAAGGGAGGAATTTGCCAGTGAACAGTGTAGATTCTATTGGGCAGGGCCGCGTTTGGAGTGGTACAGACGCGCTGTCTATCGGCCTTATCGACAAAATCGGTGGACTGAATGCGGCAATCGAAGAGGCTGCGAGACTGGCTGGAATTGAAGACTACCAAACCAAGGACTATCCTGAGCGAAAAGATCCCATTGAAGAGTTGATTGAAAGCTTTAGTGCGGAAGTCTCAGAGAGAATCATTCGTTATCAGCTTGGAGATGATGAAATGCTTATCAAACAATTTCAATACTTGAAAGAGGTTAAAGAAATGAAAGGAGTTCAAGCTCGAATGCCGTTTTACCTGGATATTGAATAAGCACATTCTCAAGTGTGACTGATTTGAAAAGTCCTTCTTCGGAGGGACTTTTTTTATACGCTAAAAGTGATTTCATACCCACTGTATTTCCGCATGTTCATCACCCGAAATCCATCCAGGATAATGTACTGGCCCCGGATACCCGTCAGGATTCCTTCGGCAATTTTATCTGCTTCCAGTGCAATTCCCTTTGGCTCGTTGGGGTATTTCAATACGGGATACTGCAATTCGACTATACATGCATCCGGCGTGGCGTAAGGAGCCAACGTTGGGGGTAGAAAAGAATTCATTGTTTGC
>Ga0209591_10010153_pt1 | contig 10142 bp, 3 predicted proteins | sample MAT01_FD_187207 | JGI IMG/M metagenome (GOLD analysis project Ga0209591, IMG submission 187207) | Freshwater microbial communities from Lake Fryxell liftoff mats and glacier meltwater in Antarctica - MAT-01 (SPAdes) (version 2) | ecosystem: Environmental > Aquatic > Freshwater > Ice > Liftoff...
TTGAGTAAGATTTACTACTGGACCTGCACCTGTGCAACTTCCCGGTACGATTTGAAATCCCGGATCTGCTGAATTATCTGTTCCATTAACAAGATAAGGTAAAAAAGTAATACTGCCGCTGTGTAATGCAACGACAGCAGCCGGTACTGCTGTTCCATACCAGTTGCAACTGACAGCAATAATGTTTGAAGTTTTATTGACTATTGCTTTATTGGAATATCCATTTCCAAAATTATTTTCAATTACAGTATTTCCTGTTGGTGAATTATTTACTTTATTAAACTCGCCAAATCGTAATCCGTTTACAGGACCGCTGACAAAATTATTTTTAAAAGTAAATGCTGTTAAAGTTGCGGGATCAGTATTATAGGAAGGACTGTCATCGCGGGCTTTAACTGCAAGCGCTGACGGATTGTTCACATCAGTTGCTGTTCCCATTGATCCGCAATTTGTTATTGAACAATTTTGAATTACTACATCAGTATATGAATCATATTTAAGATTAATATCTATCCCGTTATTGAAACCGTATGTTGCATCTGTTCCGCTATTGTCAATAATTACATTATCAATAAGTGCATGTCTTAATTTTTCAAAATACATTCCTTTTTTTAAATTGTTGCTGAAATCAGAGTTTCTGATTGTTATATAATCAAAAGTATTTGCAGCCGGTGTAGATGCAGCAGCAAAAATACCAAAGCCGTTAGCTGCTCCCACTCCGTTTCCTTTTACTTCCGAACTGTCAACCAATACATTACTGACTAAATCACCTGTTCCGGCTCTCCATCCTCCGACAGTATTATTGTTGAATTTACAATTTACAATTGTCAAACCGTTTGTACCGTTTGAAGTATTTATGGCATACTGACAATTTGAAACACTTTCAACATTATAAATTCTTATTGTTGAAGAGGAAGTTCTCAATCCGAAATTAAAATTCGTAACTCTTAAATCATTAACATTTACATTCGGTGAAGTAATATTTATTCCGTCACCGGTGCAAGCCACTGATGGAGTTAAAATTGTCGAAGCCGGACCGCTTCCTTTTAAAGTTATTGATTTATTTGCAATTACATTTTCATTGAAAGTTCCGGGACTCACATTCACTGTGTCACTTGAAGATGAAATGTTTATGCCGTTTTGAATTGACGGAGAAAATGTATTTGGGAGATAGAAAGTGCTCAATGTCACATATTTATTGCTTGCTTTTACAGATACAAATCCAAGACTATTCCAGTCTGATTTATGATCAATCTTATCTTCAATATTAAATAATAACGAATTACTCAGAACTGAACCGTTTGTTCCGCCGAACTGAACATTCTCTGCATTAATATTTGCAGCAGGTACATTTGTACCATTAGTAATTAATCTTATATATTTTGAAAGTGAAGTGCTGAAATTTACAGGAACAGCTCCGTTAAAAATTACAGAAGCATCTCCACCTTCTATTAATAAACCAATACCTGTTCCGTTAATGATATTTGTAGTATTGTTAATATTAAGTGCAACAGTTGCGCTGTTGGTATTAAGAATATTATCACGAACCCATATTGCTGTATCGCAATTTGTAGTTGTAACTCCTGTCATTGCATAAACACTCGGGTCAGCATTTGAACTGTATCCGTCATAATTATTAGCAAATACACCTACATTACAATTTGTCAGAACACCTCCGGTAACTGTGACTGTATTTGTCGTCGGGCAATTCCAGAAATTAATACCGTTTCTTGCTCCGGTAACATTATTATCAGTCAAAGTTACACCGACTGCGCTTTGAATCGAACTGATTTCAATTCCATTGTTATTCGGTGCACCAGCTACTGTGGTAATATTATTATTTGAAATAATGAAAGTTGCCGAATTAGTATAAGCAAGATTATGAAATATACCAAGACGATACGATTCGATTTCATTATTACTGATCGAATGATTTGATCCGAGATCTGAATTATAAAAATTACCTGTCTGAACACCGACTCTGACACGGGTCATTACATTATTTGTAATCGAAGTATAGCAATTATTATAAATCAGAATACCTATACCGAAAGATGACGGTATAATATTATCAAATTTATTGTCAGTAATAATATTATCGTAAGTTGATGCTCCTGCGTTGTAAAAATTATAAAAATCTATTCCTGCATAATTTAAATTTTTTATTATGTTATTTCTTACAACAGTATTTGCCAGACCGTCATACGCACCAAGCGCTTCGGCTGCATCAATATTAGCTCCGTTGATATTTACAATGCTCGTGAGTGTAGGATTATCACCGTCAAAGGTAAATCCGTCTATGACTGCTCCGCTTCCGTTTGCTCCGATATAAAAGAAAGTCAGATTATCTGGATCTGAAGTTGCCGGCTGAATAACAGATTCAGGACCTCTGAAACCGGTATTAGGATTAACACCATAATTTGCGCCTCTGATCTGTATGAATTTATTAAGTGTTATATCTTCACGGTAAGTTCCGGCTGCAACAATTATTAAATCACCATTATTTGCAGCATTGATAGCTGACTGTATAGTCGCATAAGTACCCGGTACATTTAAAGATATGGCGTCACCGGGAGTACCTGATGTTTTTTTCTGCTGTTCAAGAGAGTTTCTGTCTATTTTTCTGTCTTTTGGAATTATCGGCAGAGACTCCTTTGACTGTGCAATTAAATCAATTGAACTTAAAAAAATAATTATGGGGATTAAACAAAAAGAAATTTTTTTGAAATTAATAATTGAAGTTTTCATAGTTTTATGTATGTTTTATTTAATGATAATAATTAATAATAATTAATATTATGGGAAGAGTAAGTTAAGAGTGCGGGTAAATATGAGTATTAAAATTTCTTCCCGGATTAAGTAATCTGAAAGAACACTTTAAAAATTGCGTTTATAATTTTTCTTCCTTTATCAAAGAAAAATATGTAAAAATTAAAATCTTTGTGTTGCTTTTGTAAATGTTTTATTGGAAATTTTTTTATAGTGGATTAACTTCAGGTGAATATATGAATGTTTAAGGGAAGTGATGCATTTGTCTTGTCCTCCTTTAATTGATCTTATTGATCAAAGAATTTATTTATAAATTTAATCTGACTCACAATTTACACGAGCAGAAAAATTTCAAAATGAAAAAAACTTTATCTTAGTTACAAAGTTTTTTTCCTTTAATTATATTAAAAAAACTTAAAATCTTTTGATGGATTTTATTTAAACTTTTAAAACTTCAGAATGCTTTTAAAATTTGTTATTGATCTGATTTAAGCCGGTAAAATATTTTTGAACAATTCTGATTTAAACAAACTTAACTTTTATCTTTTAAAAATCCAATTCAAAAATATATTTTTTGCAATTCTTATACAAGTAATTAAATAATTTAAATTACAACAGCCGAAAGATACTTCTCCCGGCTGCTGTGCAACAAAAAATTTAATGATTAAATTTAATTATTGCTGACAATACTTATCTGTTTAACTTCTTAACTGCCTATCTGCTTAACTGCATATCTGCTTAACTGCATAACTGCATAACTGCATAACTGCTTAACTGCCTAACTCCTTAACTGCTTAACTCCTTAACTGCTTAACTGCATAACTGCTTAACTGAATAACTGCTTAACTGCCTAACTGCTTAACTGCCTAATTGTTTCAAGGCGTTATCACACTCACAGAAATCGCCGCATTATTCTCAACTACAGATACATCCGATGCATCTACAAAATTATCTCCCGTTAAATCTGTCTTTACATATCCCGATAAAGCAATCGCAGCATCATTTTCTACATCACTGATATCCGATCCGTCAATTATTCCATCCTGATTTACATCACCGCTGTAAACTGCAAATCTTACAGGTGACGCGTCTACGGAAATTATATTATTTCCAAATGCCTGTGAAGATGTTGTTGTCAGATTGTAATTAACTGTTCCGCTGACGGTAAATATTTCACCTCCGGCTTTACTCCATGTTTCAATACTGTTTCTGTGTTTAACTACAATGTAATATTGTCCTGAAGGTGCATCACCGAATTTTAAAACTGCATTTCCGGAAGAAGTAACTACTGCTTTTGCTGCATCAACTAAAGCAAAAGGCGAAACTGAATTTCTTAACTGAACTGTTATTGTATCACTTACTTGTGAATTAGTACCTGAGTTATAAAATCCTTCTATAAACATTGTAAGATTCAAAGTCATATTCGGACTTTCAGCAACTGCAACCGGACTTTTATTATTATGAATGTCCTGTGCAACTGCAAAGTAATAATAAACACCGCTTAAAGGAGAAGTGTCGAGATAAGTTGAGTCTGTGGTTGTAGCAAACACAGGTTGTGTATTAATGTCAATTGTTGGTGAAGTACTTCTGTATAAGACATAGTTTAATAGATCAGTTGATGCACTTCTTTTCCAGTTTAGTCTTACATCATTTATAATTGGCGCTGCAGTAAACGGCGACAGCATAAGAGGTGCAATATTATCTATACTTCTGCCGGAAATCATTCCGGAATACCAGAACTCAGAAATATTACTTGTATTGGCTCTGATGCGATAAAAGAAAGTACCACTATTTCCGGAAGTAGAATCATAAGGTGTATTGTCAATGTATGAATAAAAAGGAAGTAATCTTGCAGTAACAGTTGCAACTTCCTGCCACGCGAAATTTCCTCCGCTCGGAGGGAAACTTCTGAATACAGAATATGAAGTAATTAAATTATTGTTGCTGATATCATGAGCACTTCTTGCCCATTTCAGACTGACTTTACCTCCCTGATCATTCGGAACATCTTTTACATAATTTAAAATAGGTTTTGGACTAATAGCCGAACCAAGATAAATGTAAGATCTGCCGGTTGAAGAGTTATAGTCTGTAGCTCCTGTTATCAAATCAAGATACCCGTCTCCATTCACATCACCTGCAGATGAAACCGCATATCCAAAAGAATAATTTGTTCCTTCACCGGACATTGTAACATCACTTACATTATTCATTGTTGAACCACCGAAGAATAAATATGCTCTGCCTGTATTTGAGTTATAAGTATTGGCACCAACGATTACATCCGAATAACCGTCACTGTTCATATCACCGGCAGCAGCAACTGAAAAGCCGAATTGATTATTTGTTGTTTCACCTGTCATTGTTACGTCAGCAACATTATTCATAATTGAGCCACCGTAAAAAATGTAAGACCTTCCTGTACTGGAACTGTAACCATAAGCTCCGACAATCGCATCTGAGTATCCGTCCCTGTTAACATCACCGGCATTAGATACTGAATAACCGAATTTATTTCCTGTCGCTTCGCCGGTCATTATTACATCAGCAACATTATTCATTGAATAACCGCCGTAGTAAATATATGCTTTTCCGGTATTTGTAGTATTACCATATGCTCCAACTATAGCATCAGAGTATCCGTCACCGTTCACATCACAGGCAGAAACTGAACTACCAAAATAGTTATTAACCGCTTCCCCGGTCATTGTCACATCCTCAACATTATTCATAGACGAGCCGCCGAAGTAGATGTATGTTTTGCCAGTATTTGAATTGTCACCATTTGCCCCGATAATAACATCAGTATAACCGTCTCCATTCAAATCTCCGGCTGAAGAAACTGAACTGCCAAACCCTGCATATGGATTATATACAACTCCTCCAATCGTAACATCAGGAGTGTTGTCCGGTGATGAGCTTCCATAATAGATATATGCTCTGCCGGTGTACACATTGAAACCCGGAGCACCAATAATTAAATCTGAATATCCGTCGCCGTTTACATCACCTGATGAGACGGAAGCACCAAAATAATTTTCAACTCCAACACCACTTAAAGTTAAATCTGCAACATTATCCATGACCTGTCCGCCATAATAAACATAGACTCCGCCGAATAAAGAATTAAAATTTGAAGCACTTACAGCAACATCAGAATAACCGTCACCATTAAAGTCTCCTGCTGAAGAAACTGAATTGCTAAAATAATCTCCCGGAGCTGAACCGGTAAATACCTGATCTTTAATTATTTCATTTTTCAAAAAATAATCGTAAAGGTAAACTCTGCCTGTTGATGAATTGTAACTGTATTCGCAAACAATTGCATCCGAATATCCGTCACCGTTCACATCACCTGCCGACGAAACACATCTGCCAAAATTATAGGTAGTCGAGCCATCTCCTGTCACTGTCACATCAGCCAGGTTGTTCATTACAGAACCTCCGAAGAATATATATGCTCTGCCAATACCTGAGCCGTATCCATAAGCACCTGCTATGACATCCGAATATCCGTCACCATTTACATCTCCGGCATTTGAAACTGAAATACCTAAATAATTTCCGCCACCCTCACCGGTCATTATCACATCAGCTGCGTTATTCACCGACGAACTGCCGAAAAATATATATACTCTTCCAGTACCAGAAGCATAATCGTTTGCACCGGCTATGACATCCGAATATCCGTCTCCATTCACATCAGCTGCACCGGAGACTGATATTCCAAAAGAATTATTTACAGCTACACCTGTCATTGTAACATCAGCTGCATTATTCATAGATGAACTTCCAAAGTAAACGTAAACTCTTCCTGTATTTGAACTATATCCGCTCGCACCTGCAACTACATCTGAATACCCGTCACCGTTCATATCTCCTGCTGAAGAGACTGAGATACCAAAAGAATTATTTACAGCTTCACCTGTCATAATTACGTCAGACACATTATTCATAGATGAACCGCCAAAATAAATATAAGCTCTTCCTGTACCTGAACTGTAACCAATAGCACCTGTAATTACATCAGAATATCCGTCACCGTTCACATCGCCTGCTAAAGAAACAGAATAGCCAAAACTATTATTTGTTGTTTCACCTGTCAATATCACATCTGCAGCATTGTTCATAGACGCACCTCCGAAGAAAATGTATGCTCTGCCGGTAGATGAACTGTAACCTTGAGCACCTACTATAACATCAGAATATCCGTCACCGTTTACATCTCCTGCGGTTGAAACGGAAATTCCAAAATTATTACTTGCCGCTTCACCTGTCATAATTACATCAGGTACAGTGTTCATATTAGCACCTCCGTAAAAGATGTAAGCTCTTCCGGTATTTCCACTGTAACCATTTGCACCAACAATTATATCATTATACCCGTCACCGTTTACATCTCCTGCACTACTTGCAGAAGTACCAAAATTATTCGCTGCAGCAAATCCATTAAATATTTTTCTCTGCAATGCATCACCTTCAGGATCTTCCTGCGTGCGGCTTGTTTCATTATCCTGAATAATTTTATTTCCGTTTTCATCAGTAAGACTATTCAGACAGTCTTTTGTAACTCCTTCTGGAAGTAAATCAGACTTCGAGTGCTGATTGTCTCGAGTGTTTGAATTGTTTGAAATGTTTGGAGTATTATTATCACTACCTCTTTCCCAAGCCCCGGATTGGGAAAGTTTCAAGTTTGACGTCTCACGTTTCTGTTGCCAGTTGGCTTGAGAAACAGTTGCTATAAATAAACTCATTGTAAATATTACTGCGATAAATCTGAAAAGAAAAATAGTTTTCATTTTTTTTAATTTGGTTTATTTTTTAAATTATTTTTAAGAATTTCTTTTTAAAGGAACTGAGATTGCCGAAGTCTTAAATACTTCCCGTCTCATGTTTCACGTCTGATGTCTCACGTTTGACATTTGACGTTTTATTTCCAAATCTATTTCAGCTTCTAATTTTTTATAATTCTGTTCATCATTACTTCTTATATATCCTGTTGCCTTTGCAGACAATAATGATAAGCGGAGTACCTCGCCTGTTGATTTTAAATCATTTGAATTTAATAATTGATTAACAAGTCTGTTAAGTTCATTCACTTTTGCCATATTCAATGTGCTTCTCATTTTGTAAAAATTTTTCATACAAAATATTATTGTTAAATTGTAATTGCAAAGAAACTTTTTATTGTTTGTAGCAGTACCGGTTTCTTAAAATAAGAAAAATATTGCAATTGTAAGTGTTAATTCAAACTTTTATTGCTTATTTTGTGACAAAATAAAATTTAATGGAGTATAAAAAAACAAAACTGATATCATATATAAAGTCCTTTTCAAAAAATGAGCTGATAGATTTTGAAAAATTCCTGTCTTCTCCATACTTTAAGATTACAAGAAATCTTGTTCCCTTTCTTAAAATTCTCAAAAAATTTCACCCGGAATTTTCATCCACTGACCTGAATGAAAAATTTATTTATAATTTATTGTATCCGGGTTCTGAATATTCCGGCAAAAAATCCAATGACCTGTTCAGAGCAATGTCTTCTTCCCTGCTCAAAGCTGTGGAAGATTTTATTTCATATTCAGGCTTTACAAAAAATAAAGTTCTTAGGAAAAGAATTCTCCTCGAAGGAATTCTTGATAAAGGTCTGAATAAATATTATGAATCTTATCTGCCGGCAGCAGAAAAAGATTTATCTGAAGAAGAAAAAATTACCGGTTTAAATCTGATTGAAAAAAATCAACTCGAAACATTAAATAACCGCAACTGTCTGTTCACCCTTCAGTACAAGAAATCATTCAAATATGCGTTTAAATCACTTGAACTGGTCTCTGTTCAGTTCCTGTTGAATTTTCTAAGACTATCAAATTTAAAACATCTGACTCAAAAATTTGATAAAATGGATCACGGTGAGAATATTGCAGATAAACTTTCTAAAGTTCTTGATATTGAAAAGATTTTAAAAATCTATGAGAATACTCCGGAATATGTATATCTTAGTTTTTGCTGGAATACTCTTTTATGTATAAGTAATAAAACTGCCTATACATATTATAAAAAAGCAAAGGATATTTTTTTTGAAAACAGAGACAGCATTAGCCAATATGAAAAAAATTCTTTTTACTCAGATCTGATAAACATCTGCCAGCTTGGATTCGGAGACGAAAGGAATGTTGACAGAAGAGAATTATTTAATCTTAATAAATCCTGCCTGGAAGACAAAGCATATAAAGTTTTTGGAGAAGATTACATGCAGTATACATTTTACAGAAATGTTTTAATTGCTGCAGTTTTTTTCAAAGAGTATGACTGGGCTGAAGCTTTCGTTGAAAAATATACTAATGAACTGCATCATGAACACCGTGATAATCTTAAATTTTATTCCGGCGCATTGATAAATTACGGAAGAAGTAATTTCCATAAAGCGCTTGAAGATATTTCAAGAGTGAAGTATGATCTTGTTAATTTTAAGATTGATGTAAAGATGCTGACGTTAAGAATATTTTATGAACTTAAATATTTTGAACAGGCATATTCACTTGCCGATGCTTTTAAACATTATCTAAAAAATCCAAAAGAAATTTCTGAAAATCTAAAAGAGCAATACGCTTCATTCCTGAAATATTATATTGCGATTTCAAAACTACATACAAATGGTGAAGATGAAAAATTGAATGAAATAAAAAACGAACTTCTAAAAGCTGCCAACGTCCGCGATAAACAATGGCTTCTTGAAAAACTTTCTGAACTTGAAAAAATTAATCTAAAATAATTATTAATTAATTTTTACTTCCCCTTTCTACATCAGATTAAGGTTTGATAACTATTATTCCCAAAACCGCATTGTTTTCTACCAAAGAAATATCCGAACCATCAACTATATTATCACCGTTAATATCAGTACTTACATATCCGGATAATAAAATCGCTGCATCATTTTCTATTATACTGATGTCTGCCGCATCTATAATTCCATCCTGATTCGAATCTCCGCTGTAAATTCCAAATCGAAGCGGCGATGAGTCAATCTGCGCCATATTACTTCCAAATGCCTGTGCAGATGATGATGTAAAATTGTAATTCATCACAGATGATGTAAATATTTCACCTCCTGCCTTACTCCATGTCTGTATTGAATTTCTGTGCTTTATCTGAATGTAATATCTTTTATTGTTCTGTGCATTTGTAAAATTAAATGTTGCAGTACCATTTGTATTTAAATATGATTTTGCAGAATCTGCTATAACGTATGGTGCAATTGTGTCTCTAAGATATATCCTGACTGTGTCACGAATAGTTATATCAGCTGACGAATTATAAAATCCCTGTATAAATAAATTCAATGATAATGTCTGAGAAGGTCTGAATATTCT
>Ga0209591_10010154_pt1 | contig 10141 bp, 6 predicted proteins | sample MAT01_FD_187207 | JGI IMG/M metagenome (GOLD analysis project Ga0209591, IMG submission 187207) | Freshwater microbial communities from Lake Fryxell liftoff mats and glacier meltwater in Antarctica - MAT-01 (SPAdes) (version 2) | ecosystem: Environmental > Aquatic > Freshwater > Ice > Liftoff...
CCGATATTTCGGAAGAAGAAATTGCATCTATTGAAGCTACCGTTGGAAGTCTTGCTACAAAATATGATGTTACTTTAGATTTAAAAGATTATAAATATCCAGGACTTGATTTATTAGAAACCCATGGAAGTGAAAAAATTGTTCACGATCCACAAGAATTGGAAACTAATAAAAATCAAATCATTGCAACCCTCAAAAATTATGATATAGCTATTCAACGAATAGCAGCTACAGTAGGTCCAACAGTTACGTTGTATGAAATTGTTCCAGCACCAGGTGTTCGTATAAGTAGAATTAAAAATTTGGAAGATGATATTGCACTTAGCCTCGCTGCGCTCGGCATCCGTATTATTGCACCTATTCCAGGTAAAGGTACTATTGGCATTGAGGTTCCTAATGTTCGTAAAACTTTAGTAAGCATGAAAACAATGCTTGCTAGTGAAAAATTTCAAGCCAGCCCATTCTCTCTTCCTATAGCTATCGGTAAAAAAATAGATAATGATAATTTTATTGTAGACCTAGCTGCAATGCCCCATCTTTTAATGGCAGGTGCTACTGGTCAGGGTAAATCAGTAGGATTAAATGCGATCCTTGTTTCTTTGCTTTATAAAAAACATCCATCTCAATTAAAATTCGTTTTGGTCGATCCTAAAAAAGTGGAGTTAAGTTTATATCGTGTTATTGAAAAACATTTTTTGGCTAAACTACCAGGTGAAGAAGAATCCATTATAACCGATACTAAGAAAGTTGTTTATACATTAAATGCTCTTTGTATTGAAATGGATAATCGCTATGATCTTTTAAAAGAAGCCGGTTGTAGAAATATTAGAGAATACAATGACAAATTCACTGCTCGAAAATTAAATCCAGAAAAAGGTCATCAATACCTTCCATTCATTGTGCTTGTTGTGGATGAGTTTGCCGATTTAATTATGACTGCTGGTAAGGAAGTAGAAATGCCAATTGCCCGTCTTGCTCAATTAGCACGTGCAATTGGAATTCATTTGATTATTGCAACTCAACGTCCATCTGTTAATATCATTACAGGTACCATTAAAGCCAACTTCCCTGCAAGGATTGCTTTTAAAGTATCAAGTAAAATTGATAGTCGTACCATTTTAGATGCTGGCGGAGCAGAACAACTTATTGGAAAAGGGGATATGTTGGTGAGTTATAATGGAGAAATTACCCGTTTGCAATGCGCATTCGTCGATACGCCTGAGGTAGAAAATGTATGTGAATTTATAGGGGATCAAAGGGGCTATCCCCAGGCATTTTTATTGCCAGAATATGTTGATGAGAAAGAAATGGAAGGACGAGATTTTGATGCCAATGATCGTGATCCTTTATTTGAAGATGCAGCCAAATTAATTGTAGGAAGCCAAATGGGATCAACTTCACTTATCCAAAGAAGAATGAAGCTTGGGTATAATAGAGCTGGCAGATTGATGGATCAATTAGAAGCTGCAGGAGTGGTTGGACCAAATCAGGGTAGTAAAGCCCGTGAAGTAATCTTTAAAACTGATGCAGAATTAAAAGAATTCCTAAATTCATTAAATTAACACTGTTTTACCGATTTAGATTAAACTATTGCCAAGTTATATAGTCAAAAGCTTACTAATACTTATATTTGCACCGTAAATTAATGCAATGCTAAAATTCTACATCGTTTCCCTTTTTATACTTGGGTTTTCAATATGTTTATCAGCACAAAATGATCTAGCAGCCAAAAAAATTATTGAAACATTTGGTTCAAAAGTTAAAGCTTCTAAGGGAATAGTTGCTTCTTTTGCACTTAATTCCTTCACTAGTAAAGGTCGTTCTGCTGGTACTAAATTACTTTCCCTTTCAATGCAAGGAGATAAATATGTTCTAGTTCAAGCTAAAACTGAAATTATTTGTGATGGTATTAGTGTTTATAATTTTGATGGTAATAAAACTATAACCAAATCATCTGTTGAAGAAGGTAGTCAAACCCTTAGTCCGCAAATGCTATTGGCAGGATCTTATGAAAAAGACTTTTCTTATAAATTAGTTTCTTCTACAGGAGCATTTAATGAAATAGAAATGTATCCGATAGATAAAAGAAAAAACTTTCAAAAAGTAAACCTGTTTTTTAATAAATCTAAAAACACTTTGGTAAAAGCTCGAATTCTTGATAAGAGTAATAATATTACCGAGTTGAAAGTGAATAAAATAAACCTTTCCGCTAATTTATCTGATAAAATATTTGTGTTTAATAAAGCCAAATATCCAAAAGATGTGGAAGTATTAGACTAATATATTTCCCATGCGTGCTTTATTATTAATATTTTTTTGCATAACAAGTTTTGTATTGAATGCACAATTCTCTGCCCGATTTGTTGTTACAGATGTTGCCACAAAAAAGAACGACGATATTTATTTAACAGGCAATTTTAATAATTGGAATCCTAAAGACGAGAATTATAAATTAAAACCTTTTGGTGGTTCACGCAAAAGCATTGTACTAAAAGATATTCCTGCTGGTAATTATGCTTTTAAATTCACAAGAGGAGTTGATAAATTAGAATGTTCGCCTGACGGCAGAGATATTTCTGATCGAATGATTGATGTAAATGCAGACATTTCTAATGATTATACTATTGCAGGTTGGAAAGACGATTATCCAGAACGGCCTAAAACCTATTCTGCTAGCCCACAAGTACGCATAATTGATACCGCTTTTTTTATTCCTCAATTGAATAGAAAAAGAAGAATCTGGATTTACCTTCCAAAAAATTATGCATCTGTTGGAAAAGCCTATCCTGTTTTATATATGCAAGATGGACAAAACCTTTTTAATGAAAAAACTTCATTTGCTAAAGAATGGGGAGTAGATGAATGTTTAGATACTTTACAAAATAAACTTGGGAAAGAATGTATTGTGGTAGGTATAGATAATGGTGGAGATAAAAGAATGAATGAATACAATCCTTATGATCATTTTCAATATGGAAAAGGGGAAGGTGATTTTTATGTTGATTTTATTGCAACAGTATTAAAGCCGTTTATAGATGGCAAATATAGGACTAGAAAAAGTGCAGAACATACTTATATAGCTGGTAGCAGTTTAGGTGGATTAATCAGTTGGTATGCTGTATTAAAACATCCATCGGTTTTTGGAGGTGCTGGTATTTTTTCGCCTTCGTTTTGGGTTTCGCCACAGGTTTATTTAGATGCCGAAAAATTTACAACTTCAAGCATACCCAAATTTTATTTTTATGCTGGTGAAAAGGAAGAAATTTCAATGGTTGCTAATATGAAGAAAGTAGCTACAATTCTTCAGAAAAAACCTCAATTTGTAACTAGATCAGTGGTAAACCCTCTAGGGCAGCATAATGAAACCTATTGGCGACAAGAGTTTGCTGATTTTTATAAATGGATGGCCAATAACTGGTAGGTAATGAAAAAAATAAGTCTCGTTTTTATTTTTGCATCATTTTATTATTTTGTTATAGCTCAACCTATAATTACTAGAAACATTTTACCTTCTCCATATCAATTAAAATGGCACGAAAATAATTTTTATTTATTCATGCATTTTGGTCCAAATACTTTTACCAATAAAGAGTGGGGCGATGGAAAAGAAAAAACCGAAACTTTCAATCCATCTCAATTGGATTGCGATCAATGGTGCAATATTGCCAAACAAGCTGGAGCTAAAGGAATTATCATTACAGCTAAACATCATGACGGATTTTGTTTGTGGCCAAGTAAATATTCAACTCACACAGTTAGAGAAGCAGGTTTTAAAAGAGATGTATTGGCTGAATTATCTGCTGCATGCAAAAAAGCAGGGTTACTTTTTGGTGTGTATATTTCTCCTTGGGATCTTAATCATCCCGATTATGGAACTCCTAAATACAATGAAGTATTTGGGAACATGATGAAAGAGATTTTTCAAAACTATGGTCCAATTTGGGAACTATGGTGGGATGGTGCAAATGGGGAAGGACCCAATGGAAAAAAGCAAGTTTATGATTGGAAATCATTTGAGAATATTGTAAGAACCTATTCGCCTCAGACTGTAATTTTTAGTGATATTGGACCAGATATTAGATGGATAGGAAATGAAAATGGAATGGGCTCTACAACCAATTGGAATTTATTGGATACGGCAGGTTTTAAAAGAGGTTTGGGTGCGCCTCCTAACGATACTTTACAACAAGGTAATTACAGAGGTGCAAGTTATATTCCTGCTGAGGCAGATGTTAGTATTAGGCCAGGCTGGTTTTATCATAAAGAAGAAAATGCAAAAGTAAAGTCGCCCAATGAGTTGATGGAAATTTATTTGAACACCGTAGGGAGAGGGGCTAATTTATTGCTAAATGTGCCACCAGATACCCGTGGATTAATTTATTCAAATGATTCTACAGCATTGATGGGTTTTAAAGAGAAGAGAATGATTTTTGATCAACCCAACTTATTGCAACGTGCAAGTGTAAGTATTAGCGAACCCGATAGAAGTAATATCAAAAAGTTATATTCTTGGTACTATATTTTAAAAAAGCCTGTTTTAATGAAAGGGTTAATATTAGAAGAAGATTTAAAATACGGACAAAAAATTAGTTCCTTAAATATTTCTGTTAGCATTAGTGGTGAAAATAAATTTCAACAGAAAATTACCACTGTAGGAAGTAAAAGAATTATTTTATTTCCTTATCCAATTGAAGCATCAGAGGTTGCAATTGTTGTACTTGAGGCTAAAGGGATGCCAGTTTTAAAAAGGATTGCAGCATTTTAGTAAAAAAATACCCAGCAGACGGTATAGTACACTATTTATACAATAATACTTTTACTGCATATAATTAAATATTATGCAACTAAAAAAGTTTTTACTGCTATCAGCAGTGTTTATTTCTGTATTATCAGCAGATGCACAATTTGGTAATCTTTTAAAAAAGAAAAAGTCAGACGATGCGACTGATGAAAAACCAATTTCTACAAAAAAAGACGAGGTTGTAGAAGCCAGTACAGACAATTCGGTAGCCAAACCTAAGGAGTGGACAATGAGTTTTGATAGAGAAATTAACTGGTTCAATCTTACAAATTTAGGAACTATTATTTTATCAACTGATGATGCACTACACAGTGTAAACCCTGTTACTGGTAAAGAAAACTGGCGTTTAGACCAGTTTGCCAAGGTTAGCAAAGCCAATTATATAGGAATAAAGGGATCACCTTATATAGCTATTGTAGAAGGCAACATTTTTAATATGAAACAAAGTATAATTGACATAAGCCAAGGTAAAGTAGTGTGTAATACCAAAGAATTAGGATTATCATACGTTTCAAAAAGATTACCAATACCCAATCTGGGTGCATTACTTTTTAGCGGTCAAAATAATAAAGGCATAGCCTTAATGTTGGTAAATTTAAAAGACGGGCAAGCTGTTTGGATTGTAAATAACATACTCGAAAAGGTTACCGAACAAATGGTTGCAGAACCTTTATACACCAACAATTCTATTATTATAGCTACTAATAAAAGGGTATACAAACTAGATGCCGCAACAGGCACATTACAATGGAAAATTGATTATGATACCAAAACAGAAATTCCTTTAGCTGGTCAAAAAGTGGAGAGTGATGATAAAGAAAGCACTTTAGCCAATGATGATAATAAAAAACTTTCAATGAAAGAATCTATGGCCGCATCTTCCTCTACGGTTTTTGGTAAATTTGTAACACTTAACGACAAAATAGCTTATTACTACAATACCCAAACTATTACAGCAATTGATATTGCCACAGGTAACCTTACTTGGCCTAAAACAAAATTAGATGACCCTATTTCTAATGTACTTTTTGATGAACAAGGTATTCTTGTAGCCACAGATGATAAGAAATCCGAACTAATGCTATTTGATTATACTAGTGGGAACATGAAATGGTCTGAACCTTTAAAAATGTCAGGTCGCATCAGTAGTATAAAACTTACTGGCACCAAACTGGCTGTAGGATCAACAAAACAGAATGGTAAAAATATGGTGAATGTTGTAGACATCATTTCAGGAAGATCTTTAACTCCTTCAGCTCTAAAAGTAGATGGGTTTATTACTGATCTACGCATTATTGATAATGTAGGTTTATTATATAGAACCAACCAAGAATGTAATATTTTAGACCTTTCTACTGGAAAAGAACAATGGACAAAATCTATTAAGTATTCTTCTGGTGGACTTGGACTTGATAAAGGCGATTTCACTTATTTTGTTGGGGATAACAGTATTTATGAAGTAAATAATGTCAATGGAAATCATCGAGAATTTGCAAGTAAAAAATTCGGTAAAGATGAAATTTTTAAAACGGTGGAATTAATAGATAATGGTATAGTAGTTTCTGCAGACCAAAACGTAGCGATGTTCGATTATAATGGTCAATTAACTTACCACACTTACCATCCTGCACCAGGTACTAGCACTTTTAGTAAAATAATGAATATTGCTGCAATAGGTATCAGTATGGCTGCTAGTGCATCAGAAGGTTATCAAGCAGGAGCATCAGGGTATGGAACAAGTAGTTATAGAAGCGGAATGGAAAGGGCAGATAGATGGGGGAACGTAGCTAGTGGTGCTGCAAGTGATTTAAGTAAGCGTTTTCATGCTAGTGCAAATGCCAAAAATTACAAACTGATTCTTACAAAAGTTAAAACTAATGATGATAGTGGTGTTGGTCTTGTACGCATTAACAAACTCTCAGGAAAAGTTGATGGTAAAGTAGTACTAGATGATAAAAAGCCCGATTATTTATTTGATGAGATTGATAATTTGCTATTTTATAAAGATGGCAATAAAAAATTAGTAGCATATAATTTTGGTAAATAAAATAGTCGCTTTCGGAAAAATTTAAAGAATTACATATACCGTAAAAAGGCCCTGTATTTATACAGAGCCTTTTTTTATACCCCCCGATATAAATTAATAATCAACAATCAATAATTGATCATCTACATTATAAAAGTATGCACTTAAATTTTTATAGATGTACCGTTAATACGGTATAATTTTATAGTGAATTATAATATTTTGTGCTTGTAAGCCCATTTAACTAGGGATAATAAATTGTTAGCACCAGTTTTGCGAAATATATTTTTCCTATGTGTTTCAACTGTTCTTACTGAGATGCACAATTTCTCTGAAATCTGTTTGTTCGATAAATCTTTTTCCATTAAACCAATTACTTCTTTTTCTCGCATTGTTAAATGAGCTGTGTCAATTTCTTTTTTAACTTTAGATTGTACTTCCAAAGCGGCTAAAATAGCATCCGGAAAATAGATTCCACCATTATATACATGTTGAATAGCTTTTACCAATTCTTTTGAATTGGTTTGTTTTAATAAATAACCAACTATAGATGCCTGTTCAATCATCTGCTCAATAATCAAACCATCTCCATTCATACTCAAAGCAATGATTTTTATTGTAGGGAATAATTTCTTTACAGAGTATGCCAATTCTAATCCGCTCATTTCCGGCATCATAATATCAGTTAGTAATATATCAATGCTGTTTTGCTCCAACATTTCGAGCATAATGTTACCTGAAATGGCAGTACAAACAATATTTACTTCTTTTTGATGGCTTAATAAAGCGATCAATCCATCTATTACTATTTGATGGTCATCTACAATTGCAATTTTAATCATATAGGGTATATGCTAAGCAGTTAGTTAAATAGGTGGGATAAAAATAGATACCAAAGTTCCTTTTCCAACACCAGAATTCCATTCTACTGTCCCTTTAAGAAATTGAATTCGTGATCGTATATTTTCTAAACCAATTCCATGGTTAATTGGAAGATTAAAAATATCAAAGCCCAATCCATTATCTTCAATCATAACATCAATACCATCATTAGAACGTAAAATAGAAATATCTAACTCGCTTGCTTTAGCATGTTTTATTACATTGTTTACACTCTCTTGAATAACTCTATATAATACAGTTTCTACATGTGAAGGCAATGGGAAATCTATTCCTTCTGCAGTTAAATTAATATTTAACGAACGATGATCGATCTGACCTATAAATTCTCTTACAGCATTTACCAACCCTTTCATAAGTAAAGCATTGGGCATCATATTATGACTTACTTGCCTTACTTCTTTACAACTTTCGTCAATTAGTGCCAAAGATTTTTGAATCAGCAGAGCATCTTCATCATTCATGCCTGCAACTTGGGAAGTTAATGCTTGTAAATTCATCCAAGCAGCCGACATTAATTGTCCAACGCCATCGTGTAAATCACTTGCAATTCTTTTTCTTTCTTTTTCTTCAGCTGCAATAATGTCTACAGTTGCTTTTTCTTGTTGCATTAATAATACTTGATGGTAGTCTTGTTCTTGCTTTAATTTATTTCTTCTATAAATTAAATATGCACTCATTAAAATAAATGCCATGCTCGTTAAAACAATTATGATCAAATTGTTTTTCTTAGATACTTCTAGCTGATTAATTCGATTCTGCTTATTTAACAAACTAATCTTATCTTCTTTAATACTCGAATCTAGTTTTTGAAGAATTAATAATTTATTTTGCTCACTCAACAAAAAGCTGTCTGAAACAATTTTTAGTTCAGCATTGGTTAATTCATAATTTTGTTGAGCTAGTTGAAATAGGTTTTTATTAATTGCTAATTGTTGATTACTAATTGCTAAACTTTTTATAGAATCAGATTTATTTAATAATATAATCTTAAAATCTTTCTTTTCTGTTTCGTACTTGGTTTGTAATTCATTTACTTCACGGATAACTTTATTGCCAATATTTTTTTCGTTGATTTGCATGTACTTAGTTCTGTAAATCAAAGCACTTGAATAATTTCCCATCAATGAGTCGAGAGATGATCGATGATTGTAAATTTCCCCAAAAGTAAATTGGTCAGCCCCAGAAACGGTGGCTGTATTTTCTGCTTTTTTATACCATTCTAAAGATTGCGAATAATTTTTTAATCCAGCATAAGAGTATGCAATATTTTGCTCAATCAATGCAACCCCGGCTTGAGTTTGGTTTGCTCTAGCAATATCAAGAGCATTATTTAAAAAGGGTAGGGCTTTTTCATAATTTTCTTGCCTTAAATAAATAGCCCCTAAATTATTGTAACAAATTTGAACACCCCTCTTGAAATCTACTTGTTTAAAACGAACTAAACTTTTATCAAGTTCATCTATTGCTTTTGTATAGTTTGATTTTTCAATATATACATTTGCTAAATTTAAATGCGCTATACCCAAATTTCGCCAGTCTTTAGTATTATTATTTGATTCAATAGAATTATTAAAATATTCAATTGCTTTTGGATAATTCTTAGTTTGATAAAAAAGTCTCCCAATATTATTCTGTGTAGCTCCGATAGTTTTAAAATCGTTCATTGATTCTTGAATCTGAATCGATTTTATAAAGTAACTAATTGCCAATTCTAGTTCATTTTTTTCAGTATACAAATTGCCAATATTGTCATAGATAGCACTAAGTGCTTTTTTATTTCCTAGCTTTTGAAACAAGTTTTCTGCCTTATTATATTCTTCTAATGCTTCTTGCTGCTTACCCGATAAACTTTTTGCTTGCCCCATTATTAAATGATTGGCTGCAGTAGCTGGAGTTCTCTTAATCTGTTCAAGTATTAGTCTTTCTTGTTGTATAAATGGGATCGCTCTTTGCGGCACCCGTTTTATAATAAAATAATTTGCTTTACTTCTTAAAGCATTGGCCAGCCCTGGTTTAAAATTATATTGATTGGATAATATTATGGCTTCATCGGCAAATTGCATGGTTTTGGTAGAATCAGCAAATGAGTAGAAAAATGCAAGTTGAGTTATGCTATTAATATAAACTGTATCATGCTTAATTAACTGAATTCGCTTTTGAATACTATCAATTTCATTTTGATATTGCCCATCAACATTAATAAAAAAAAATATTAAAAAAATGGATATTGCCCCTTTCGTACTTCTCATGAATATTTCGGTTAGCCTAAAAATAACGCTATTTCACCAAAAAACTAACTCCTTCAATAGCTAGATGGGTATTAGGGAAAATTTCAACAGCTTCTTTTAAGTAATCATCCAGCTGTTCATATTTACTGCTAAAATGCCCCAAGAGTAATTGGCGTGCATTTG
>Ga0209591_10010155_pt1 | contig 10141 bp, 9 predicted proteins | sample MAT01_FD_187207 | JGI IMG/M metagenome (GOLD analysis project Ga0209591, IMG submission 187207) | Freshwater microbial communities from Lake Fryxell liftoff mats and glacier meltwater in Antarctica - MAT-01 (SPAdes) (version 2) | ecosystem: Environmental > Aquatic > Freshwater > Ice > Liftoff...
ACCGAAAAGCGTCCAAGCCCTTGGGGGATGTACGATTTGCACGGTAACGTTTGGGAGTGGACTTCTGACTGGTATGCCGAAGCAGCAACAGGTGGTGTTGATCCACAAGGCCCTGATACTGGCTCTTACCGCGTTGTTCGGGGCGGCTCCTGGTACAACTTTGCGAAGGACTTGCGCTCTGCCTATCGCGGCAGCGATTCGCCTGGGGATCGTCACGACGGTCTTGGTTTCCGCCTGGTGAGGACTCCGAAGTAGCACTTGGCCCTTTTACGCTTTTTCCCTTTTCCGCGCCGAAGGCGCTCAATGTTTCTGCGAAGGCACGCGACAGCGTTGCCGAAGCAGGCTGTTTAGCCGTGTCGAACACACGGCTTGAATAAATTTTTAAATCTTTAAATTCAAGAGCCATCTTAAACTCGCTAATCATGCGGCTTAGAACAAGCACAAAGTTTAAGTCTCTTGACTTGTACGGCTGTTGACGTACAAATAAATTGTGGGGGTCGAGGGGAGAATACGAGCCCAGGTCGGATTGCGGGTTCGCCTGAAACTGATCGAGGCTCTGAAGCAGGGAGGAGTCCAGCACGAAATGCTAGGCGGACAAGTGAACAACTGCGATCTTTTTCAATCGGGCCAAGTGAGTGCGGAAGAAGCGATAGAATTCCTAAAGCCATCGAGAGGGTTGAGGCTGAAAGAAATTTCTCATCCATCCATTCCAGATATTAAAACGATCATTTTTCAGACGAACGTGTCTCAAGGCGGCCTTCCTGTGAGCTGGTATGTGAAATGTTATTGCCTTCCTAAGGACGACGGCGAGATATGGTTTATGGGCGTGTATTTGACAGTGAAAAGGAAGGTGCCATGACCAAGTTCTACCGAGAGGGTGATAAATCGAAAGGAGCCTGCAGTTCTTGCAAGGCGGTTGTTGAAACCACTTTCAAACTAACGAGCGTTCCTCTTAGATCGGGACGCGGAAAAATCGACGATGTTTTGGCTGCTATATGTAGTCAGTGTGGGAACCTTGTATCGATCCCTCAGCAGTCGACTCATCGGATTCGAGAGGGACTTTTTGGGAAAAAATGTCCTGTTGAAGTGCGAATCCCCAGGCATTTGCGAGATGTGCTTTTAACTGTCTGTGTTGAAATTGCATCAGATGTAAAACCTACGGAAATAGAACCTTTCGTGATGCGCTATTACATGGCGCATATTGCGCACAATAAACTGAACGTGGGACTTCTTAAAAAGCATCTTAAGTCAAAACTTATGGAAGGACGATCTGACGACCGCGTCTCGTTTCGTGTGAGTGAAGGAATTTTGAAAAGATTTGAGCAAAAAATAAAGATGGTAAAGATGAGCCGAACGGAAGCAGTCAAAGCAATTATTCTTCAAGCCAAAGTAGATTTGCTCGACAAGGCAGCACCTAGGCGATTGAGAGAAATTGTTTTGTCGGCCTCAGCAGCTTAGAAATTATCGTCTTTAAAATGGGGGTATGGGATGTTATTGAAGGTCTTTTCTTTGACTTTTAATTCGCTAACCGGCGGATTCGATGATGAGCCACTGCGCGACTTTATGAAAGACAAGGAAGTGATTTCAATTCGCGATCACCTTTTTGTTCGAAATGAAATTCCTTACCTGACATTGATAATAAAATATTTTCCGTTCCGGCAAGAGGTGGCTTCGAAAGCTGCGAGTGAGATAAAAGCAGGAGAGAAAAGGGATGAATCTTGGAAAGAAGGTTTGTCTGAAGTTTTTTGACCTTCCCCAAGATTGCTGCTGCGCTAAATGAATTATTTGCTTTGATTGTCTGTATCGAATGATCTGGGGTTCTCACTGCGCACTTTCACGTGAATCAGCAGAAACATCGAAGAGCCAATCCACCAGTTCAGCCATGCCCATCGTGTCTTTAGTGCAGTACGCGATCAAACTCTGTCGAAGACTTTCTTTTTTTGTGACGCTAGTTGATGGGTCAATCATTTCGAGAAACACTGATTGAGCTTCGGTGCCGTCTCCAACCGTCATCCCTTCATAGCTTGCTGTCTTTCCTAAAATGGCAGGTGCTACTTCTTTTAAGCTGAAACTTCCTCGAAAAGCTGGATCGTAAACATGCGCTCTAAAAACCGTGAGAGGATCGACTAAGCGATCTGCAATATTTAATAGGGCTTTGCGGTATTTTGGCAGGCTTCTGGATTCGTTCTCTGGACATTTTTGATCAAAGAATCTGATGTCAAATCCGTTCCTGAAGCAGAAAAATCTTGGGGTCGAAAGCCCTTTGATCCTAAAGTTTTTCGAAATGGAACTGATGAAGAGCGCTCTTCAATGGCTGCTGACATCGTGGATCGCCAAGCGGGAATAGGATTCAATCTTGTCGAACTGAAACAAATTCTCGGTGAGCCTGATGGTGGCTATTACAATGATGGATATTGGAATTATCGACTCACACGCCGTATTGGTTCGGACGGTCAATTGAAAGAGGCTTGGTCTTTAGTTTTTGGTTTTAAATATCCTGAAGAGAAAGTTCAAAACGTTTTCATCTGGCGCGAGTGTTGCAATGAACCTCCGACGTGGATGATAAAATAGGCGAAGATGTTTTTCGGAAATAAATTATGCAGCCTTTCTTCGTTTAGCGCTGCGCAAGCGCTTCATAAACTCAAAATCTTTCTTCGCAAGATAAGCTGCGGTGTATGAAGAATCACAGTGACGAGCAAGTTCAGCGGGCGATAGATCCGGTCGTTGCTTAAGTGAAGTCCATAAATCTGCTCGGACATTCGATCCTAGCAGAGCCCTATACCAATAGGTTAAATGCTGCAGACCAAGTTTTTCAGGTGGAAGAATATCATCCAAACGATGGCGAATAGTTTTTTTAGCAACGCGGAGGCAAGTTCCAATGAAGCGTTCATCTTCGCCGTTTCGTTGAATTAAAAATTCAGTGGCATCGTAGGAAACATTGTCCTTTGTTTTTCCAATTTGCTCATAATTAATGCGTGGACCTTGGTAAAGCTTTGCAATCTTCGCAAATCGAGGATCTTTTTTTAGTCTCTGAGCATTTGCAGTCCAATAAACAAGAATTGGCTTAAATTCTATAGGATCTAATTGGTCTAAAAGTTGAAACAGCCGATCCACATAAACCCGTTCGTAATGAACTGTCAGCCAGTCTGTCAGCAGGGCGATAACCCGACCATCATGCTTCATTATCCCTTCTATCGACGCTGCAACAAGAGTTCGCTCGATAGGAGGGTTAGCAGAAGGGGAACCTCCGAAAAGCATTCCGATTCCAATCATATCTGGTGTCAAAGCGTCTCCGTTCAAAAAATTCACTGGAGCCGTATTTTTTTTAAATGCCATTGACCATCTCCTTCATGAGAGTATCGACAAGGCGTCGAACGTGTTCCGGCCAACTCGGATTAGCGTCTTGTTGCTCAGCCCATCGAAGTGCCTTGTCCATTTCCTCAAGAGTTGGCTTCATTGCTTTAATATCGTTCCAATCTGGCCCTCGTTCTCCGCGATCACCAAGGCCTTGCAGTTTTGTGGCAAGAAGATCGACTCGCGATAGCGTGAAAAGGGTGAGCGCTTTGCCTGAATAAATTTTTTGCAACCGTTTTTGCCAACCTATAGGAAGTTTGTCTCTCATGGAGGCAGGGCCGTTATTGATCCAGTTTTGAATCAAATTTTGCGAGGTCTGTTTTGCAAACTCTTGCGATAGGGATTTAATATCCTTCGGAATCTCAGGGTCGATGACATCAACATCCTTTGTTTCGCGCGATATCACTCCAAGCAGACTCAGAGCGCCCGCTCCAATAACGATGGCTTCGAATTTCTTTCTGTGGGCCAATAAGTATTGGTCAAATAGGGGAATGATTTGACTCGGCTTCATATAGGTAACTTACTATAAGTTACTAAACATTTCAATACCCAGAAAGTTGAATAAGTTTAGATAGATGGGTCAGCGTAAATGACCCTATGTTTCCCGCAGATAACCCGTTTTTAAGCCCTTAAGTCATATGATTCAATGGATTGTATTTTAATATATGTACCCAATTTATGTATATGGGTGCTTATGTTAAATTTGTCTCATCTCGATACCCATAGGAGAGCATTTAGAGAAATCTGATGCATCATTTTTCACGTTTTTATCTCGACCGATGACTTCAATTTTTCAAGAGAAACAACTTCTTCTTTATTCACGGCCTGGAGTTCAAATTGAGCTGAAGATTCCTACGGAAACTCAATCCTATGTGGCTGCGATTAACCCTTGTGAGCTTTCTCGAGTAATATCCAACTTATTGAATAATTCAATCGAAGCTCTAGAAAACCGAAAATCGGGGAAAATCACTTTAAGTTTAGAGCCCGTGAAAGGCGTCTCTTCTTTTGCGAGGATTGTGGTGGAAGATAACGGAATTGGAATGTCGCGGGAATTGCTCGAAAAGATGCGCCAAATTCCTCATTCTTTTGGAAAAGTGAATGGTCATGGCCTGGGATTACGTCACGCTCAGAAAGTAATGCAGAAAATTGGAACGTTCGCGATGATCGACTCGGAGCTTGGAGTAGGAACTAAAATTATTTTAGCAATCCCTCTGCTTCCTCGGCCTACTTGGCTCGAAGATCGCTTATCACTTCAGGAGAACGATCGCTTTATTGTTCTTGATGACGATGACTGTGCCCATGAGCTTTGGAAAAAGCGATTGGATGGGTTCGAAGTTATTTATTTAAAATCTCCGGAAGAGTTTGATATTGTAAAATATCCAATCGATCGATTTGTTTATCTTTTTGACTACAATTTAGGGAAAAACTCGATAACGGGATTGGAGTTAATCGAAAAATTCAATCTGAAATCACGAGCGCTGCTTGTAACGAGTAGTTTTGACGACCAACATTTGCAAAGAAGCGTAGAAAAATTAGGTATCAAAATGATGCCCAAATTTTTAATTCAGAACACCCCTATTGATTGTAATAACGAGTTGGCGAAGGAACAGTCTGGGCCAGATTTAATACTTATAAATGATGAAGATTTTGTGAGCGAATATTGGGCATTGCGAGCTGAGTCTTTGGGGAAGAAGCTTTTAGTTGTCTCGGACGAAACAGAACTAGACGACAATGTAATTCGTCCTTCAACACCTGTTTATATTCATAAAACGCTTAAGGGTATTCGTTCCGGAATTGAGATGGCTCGAACGTTGTACAACCGTGGTTTTTCTCAGCTTTTTTTGACGACTGGGGATCCAAACGCGAAGCTTGATGAATTGCCGTTTCTAAAGGGTATTGTCGGAAAAAGTTTCCCCCTTTCCTGACTCGAAGTTTCTAAGGGCTTCGATGAAAGATTTCATAGATAATTCGACAGAGACTTACGATCTCAATCGTCCAGATAAACAAATGAAACAGCGATACCTTGAAGTGTTTTGATTTCGGAAACTGCAAATGAACGAAAAATCGAACGACGTGATGATTGAACTGCTTTGAACTCATGGTATTTTTTCTCCTTCGCACGCAGGTAAGGAGAAAAAATGGCGGGAGGACAAAGATAGTCTCGGTGAAACGATTTGTTTAATGATTTTAACAGCCCTTTGGCATATATTTTTTTAAAAATATGGGACATTTATGTCGCACTATTCTCGCTGTTTATTTGACCAAAAGCAGTGCAAACCACTTTTAAGTCATTTTATGGTGAGACATCTGGGCGCCATTCTTGCAATATTTAAGCCATTAGGGAGAGGGAATTGAGGAGATCGGACATTGAAGTTTTGGCTTCAAAAATTTGTGTTTGTATGGAGTGTTTTATCACTTTTCTCGCCCGCCGAATTATGGGCGAAGCGTCCCTGCATCGCTGAGTTAGAAAAACTTTCAAACTTGGGGCCAACAACCCTTCCAGAAGCTCCGCCTGTTCCAACGAGACCAGCGCCGTCACGCCCAGAACCGAAACCCGACCCTTCACCAAAGAGACGTGAAGTTCCGATTCCTATGCCTGATCCTCATGAACCAGTGCGCGAAATTCCTCAGAAACCTTTGGAAGACCCCAAAGATATTCAGCCGGAAGTTTTGTATTCTTCTGATCCCAAGGTTGCTTCATTTTGGAATCAAATGCCCATCGGACTTCGACGCTTGATGATCGAAGACATGCAAAAAGAACGCGCGAAACTTGAATCCTATATTCAGCAGAAATATGGAAATGCAAATCCTCAAACGGTCATTCGTGCAACGATCGCTCTTCAACGAGAAATTGAATCTATCGAAGCAACACACAAAAAAGAAATTCTTGCAGTGATTCGCACCATGATGGAAAAACGTTACGGCGAAACAATTGATGGCTTGAGCATCCAGATTACATCCGATTTGCCTGATCCTGTAAATCCAGCGAGTACCGATGGGAAAAAAGTTCAAGAACTGCCTCGTAGTCTCGATGAAGGAATGATTTACCGAACGGAGCTTCGTAACCTTTGGCTTCAAGGCGAAGGCTGGGTCGGGATGAAAGAATTTGCCTATGAATATGGCCCCGAACTCAATGCCATTGTTCCTGGGTTAGCTGAGAAATATCAGGAACTCGACAAACTTTATCGACTGAATCAACTCGTTCAACTTGATCTTATTCCATTGCCAGAGGTGATTGATGGCATTCCAAGGGAGATGATAAGTCAGGGACGAGAAATCGTAATGACTCACTTTGAAGTTGTAGAGGGCGCCGATGGTTCAAAGTCGGTTCGTGTCCAAGATATTCATGGTGTTGCTGTGGGAAGAAATGCGTGGGCGGCGGCTCACGAAGCTCGAAAAGCAGCGTCGCAAATGGTGACTTCAGCTGAAGGCGCATATCGATGGATGATGTCGCCGGAACGTCGTCAGAAGTTAGACGACGCTACAACTTCTGGACGTGCCGAGATTCGGCAAGGCGTGTTTGGTCCTGCGGTTGTTGTTGCGCTTCGAAAACGCCTAGAGCTTCTTCCATCGGGTAAAATGAATGAAGATAAATATTATCAAGTTGTTGAAGGCTTATTTTCTTTACCTCCAGGTGTTTTTATTCACGCCACTCGATTGATTTTTGATTCTCATTTTGAAAACAGTAAACCTCTTCAATCCGAACTCTTCGAATTGCTCAAACAAAATGGAGTGTTGGAATGAGAGTGTTAAAGCTTTTCACATTTTTTGCGGCACTCTATGTTTCTACCGCTGCCTTTTTATTTGCTGCGGGAGATGGAAAGCGTCCCGTACCTTCGGCAGCCTGTGCAAAAACTCTGAGCTGGCTTGCAAAAGCCGATACAATTGAAGACCGAATTAAATTATTAGTAAGCCTCCTCGACCGCCATCCCAATATCATTACATCTAATCTTCAATGGAAAAGAAGTTTGCTCGAAGCTTATGCCCACGTGCCAGAACTTCGACAAAAACTTGGTAAGGATGCTGCCAGTTTTGAAACGACAGCTCCTACGATTCGTCATGCGAGATATGTCGCTTCTGGAGAAGCCAAAGTAAATGAAGAGGCTATTAAAAAGTTTCTTGAAGGACGAATTTTAGACCTTCAGGGATCAAGTCTCGTAGATAGGGGCGATCTTGCGACTCAGATTCGACATTTAAAGCAAAATTCGAAACGTTCGACTGACGGAGCTTTTGATGAAAAAGTTTTTACTAAAAAAGTTAAAAAACTTCTTCAGCTTGTTCCTATTCTTTTTGATTCAAACGGAAAGGCTCTCTTTAATCATTTTGAAGTTGAAAGAGAACAGATTGCCGCCAGAGTTCGAAATCTGACGGCAGCAGAGCTAGAAAATGTTTACGGTGATTTGCTGAAAGAGCATCTTTCAAAACTCATTGAGGAGATCGCTGAAGAAAAAGGGCTTGGCCAAGTTCAGATTATTTTTGAAAACATGAGAAATCAGTTTTTAGAAAGAGAGGTTCGTGCAGCTTTGACGCCGATCAGTAGCACCGGAGGTGTTGCCGAGAAGCGAACTTTAAGTTTGGAAAGTTTACCAGCCTGGGCCTCTATTGTGCGGGGATGCTACGGCGGCGATTGCTCGATTTTATCTGTTCCATACTATTCTTTAGTTAAAGGAACCAAAGTTCACTTTATTAGAAAAGGAAATGACCTTTCTGAGCAGCCGTCAGGTTATGCGGTGAGCGTGCCCGTCGTAGTTGATGGAAAAACCGTTCCTTATATTTTAACGATTAACGGTGTCACCCTTACAAAGGTGGACGTTGAAATGACGGTCCGCATGATTGCAGATGAATATCAATCTGAAGATGTCGTGCTTCCTGACTTTAAAGCTCATCCTTATCTTGTGAATTCGGACGCTTCTCGTCAGGGAATGGCTCAAGAAAAAAGAAAAGCGGTTTCAGTTAAATTTCCAGCGGGCTGGGCGACGGTGGATGCCTACATGAAGGATCATCAAGTTTCTGGGTATACAAATTATTACTTAGGTTCATCTGTCGAACGGGCGTATTTAAGTAGACTCCCCGAAAAGGAATCTCGTTATCTGGAAGCTCCAACCGCCGAACAAGGTGAAGCGCCTCCCTATCAACCCGTCGAGGATTTGCTTCAGATTCCACTCATGCAACGAGCCGTTCTTGGCGCTCAAGCTCTTAATGATGGACAGAAAACTGTCAAAATGGTCGATGTTGTAAGCGTATTAAATCTTAAAGAAGCTCAGATTCAAGCGGCTCGACCGTTGCTCGAACTTTCTTCGCAGCGTCCTTTAAGTCTTAAAGAATATCGGCTTGCCCAAGAGGAACTTGGCTTAACTTTACAAAATCTTTTGGAACTTGAAAGCAGTGCGCGTGCTGCGACTCTTAAATCTCTTTATCGAGAAGAGCCGAGACTTTTTTCTGAACATAAAGTTCGAAGTAGTCCTAAAGCCATTAACGCTCTGATTGAAGCTTACGGATCGAGCTTTCCGGATGAAATTCGAAGCATTCTTACAGCGACTGATCTTGCAGATGCGCAAGCGTTGAAACTTCTTGAAGGATTAAAACCCGCTCTAACAGAAGGCGATCTTTCGAAATCAATCGCCTTCCAAAGACAATTTGAAGGAACAAGTTTAGAAACTTGGGCAAGAGGCGCAGTTCCCCAAGCCTTCATTCGAATGAATCCCGCCGATACTGCTCTGGGAAAAAAACTAGACGCAGCCCTTAACTCGTCGAATGCTTCTTTTGCTTTGGCCGCATTAAAAAATCCACCTGCTGAAGAATCATCGATGTTTCGTGCGTTTCAAGAAATTGCACAAATGATGGAAAGCCGAGGATTATCCTATCGTCCAGCGACTGACCGCTGGCTCGAAGATCCAAATGGGGCCGTGAAAGCAAAAGCTCGTTACCTCGGAATGTATCTCAATTCTCCTCAATTTAAAAATTTAGCTGCTAAAATTCCTGAGACCCAACGACAAGCAGTAGAAGAGGCCATTTCTGATTTTAGTGCTCTTTTTGTTTTCCAAAAAATTGCTGATAAAGAAGAAGCGAGACCGTCCACGTCCAAGCCTGGGATTGTAAAAAAAGTAGGCAAACTATTTGGGCTTTCAGACTCACAGGAAAGGCCCTCAACGACGGCCTCCCCATTGTCACCGGACCTTATACTTGAAAGTTTTGAATTTCAAAGCGCTCCCATTCCGGCAGAAGGAGCCAAGTATACGATGGGAAGTCCGCCAACTGAGGCTGGCCGATATAACAACGAGACTCAACGCGAAGTTGTGCTCACAAGAAATTTTCAAATGCAGGCGACCCCCGTAACTCAGTGGCAATGGGAATTAGTGATGGGCAAAAATCCTGCGCGTTTTAGCGGCGACAAAGCTCTCAATCATCCTGTTGAACAGGTCTCTTGGAATGATGCTCAGGAATTCATCGCGAAAATGAATCAACTTGATCCTCGCTACAACTATCGTCTTCCTACTGAGGCCGAGTGGGAATTTATGGCACGAGCTGGAACCACAACAGCTTATTCTTTCGGAAACGATGTGACAGAACTTAAAGACTTCGCTCATTTTTCTGAAAATTCTGGAAGTAAAACTCATGCCGTAACCGAAAAGCGTCCAAGCCCTTGGGGGATGTACGATTTGCACGGTAACGTTTGGGAGTGGACTTCTGACTGGTATGCCGAAGCAGCAACAGGTGGTGTTGATCCACAAGGCCCTGATACTGGCTCTGACCGCGTTGTTCGGGGCGGCTCCTGGGACGCCGATGC
>Ga0209591_10010156_pt1 | contig 10141 bp, 9 predicted proteins | sample MAT01_FD_187207 | JGI IMG/M metagenome (GOLD analysis project Ga0209591, IMG submission 187207) | Freshwater microbial communities from Lake Fryxell liftoff mats and glacier meltwater in Antarctica - MAT-01 (SPAdes) (version 2) | ecosystem: Environmental > Aquatic > Freshwater > Ice > Liftoff...
TACCTTTACAATCCAGAAAACAATGATTTGACTGGTTGGCAAAGAATTGAAGGTAATTTAGAAGTAATCGATCCGATCGAAGGCTGGATAAGTCCGAGATTGGGAATCCGATTTGAAGTAGGCGAAGATGGGTTAGAAATTTATCGACCAGATGGAGAAGCATTCGTTTCTCCTGAAGAATGGAGAGAAGAAAGGGATTTTGAAAGACAGCGTGCCGAACAAGCAGATCAAAGAGCGGAACGTTTAGCAGCAAAACTGCGCGAATTGAACATCGATCCTAATAGTATTTAAGGGACAAATTGTTTAATTGAGGACTTACTCATTAACACCAAAAAAACCGGGTTTTTATATCGCTTCTGCGGGCTATAACGAATTATTTTCGTGAAAAAACCCGGTTTCTCACCACCCGTGCGTAAGTCTCATTAGCGTCCAAACGATCGCCCTTTCACCCCCGAAAACCCCTCAGAAGTGTTAACTTAGTAGTCAGTTGTGTCGATCGCACATAAAAACAATGCCTGAACTACAAACCGAGACCTACCAAGACCTCGACCTCCCAGTCACCTCAAAACCCGTCATCGTCGGTCTCGAAGACGTAACAAAAGTTTACGGCATCGGCGACCTGGAAGTGCGCGCCCTCAACGGCGTCAGCTTGACGGTAACGCAAGGAGAATACTGCTCAATTATGGGCGCGTCGGGTTCAGGCAAATCTACAGCTATGAATATTATCGGTTGTCTCGATCGCCCTACGAGCGGCAGTTACTACCTAGACGGCGTAGATGTCGCCCAAATGCCCGAATCAGAATTAGCCGGAATTCGCAACTTAAAACTCGGTTTTGTCTTCCAACAATTTCACCTGCTGGCTCAACTGACAGCATTAGAAAATGTCATGTTACCGATGGTTTATGCTGGCATTCCCGCAGCCGAAAGACGAGAAAGAGCAACAGAAGCTTTAACGAGAGTCGGCCTGGAAAGTCGGCTGAAAAATAAACCGAATCAACTATCAGGAGGACAGCAGCAGCGCGTAGCCATCGCGCGGGCGATTGTGAACCGTCCTGTGTTGTTGCTTGCAGATGAACCGACTGGTGCATTGGATACTAAAACTACTCAAGAAGTAATGGATATTTTTACAGAATTTAATGAAGCCGGTATGACTGTTGTGATGGTAACTCACGAACCGGAAGTCGCGCGGCAAACTCGCCGGGTTGTCTGGTTCCGCGATGGTCAAGTTATTCATAATAATCTTAATCCCGCAGAGCTTTCACACGCGGTATTTTAGGATAATACCAATTAAAAAAAAATCATGCAACACTATTTGTAGGGTGCGTCGCCTGTGAAAAATCCCTAAATTCAATCGATAATCTCAGGGTCGCGTACCTTACACGATAGTTGAGGAAACAAGCCCAAAAATTACTCGTTACCAGGCTCTGCCTGGTTAACGCAGATCCGGAGGCTCTGCCTCCTTTTTGCCAAGCGAGGCAGAGCCTCTGAATATCGGTTCCCAGGCTCAGCCTGGGAACCAGTTAACATATGCTCTCTACTTGTTACCAGTTCCCCGCGCCGGACACGGCAGTGCCGTTTCCCTACAGATGCTCTCTACTTGTTACCAGCCTAGAGCATGGAAAGGAAACCCGTAAACTATGGACTAATGACTGATGAATTTTCACTGGTTCTCTTCAACCTGCGGAGGCAGGTTTTGTTTGTATCGACGCGGTTTCAACCGCCCGGTTTTCTTCAACCTGCGGAGACAGGTTTTGTTTGTATAGACGCGGTTTCAACCGCCCGGTTTTCTTCAACCTGCGGAGGCGGGTTTTGTTTGACAAGAAGCGGTTTCAACCGCCCGGTCTTTTTAATGAAAAGCACTCGGAAAAGCTGCCCAGACTCGATCGACAAAATCCCTAAGTTGCCGAGAGGCGATCGTGCTATCCTTCTGATCAGAGTCCAGAGACTGCAACTGACTCAACAGCGAAATCACCTCCGTATCCAGCGCCGCCCGAAACAAACTCAGTGGCCACAGCAAATCAGCACCATCCCGCAAATCGGATAAAGTGTATTCTTCAGGCCATTGATGCGATAAATCCTTCCCAGACACCAATCCAACCAACATCAAAGGGCGCACCCAACAAATTTGACGTGCTTCAACCACTTGAATTACCTCTGAATGCAGGCACGCATCTCCACATTCTAAACTGACAATTTGACCAGGCTTAAAGTTCAAAGCACAATCCATTAATGCTGACTCTTAATACAGATATAACCAAGTAAAATAAGTGCCGCAGTTCTCAATAGCACAAAAAATATTATATCACAATTACTTTTTCTTTCTTCTCTCTTCCTTCTTCTCTCTTCCTTCTTCCTTCTGTGGTTAACTGTCAACTGCCAACTATCAACTGCCAACTATCAACTATCAACTGCCAACTATCAACTGTCAACTGCCAACTATCAACTGCCAACTATCAACTGTCAACTGCCAACTATCAACTGCCAACTATCAACTGCCAACTGTCAACTGCCAACTATCAACTGCCAACTATCAACTGCCAACTATCAACTGCCAACTATCAACTGCCAACTGTCAACTGCCAACTGCCAACTGCCAACTGCCAACTGCCAACTGCCAACTTTCAACTTTCATCAAGAGTTTTAAGAGCCATTTCGAGATCAGCCGTCAACAATCGCGCCTCTTTTTTGCCACTACCACCATTAGCATAATCTGCCACAGAAAGCGGAGCACCGATCGCAATTTTGACAAAAGCACCCCGTCGAGGAATGCGCGGGCGGTAGCGGATACTCATCGGTACAATTTTCACCCCCAAACCCGGTGTGCTCAACTCCGCTTGCATTGCCAAACGAGCCAATCCAGCCTTGGGAGGGTGAACTTCGCCATCCTGAAAAATCCCACCTTCAGGAAAAATCACCAACATTTGCTTATCGAGAAGCAACTCCACGCCATAACGCAGGCTGCTAATTGCTGGATGCTTGATATCCACAGCAAAACCTCCCAAATGTCTGATGAACCAACCTTGCAGTCCTTCCACCTCATCGGCAGTTACCATAAACCGCAAATCGCGTCCAGTCACCTTCTGTCCCGTTGAATAGGGCATCATCAGCGCATCCCACCGGGAGCGATGCGTAGGGGCTAAGATGACAGGCCCGTCCTTCGGCAAGTGTTCCTGTCCGGTTATTTCAATCTTGCCAAAATAAAACGGCAGGACAACATAGTGACCTAGCGGATAGAGCAAGGAGGTTAACCAAGGAGAAACGCGAGAGGTATTAGATGCTACCTTGGCAGGCATGGGCTTCACTAGAGATGATTTACTGGACTCAATGGCGATCGCGGCGGTGTGGCGCATAGCAATTAACCTGCTTTATCGATATAGAGTCTAAAGATATGTTGTTTGGTAAACCTTTAGTCTTTCGATGGGGACACTTTTGTTATTGGCATTTTGCCTCCGCAAGCGATCGCCCCGGCAACAGATCATCTGTAACAGGTAAAACATTATCCCACCCGACAACGCTAACGCAGAGCCGTCAACCGCCAGGAGAGATCGATCGGGCAATTACCTATTATTTCAGTGAAATAGCCAAGTTTGATGAACATTGTCGATCGAGAGTCAAAAATTTTACCTGTCAAATTTTCCGGCGTGCTTCAAACCAAGACAGCAACTGCGATCGACAAACAGACTCCATAATACCGCCGAGTACCTCCAATCGGTGACACGAAGGCGCGCTATCTGGAAGATTAGCCACCGTCCGAATTGTGCCAGTTTTCGGGTCATCTGCACCATATACCAGCAAACCGATGCGAGCTTGGACGATCGCACCAGCGCACATCGGGCAAGGCTCCAGCGTTACGTAGAGCGTGCATTGGTTGAGATGCCAGTCTTGCAAAACTTGGCCCGCCGCCCGCAGTGCCAAGACTTCAGCATGAGCAGTCGGATCGCAATCTCGCTCTCGCCGATTTTGCGCTTCGGCAATCAATTTGCCAGCACCGTCAACAATTGCAGCACCTACTGGCACTTCGCCCGCATCACCCGCTGCTTGTGCCAGTTCCACAGCCCTAGTCATCCAGCGTTTGTGAATAGCATAATTAGAATCACTAATAGACAACGGCTCTGTTTGCAAATTCACAGTATACCTACGTAACTGAAAACATTTAATATAGTCTTACTTATCCACTTGCTGTGAAGAGAATTAAGTGCGATCGCTAAGAAAACAAATTTTTTAGGGAATTTATGGCATACTTGCCTAGCTAAAAACACTTAAGATCGATAAATAAAGTTACACCACAATCTCATCCAGAGTAATTTTGAATTATGGACACCACCCTGATTAGCACTGAAGTTGTTGAGCTGTTGTCCCGGATTAGCCGGCAAAAGCTCCGCGAACAAGATATCACTCCTTTGGTAGTGTTTGTGACTGCTCTGATTGCCATCCTGCGCGGAGTGATGATTATTGACAGGACGATCGCAGTTGAAGAAGAAGAACGGCTGCAAAAGACGCTCAAAGCCTTTGCTGCTGGCGACCCCCATCGGATAGAACTAATTCAGCGCCTTGTCAAAGGAGTCTCCAAACAGCAGGTTTACTTCAACCCTACGGAACTGCTAACCCTGACAGCTTTCTTTTCAGAATCAGAAAAACTGTTGCTCATCGGTTCCGGCTACGAAATGTCAGCGGTAGACGGACACATCGACATGAGGGAGCAAATGTACTTACAGTCGATCGCAAACCGGCTCAGCCTCGACCCCAGACACATAGCAGTCGTAGACACTTTGTTTACCAAAGAAGGAGAACTCGACTCAGAAGCTTTTGTCGAAGTTCAAGCTTTACTCGCACCAAGCGAATTCTCCTCCCGCGATCCAGTATTTGCCAAAGCAGCAAAGCACCTGCTGAGTCTTTTGCAGCACCAGTAATCCAGCGCATATAAATTTTTTCGTTGGGAAAGAGACAGGGGAAAATAATTTAATGCTTTTTCGATTAATTCGCGGACGCACGGTGGTCAGAAACCGGGTTTTTTCACAAAAAGACGGGTTACAGCCCGCAAAAACGGTAAAAAACCCGGTTTCTTTTGCCGGAAATGCGTCCAAATTCGTCTAAAATCTAAAAGCGAATTATCGCTGCCTGAATAGCTCCAACTCGGTCTCAAATCTAAACTTGATTGATTATGCAAATTGAATGGCAAACCGCCAAAACCTACGAAGACATTCTATATCACAAAAGCGGCGGCACCGCCAAAATTACCATCAATCGACCTCACAAACGGAACGCTTTCCGCCCCAAAACCGTGCAGGAATTGTGCGATGCTTTTACTGATGCCCGCGAAGACACAAAAATCGGCGTTGTCCTCTTTACCGGTGCGGGGCCTCATACTGATGGCAAATACGCTTTTTGTGCTGGTGGCGATCAAAGTGTGCGAGGTTCTGCGGGATATGTAGACGAAGGTGGTATACCCCGGTTGAACGTGCTCGACTTGCAGAAGTTGATTCGATCGATGCCCAAAGTTGTGATTGCTTTGGTGGCCGGATACGCGATCGGCGGCGGTCACGTTTTACACTTAATCTGCGACTTGACGATCGCAGCAGACAATGCCATTTTCGGACAAACCGGCCCAAAAGTAGGCAGTTTCGACGGTGGATTCGGTGCCAGCTATCTCGCCAGAGTAGTCGGCCAGAAAAAAGCCAGGGAAATTTGGTTTTTGTGTCGCCAGTACAGCGCGCAGCAAGCCCTAGAAATGGGTTTAGTCAACTGTGTCGTACCCGTGGAACAACTCGAACAAGAAGGGATGCAGTGGGCTGGAGAAATTCTTTCAAAAAGTCCGATCGCGATTCGCTGTTTAAAATCCGCTTTTAATGCCGACTGCGACGGTCAAGCCGGTCTGCAAGAACTGGCTGGAAATGCCACTTTGCTGTACTATATGACCCAGGAAGGTGCCGAAGGCAAACAAGCATTTTTGGAGAAACGGGAACCTGATTTTAGTGAATATCCTTGGTTGCCGTAGCTCGATCGACAAATGAGTTTTTTGATTCCCTCGTTCCAGTTACAGATGCGATTGATTTGTGTCAGTTGCAAAAGTCGAATTGAGGCGATCGGCCAAAAGTGTAAGTATTGATATTACTAGCACCAAAAAAATGAAACTGCTTTGTTAAATCCAGACCGCGATCGCGATCGGTAATTCCCGAATCGGAAATCCCCAATGGCCCTATCCAAAATGATCTGATTCCTGCTGAAGTCGGACTAAACCGACAGTGCTGCCGATTGTTCGATTAAAATTGTGCCTTTGACATCCTCTCCGGGCTAAAGCCACAGAGATTCCTCACCACGCCACAACCTACGAACAGGATGCGGTCGCTGAATGGGGTTGACGCTTCAACAAGCACAGCCTCCAAAGAGGTCTTACACGCTCTCAACGTCCATTTTGAGTCTCGAACTGCCCGCCCGCGACTAATGAAACACCATGCAATTAACTGTTTTTTTGCTTTCAGGCTGCAACGCATTGCCCTTCGGCTTCCCGGTCTTCAGAAGTCCACTCTCTACTTCGGTCTTGCAACTACTTGCGCCTTCACTGTCCGGTGGGGGTTATGGATTAGTCCCACACACATCGTATCAGAAAGCCGTGCTAGAAGCGCGGGGCTTGAGTCCCATTTATTTGGTCAACTGGCAGGCATTGCGATCAGAAACAGTAACGGCCTCCTGCAGAGTCACAGCCTGTTCTTGCCACAGTCCAATTTCTGCTAATGTCTCCCAAGATGGCCCAAAAGGCGAAACCGCTAAAGAACAAGATTTCCACTGGCTTTGCACCGGCACGTTCAGCAGAGCGCAAACCCCCCCGCGTCTTCCTTCAGGAGTGTAGTGGTGGCAGTGACGGCAAGCAGAAGAAGTTAATGGAGTTTTCATAAAAGTTCTTGGGTAAATCATTTTCACCTCTAATTGTCGTGTGTAGAGCTAGGAGGTTTTAGAGCATCCCAGCCTTTATGCTGTATGGTTTGTAGCGATCCCGAAGCATAAGTAAATTTTATAATTTATTAATAATTGCGTTATATGTAGAAACAATTAGCTCAGTTATTACTCATTGGTTCGGTAAAAATACAGGTTAAAAGTTTATAAAGGGTCAGGGATCAAGAAAAACGGCAAATGCGAAACAAATATGAAATGTTACAAAGAAGCTGTGACGGCGGACACAAAAAGCGGGGCAAAGTAGGGTATAGCCTTTCTCAGAAAGATCAGGTACGCGAACGGCATAGGGCTATGGGCATAGGGCATAGGGCTATGGCATAGGGCTATGGGCATAGGGGATAGGGCTATGGCATAGGGCTATGGCATAGGGCTATGGCATAGGGCTATGGGCTATCCTCACCACGCTTGAGAACCGCTATAAGCAGCCTCTGGCACACAGCAATTGAAGTTTTAATAAATAAAAATGAAAAAATAGCAAAGGGCGATCGAAAACAGGCGATCGGGCAGCAGTTACCTTGACGGCCAAAGCCACTAATTCTATAATAGGCAAGTTTTAAAGCTACTTGTTTATTTGTTGAGAATCAAAACATTAAAATCAATTCAGACACGATAGGAGTTTTGCTAATGAGTAAGCGTTCTTCGGTGGAATCCCCAAATCATCAATCCTCATCAACCCCAATCAAGCCTGCATTGCAAGCAGTCCTGGGGTGTATGGATGTAAACCTAGAAGCAGAACTGACAACATACAGAAGGCACAGGCGGCGCGCCGAACAGTGGGTGTCGCCATCAGTTCGCAGCGGCAAGCAAACAGGCACAACCGAGCAACAGCAGGCCCAAAACCTGCCGCCGCAGGCTGCGGAGGAAACCCAGCAGCCGCTGTCCCTGCCCCTATCTCTTGCCGGCGTCCAGGGCGATGCCCCGCTAGCTACTACTAGGGGAGGCACAAAATTATCTAGCAGTGGCTTTGCACCCAACAACTATCTCGAATCCAGCGAAAAATTGATCGAAAGTTTGGATGAACAAAAAGCCGAGCTCGCAGAAGAACGGAGTTTAGCCGCCAGTCTGTTAACGCCCTTGGGACTGAGTTCGATGCTGCTGTTTCTGCTGTCCTGCACAGCTTTGGGTTACGCAGTTATGCACCCGTCAAGTCTGGCTAAAATGGCAGGCCTGAACCGTTTGCTCTCTAGCACCAGCCCCTCTCCAAACGACACTCCCGCAGCTACTGTCGTAGATAGCAGCAGCAAGGAACTGCCAAAAGCTCCAAATCTGGCATCCAAAGAATTTGTCGAGCTAGATTTGAGCACTCTCAGCAATGTCAAGCCGACAGCCAGCCCGATTGCTTCCCCATCGCCAAAAGCATCAATCCCGCCCAATCCAGCAGCACCTCCTGCCCCCATCGGCGCTGTCCCGATTCCTACAGAAGACGGCAACCCGGCCAGAGGTAGGGAACAAGGACTCAACAATCTGAGTAGCGCTTTGCTTCCCAGTCCCAGCCCCAGCGCCGTCCAGACAGTCCCTACTCTGCCGACACTGCCTCCAATACCCTCCCCAGCCCAGCCAGCCACCACATCCCCGGCGACAGCAGCCCCGGCCGCAGCAGCCCCAGCCGCCACAGCCCCGCTAGGAAAGCCGACACGGGCTGCCGACGGTTTCTATTACGTGGTCACCGATTACACCAATGAAAAATCGCTGCAACAAGCCAAAACCGCAGTTCCTGATGCCTACGTGCGGAACTTCTCAAAGGGTGTCAAAATTCAAATGGGGGCTTTGAACGATGCTGCCTCAGCAGAACGTTTGGTAAAGGAACTCCAAGCAAAAGGGGTGAAGCCACAATACTATCAGCCGTAAACTAGGTAAAGGGTGAAAAAAATTCACTAAATTGTTAGACAAAGCTAGACAATGATCAATGTTTTGTCTAACACAAAATTGGTTTTTAAATTGTCAATTTCCAGTCCTAAATCTAAAATTTAAGAAAATCGGGAGATAGGTAAAATGGGATTATTCGATCGCCTGTGGCGAGTGATTCGAGCCAATATTAACAGTTTGATCGGGGCGGCCGAAGATCCAGAAAAAATTCTGGAACAAGCTGTAATGGATATGCAGGAAGATTTAATCCAGCTCAGACAAGCTGTAGCAGGGGCGATTGCGGCTCAAAAACGCACCGAACGCCAGTGTTCGCAAGCTGAGTCCACAGCCGCAGAATGGTATCAGCGGGCGCAGCTAGCTTTGCAAAAAGGTGAGGACAATTTGGCGCGGGAAGCTCTGACGCGCAAGAAATCTTATCAAGAAACGGCAACGGCGATGAAAGCTAGTCTCGGACAGCAGAATGCTGTTGTGACTCAGCTTAAAGACAATATGCGATCGCTCGAAAGTAAAATTTCTGAGGCAAAATCTAAAAAAGATATGTATATTGCCAGGGCTCGATCGGCAAAAGCGTCGGAAAGGCTGCAAGAAATGATGGGCAATCTCAGTACCGGCGGCGCTTTGAGCGCCTTTGAAAAAATGGAAGAGAAAGTCATGCAGCTAGAAGCTCGCTCCGAAGCCATCGCCGAACTCGGCACCAGTGATTTAGAAAAGAAGTTTCTGTCTCTCGAAGGTGCTGGCGATGTCGATGCCGAGTTGGCGGCGATGAAAGCACAAATGCTTCCGGGCAATAATACACCCAAATTGCCGTCGGGCGAGCCACCCGCATCCTGAGCCCCAGTCAACAGCACAATAGTTGGGAAGGCAAAAAATTTTCAACAGCGGAGATACTTCACAAGCGTGTTGGGGAATTCCCGGATCGAAGTTAAACTCAATAGATAGGTGCATCAATCAGCTTGCCTGCACCACTGACTCGATCGCTTTAAACTGTATTTATATGTTTGCAAAATTGCCAAAGGCTCGATCGCACTAAAAATCTGACCAACTGAGTCTCACCATCGCGGGCTAACGCTATCAAGCCTGCTTTCCGCTTACTTCGTACACCTCACCAGGAAAAATAGGATTATGGGATTATTTGACCGCATTAGCCGAGTCGTCAGAGCCAATCTTAACGATATGGTCAACAAAGCTGAAGACCCCGAAAAGATTTTAGAACAGTCCGTGACGGATATGCAGGAAGACTTGGTGCAGTTGCGTCAAGCCGTTGCCAGCGCGATCGCCGCTCAAAAGCGCACCCAGACTCAGTACAATCAAGCTGAATCTCAGT
>Ga0209591_10010157_pt1 | contig 10140 bp, 6 predicted proteins | sample MAT01_FD_187207 | JGI IMG/M metagenome (GOLD analysis project Ga0209591, IMG submission 187207) | Freshwater microbial communities from Lake Fryxell liftoff mats and glacier meltwater in Antarctica - MAT-01 (SPAdes) (version 2) | ecosystem: Environmental > Aquatic > Freshwater > Ice > Liftoff...
TCAGCGCCAGGCTGAAAAGCACAATGAGCGTCGTCACAGACCACAGACGTTTCATGACTGAATTTCTCCTTGCAACGATAAAATTGGTTGAATAAAATTAGTTGATACAGCGTTGTGGTTAGCAGGCGCACGTCATTGTGCCGGGGTTATTCCGAATCAGTAACCCGTAAACGTAGGCTTTAGAGCCTTGGGGTTTTAGATCAGAAATCTAGAATCCGCCTCACGTCCGAAAACCCCAAGGCTCTCTCCGCGCTACGCTACAGTTGGCTACTAGTATACACGATCTATACAAAAAATGCGTGTAATCTATGTAGCCTGTTGGCGTAATCAGTGGAACAGGGTTCTACTGTAGATCGATTGAAAGCTTACCAATTGACCATCTGCATAGACGCGAGTATACTGTGTATCTTGACACGCCTGAATTCACAGGCCGATGCCCGATTCGCTCTTGTTTCATTGCAATCTTACTATGTCATCTTCTTTCCAAGAACTTGCCAACTTTATCTGGTCGGTCGCCGACTTGCTGCGCGGTCCCTATCGTCCACCTCAGTACGAACGCGTGATGTTGCCCATGACGGTGCTGCGCCGCTTTGACTGTGTCTTGGCGCCAACCAAAGCAGCCGTGGTGCAGCGATGGAAGGCTCTGGAGGATGGCAAGGTCAAAAACCTCGATCCAATCCTTAACAAGGTGGCGGGGCGTGGTGAGGATCTCGGCTTCCATAATCACATGGACCTTGATTTCCGCAGGCTCAAGGGCGATCCGGACAATATTGGCCGCCATCTGACCGACTATATTGCCGGTTTCTCGGAAAACGTACGCAAGATCTTCGAGCGTTTTGAGTTTGAGAAGGAGATCGAAAAGCTGGAAGAGGCGAACCGGCTCTATCTCGTCGTCTCTAAGTTTGCCGAGATCGATCTCCACCCGGCGCACGTAGACAATATCAGCATGGGCCTGATCTTCGAGGATCTGATCCGGCGCTTTAACGAGGCCGCCAATGAGACCGCTGGCGACCATTTTACCCCGCGCGAGGTGATCCGGCTGATGGTTAACTTGTTGCTGGAGCCGGACAGCCATATTCTGACCACGCCGGGCATTATCACCACGGTCTGCGATCCGACCTGTGGCACGGGTGGCATGTTGTCCGAGGCGCAAAATTGGATTCGCGAACACAACAACAGCGCACGTGTGCTGGTTTATGGTCAGGATTATAACCCGCGCTCCTACGCCGTGGCCGCCGCCGACTTGCTGATCAAAGGCCAAAAGGATGGGCGGATTGAGTTTGGCAACACGCTGGTTGATGATAAGTTCGCTGGAGATCGCTTTGACTATCTGCTTGCCAACCCGCCTTTTGGCGTGGATTGGAAAGCTGAAAAAGAGGAGCTTGACAAAACAGCAAACTTTCGCGGGTACACCGGCAAGCTGCCGCGCGTGAACGATGGCGCCCTGCTCTTCCTCATCCACATGATTGGCAAGTTTGAACAAGTGCTACCGCTCCAGCAAAAACATGGTTCGCGCTGCGCCATCGTCTTTAACGGCTCACCCCTCTTCACCGGCGGTGCTGGTTCGGGCGAGAGTGATATCCGTCGCTGGATCATTGAAAACGATTGGTTGGAGGCGATCATTGCCCTGCCCGAGCAGATGTTTTACAACACCGGCATCGGCACCTTTGTTTGGGTGGTGACCAACCGCAAGGCCGCCGCCCGCAAAGGCAAATTACAACTGATCGATGCCCGCGAACAGTGGACGCCCATGCGTCGCAGCCTGGGGGACAAACGCCGCTATCTCAGCGACGAGGCGATCCGGGCGATCACCTGTGAACATGGTGCGTTCCGCCCCAGCGAAACTAGCAAGCTCTTTGACAACGCTGACTTTGGCTACCGGCGCATTACCGTGGAGCGCCCGCTGCGTCTGCGCTTTCAAATGACCAACGCCGCCAGAGAGCAATTTCTAGACGCCGTGCCGGATTTTCTGGATGCCGTGTTGGGCATGGAACAGGAACTGGGCCGCGAACCCTATGACGACTGGAACGCTGCCTGGGCGACGGTGCAGCGCATTGCCAAAGCGTATGGCGCCAAATGGACGGCGGCCAGCCGTAAGCTCTTCCGCCAGCTTTTTACCGTGGTTGACCCAGCCGCGCAGCCGGTGATCGCCAAGCGTGGTTTGCGCGAGCAACTTGGCGAGCCACCGGCGGCACTGAATGATGCGCAATACCAGGCGCTCTTTGGCCTATACCCAGACCAACCGGGCAAGCGGGGCGAACAGATCGAATATGAAGCCGACCCCGCCCTCCGCGATTATGAAAATGTACCGCTGAAGGAGGGGATCGTCACCTTCTTCCGGCGTGAGGTGCAGCCCTTTGTCCCCGATGCCTGGATCGACCGCAGCAGTGTGGACGAACAGGATGGCGGCATTGGCAAAGTGGGCTATGAGATTAATTTTAACCGCGTCTTCTTCCGCTACCAGCCGCCCCGCCCACTGGCGGTGATCGATGCGGAGTTGGATGCCGTTGAACGGCGTATTCTTGCTTTATTGCGGGAGGTGACTGAGTGAGCACCATTGCAGTATGGCCAGAAACGCGAATGAGATTTCTTTTGCAAAGGCGGCCGACAGCTAAACAAAGCTATGCTTTACAGACAGCCGAAGAGGTGAATTTTGTACCGATGGAGGCTGTTGGAGAGAATGGCAGTCTTGATCTCAGTAGGATACGAAGTAAAAAAGATATTGAACAGAGTTATACTCTCTTTTTTGAGGGCGATGTTGTTGTAGCAAAAATCACACCTTGCTTTGAAAATGGGAAAGGTGCCCTGGCAACTAGACTGAATGCAGGACTTGCCTATGGCACAACAGAACTCCATGTGCTGAGCCCCCTTCCTCAACTTGATGGTCGATTCTTATTTTATCTGACGATTAATCATACCTTCCGAATTCAAGGTGAAGCAGCCATGAAGGGAGCTGCTGGGCAGAAGCGCGTTCCTGATGAGTTCATTCAGGATTTCCGTTTTCATGTACCTCCACTCGACACCCAACGCCGCATCGCCGACTACCTGGACACCGAGACCGCGCAGATCGATGCCCTAATTGCCGAGAAGGAGCGCATGTTGGCGCTGCTGACCGAGAAGCGCGCTGCGCTGGTCAGTCGCGCCGTGACACGCGGTCTCGATCCCACTGTGCCGCTGAAACCTTCCGGTCTGGAATGGCTGGGGGACATTCCAGAGCATTGGGAGGTAGTGCGATTTAAGCACTTCTCCAGAATTGGCAACGGTTCCACTCCCAATCGAGACAATCCGCAATATTGGGAAGGCGGCGATTATCCGTGGCTCAATAGTTCAGTCGTTAATAGTCGAAAAATTGAGGAAATCTCTCGCTATGTGACGGAGGTGGCGCTTACAGAATGCCATCTTCCGAAAATTGATCCACCATCTCTGCTTGTTGCGATCACTGGCCAAGGCAAAACACGAGGAAAATCCACAGTACTTGAATTTGAGGCAACAATCAATCAACACCTGGCTTATATAAAACCATCAAAGGAATGCGCTGATTGTCTTTATCTGAGTTATCTATTAGATGCGGCTTACGAATTTATGCGCAGCGATAGTGATGGCGCGGGAAGTACACGCGGCGCAATTACGTGTGAACAACTTGGTAACTTTTACATAAGTTTGCCTCCACTCACTGAACAGTTAACAATTCTAAACTTCATTGACAAGGAAGTTTCTGAATTCGAGCAGATAGAACAGGATCTTCGCTGCTCTGTTTCCCTGCTCAAAGAGCGCCGCAGCGCGCTGATCACAGCGGCGGTGACTGGTCAGCTTGAGCGGGCGGTGATGGCGGCATGAATATCCAGCAACTCAGCCTCGCCAACTTCCGCGGCTTCGAGCAGATCGACCTCACCTTTGAGCCAGATGTAAACGTGATCGCTGGCGTCAACGGCGCGGGCAAATCGGGCATTTTGCAGGCATTGGCCGTGCTTTTTTCGCGCGCCCTGCCCGAGTTTACACCTTCGACCACGAAACCGCTCTCTTTTACCGACGAGGATATTTGTCACGGCAAGCCTGCATTGGAAGCCTCTGGCGTCTTCCGTGTGGCAGAGCAGCAGTGTCATATCAACGGGCAGCGTGTACGCGGCGCCGAGGAGGGCGGTGAGCGGTGGAACAGCTTTTGGCAAGCGCGGCAGACTACCGCCAAACCCGCCACTTTTGCCGAACTATTGGCTTCTCGCACCCTCACCGGCAATTTAGAAGCCAGCAAAATCGAGACCGAACGGATGCTGCGCGCCTTGCAAGCAGCATTTAACCAGCCTCAGGTAATCTATTTCTCCACCAAGCGTCAGTTAGCCGGACGACCGAGAACATTGCCCCGGCTTCAGCCCTTCGCACTTGCAAATGCCTATCCTTTTGCCTTGGCGGATCGCGAAGTTGAATTGCGCACGTTTATGCACTGGTTCCGCGTGGTAGAAGATCGAGAAGCAAAGGCACGATCTCGGGGCTCCTTGTTCGGGCCAGACGCTTCCGTGCTTGATCATCTGCGTTCTGTCATTACGGCGTTTGTTCCCGAATTTACCAACCTACGGGTCGAAGAGGAACCAAACCTGCACTTTGTAGTCGAGAAAGCGGGTATACCGCTTGACCTGCATCAGCTTTCTGATGGCGAACGCGGACTGCTGGCGATGCTCTTTGATATGACACGGCGGCTTGCCATTGCCAATCCACAATTGGAGAATCCGATTGCTCAGGGCAAAGCCATCATCCTGATCGATGAGATTGAACTGCATTTACATCCCCAATGGCAGCGGCAAGTGTTGCGCCGCTTTAGAGAAACCTTCCTGAACTGCCAGTTCATCGTGACGACTCATTCGCCACAGGTAATTGGTGAAGTGGAAAGCCGCTCTATGCGCCTTCTTTTGCGCGAAGATAACAAAGTGATTTCCTGGACGCCGTCGCGTTCGTTTGGTTTGGACTCCAGCCGTGTGCTGGAAGAGTTGATGGACGTAAAGGCGCGCAACGCCGAAGTCGAAGTTGCGCTGAACGAACTCTTCCAACGCATTGATGCGGAGGAATTCGATGTTGCCAGGAAGTTGATCAAACGACTAGCGATGAAACTTAGCGAAGATGATCCCGAACTAACGCGTGCTCGCACCCTAATCGCCTTTCTCGAGGATGCAGAATGAGAGCGATCCAGAAAGGCAAGGAACCTCACTCGCTTACTCAACATCGGCTCACCTCCCACACAGACTATTGCAATTACGTTGAGAAAGATGAGCTGAGGGCATCACTGGTAGCTGAACAGCAGGGCCTCTGTTGTTATTGTATGCAGCGGATTCATCCTCAAGTGGGCAGCATGAAAATTGAGCACTGGCATTGTCGAGATCTGTACGAAGCAGAGCAGTTAAATTATGCAAATTTACTCGGTGCTTGCATGGGGAATGAGGGCCAGCCATACAAACAACAACACTGTGATACACGCAAGGACAACGAGGAATTGTCACGTAACCCAGCCAATCCCGCTCACCGTGTTGAGGAATGGGTCCGTTATCTTGGTAATGGCCGGATAGAGTCCTCTGATCCTCAATTTGATCGGGAGCTTAACGAGGTTTTAAATCTCAATCTCCCGTTTCTGGTCAATAACCGCAAGGCTGTGATAGATGGTTTTACGCGTAGCCTGCCGCCGGGTACACTCAGTAAAGCCGTGTGGCAGAAGAAACTCAAAGAATGGAGTGAAGCGCAAGAACCACGTGAGTATTGCGGTGTGGTGATCTATTGGTTGCGGAAGAAACTCCGATGAAGAATTACAGCGAAACGGCATTTGAGACGGTTTTAAGTGAGACATTGCTGGGCAGCGGCTATGTAGCAATTAGCGCGGCAAGCTTCGACCGCGAGCGGGCCATCTTTCCCACGGTGACGCTCGCCTTTATCCGCACAACGCAGCCAGAGGTATGGGCCAAACTAGAAGCTTTGCACGGCGAGAAGACGGGAGAACGCGTGCTCCACGATTTGTGCAAGTGGTTGGATACCTATGGCGCTTTGGCAACCTTGCGCCATGGCTTCAAGTGCTATGGGCGCACGCTGCGCGTGGCCTACTTCAAGGCGGCGCACGGTCTCAATCCCGAGCTAGAGGCTCGCTATGCGGCCAATCAACTGGGTTTGACCCGTCAACTGCACTTTAGCGCTAAGCATGAGCAATCGCTTGATGTCACCTTAAGCGTGAACGGTATTCCGGTCATCACCCTCGAACTCAAGAATCCGCTGACCGGCCAAACGGTGGAAGACGCCATGCGTCAGTATCGCCAGGATCGTGACCCGCGTGAGCGCATCTTCGATTTCAAAAAGCGCACGTTAGTTCACTTTGCGGTAGATACCGAAGCCGTGCAGATGACCACGCGCTTGGCTGGCGCGGCCACCCATTTTCTCCCTTTCAATCGCGGCCACAATGGCGGCGCCGGCAACCCACCCGACCCGGCAGGGCGCACCTATCGCACCGCATATCTGTGGGAAGAGGTGCTCCAACGCGACAGTCTGCTGGATCTACTGGCGCGCTTTCTGCACTTGCAGAGTGAAGACCGGATCAACGAAGAAGGGCGCAAGGTCAAGAAAGAGACACTGATTTTCCCCCGTTACCACCAGTTGCAAGCGGTGCGCCAAGTGGTGACGGCAGCCGCGGTCGAAGGCCCTGGGCATAATTACTTGGTCGAGCACTCAGCCGGCAGCGGCAAGAGCAACACAATCGCTTGGTTGGCGCACCGGCTTTCTTCGCTGCATGATGCACAGGAGAATCGGGTCTTTGACAGCGTGGTTGTCATCACCGACCGTTTGGTGCTCGACAGACAATTGCAAGAGACGATCTATCAATTTGAACACCGGCAAGGTGTGGTGCAAAAGATTGATCAAGACTCAAAGCAGCTAGCCGAAGCCTTGAAAGGTGGCGTCCCGATCATCATCACGACCCTGCAAAAATTTCCATTCGTTTCGCAGCAACTGCTGAAATTGAGCGAAGCGCAAGGGCAAACGGGTAGCCACCGCCTGACCACACGTCATTACGCGGTCATTGTTGATGAAGCACATAGCTCACAAAGCGGCGAAACCGCCAGCGATCTAAAAGAGGTATTAGGCGGCGAGGATTTGCACGCCGAAGCGGCCCGCCGTGCCCAAGAAGAAGGCGTTGCGCAGTTTGACGAACTCTTCCGCAGCATGGTCAAGCGGGGGCAGCAGGCTGATTTGAGCTTCTTTGCCTTCACCGCCACCCCCAAACACAAGACCTTGGTCATTTTTGGCCGTAACGGTGAGCCATTCCATCGCTATGCCATGCGCCAGGCGATTGAAGAGGGGTTCATTATGGACGTGCTCCTCAACTACACCACCTATGCTGCCTACTATCGCCTCTTAAAAGCATGTGAGGATGATCCAAATGTCGAACGCAAACCAGCCGCCAAGGCGCTTGCTCATTTTATGCGCTTGCACCCCCACAACATTGCCCAAAAGACAGCGGTGATGGTGGAGCACTTCAATAGCATGACGCGCCACAAGATCGGTGGGCGGGCCAAGGCGATGGTTGTCACCGCTTCACGTCTCGAAGCGGTGCGTTACAAAGAGAGTTTTGATCACTACATTCTGGAGAAGGGTTATCCGATAAAAACGCTGGTCGCTTTCTCTGGGATTGTCAATGATAATTTGGTCGTGGGTAAGAGCTACACCGAGGAAGGCATGAATGGCGGCATCCGCGAAAAAGAGTTGCCAGACAAATTTGCCACAGCCGAATACCAAGTGTTGCTGGTGGCCGAGAAATATCAAACCGGGTTCGACCAGCCACTTTTGCATACCATGTACGTTGATAAGCGCTTAAGCGGCATCCAGGCCGTGCAAACGCTTTCGCGTCTAAACCGGACACATCCGCTCAAAGAAGATACCTTTGTGCTAGATTTTGTCAACGAACGTACCGAGATCCAAGAAGCGTTCAAACAATTCTATGAAGGCGCGGTCATGGGTGAAGAAGTTGATCCGGCCCGGCTTTATGAACTCAAGGCCGAGTTAGATAGTTCGGGCATCTACTTGCACGAAGAGGTTGAGCGTTTCTGCGCGGTTTTCTTCAAAGCCAAGCCGCGCCAGAATGCCAGTGATCATAAAGCGATGAACGCCACGCTTGACCCCGCGGTCGATCGTTTTCGCACTTTGCAAAAGGGTGAGACAAAGAAGACCGAGCTTTGGCGTGGACAGTTATTAGATTTCCGCAACCTCTATGCATTCCTGTCACAGATCATTCCTTACCAGGACAGTGACCTAGAGCGGCTTTACACCTATCTCCGCCATTTGGCGTCAAAGCTGCCCAAGCGTTCAGCCGGTCCGGCCTATCATTTTGATGATGAAGTCCAGCTCGAATATTACCGCCTGCAAAAGATCAGCGAAGGATCTATCAGCCTCAACGATGGGTATGCGCGACCGCTAGACGGGCCGACCGAAGTTGGCAGCGGCATGCTCCGTGAAACACCCATGCCGCTCTCCCGCCTGATTGATGTGATCAACGAGCGTTTTGGCACTGATTTCAATGAAGCTGATCAGCTTTTCTTTGATCAGATCGTCGAAGCAGCCATGCGCATCGATGAACTGCAACAAGCCGCCCAGGCCAATTCAATCGACAAGTTTCAGCTTTTGTTCCGGCAAGTTCTGGAGTCACTCATCATTGAGCGGATGGAGATGAATGAAGATCTTTTCGCCCGTTTCATGAATGAATTGGATTTCCAAGAGGTGGTCGCCGATGGGTTGGGACAAAAGGTTTATGAACGCATTCCCAAGAATATTGCTTATCCAATCTCTTCGAAACAGAAATCCGCGTCAAGTTAGTTATTCATGTTGCGTAGTGAGAAATTAATACACGCTGTCAACCGATTTTGAGAATGAATTGAGCGGATGGTCGGCTACAAATTCTTTCTCTAGTTTACCGGAAAACGGATTTGTGAGAGGTAAATCTGCTTCATCCGCGCCCGGAACCCATTGACAGACATGCGGCGTAAAGTAAATCAGGTAGTTACAGCAAGAAGTTGCGCAGCAAGGTCACACATACTCTCTAATCCCGTGCCTTCCATTCCTTATGCTTCCTCGTCGTATGTGGTCGATACTCGAACATATCAGTGGCGATCAAAAAGTAGCGATCTATCCTTCAAAATATGAAGTAAGCTATTGACAAATAAGAACAAAAGTTCTATAATAGATGTACTCTGGAATCCACAACACATAACCTGTAGGGAGGGAAACTATGGCCGCGCAAATCCAGACCGAACATTTCACCCAAGCATTGTACACGCTGCTCGATGAAACCTTCGACAATGTCCATGGCATCTTTCTAGACAAAGACACCTCCATGTTTGAGACGCTGGCGACCCTCTCGGCGGAGCAGGCATCGGTGCCGGTGGGTGGCAAGTGCGCCACTTTGGCGGCCCAGGTCAAGCATGTGACTTTTTATCTGGATGTGCTAGAGAAAAGTGTGCGCACGCAACGATTCGAACGGGTGGATTGGGGCCAGATCTGGCGCGAGACTACCGCAGTCACACCGGAAGAATGGGAAGCGCTCAAGGTCGGATTACGCGCCAGCTATGACCGTCTCAAAGCCCTCATCCATGATCATACCGAATGGCCCAGCGAACGTGAGATCGGCGGCGCAATGGGCGCGATTGTGCATACGGCCTATCATCTGGGCGAGATTCGCCAAGCCCTGTGTATCATCCAGTAGACCCAACCACGCAACAGGTGATCATGGAACCAACCACACGCACCCAATACGATAACCTATATGTGCAAGATGGCGATGTGCGCTATGCGGCGATGAACGCCATTCTCGCGCAGACCGAACACCCCGTCGATTGGGCATACGAAGTCTGGGACGACTTGCTGACTCATTTGCAGGACAAAAATAACCATGTACGGACGATTGCAGCGCAGGTTCTCTGCAACTTGGCCAAGAGCGATCCCGAACAGCGCATGTTGACTGATTTTGCCGCGCTCCTGGCGGCCACCAAAGATGAAAAGTTCGTCACAGCGCGCCACACGTTGCAAGCGCTCTGGAAAGTGGGCACAGTTGGCCCTGCCCAACAAGCACGGGTAGTCGAAGGACTGGCCAAGCGCTTTACCGAATGCCTGGCCGAAAAGAACGGC
>Ga0209591_10010163_pt1 | contig 10138 bp, 12 predicted proteins | sample MAT01_FD_187207 | JGI IMG/M metagenome (GOLD analysis project Ga0209591, IMG submission 187207) | Freshwater microbial communities from Lake Fryxell liftoff mats and glacier meltwater in Antarctica - MAT-01 (SPAdes) (version 2) | ecosystem: Environmental > Aquatic > Freshwater > Ice > Liftoff...
CGAACCGGGTGCAGGGGGCGAGTGTGCAGTTGAACTGAGGACTGACTTCCAGGGTGTGCGAAAAACCAATTGACATGCGGTGTCAAGATTTGTGGAAAAATAGATTTTGAGGAAGTATTTGTCTAGTCAACTCTTGCAGAAGCGCGGGTCCCATTTCAGGATCATAAGGACGATCCAAATCAAACGCTTCTCGCGGAACCAATCGGCCCTTCGGAAACTCCGGATCAAGGATGCTTGGCGGCGGAGTTCCGTCAACGGACCAACTGTGAAACTGGTCTAGCCTCGCCTTTACACCTTCCACCCAAGACTGAAAAGACACCTCGACCACCCCATTCTTTCTCATCACGTGGCGAGCCAAATTGAGCGCGTAGCAACTTCTGAAAGCCATCCGCTGCTCGTCATAAGATTCGAAGAATATTTCATTTATGATCCCCAAGGCTATGGCGGTCGGCCCCAGCACGGGGCCACGCCAATCGTTGTCGACGATTCTGAAATATTCAGTATTATCCCGATCAAGCAGCGCTGCCCATCCCGCCTCAATATAATCACCGAGCGTCTTGTCAAAGGAAAATGGAGAAAGCCAAGCGCCTATCCACTCTGTCACAGCAATTGCAAGTGCCATGTTCGCCGAATGAGTAAGTTTGCCAAGGGTTTCAAACTCAACCTTCTCGGCAAAATAGAAATAGCGCCTTACATGTTGCTCGTCCCATGCGTAGTCAACGACCCTGTCTGGTGGCAATTCATTGACAAGTGAACAGATCGGATGTCTAAGACTCAAGTCAAATCTCCCAATGATAGGGTACGCCCCGGAAACCAGAAGCCATCAACTTGTCGGGTGATCGAAGATAGGGGTTGTCTTGCCAGGAAACATCACTCAAGAAACTCTGATAGATCTTAGCCAGACTGGAGGATGTGACAGGGATGTCCGCATTAAGGACATCCATGGGAATCGGCGCACCGAAGTTACACCGCTTTACGGATTGCCATTCATCTTCCGAGTCAAAATTTAAACGGGTTTTGAAGACCTGGTTAGGGTTGGCAGAAAACTTGTTGAGTCGTTCAATCGACATATTCACCCAGACATCAAAGAAGTTGTGAAACTGAGGTCCCAAAACATAGGTGGTCAAGGCCACAACGTTCTTCAATGCCGACATCGGTGGAAAGCTCGAATGATCGCCCGGTAATTGTTGAAAAACCGCGGTCGCTCGCGTGAATATCGTCGAAATAATCAATTCTATGGGCGGCGGCCGGACAGCGCTCTTCGGGCGGCGGTATCCGCTATAGTACAGGGGTGACGCTTCAAAGCACAAAAGGCACTCCGCCAGAAAAATAAGGCGTCGCACGTCGCCAACCGGCTCAAGTCGACGGACGCAAATCAAAACGCATCCTGCGATAAACGTTATCAGTCCACAATTGGTCTTCCCCATCATTGCTCTCGAAAGTGGAGTCTCGCCAATCGGCGCAATATGCTCGTCACCTCCGTTCCACTCAAGTTCGAATCTGGTGCATGGAAGGTCTGGCGGGAGTGTCAGAATGTTATTCATCATTTTGTACTCTCCAGTTGATGAGCTCTGATTATCTAATTGAAGTCTCAATCGCCGGTTTCGGGGCTGGCTTCACAGGCGTTCTGTGGTTGGCCGTTCTGATCGCAGATGTATATGATTATACACTCATTTTCGCAAATGCACTTCATACTCTGCGAGCAATTGGTGCAGGGTTCGGGAGGCTGTTGTGATCCGCCAGACATCCAATCAATACTTAACAGTACTGAACCGGATGGTACGTTGCCAAAAGTCCTGCCAATGTCATGCAAGATGTTCATTTCTGCGTGAGCTTGCAACCCACCGATTGGCTGGGTGCAATTTTTGCATATGTCACTATTCGCGTGCTTGACCGGCTTTCCTTTGTTCTTTCCTTTGGAATGCACACGATCAAGGCTTATGATATTACTCGCAGTGGTGTCCAATGGTCTTGATAAGCTTGAAAATGCACTCACCAACTGACTTGAACAGCTGACACCAGTGAAGGGAGCGCCGCTAACAGCTCCTGACCGATAGGTTCCATGGCAGACAGTGTGGTTTTGGTTGACGTTTGCTGCGACTTCGGGCGGGCATTCTGCAGCGACGGAATCCCGGAAATATCCATTCTTGGCTTCTAATGCTTTACATTCGGATTTGGTTGGCGGAGAAGGGGGGGATAGACCAGCAATACTTGTACTGACCGACCCGCCCCCCACGTTCATGTGGTTCTGCGTGGTCAGATCCCCGAACCGGCAAGCCCCGCCGCCTTCGAAGATCACATCAAACGAATACGCCGCAAACTTCAGCGAGCCGGAGAGCTTGTGCGTCAGGATATTGGCCCCGAAGCTGTTCGTCGCCGGTTCATTCCCCATCGTCTTGGAATATTTGGTGGAATTCTTCTTGCCTGCCTCTTTCCCCTTCACGATCACGCTCGTGCAACCATCCGTCGTATCCGACGCCATCCCGGTCATTGGATAGGGCAGTGGCACCGGCCCGGCGGGGGGCGGGGGCGGGGACAGGCAGACGTCGGGCATCGCGGCGATGGTCTTGTTGGGCGTCGCCTTGCCCGACACTTCCAGCCCATTGGCGAAAACGCTCATCCTTTCCCCCGGTATTCGGCGACCAAAGCCACCCTGCGCCCATCGTCCTCGCCTGCAAAGCATAGCACGCGGTTTTGCGCCAGCAAGCCGGCGCGGGCGGCCTCGAACGCCCAGCCAAGCTGCAACGGCATCAGCGCCGCCCCGACTTCGCCGACATTCTCGATGATGTTCAGATGTTCGGTATGGCCCCTCGGGCGGCGCGAGCGGCCTTCGGGGGCGACACGGTCCAGCCGCATCGAGGCCAGCATCTGTTCCTTGAACTTGAAATGCTCGCCGTTCAGATCGCCCATCAGGGCCGGCATGTCGTAGAACATCCGCCCCGCAGCCCCCAATGCGGCGCGCATCGCCGTGGTCAGCCCTTCGCCGGTCACCGCCGCTTCGCGCGAGCCGCCGTCACGGCCGGGCTCCATGCCGGTACCCATGCCGGTGATCGCCAGTTCCGGTCCGTCAATCATCCCGGTCGGTGCAACCAGCAGGGCAGCACTGGCTTCGCCGACGGTAAAGCCAGAGGTGTTGGTGCCGCACAGCAGCCGGTTGCGGGTGATATAGTGATCGACAATCCGTTGATCCAGCAGGCTTTCCACCCCGGCGATGATCTGCAGCGGATAGCGCCCGGCCTGTGCCGCTGCCATGGCCAGCAGATGCGGCACCCCGCAACGCCCGCCACCGACAACGCCACTGCCCGGTGGCAGCGGGCGGCCAAGCTTGCGCGCCAGACCCTCCAGCATCGAAACCTCCAGACTCTCCGGCCGGGCCGGGCGATCCTTTGGCGCAACGGCCAGCAGGATCGGAATCGCGCCCGCCGGCTGGCGGAGCCGGTCGTTGGCCAGCGCGCCGACCTGCGCCAGACATTCCTCGATGGCGGGGGCCACCAGATCGGGCAGAAAGCTGGGCCCGGTCCACCATTGATGCGCCGCCACCCGAAAGGCGGCCAGGTTTTCGCCAATGGTGCTGTCCCACAGATTGCCGACCTGCGACCCGATCAGCTTGCCGCGAATCCCGGCAACCGTCGACGGCCCGTCATGGCCAAGCGCTGTCCACATGCCATAGCCCACCACCGACAGGCCGGGGGCGATACCAACCGGGGAAACGGCGCTTTCAGCCATGGTCCCCTCCCGCCGGATGGTGCCGTGCCCCTTCCAGCATCCGCTCCGAGATCACGGCGCGGGCAAATTCGAACAGATCCCGCTCTGCGGTGATCCGGGTGCGGTAGGTCAGACACATCAGCGCCTGTTCCGGCAACAACAGGATGGTGTCGAGGTTGGCGATCCGCTGCGTCACCCGGCCGGATTTGCGCTCGAACAGCACCACGATCTGCAACCGCGGCACCTCGCCCACCAGGCGCTGCGGCGCAAGGTTGACCAGTTCCACCGGTTCGCCGCCCACCGGATAGGGAATTTGCTGGTCAGGTGCCGCTGCCTGAAAATAGTGGTCGTCGAAGTCCTGCGGCAGGAAGGGAAGGCGGTATTCCATCCAGGGGTCGTCATAGGTGCCGGCATACAGGCGGCGCGGCAACCAACTGCGGCCCAAGGGACCAAAGGCCATCGGCGGGAAATTCCCCAGCGGATCAATGGCATCCGCACCGAACTCCGAGGTTTGCGCCAAGGGTGCGCCTTCGCGGTCCGCCAGCAGCGGATAATGGCCCAGCCCGACCGGGTTCGGCCCATGAGTTGCCGCGCGTGCCGGGTCTGACGGGTCGGGATCGGTGCCGCCATAGGCCTGATCGTAGCCGATATCCTGCACCACGAACGGCCGCTTGCCCGAAGCCTGCCAGCCCGACGCCGCCTTCAGCCAGATCCGGCTGCCATGAACCCCGAAACGCTTGGACCAGCCGCCAACCCGGATGCCTACTCCCAGTTCGGTAACCGGCTGGCCACCCGGGGCATGGGCGCGACCATGGCACAGCACATCACACAGCGGCTTGAACGCGGCGAAATCATTCTCAAAGATCGTGGCATCGGTGGCAGGGTCGGCGCCGAACAGATCGGCGTCGAACAGCGGCTCTTGCGCCGATGCCAGTAGCGACGGCACCCCCGGTTCGGTCTGCAACGCGATCGTGACCTTGGTGACGAGAATGATCTGTTCATGCCCTGCCTTGTCAAAGGCAAGGGTGAAATTCGCCGGATAGGGGGTGGCGTTTTCCAGCCTCATGATCGGGCTGATCCTGACATGATGCCATCGGTTACCACAGTCGGGTAAACCCCCGGTCCTGCATCACCACCGCACCATGCCAGTTGGGCAGCGGCGCATCGGGGCTGCGGGTCGAAAGTTCCAGCGCAAGTGCGCGCTGATCGAGTTGCCAGGGGGCATGGGCCTCGATCGGCGGTTGCAATGTCCATGCTGCAACCCCCAGCAGGCTGCGGGTATCGGGGGCAAAGCGGGCCCGGTTGGTGCCAAGCCAGTGGGCCAGCTTATCGGGATCTGGCCAGTACAGCTTGCCCTCGATGAAGCTTTCCTGATCGCAGGCTTCGACCACAGCATTGGCGGGATCGTCGGGAAATTCCTTCAGTTCCAGCGACAAAGGCCCCAGCCTGATGCCACCGATCCGGCAAAAGGCGGCACCGCTGATGCGTGACAGCGTTGGTTCCTGCATCTGGCGGATCAACCAGTCCAGCGAAGCGGCGGCACCCAAAGCGCCGGTTGCCACCACGCCCCAGCGTTCGGTTGCGGCATTGGCCAAAAGCCGGGCGATCCAGCTTTTGGCCGCCCGGTCGTCCCAGATCAGCGGCACCAGTTCGGCGATGCGCCGCGCACGCGGTGCCGGGGTGCCGGGAACGATCTGTTCGGCCAGCGCAGCGGGGGCGGTGGTGCGGTCCCCCAGCAGGGCAGCCGCCCAGCCGGCCCAGAAGCGCACCTCGGGGTCAGGCTCGGCCCGGCAGCGGGCGACCAGCGCGGGGGCCAGATCGGCGCGGCCCAGTTCGCCCGCCAGCTGCATCGCGCGCGCCGCCACCCTTGGGTCAGGATGCGCCAGCAGTGGCGGCAGCAGATTGCGCGGATCAACCCGCCGACGCCCGCAGACATCAAGTGCAATCCAGACCGCCACCGGGTCAGCGCCGCCGATCCAGGCCCGCATCCGGGCTGCAATCAGGTCCGGCGCACACCAGGCGGCGGCGGCCCCCATTGCCGACAATTGTTCCGGCTCCAGTGCCGCCTTTGGCACCAGTTCTGCCAGCGCAATTGCGGGCCGCTGGCGCAGCGCCACATGAAACAGCGTGAAGATTTCGCCATAACCTACTGTCATGGCAAGGTTTTCTTCGGCCAACCCATAGCCTGCCTCACCCGCCATGGTCAGGGCATCCAGATGCCCCGCCAGCCGGTTTTCCAGATCATACAGGTCGATCAGCCCGAAATTCGGCCCATCCAGCCCGCGCCGGTGCAGCGCCACGACAAAGGCCGCGTTTTCGGCATGAAGCCGCAGGATCCGCAGATTCAATAAAGGTGCGTTGCAATTCATTCTGAACCGGCCCGGTCATATGGCTGGCCAAAGCTTAGCCCAAGGCGCGGCATTTCCAAAGCCCGCTTTGGGGGCAGGCCCTTTCAAACCGGCGTGTAGAACAAATGGCGGCTTTCGCGGCCAAAGGCCTGCAAACGCAGTGCCGCAGGGCGGGGCGGGCAGGTCAGGATCGGGCACCTCGGCCCATTGCAGAGCGGGATCACCGCCCTGGTCGGCGGCAGTTCGAAGCGCACACTGCAAGGGATCAACTGGCGTTGCGAATCGGATCCCCAGCGGTGGTGCGGCGGCCCATCACCTTTTCGATGGTAGCGCGCAGGTCGCGCAGGCCATAGGGCTTCCACAGGATCGCGGCAGCCCCCAGCGCTGCGGCATGCCGTTCCAGCTTGGGGTCGCTGGCCCCGGTGACCAGCACGAATTTGGTCATCACCAGATCCGGCAGCCGCCGCAACTTGTCGAGAAGCTCCAGCCCGGTCATCCCCGGCATCATATGATCGCACAGCACCAGATCAACCGGGGCATCGCGCAGGGTGGCCAGCGCGGATTTGGCATCGCCCATCACCAGCACGCGGCTGCATCCCAGCACTTCGAGCGACTGCGCGATGACCCCCCGGCTGACCGACATGTCATCCACCACCATGATCCGGTAGCGGGCGCGCAGCGGCGGCACCGTGGCCCGTGGCCCGCCCGCCATGGCCCCGGCATTCCGGTTCGGGCCAGCAGGACCCTGCGCACCATACTGCGGCCGGTAGCTGTCAACAGGTTGCATGGCGTTTCCCCATAAGAAACCGGCTTGGCCGGACGGTGTTCACCATAGCGCGTCAAGATTAACGCGGCCTTGCCTGAGATGCGAACCTGGCCCTGCACGGGCCCCGAACTGGCCGAACATTGGCCCGGCACTTCCCCGGGAACGGGCACGAAACCGCTTGGTGCGCAGCGCACCGGCCCTTAGCCAGCCAGCTTTTCGATCAGATGCGCGGCGCAACCATGCAGGGGCGCATAATCATCCTCGATCGCCCAGACCGGGAAATCACGCATCATCGCGCTGAAGCGGCCCTTGTCGAAATAGGCCGCTTCGAAGCCGAAGCGGATCAGGTGCGGGGCGAAATGGCGCACCACGCCGCCGGTCAGATAGATGCCGCCAAAGGGCAGGTGGGTCAACGCCAGATTACCCGCCACCACCGCCATCAGCCGCACGAAAATACCTGCCGCCTGCGCCGCCCTTGCATCGCCCCCAGCCAGCGCCGCTGCGGTGATTTCCGTGTTGGCACGGGGGCTTGCGCCCTTTCCGGCCCAGCGGTCCACCAGTTCCAGCCCGCGCCCCGACAGCACATCCTCGACCGAGGGAAACCCATGCTCGGCCTCGATATGGGCCAGCAGCGACAGTTCGTCGGCATGGCGCACCGGCAGGCTGACATGGCCGCATTCCGACGCGGGCACCACCCGCCCGGCTTTCGTGGTGTGAACCGGCACGGCATTGAAGCCGGTGCCGACATTCATCACCAATCGCGTGCCAGAACGCCCGCCACTACGCCCGCCATCGCGCGAACCGTCTTGTACCCCGCCGTCACCGGCGTCCGGCCCTGCGATGATCTGTCGCAGGCTGGATGGCGGCAGCGTTGCCAAAGCGTAGCCCGGAGCCTGCAAATCATTCAGCAGCGCAACCACCCGCGCCCCCGCCGCCTCGCCAATCGAGGCTTCCGACATCGTCCAGTCAAGGTTGGTCAGTTCCGCCACCCCGTCGCGGACCGGCCCCGCCGCCGCAACACAGGCCCCGGCACAGCCCGCCAGTCCGGCGTCCGCCAGATAGGATCGCAGCACCGGCTCGATCCCCGGATAATCGGCATTGCGATAGCGCCGGATGCTGGCTTTCTGCAGCGTCGCACCTTCAACCAGCCCGACCCGCGTGTTGGTGCCGCCGATATCGGCAACCAGCAGAATGTCGGTGGCTGAACTCATGTCTTGTCCTGTCGGTCAGCGCGCCAGCGCCCGGGCAAGGGCATGGTGTGCGGCTTGCGCGGTGCGCAGTTGCGCCAAATCGTCAACCCCCAGCCGCCCAAAGCGCCATCCCTCGCCGCGCGACCGCTTGAATTCGCCGAGACCGGACCCGCAAGACAACTCCCTTCAGCCCCACCCTGTACCAGCGCCACTTGCAGCGGAGCGATATGGCGGTCGGTTCGGCGTATCAGGGTCATTGCGGCACGCCTTTGTTGGCAGCGGTATTGGCACCGGTGGATTGGCCGATCATCAGTTCCGCCTCCAGCAGCCGGGTTTTCGGGGCAGAGCCGGGATCGGCGATCAGGCTCAGCAGCATGTCGGCCGAAATGCGGCCCGCCTCGCGTACCGACGAACGGGTGGCGGTAAAGATCGGCACATCTTCGCCATTGCCCAGATAGCTCAATTCATCATCATGGGTCACCAACGACAGATCCCGCCCCAGCTTCATGCCGCGATCCTCTGCCGCGCGGCGCACGCCGATGGCCGAAATCATCGAAGCCACCAGAAAGGCGGTCGGCGGGTCGGGCAGGGCCAGCATGTCGCGGGCAGCACGGTAACCAAGCCCCTCGGTCATTTCTTCGGACCGGCGCAGCGCCGGGTCGGCCGCAATGCCGCGCCCCGTCAGCGCCTCCAGATAGCCATTGCGGCGACGAATGGCGAAATCCATGTATTCCATCCCGTTGACCAGCCCGATCCGGCTGTGGCCCAGATCAATCAATAGCGACGTCGCGCGCAAGAAGGCGCGACGATTGTTGACATCGACCCAGGAATAGGGCGCGCGGGCGCCGGTTGCCCGGCCATGCACCACGAACGGCAGGCCGATAGCGCTCAGCAATGCGATGCGCGGATCATTGGCGCGGGGGGCATGAACGATCACCCCGTCAACCGTGCCGCGCGCTTTCAGATCGCGGTAGGCCTGTTCTTCATCCGCGTCGCGCACCACGCTCAGCATCATGTCATACCCGGCGCGGGCATAGCTTTCACCGGCACCGGCGATGAAATCGGCAAACACCGGGTTCATCATCTCATGCTGCGTCGTCATCGAGATCACATGACCGATGGCCATGGCGCGCCCGGTCGCCAGCCCCTTGGCGCGGGTGTTGGGGCGGTAATTGTGCCGCACCGCCGCCTCGCTGACCCGCAGACGGGTTTCGGCGTTGACCTCCGGATAGCCATTCAACGCGCGGCTGACAGTGGTCGGCGATAGCCCCAACTCGGTCGCCAGTTGCTTGAGATTCATGCCTGCTTCCGGCTCAAAGCGCTTTCAATTCTGAATGACCTTAGCCAGCGGCACAGCGTTCGTCAAAACCATTCGGCAGGACCGGAGGCTGGCCACCCCAATGCCAGGGCTGCAAATCCCTTTTGGCTTGATCGGGACAATTGACACCGGAGCCACCACGGCGCACAGATTTGCAAAGTGTTGCCGCCAGTCCCATATGTACCCGGCATGTAAAACCGATCACCACAGGGCACCAGAGTGCGCCCGTCATCAAAGGAGAGTGAAATGGCCAAAGGTCAGATACGCAGCAACAAGGAAGTGAAAAAGCCCAAGAAGGACAAGCTGAAGCCGGCTGCAGAAGCCTCCAGCCTGACCTCGCGGCTCAAGGAAAGTCAGGAAAAGGTCAAGGGCAGCAAGTAATCCGCGCGTCACCCATCGCGCACGGCCGGGTCAGCCGGGCGCTGCCAATGCCCGCTGCGACCGGGCGTGAAACACGAACCCCAAAAGGTTCAGCAGCACCTGTGCCGCCAGAATGGCCGTGCTGCCGGAATGGTCATGGTCTGGCGCTGCTTCCACCAGATCAATCCCAACCACCTCATGCGCCGCTGCGGCCAGCTGCAGGATCTCCAGCACCTCGTAATACAGAAAGCCGCCATGGCTTGGCGTGCCGGTTCCCGGCGCGATCGATGGGCAAAAGCCGTCAATGTCGATGGTGATGTAAAGCGGCACCCCTGCGGGGATGCGCGAAGCCGCCCGGTATCATAGCTGTTGGCGCTCATCACCCGCTCCGTGATTGTGGCGCGCAGCATTGCAGGCCGGGGCAGGGGCGGCAAGCTGGCCCGACAAGCTA
>Ga0209591_10010167_pt1 | contig 10134 bp, 9 predicted proteins | sample MAT01_FD_187207 | JGI IMG/M metagenome (GOLD analysis project Ga0209591, IMG submission 187207) | Freshwater microbial communities from Lake Fryxell liftoff mats and glacier meltwater in Antarctica - MAT-01 (SPAdes) (version 2) | ecosystem: Environmental > Aquatic > Freshwater > Ice > Liftoff...
GGCTAACACCGTGGCGTTGGGATAGCCTACCTGTTTGCCGACTTCCTTTACTGAAAGGGGCGTATCCCGCAGCAGGCGTTCGGCCTCAGCGAGACGCATGTTTCGCAACGCCGCGCCGGGGCTCAAGCCCCGCAACTCGCGATAGATCAGCGTGAACTGGGCACGGTGGAGGCCTGCAGCTTGTGCGAATTCGTCCACGCCAAACGGCTCCGCCAAGCTCATGCGCGCGCTCGTTTCCGCGCGTATGATCCTCGTTTCAGGGTTCAGGAGGAAGCTCGTTGCCGAGTCCCTCGGTGTCTCGTGTAGAACCCAGGCGTGCAGAAGCCCTTGAAGTTCGTGGTTGGCAAGCAGCTAATCATGGGCATGGCCTGTGCCCCATCGTCGAACGATAGGATCTAGAGCGCGTCCAAACATTGGCTCCAGTGCTTTAGGCACCCGTACCGGCAAATCCATTCCCCAAACCGCTTTCGAAGCGGGCTGCAGCAGGTGTTCACGCCCCTTGAGGGTGTCAAACGAGCTCGTTCCTTGCTGCTCCATACGGCGTTCATTGAAAATCAGGTCAAAGTGTAAATAGGACGGGCGATTGCCTTTTTTGGATCCGATCCGTTCGGCCAGTATGCCCGGTTGAATGAGGTAAGCTCCCTTGGGCGGGATGTCGACGTGTCGCCCCGCAACGATGAGGTCTTCTGAGCCTTCGTAGCTCACCACCAATAAGTAATGTGCGAGCGTGCGATGGACAGTAGCCCACGGAGTTCGCTCTCCTGTGCCTGCCCGATGAATCCAGGGAGAGTAGGGCCGTTCAAGCGCGAGCATATTGCCGCCCCGTATTAACATATTAGTGCATCCGAAACAGCGACTCATCCAAAAAGTGGAGCTCCCAGCGAAAGTGTTGGCTGACAACTGCTCGGCAGTCGGTCAGGGTGACGTCCAGAACGCATTGCAGGTTTGCGGTGGCTATAATTTCCTAACCACTGTCGCGCGGGCTCCTTGGTTGCCCGCCACGGTAGGACGACGTTATGAATCGATTGCGCTTGAGTGACTCTGGCTGCGGGCTATTTACCTGTGTCGTCATGCTTTTGGGGGGGTGCACGGCCTCTTCCCCTGACCATTCTATCGACAGTCGCGGCCGTGCGGAGGCCACGACCGATCGCGCCCCAAGTGTCGCAAGCGTTGGCACTGGCGGCTTAGGCTCAGCCACTGGAAACCAGCCTGGTGCAGCGGAGTGCCAGATCGGGTCGGGTATCTCACCCGGTACTTCCCCGCTACGGAGGCTTACTCATGCGGAGTACGACAATACGGTTGGAGTGTTGCTGGGAGTAACAAGTAAACCTGCCCGCGCCTTTCCGCTGGAAGAGCGAGCTTTCGGCTTCGAGAACAATGCCAGCGCGCGCAGCGTGAGTCCGATCCTCGCTGAGCACTACGAGGGAGCTGCGTCACGCGTTAGCAGCTCGTTAGGTAACAGCGCGCTCCTTAGCTGTGAGCCTGCAACGGTTGGGGAAGACGTTTGTGGGGCTCACTTTATTGATGAGTTTGGGTTAAAGAGCTACCGGCGACCGCTCACTCCGGTCGAACAATCACAAATGCTCGCCCCCCTGTGCCAACGTCGCGTGAGACAGCTCCCTCTGGCGGGAATTCTCGTCTAATTGCCGGAAATTAACGCAACATTCACGGTGTCAGCAGGAGATGAAACGCAATGAAGCACGCATGGCTAGTAACAACGGCTTTTGTCGGCTTAAGCGGATGCAGCTCATCGGCAGAGGAAAGTGTAAAGTCCACGAGTTCAGGTGGTGCTAGCAACTCGGGCACTGGTGGCGTGAATCGGGGGAATACTGGCGGAGGGGCCGTGCAAAACAACTCTGGAGGTGCACCCGGCGCGGGTGGCAACGTTCAGAGAACGGGCGGCACAGGTGGCCTGAACAACAACTCCCCCACCGGCGGGACGCCTTCGGCTGCCAGCGGTGCGGCTACGATGGGCGGCACTAGTAGCGGTGACGTCGCCGTCGCTCAGGGCCTTAACCATCGCTGGGAAGTTCCCTGCACCGATCCGGGCGACGCGGAGGTGTGTCCCGCTGCCATGATGCTGCCCCCCAAGGAGATTACGTTCGGAGGCGCTCCACAGAAAACGTACAAGGTATCGCTTCATTTTCGGGGCCTAACTGAACCGCACACGTTTTTGGATCCAAACGGTCAACGCATCACCACCGTGACTGCCGCCCCCTACTTTCTCGACAGCGCGCAAGGAGAACCTGAGCCCAGCAACTATACAACCTTTTGGATCGACGTGGCGCTACCCGCAAAAATGTATTACGCGAACGCTTTCCACACCACCGACGAGCCTTTTCACCACCGTTTATTTGCGTTGAATTACACGGCCGAGATCATCGTTCAAGGCGGCAGCAGAGTAACGCTGAACCACGCCGACGGTAGCGCTAGGCAGGTGAAGAACTTCGAAAACGTAGTTGTGGATGGAGTTCCGCCGGCACCCCAAGTATTCGACGGACAATTCCTCCAGGTGGATGTGGTCTCTGTGTCGGCACAGAACCAAGCAAAGGCCCGTGCCCGTACTTTCAGCGCGCCGCTGGTGATTCGGCGCGTCGAAATCGGTGAGGAAGCACAGGCCGATCGTCACCTTCACGCGGGTATCCAGCGCGGCCAGCCACAATGCCATCGAGATCCCGAGCGAGGCCACCCGCGCCGAATTGATGTCCGGCCGCGCGCACAACCATTCCACCGCACGCAAGCTTCGCACACCAAACTCAAATCAAGCGAAATATGATGGGATCGCCCTGATGAACGACTCGGATTCGACCCCCACTCGACCGAGGGAGTGGTAACTTGATCGGATGGCTTCGGTCACCGATCCCCTGGGCGCAATCGATTCAGAGCTTACCGACGACGAACGTCTCGTCCGCGACACCGTGCGGCGTTTCGTCGCGGAGCGCTACACACCACGCGCTCCGGAGCTGTTCGAGAAGGAATTATTTCCGATCGATCTGATTCCGGAAATGGCGGAGCTCGGCCTCTTGGGCGCAGCACTCAGTGGCTACGGCTGCGCGGGCATGAGCGCCGTTCAATACGGCCTTGTCCTCCAGGAACTCGAATACGGGGATAGCGGCCTCCGAAGTTTCGTAAGCGTTCAAGGGTCGCTCGCGATGCAAGCGATTTACTCATTTGGAACCGAGGAACAAAAGCTCCGATTCTTGCCGGAGATGGCGCAGGGCAAGCTGATCGGGTGCTTTGGACTCACCGAACCCGACAGCGGCTCTGACCCCGCTTCTATGCAGATGCGCGCACGGCGTGACGGTGACACTTGGATCCTGAATGGGAGCAAAATGTGGATCACCAATTCACCCTTCGCGGCGCTGGCCGTGGTGTGGGCCAAGCTGGAGGATGGTGGCGCTGAATCGGTCACAGGCTTCGTCGTTGAACGCGGCACTTCAGGTTTCGACACACCGAAGATCCAGCGAAAAATGAGCCTCCGCGCCAGCGAAACTGGCGAAATTGTGCTCAACGATTGCCGTGTACCGGAGCGCAATCGTTTGCCCCTACGCCAAGGGCTCGGTGCTCCTTTGTATTGCTTGAATCAAGCGCGCTTCGGGATCGCGTGGGGCGCATTGGGTGCGGCCAAGGCGTGTCTGGACTCCACGCTGGAATACACCAAGCTGCGCGTGCAATTTGACGTACCCATCGCTCAGAAGCAGCTGGTGCAAGCGCAGTTGGTAGAGTGCGCCTCGGAAATCGTTAAGGGCGAGCTTCTGGCGTTGCATTTTGGTCGATTGAAAGACAAGCAAGGCAAGCTCCACCCCGCACAAGTCTCACTCTGCAAACGCAATAACGTGTCTAAAGCCTTAGAGATCGCGCGCACCTGCCGCGGGCTGCTCGGGGCGAACGGCATCTTGCTGGAGTACCCAGCCATTCGCCACATGCTGAATCTTGAGAGCGTTTTCACCTACGAGGGCACGCACGAGATCCACACGCTCATCCTGGGTAAGGAGCTGACGGGCCTAAGCGCCTTTTAGTAAGGGGCCGGCGCATTTCTCGCAACTCGGGTGAAGGGAGTCCGAAAGGAGAGGGCCCAACGGATAACTCCCCAGGAACCCCTCATGCTCCAAGCCACAAAAGTTTCAGCGATTCACGCTACAACCGACGAACTCCCGAGCCCGATCGATGCGCTTATCGCGCTCATCTCAGAGCGAGCCGCGGCTGACTCCCCCCACCTTCAGCTGTTGCCGACCATTTCGTCCAGTGAACGCAGGGCTTTCCGGTTAGGCGCTGGTATTGCTCTGGCGACGGAGGCCTGGCGCCTCAGTCGGCGGCAGCGTGAGGTACTGGTGCTCGCAGCTCAAGGATTCACGAACAAACAGATGGCCTTTGAGCTGGGCTGCTGCCCGAAGACGATCGAAGTGCACGTCACAGGGCTCTTGAAGAAATCTGGCGTTGCTAGCAGGAACGAACTCGTCGCTAAGCTCATCCACACGTGCACCTGAGGCGCCAATGGCGGGGGCCACATGAAGGTGTTAACCCCGTTTGCTCAGCCCCACGATAAAGACCTCGGAACTCGGCTTTCGAGTTCCTTGGGGGCGGATGGTGGTGGCTTCCGAAAAAAGCTTCTGAACGGCTGATTTTGCCTCAGAAAACTGGTTGCTCATGAAAAGCTTCGCCACAAAATGCGACCCCGGCCGGCCAATTTCGGCGGCGAACTCAAGCGCCCGCATGAACAGGTCGAAGCTGACGGTTTGGTCGTGAACCTTTGAACCACTCGTGCTCGGGGCCATGTCGCTCATCACCACATCGTACGGGCCCGGTGGACAGAGCGAGGCGGGAGCGACCTTAAAAATATCATCTGCTTGGCTTGTAACCCACGGCGGGAAAGCTTCGTTGATAACTTTAAGGTCCAGCGCGACCACGCGACCGTTCGGGCCCACCTTCTTCGCCGCATACAGGCTCCAGGAGCCCGGAGCTGCACCCAGATCCAAGACGCGATTGCCGCCCTTGAGAAGCTTCACGCGCTGGTCGATCTCTTCGAGCTTGAAGATACTGCGCGCTGGGTATCCCTGAGCACGGGCGGCTAAGGTACGCGGGTCCACACGACCGTAAGGATTCCGATGCGCCACTTACTTCAGCCTAACCAAGACGCTCTTGCTCGGGTAGGGCTCGCTGGGCAAGTCCGGGCAATCGCTGGAAGAGCGCAGATCCTTCAGCTGAACGACGCTGCGGCCTGCGACTTCCGCGGCTCCCCGCAGCAACGTCCGCAGCTTGCTGAGCGGTGTTTTCCGGTGGTTAGTGATGGCCAGGAGCTGGCCCCCCGGCGCCAAGAGCGCGCAACAAATGGCGGCTGTTTCCTGGTAATCCCGCGCCACACTGAAGGTGCCCCGCTTGCCGGCTGTCGAGAAGCTGGGAGGATCGAGCACGATCAAATCGAAGCGTAGCTTCTGGCGCTTGGCTTGTTCGAGCCAGGCGGTGGCGTCGGCTTGAATGAACTCATGCCGCTCGGGTGAAATCCCGTTCAACTCAAAGTTACGCTTGGCCCAGTCCAGGTAGTTCCCCGAGAGATCGACACTCACAACTTTTTTCGCTCCACCAAGCGCCGCGGCCACACTGAAAGAACCCGTGTAACAAAACAGATTGAGCACGCGCGCCCCCTTGGACCAAGCGCGCACTTTCTGGCGATTTTCGCGCTGATCCAAAAAGAGCCCCACCGATGTGTCGCCGCCAAGCCGGATCTCGAACTTGGCGCCATGCTCCACCACCGTCAACGCGCTCGGCCCCGCCGCAACGACCGGAGCCATGCCGCGACCGCGTTGCTCGACCCGAACTCCGCGAAAGCCAAGCCGAAGGAGCAGCTGCACGAGCAACATTTGAGCCCGTGTCGCCGTTTCGTCAAACAGGTGAAGAACGGCGAAATCCCCGTATTTATCCACGCAAATCCCAGGCAATTGGTCCCCGAGTTCGTTCACCAGCCGGTACGCTTCGGTCTGTCCGAACAGGGGAACACGCCGGATGCAGGCATCGGACAGGCGTCGCCACAGCTCCTCGGCGCCGAAAGCGAACGGCGTCTGATTCAAGCACTCCGTGAACACGCCCGGCATGGCCGCGAAGTACGCTGGCGCGTTCGGCAGCTTGAGTTCCTGTGCGTGCAACATCAGACGCGAGGCAGGCTCGCCGTCATACAGTCGATCGCCCACGATCGGCACACCCCGAGCGCTCGCCTGCACGCGCAGCTGGTGCGTGCGCCCGGTGATCGGTGAGAGTTCCAAAAGGGCTCGGCGTCCCCGCTGCTCAACAACTCGGCATCGTGTGACGGCGTGCTGCCCACCTGCCCTGACAACATTGACCTGGCCGTTCAGCGGACGGCTCAAGTTGTCTTCCCAGGTTCCTCCCAGCCGCTCCAGACTGTTTTGGTTCCCCCGAGAATCCAGGGCAACGACCGCCACGTACTTCTTCTGGGCGACGTGAGATTCGAACGCCTGGGCGACATCCGCGTTCCGTTGCGGATCCCGTGTGAATAAAAGAACGCCTGAGGTCTCCTTATCGAGACGCTGGTGGACCCCCAAGTAATCCGCCTCCCCGCGCGCACGGAACATGGCCCGCAGACGCTCGACGACGTCGTCCTTCAAACCTTCATCGCCGCCGTGCACGGCAATGCCCGAGGGCTTATCCACGACAATCAAACCATGATCGTCGTTCAATACTCGAGTGCGTGGCCACCAATCGTGGAGCGGCGCGAGCATGTCAGGAGGCTCTCCCGACGACGCTTCCAAGTGCGAGCCTTAGGGCTTGGCTGTCCGCGCTTTGACGGCGCTTCGGACGAACACAATGCCATTCTTCGACCCTGGAATCGCACCACGGATCAACAGCAACCCCTGCTCAACCATCACTTTTACGACGGGCTGATTCAAAACGGTCACCTGCTCGTTGCCGTATTGGCCTGGCATTTTCTTACCTGCCATGACGCGACCCGGCGTCATGTTGGTACCGATCGCACCACCATGGCGCTGGTACTCATGTGCACCGTGACTGCGCTTAGCGCCCTTGAAGTTGTAGCGGCGCATCACACCCGTGAAGCCACGGCCGCGCGTGATGCCTCGAACATCGACGGATTGGCCTTCAGTAAACACCTGGTCGAGTGCCACTTCCTGCCCGACCTCAAACTTGGACGCGAAATCCGCGGCGCAGCGGAGCTCTCGCAGAATCGCGGCAGGCGCGGCGCTCTTACCTTTGTAGAAACCGGCGAGCGGCTTGTTCACGTGCTTAGCGGTTCGCTGCCCAAGGCCGAGGAGCAGGGCATCGTACCCGTCCTTTTCCTTAGTTCGCTTGCCCACCACGATAGGCTTCGACTCAACCACCGTACACGGGACGACGGTGCCGTCCTCCGTGAAGATCTGTGTCATGCCAACTTTGCGACCAACTACGCCCGGGAACTGATTCATGGCTACTATTTCCTGCGATTCTTAAAACGGGCGGCGGGGATACCCCCCACGGCGGGGTACGTCAAGCCGACTTAGCCCAGCTGTTGGAAAATTCAGCGGCTTTCGGTTGACGACACCGAAAGTTGCGCCTAGATACCCGTGCCTTCAACTCGGCCACGGAGTTTTTCCAAGTCATGCCTCTCACTGCCTCACTGATTGCGCCCATCGAGGCGCAGTTCCTCCGAACCGACCTACCCAACTTCAAAGTTGGCGATACGGTTGCTGTCCACTACAAAATTGTCGAAGGCGACAAATTGCGCGTTCAGGTCTTCAAAGGGATTGTCCTGAAGCGCCATCGCGCAGGGAGCCGCTCCACTTTCACCGTGCGCAAGGTGAGCTTTGGCGTTGGCGTCGAACGCGCCTTTGCTTCGCATTCGCCCCGCATCGAGAAGATCGAAGTGCTCTCCCACGGCGTCGTGCGCCGCGGCCGCCTGTTCTACTTGCGTGACCTGGTCGGTAAGGCAGCCCGCGTGCGGGACGAAAAAGACCGCTGAGTCCGACTCTCGGTCAGCCGCCCAAATAGACGGCAAATCCCGAAAAAAGCCCGCGACACGTTGCGGGCTTTTTTGCGTTTGCGGGGCTGGCTCACGGCTTCCGCAAAAATCATCTAGAGTCACCGGTCGTATGTTACCCAAAGACTCTGCATGTCGCAGCCACCGTCGCCCAGCAACGTGGCCTCTGTTCCTCTTGATTTCGTGCCTTTGGCTTTACCCGGGGCGGGCCGAAGCAGCTCCGCAAGCGCACATTCTAAGAATTGATCCGCGCGCTTCCCAGGCGGGAGGCAACCCCGTGCTCACCACGTTGGTCGAGGTGGTGCAGAGCGAGCGGGTGAGTAGCGCCATTGCACCTTGTGCCATGCTGAGGGGCAATTCTCAGTTTTCCTGCATGAGCAACGCGCTTGAAAAGCCGTACGCACTCTACAAGCCCTTCCCGTTCCCAGCGAGCAACGCGCTCTTCACGGTGATGGTTGAAGGCTCCGAGCGTCCAGCCACCCACGTGAGTCACGCCAAATGGGGAGATAGCCTGGGGCAGCCAGGCGTTGGCACGGCCTGGCTCATCTTGGTGGACGCAGACAAACGCATGGGGCGGAGCCTGGATGATGCCCGGCAAGTAGCGCGGCAATTCGTCGCCAGCATGGGCCAGAACGACATCGTGAACGTGATGTTCTTCAACGACCGCCAGGTCGTTCAAGATTCCAAGTGGGTCGGTGCAGCGGCGAAGAATAAGGTCCTCGCCTTCGTGGATGGGGTGACCGCCAACTATCCGAGTCAGGGGCGCACCCGGAGCCTGCTCAGTATTATCAAACAGGCAGCAACTGACGGCTTTGGCGGGCTCGGCAACGTCGGTGAGAGCCTGGCGGTGCCTCTGCATCAGGCCATGGTCGTGCTCTCCAATGGGTATGGCGGTGCGGATGCCGCAACGAGCGGGCCCGGCGCGATGCAACTCCAAAGCTACATGACCCAAGGGCGCTTCCCCGAGAACAATACTGCGGCGCCCAAGGTCCCGGTGCCGGTCATCAGTGTGCTGTTCCCGTATCGCAGCATCGACGAATTTCGGCAGAACTCGCTCGAGTTCATGCAAAACCTGTCAAACCCTGAGATCGGCGGATTCTTCACCGTGGTTCAAGAGGGTCAGGGAGCTCGGGCGAGCGCTGTGGTGAACGCGGTCCGCTCGCGCTTCGCCAAAATGTACATCGTCAAATGGAAAGTCTCCTGCCTGGCGCCCACTGTCACCCAAACATTCGCCCTGAATTTCACTGACGTGAAGCCACCCATCCTGGGTGATAGTACCTTCAAAGATGTGCCGATCGGCATCGACCCCACGTCGTGGCCACTCGATGTGAACGTGCAATACACCAAGGATGCTGCGAGTCGCCAAAACGGCGTGTATGCGGGAGGGAAATTCAAGGTGTTCGGGGATTTTTGTTGGGGCGGGGACCAGTCCCGAGCCGAAGTTTACTTTCTCCCCACCGGCCAGGCAGTGCCCAAGGAGTTAACCGGCAGCAATCTAGAAGCCGCGAAACGCGCCCAACAGCAGCTTATCCAAAACGGTATGAAGGGGACGACGCTCCAGACCAGCGATACGTTTGCTGAATTCCAAGCCCCCGACAAAGACAAGCTGCTCCAGGGCTCCGGCAAGAGCGCGCTCGTTCGCCTCGTGCTCTACGACAACAAAGCGCGGCGCGTGAGTGGCGTCACCGCCGATACCATCCTTGAGCTGCAGGGCACCGAACCGCCGTTTCCTCTGCTCTATGCACTGGGTGGCGCGTTCGCACTGGTGGTGATTCTGTTGCTCGTGATTGTGATCGCACGAGGCGGCAACAAAAACCGACCTGCGGGCCCTCCGGGACCCGGACCCGGCTACGGCGGCCCACCTGGCGGCGGCTACGGTGGCCCACCTGGCGGCGGCTACGGTGGCCCACCACCCGTGGGGGGCTACGGCGCCCCACCCGGTTACGGCGGCGGCCAACCACCCCCGGGGCAAGGCCCCGGCTATCGTGCAGCCCCACTTCAACAGCAGATTCTCGACACGTCACGCGCCATCCTAGAAGGCGCACCAGGCGTCTTCACGGTCCTTCCAGGTTCGGAGATTCGCGTGGGGAGCGACCGGCAAAGCTGCAACATTGTGCTCGACCAAAGCCAGGTACTTGCGCTTCAAGCGTCGC
>Ga0209591_10010179_pt1 | contig 10129 bp, 9 predicted proteins | sample MAT01_FD_187207 | JGI IMG/M metagenome (GOLD analysis project Ga0209591, IMG submission 187207) | Freshwater microbial communities from Lake Fryxell liftoff mats and glacier meltwater in Antarctica - MAT-01 (SPAdes) (version 2) | ecosystem: Environmental > Aquatic > Freshwater > Ice > Liftoff...
CTTCCCCCGCCAGCCACTGCCACACCTCTTCCTGCGGGTGCGCGCGATGAGCACGAAAAAGGTTTCCGTTCTCTGCGTCCTGCTTTGCGGCCTGCTGCTCGCCGGATGCGTCACAAATAAAACCCCGCCCGCCACCCCCGCACCGGCCCCCTTGCCCGGCGAAACCCCTGCGCCGGCGGCCAAACCTCGCCGTCCCATCGTTGATTATTTCTGGCCTCTCAACTGGCCCGAAATGATCTTTCCGAAGAAACCCGGACCACCCCAGGCCCGCCCGCCCCAACTCATTGGCACCATCAAAATCGTCAACACCGAGGATCGTTTCGTGTTGATTGACGCCGTAAGCTATCAGGGCACCGAGCCGGGCAGCCTCCTCGTCTGCCTCATGAACCAGAAAGAAACCGCCAATCTCCGCATGAGCAGCATGAAAAATCCCCCCTTCCTCATCGCCGATATTGCCAGTGGAAACCCCTCGCCCGGAGACCGGGTTTTCAAGCCCTAGATGCAACGGCTGTACCGTTGACACATTCAATTAAGTTTTGCTTAATTCTAACCTCGTTAATAAAAAAAGAACGTGATTGAACTGCACCATCCGGCAGCGCCCGCCGAGGTCGAGCGCCTCGCCGATATCATTCTCACCCTGCAGCGCTGCTTCATGCTCCGGCTCTCCGAGGAGTTATCGCGCGGCAAGGTTTCGTTTCCCCAGTTTTTTTTGCTTGGCCACCTTGGATCGCAACGTCAGGCCCTTTCCATGAGCGAGATTGCGGAAAAAATGAGTCATTCCACCGCAGCCGCCACCGGGCTGGTTGACCGCCTGGAAAAACTCAACTACGTCCAGCGCATCCGCGCCGCCAACGACCGCCGGAAAGTGCTGGTGAAAATTACCAAAAAAGGAACCGCTCTGGTCGAAAGAATCCGGCAGGACATCGTGAACAATCTCAGCGAAATCATGGAATTGCTGCCCCGCCAGGAACAAACTGCCTGGCTCAGCATCTACGAAAAAATTGACGCATTTTGCCAAAGTAAAAAAACCGCATGCACCGAGTAAAAACTCTCCCGGCCGTCTTTGCCCTCGGCGCACTGGCGGCCGCATCCGCCCTCGCCCAGTCGAATCAGTTTCCCGTCGCTTCGCCGACTCCCTGGACCCTCCCCAGCCCTACGCCTTATGCCACCCCGGCGGCCGCTCCCTTCGCCCTGCCCAGTTCAACTCCCTGGGCTCTGCCGACACCCACCTCTGCGCCGACGGCCACACCCGCTCCGACACCAGCCCCCACGCCGCTGCCGGATGGCACCATGCCTCTGACTCCGCCGCCGATGCCCACGCCGGTTCCATTGGATGCCTCAACGCTTTCCGATCAGTTGAATCTTCCCCTGCCCGTCCCCACCCAGACCAGCGAAAGCCTCCTGCCCGGCGGTGAAACCAATACGCTGAAGGACAGCGAGAAGCTCGCCATGCAGCAAAAAATTGTCATGGCGGATTTTGAGAAATCCCTCACGAAATTGATCGGCCAACAGCGCAATCCCAAGGTGGCCGACATGTCGCTCAACGACGCCGTCCGCATCGCGTTGAGGGAAAACCCCACCATCCTGAACGCCATTCAGCAGATCCGCCTCACCCGCGGCCAGCTCATCAGCGTGGTTTCCCAGGCCGTTCCGAAAATCGGCCTCTCCACCAGCTACAATCAGACCCAGCAAAGCCTCACCACCAACGGCCGCGGCGGCAGCAGTTCCAGCATTGAGATTCCCAACCCGAACGGCGGCAAACCCACCGTCCTGCGGCTCGGCGGCGGCAGCCAGGACGTCCAGAATCAAACCTGGAACATCGCCTTCCAAGGCACGCAGTTGATCTTCGACGGCGGTGCCACCATCGCCGGCATCCAGGGAGGCCGGGCCGCCTACGACGCCGCCTTCTTCAGCCTGCGTTCCACCATCGACAACATCGTTTCGCAGATTATCACGCAGTTTTACCAGATCGTCCTGAACCGCGCTCTCATCGTCGCCCAGCAACAAAACGTCGCCCTCCTCCGACAGCAGGTCCAGGATCAGCAAAACCGCTACGAGGCCGGCACCGTCCCGCGTTTCAACGTCCTGCAGGCCGAGGTTCAGCTCGCCAACGCCCAGCCTCCGCTTATCCAGGCCCAAAACAATTATCGCATCGCCCTCTATCAACTCGTCCAGCTTCTCGGCATGGATTACCCAAAGGGCAGCCTCAGCCAAGTCCCGTTCAATATTGTCGGCACGCTCGGTTATACCCTGCGTAAAGTGAGCGCCGACGAATCCATCCGCGTCGCCATCGCCCGCAATCCCGCCCTCAAAGCCCAACGCCAGAACATCCTGGCCCAGGCCTCCAACGTCAGCGCCCAGATTGCCGGATGGCTCCCCACCATCAACGCCAGCGCCGGTTACCAATTCGCCAACGACCTCGCTTCGCAGAATCTCAGCCAGAGCGTGCAAGGCTGGTTGTTTGGCGCCACCGGCACTTGGAACATCTGGGATGGCGGACTCACCTACGGCAACGTCACCCAGGCCAAGGCCCAGCTCATGCAAGCCAAAAACAACTACGACAACGGCATCCGCCAGGTCGTCCTCGACGTGCAGGTCGCCATCTCCAATTTGCAGCAGGCCCAGGAAACGATTGATGCCACCACCGCCAGCGTCGTGCAGGCCACCGAGGCCCTCCGCCTCTCCAAGGAACGCCTCGACGCCGGAGCCGGCACCCAGCTCGACGTCCTCAACGCCCAGACCCAGCTCCTCACCGCTCAATCCAATGTGCTCCAGGCCCGCTACGACTACATCGCCGCCATGGCCAGTTACGATTTTGCCCTCTCGCTCGACACCCAGTACGTCGAAACCTTTGACGATCCGCTCGTCCGTCCGCTCAACCCCCAGGCCCTCAATTCCGGCGAACGCAAGCAATTCCAAAAAACCACCGCCCCCGCCAAACCCCAGCCCAAACTGCCCAAGGCTTTCAAGAATCAGGACCCGATCAAACCCATTCTCGAAGACGCGCCCAAACCCACGCCTAAGAAAAAACCCGCCGGCGCGAACAAGTGAGCCCCTGTCCGGCGGAAACCTTTCCCAGCCTTGCGGCCCTGCCCTTCCTGCGCGCCGCCTTCATCCAACGCTGCCCGGACGTTGACGTCCGCACCGATCGCGAAACCGCCATGCAGCGCCTCTGGTCCGTCCAGCGGAAGACAGCGGACGAACTGGGATTTTGCGGAATGCCGTTCGTCACCGCAGAGCAGGTTCATGGAAACATCATCGCTCAAATTGACGCCCCGGCTTCCCTGCCCGCGCCCGGCGCGGATGGCTTGATCACCTCGACTCCCGGCCTCTGCCTCGCCATCTACGTGGCGGACTGCGCCGCCGTTTTTCTGGCCGACAAACACGCCCGCGCCATCGCCCTCGTCCATTCCGGAAAAAAAGGCACCGAGCTCGGCATCGTGCCGAAAGCCATCCACGCCCTGCGCGAAAACTTCGGCATCGCGCCAGCCGACCTCGTCATCCAAATCGCCCCCTGCATCCGTCCGCCGCATTACGAATGGGACTTTGCCGCCGAGATCGTCCGCCAGGCCCGCGCGGCGGGAGTGTCAGACGTCCACGATTGCGGAACCTGCACCGCCTCCGACCCGGAAAAATATTATTCCTATCGTCGCGAAAAAGGCCGCACCGGCCGCCTGCTTGCCTTGCTGGCGCTTACCACGCCTGCAAGCGTAATGTAACCCTAGCGCAGAGCCGTCACTCAGATATGTAATGGAAAAAAAAATAACATATTGAATGGACGCATCAGACTTTTAATCCTTGGTGGGGATGCGCAAAGGTGTCGCCAGAGGTTTCGTAGAGGAGATAGAAGGCGGGATGGCTGATGCTGAAGGTTTCGCTGAGAGGATTGAGGCGTTTTCAGGATGCGGTCCAAACTGGCGAAGGCGGCGGTGAGCTGGCTGGTGGCGGTTGAAGGCTTTTCTCGGGCGCTCGTTTGCGATTAATTTCTTGAATTCATGAGCTCCCTTCTTTTTCTCGATGAAAGCGGGCACGATCACCGCAACATGCCCTATGAAGTGCACGGCGGCTTTGCCTTGCATGCGAAGAGGCTCTGGCCGTTTGTCAAAGCCCTCACAACACTCGAACAGGCGGCATTTGGTGACAACCTTCATCGCTTCAAGAAGGAAATCAAAGGGGCGAAGTTGCTGGATAAAGATCGTTTCAAATTTGCGGCCCAAGAGGCGATGATGGAAGACGCCGCACGGCGCAAACACTGCCTGAGTTTTCTCCACAAAGGTCTGCGAAAACAGGTGCCAACCCGCGAGGAGTTCACTGCCTACGGGCAGGCGAGCTTGGTGATGGTGCGGGGTATTTTCGACCTGCTCCAGCAGCACGAGGCGCGGATCTTTGCCACGATCATCCCGCGGCGGCTGGCGGTGCCGACGACTCTCCCGGCCAGTCTTCCGCCGGAAGGGGTGTTGCGCAAGGATCTGGTATTCCTGCTCGAGCGCTACTTCTACATGCTGGAGCACCAAGGCGAGACGGGCTTGCTCGTGATGGATGAGACGGAGAAGATGCTGGACCGCCGATTCGTGCGGCGGCTGGAGTGGTATTTCAAAGAGACGCATACGGGGCGCTACCGGAGCGCCCGCATCGTGCCATCGCCTTTTTTTGTGGCATCGGACATGGCTTATCCTGTGCAGGTGGCCGACATCCTGATTTATTCCATTAACGTCGGGCTGCGGCTGCCCGGCATGAGCGAGCCGGTGAGGCATGAAGTAGCGGAGGAGTTTGGTCCGTTGCTGGACCGCCTCCAGTGGCGCGGCGACGGCTACCGCGAAAACATCGCGTTCAAAACCCAAGGCATCGTCTATGTTCCCGACCCTTACACCGCGCGAAGGTAAAAAAGAGGAGATAAAGCGTTTGAAACTGGGAGGACCGAAGTCCTTGCAATCTCTTAGCCGAATCTCCGCAGATACTATCGCAAAGCTAGTTGTTGCCGTCAACAATTACCAACATGGCTGCATGAAAAAACGACTTTTTAGATTCGTGCCAGCCAGCGTCCATCCGGTTCAATGGTCCAACAAAAGATGAAAATCTCCCTCACCCAAATGCGCGCCATTGCCACCGGGGCCTTGGTCGTTTGTCTGATCGGCATGGTGGTTTGCCGGCTGTGGGAGTCCACGTATCCGTGGCTGGCCTGGCCGCGCGCCTTCTTCGAAGCGGGAACGGTGGGAGCCCTGGCGGACTGGTTTGCGGTGGTCGCGCTGTTCCGGCATCCCATGGGAATTCCCATTCCGCACACGGCCATTCTGCCGAACAACAAAGGCCGGGTGGCGGAATCGCTGGCCGGTTTCATTGAGACGAGTTTTCTCACGGAGGAGCAGCTTGGACCGCGCTTCCGCAATCTGGACTATGCGGGATTTGCTTCGCGCTGGTTGAAAGAACACGCGGATTTTCTGGCAGCGAAGGCCACGGGATTCGCCCCGAAGATTTTAGCCGGAATTTCCGACGACGAAATCACCGCCCTGCTGGCGGAACGCGCCCGCTCCATGGTTCGCAGTGTCAAACTCGCCCCGCTGGCTGGCGAAGGGCTCAGCCTTTGCGTGCAAAACGGCCGGGATCGGGAAATGTACGTCTCCATCCTCAAGGCGGCGGAGGATTTGATCCTGTCCCACCGGGAGATGATCCAAACGAAAATCCAGGAGGAAATCCCCATTCCGGTTGATGTGATCCGCAAATGGCCGGGACTCAAGTTGCTCGAGCCCGCGCTCGATCAATTGAAGAGTCATCTCGCCGCAACTGTGGCGACGCGGACCATTGAAAAAATCCAAAACGTCCTGAGGGATGCGGAAACTATCCCCGGCCATTCGCTCTGGAAAACGTTTGATGAGAGGCTGCGGCGATTTATTGCCGACCTGAACTCTTCACCCGAAATGGCGGAAAAAATTGGCTCCATGCAGGAAACTCTCGCCGCCAGCTCCGTGGTGGAGGATTTTTCCGCCAAGGCGTGGGCGGAGTTGAAGACCTTTATTCTGCGCGACTGTGAGGCAGCGGACTCCACGGTTCGCACCAAGCTGCGCGAAGCCGTGCTGACGGTGGCCGCACAGTTGGAGGAAAACGAGACCGCGAGGCAGGAGGTCAATGGCTTCCTGGGCGAACAGGTGCTCCAGAGCCTGCTTGCTGCGCGACCGCACGCCCGCGAGATGATTATTTCCACCATAGAAAAATGGGAGGCCAGGGAGATGGCCGAAAAGCTGGAAGCCACCGTGGGACGGGACTTACAATTCATCCGACTGAACGGAACCATCATTGGCGGATTGATCGGCGTCGCGATCCATGCCGGTTTTACTTTGCTGGCCCGCTGAAGCGGAGAGTGATCAGATGACTTCCGACTTTCTCCAAAACCATCCCGCCTTCATCCCCCGGCTCGCCGATCTCTGCGGGCGGGAATGGGCGCATCTTTACAAGGGATGGACCAACGAAACCGCCAGACAGGAGTTTGAAACCCAACGCACCGATGGGCAGCTTCCCCTCAGTCTCGTCGCACTTGAGGATGGCAAATTGCTCGGCGCGGTGAGCGTGATTTACGACGATTTGCCGGGCTTTGAACATCTGAACCCCTGGCTGGCCAGCCTCTTCGTGCTGCCGGAACACCGTGGAAAAAACATCGGCGTCTTTCTTGTCCGTGAAGCCGAAAAGCTCCTTGCGCAAAACGGCATTCCCGCCGCCTGGCTCTTCACCGAATCCGCTCAAGGATTCTTTGCCAAAGCGGGATGGCGGCAGTTTGAGGACGCCACCTGCAACGGTCATGCCGTGGCAGTTTTCAAAAAGGAATTTTTCTGAAAGAATAGCGGCTGATGAAAACCGCCGTCTTCAGCACCAAGCCCTACGACAAAGCATTCCTCCGGGCTGCCAATGCCAACGAGCACCTCAAGTTTGAATTTTACGAGGAACGGCTGAACCATCACACCGCTGCTCTCGCGCAGGGCCATGCCGCCATTTGCGCCTTCGTCAATGACACGCTCACCGCCCACGTCCTCGACATTCTGCATGGCCACGGAGTGCGCTTCATCGCCCTGCGCTGCGCCGGTTTCAACCAGGTGGATCTCCGCCATGCCGCCACGCTCGGCATCAAGGTCGCCCGCGTGCCCGCCTACTCGCCTTACGCCGTGGCGGAATTCGCCCTCGCCCTCATCCTGGCGCTCAATCGCAAAACCCACCGCGCCTATAACCGCATCCGCGACGGCAATTTTTCCATTGATGGGCTCCTCGGCTTCGACCTCCACAGTTCCACCATCGGCATCATCGGCACCGGCAAGATCGGCGTCGTTTTTGCCACCATCCTCGGCGGCTTCGGCGTGAAGATCCTTGGCTACGATCCCTTGCCCCATCCCGCTTTCACCGCCGCCGGCGGCACCTATATCGAACGCGACGAACTCTTCGCCCGCTCCGACATCATCAGCCTGCACTGCCCGCTCACGCCCGAAACTTTTCATATCATCAGCGAGGAAAACATCGAGCGCATGAAAAAGGGCGTGATGATCATTAACACCAGCCGCGGCGCCCTCGCGGACACCAAGGCCATCATCCGCGGCCTCAAATCCGAACACATCGGCTACCTCGGCCTCGACGTTTATGAACAGGAAGCTGACGTTTTCTACGAGAACCTCTCCGAAACCATCATCCAGGACGACGTCCTGCAGCGCCTCATCTCCTTCCCCAACGTCCTCGTGACCTCGCACCAGGCCTACTTCACCGAGACCGCCTTACGGAACATCGCCGAGACCACCATCGCGAACCTCATCGCCTGCAAGGAAGAAGCCCCGCTGAAAAACGAAGTCACCGTCGGGATGCTGCATCACTAGCCTATTACCGTAGCGGAAATCGTGAGATTTCCGAAAGATGGCTCTCGGGTCAATTGGAGTATTTTGCGGACGCGCCTCCTTCCGGCTGACCACCAGCCAGAGGCTTCGACCTTCTGCGCATGCTTGAGAGCAAATGCATTCTCCCGCGGCCGATGGCTCAGCGGATTTTTGGCGACGGATCCTTTTTGGTGCTTCTCAGAAGGTTCTCTTCCTGGATGATTTGATTTTTGAGCAGATGAAAAATGGCTTTGGTGTGGGGGCCGGTTGCCAGCCGTTTCATTTGTCGGGCGAGGCGCTTGAGAAGGCATGGATCCTGCAAAATTTCAGGGGCGATTTCCTGGGCTTCCTTGAGGAGTTTGAACAAGAGCCCGGCTTGTTTTTGGTTGAGGGCTTGGTCTTCTGCGAGTTTGCAGATGACCAGTTTGGAGGCTTGTTCGAGTGTTTTCAGATGCAGGCTGTCCTGCGGCCTGTCTATTTTTTTGAGGATGAGCGTCTTTTTTTCGCGGTAAAGCAGGGTGGGGCTGGCGATTTTGTAGAAACTTCCCGCAGCGGGGTTCTCGACTTCGATAGCGGTTTTCAAGGCGCGATCTTTTGTGATGAAGAGCCCTTCGTCGGGGCTGTCCACCCATACCCCTTTGATGCGGATTTTGGGAGGTTCACCTTCGGGTTTGGTCTGAAGTTCTGCGGGATAGTCCGCTCGTTTTGTCCCGATGAAATCCAAGTCTTTGGAAAGCCAGATTGCGTTTTCCGCTGCTGTATAGTGCGGGAGGCGAAAATCCTGGTCGTTATCTTTCTCAAGGAGGGTGCGGTAGAACCAGGCGGCGCTGCCCCCGATGACACTGTTGTCCGAGGTGAACCCCGGGTTAATTTTTTGGATCTCCCGCAGGGTTTCCCTGGCTTTATTCCAGTCGACATTGCCGCGCGGCGGAGGGCCTATCATGATATCATGCCCAATTCAGAACGAGGCCGCCGGGTTGGGGTTTAGTGACGAGTTGGAGGTTATCCATGGGTGTTGCCTCGTCTGAACGGTATCGATTTTCCGGTTGGGATTTCCAGGCGGCTTTTTTTTCGAAATGGTCGTGGTTGGCGTCTCCATCGGTGGGCGGGGTGCTGTCCTTTTTGCGCGGCATGGAATTGATTATGGAGCAATCTTTCCATGATGCGAGTTTTTGCCGCCAGGAGCATAATCGCTGCAAGAATCGGCCGCAAACCGGTCAGAAAGACCTCGGTTTCACCGCATGGCGATTCCGCCATTCGGAGCTTCGATCAGCGGGAAGTCGGTCTTGCGGCGCGAGGAAGGAGCCCCAAAATGGTACCAACTCTTAACCACGTTCACAGGAGGTCAGAGCCTAGCGGGCAGTGGTCACTCGACAGTGACACTTTTGGCCAGGTTGCGGGGTTTGTCCACGTCGCAGCCGAGTTCGACGGCGATGTAGTAGGCGAAGATTTGCAACGGGATGGTTGCGAGAATGGGGGTGAGGTAGTCGGGGGCCTTGGGGATGAGGATGACGTCGTCGCAGATGCGGGTGAGGGCGGTGTCGCCTTCGGTGCCGACGGCGATGACGGGGCCTTGGCGGGCTTTGACTTCCTCGATGTTGCTGAGGTTTTTCGCGAAGACGGCGTCGTCGGGAGCGATAAAGACGGAGGGGGTTTCCTCGTTGATGAGGGCGATGACGCCGTGCTTGAGTTCGGCGCTGGGGTAGCCGGAGGCGGCGATGTAGCTGATCTCCTTGAGCTTCAAGGCGGCTTCGAGGGCGATGGGGTAGTTGGCCTGACGACCCATGAAGAGGAAATTTTTCGAGTGGGCGTATTTTTTTGCGATGGCGGCGACGTGGGTTTCCAGCTCGAGGGTCTTGGCGACGAGGTCGGGGAGTTTTTCCAGGCAGGCGATGATTTCGAGGCCCTCGGCGTAGGAGAGATGGCGAATGCGGCCCAGCAGGAGGGCGAGCAGCGTCATGATGGTAAGCTGGGAGGTGAAGGATTTCGTGGCGGCGACGCCGATCTCGGGGCCGGCATGCATGTAAACGCCGCCGTCGCTTTCGCGCGCGATGGTGCTGGCGACATTGTTGCAAATACCGAGGGTGCGGTGGCCTTTGCGCTGGCTCTCGCGCAACGCGGCGAGGGTGTCGGCGGTTTCGCCGCTCTGACTGATGACAAAGACGAGGGTGTCGCGCGTCATGGGCAGGTTGCGGTAGCGGAGTTCGCTGGCGAATTCGCACTCGACCGGCAGGTGCGCGAGCGTTTCGATCAAATATTCGCCGACCATGGCGGAGTGGAAGGCG
>Ga0209591_10010181_pt1 | contig 10124 bp, 3 predicted proteins | sample MAT01_FD_187207 | JGI IMG/M metagenome (GOLD analysis project Ga0209591, IMG submission 187207) | Freshwater microbial communities from Lake Fryxell liftoff mats and glacier meltwater in Antarctica - MAT-01 (SPAdes) (version 2) | ecosystem: Environmental > Aquatic > Freshwater > Ice > Liftoff...
ATTAAGAGATAAAAAAGGAAATGTAATAATTAAGAATGGTGCAACATTTAAAAAAGAAACATTCTTAAATCTGATAGAGAATCAGGGATATTTGCTCAGTGATTTTGATTATGAACATCAGTGGTCGGATAATAACAGAGCGAATGGATTGATTCCGGATATTTACAGAAACTATACATTCAAGCAGAATGAAATAGAGGAAAGATATAAGAGATTAAAAGATAAAGTAAAACTCGGAGATGAATTACCAACGGGAGTTGTGAAACTTGCGAAAGTATATGTAGCAAAGAAAAGGAAACTTTCTGTCGGAGATAAAATGGCAGGAAGACACGGAAATAAAGGAGTTGTGGCAAAGATAGTTCCGATGGAAGATATGCCGTTCACACCTGACGGAACGCCGGTGGATATAGTTTTGAATCCGCTTGGAGTACCGTCGAGAATGAATCTCGGGCAGCTTTATGAAACAGCATTAGGATGGGCAGCGAAGAAACTCGGCGTGAAATTTGCGACACCGATTTTTGATGGAGCGACAGTAGCGGAAATTATAAGTTCACTTACAACTGCAGGTCTTAGTGATAACTCGAGAACAGATTTATATGACGGTAAGACAGGTGAGAAACTTGATCAGAAAGTTACATGCGGATATATTTACATGTTAAAACTTTCACACTTGGTAGATGACAAAATGCATGCAAGGTCAATCGGACCATACTCACTTATTACACAGCAGCCTCTTGGCGGAAAAGCACAATTCGGCGGACAGAGATTCGGAGAGATGGAATGCTGGGCACTTCAGGGTTACGGAGCTGCGCATATTTTACAGGAAATGCTGACTTACAAGAGTGATGATGTAACAGGAAGAAGCAAGGTTTATGAGGCGATAATAAAAGGTGATAACTTACCTGAGCCGGGAATTCCCGAGTCGTTTAATGTATTGTTGAAAGAGCTTCAGGGATTATGTTTGGATATAAATTTAGATGAATAGGAAAGTTCTTTAACGCAGAGTAAGATTATTTTACTTTGTGAATGAAAGAAAAGATTTAAAGAAATACAATTACAATTTTATTAAAAAGAAATTTATCGAAGAGGTTAAAATTATGCCAGTTTATTGGGGAATGTGGGAGGAAGATGCTCCTTCAGATTCAAAAGTAACAGCGATTCATGCTTGCTTATTGCATAATGGAAATGTTTTATTTTTTCACTGCCGATCTTTCCCATTTTGGACACGAATATATGATCCTGTTTCCAATACTGTTTTAAATTATAATTTAGAAGTTCCAAAATGGCCAAAGTATTATGAGGAAACAGAGACTGAGTCTGCATATCCGATTCAACCATCCCGGATTTTTTGTTGCGGGCATGGATTTATGGCAGATGGTAGATTATTAGTCGTAGGTGGAGAATTATCAAACCCGTATCCTAATTCATACGAACCAATTGCTTTAGACAGAGGTTTGAGATATTCATTTATTTTTGATCCGGAAAATGAAACTTGGAAAATAACTGGAACTTTTGGGAATCCTTTTATAATGAAAAAAGGAAGATGGTATCCTACAATAACAATACTTCACAATGGAAAAATGTTAGCTATGGCAGGAAAAGAAGATACCGTTTTAGAAATTATTAATGGTTTTACAGTTTTATTAAATAGAATACCTGAAATATATGATGAAAATAGCAATCCTCCTGGTTGGACAAGCTATGATGATCCTACTGCAATAATGCCATTAGATGTGCATTATTATTACCCTGATGCACATGTTATTCCATTAGGGGACTTGGAAGGTAAAGTATTCTATGCTTCTACGCAGTTAGTCCCCGATAATAATGATCCACCGGAGTATACCGAAGCTGGTCATTCTCAAATTTTCGATCCATTCACTGAAACTGATTTTTGGACACCAATAGATAGTCGTAGAAGTTCGCCAAGCGAATTTTCTTCCGGTTTAATGCTTCCAATTCGTAAAAGTCCCAATGCTAAAGCAAGATTTTTAATTACCGGTGGCTGGTGGATAAATTTTTTGAAAAGAATAGATATTATTGATTTGACAGGTGGACTAAATTCCGATCCTGTCTGGAGTAGTATTGATGATATGTCGGTTGCAAGACAAAATCATCATGCAGTAATATTACCTGATAGAAATCTATTAATAGTTGGAGGAGAAAATGAAAATGGAGAGGTTCTTTCTTTAGAATTATTAGACACAGATAAATTAGAATGGATTGATGTTGAAATTCCTCCAATGCCTGTTGGACGCAGGTATCATTCAATAGGAATTCTCTTGCCAAATGCTAAAGTATTAATGGGTGGAGGAAGAGTTCCGAATGGAGGAGATGTAGAAGATGATACAGAACGAAGATTCTCTATTTTCAAACCAAAATATTTAATGGATGGAGCTCAGCCGTTAATAATTTATGATACGCAAATTGAAATAACTTATGGGAACACTTTTGAGATTACATTAGACGAGTATTATCTATTAGATTCAATTGCTCTTTTAAAACCAGGTTCCGTAACACATAGTAACAATATGGATCAAAGATATATAGAACTTGATTTCATATCAAAAGGGGAAACCGGAGTTTACGAAGTTACAGCACCTGCTAATTCTTATTTAGCTCCTCCTGGATATTATATGTTATTTGTATTGAAAGATAAAACATTAAGCATTTCCGGGGAATCCAAGATTCCATCTAATGCAGTTTTTGTAAAGTTATCTTAAAAAAGGACTAATTATGAAAAATTTTAAGATAATAATACTTTTGACTATTTCTATAATATTTTTATTTCTTTCAAATCAAACTTTTTCACAAGTTCAATTGGATTGGGTCAAAAGATATTCCGGCATTGGAAGTCTTAGTGATGGTGGCTTTGGTATATGTACTGATAAATCAGGTAATGTATACGTGACAGGAAGTGTTCAAATATCTTCCGGATACTTGTGCACAACAATAAAATATGATAAATTTGGGGATAGTATGTGGGTGAGAAAATATGAAAGACCAGGAAATACTTATAATCAAGGCTATGATATCAAAGTTGATGATTCAAGCAGTGTATATATTGCCGGTTCTGCTTTCATATTAAAATATAATAAGTATGGTATTTTAATCTGGACTAAATATGAATCTGCGTCATTCTACAAAATTATTTTAGATTCTGACGGAAATATTTATGCAGGTGGTCTTGAGGGAGGGCACTTTGTTGTAGTAAAATATGACAAATATGGCAACCAATTATGGATAAGAAATGACCAGAGGTCATATTCCTTAAGCGATATGGTTTTGGATAAGAATGGAAATGTAATAATAACCGGTGAATCAGAATATATTTCTACATCTTATGATTACAAAACTATAAAATATTCAAATGCTGGTGCACTGCTATGGGTGCGATCATATAATGGTCTTGCTCCACAACCCAGCTATGATTTACCTTACGGACTTGCAGTGGATAATCAATGCAATGTATATGTGACAGGAGCAAGTCAGGATGCGATATCTGTATTTAATAATGTCACAATAAAGTATGACAGTCTGGGAAATGAAATATGGATAAAAAGACTGTACCCACCATCAAACGGACATGGAATAGCTGTTGATGAATTTCAAAATGTTTACGTTTCTTCAAGAAGTAATGGAAATAATTACACAAGAAAATTAGATATTGACGGAAATATTTTATGGACAAAAACATATCCGACAACGAGTTCTTTTGCAACCAATAGAAGAATATTAATTCTTGATTCTGCTAATAATGTTTACGTTACGGCAAATATTGATTCGAACAATTATACTAGGTATGGAGTAATTAAATATGATTCAAATGGAAATCAAATATTTCTTGCAAGTTATGGATTTATAAGCGTAGGAGTAAATTACGTTATCGATATGGATATTGATAAAAAGGGAAGTGTTTATCTTACGGGTACAAGTCAGGGTTCCGGGACAGGTTATGATTTTGCTACAGTAAAGTATTCAGAGATTCCTACCGGCATACTTGAAAATAACATTCAACTTAATCAATTTAAACTTGAGCAAAACTATCCGAATCCGTTTAATCCAAGTACAACAATTTCATTTTCATTGCCAGAATATGGATTTGTAAAGTTGAAAATATTTGATATGCTTGGAAAAGAGATAAAGACTTTAGTTAATGAATTTAAGAATGCTGGAAATTATTTTGTAGATTTCAATGGAAGTGATTTATCGAGTGGGGTTTATTATTATAAACTAATAACCGGTGATTTTGTCACTACAAAAAAAATGTTATTAATCAAATAAGAATTTTTCAATTAAAAAATAATCATTAAACAAAGAGGTAAACATGGCTTTTAAAACAGAACACAAGAGAAAAAGATTTTCGAAGATCTCCATCAACTTAGCTTCGACGGATGCGATCATTTCAAAATCTTTTGGTGAAGTATTAAAGCCGGAAACAATTAATTACAGGACGTTTAAACCGGACAAAGACGGTTTGTTCTGTGAGAAGATATTCGGTCCGGTCAGAGACTGGGAATGCCACTGCGGTAAATATAAGGGGATTCGATATAAGGGAATAGTTTGCGACAGATGCGGAGTGGAAATAAATCTGAAGAGTGTCAGAAGAGAGAGAATGGGACATATCACATTGAGTGTTCCGGTCGTTCACATCTGGTATTTCAGATCAATGCCTACGAAAATAGGTTACGTATTGGGAATTACATCGAAAGAATTAGAAAGAATTATTTACTATGAAACTTATGTAGTGATAAATCCGGGAAATACAAATTTCAAGAAACATCAGTTGATCACGGAAGATGAGTATAACGAGTCACTGGATAAGATGACAGAAGAAGAGAATAATATGGAAGATGATGATCCTAAGAAATTTATAGCGGGACAGGGTGGAGAAGCGATAAAAGAATTACTTCACAGAGTAAATTTAGAAGATGAGATTGCGAGATTAAGAGCTGAGTTAAAAGATGATCCATCAGCATTAAAAAAAGCAGAAAATATAAAAAGACTAAGAGTGCTCGAGGCATTCAGAACAAAGCCGGGAAGCAGACCAAATAAACCTGAGTGGATGGTACTTGATGTAGTGCCGGTAATACCACCAGAACTCAGACCACTTGTGCCGTTGGAAGGCGGAAGATTTGCAACGAGTGATTTAAATGACTTATACAGAAGAGTAATTATCAGAAACAACAGATTAAAAAGATTAATAGATATAAAAGCACCTGAAGTAATTTTAAGAAATGAAAAGAGAATGCTGCAGGAAGCAGTAGATGCTTTACTTGATAATTCAAGAAGAGTAACGGCTGTTAAAGCTGAGAACAGAGCATTGAAATCTTTATCAGATATATTAAAAGGAAAACAGGGAAGATTCAGACAGAATTTACTTGGAAAGAGAGTTGATTATTCCGGAAGATCTGTAATTGTAGTCGGACCTGAATTAAAATTACATCAGTGCGGATTACCGAAAGATATGGCATTGGAGTTATTCAAGCCGTTTGTAATCAGAAGATTAATTGACAGAGATTATGTGAAGACAGTAAAGAGTGCGAAGAAGTTAATTGATAAGAGAACACCGGAAGTATGGGATATATTAGAAAATGTAATTGACGGACATCCGGTCATGCTGAACAGAGCGCCGACACTTCACAGACTTAGTATTCAGGCATTCCAGCCGGTATTGATAGAAGGAAAAGCTATTACTCTTCATCCGTTTGTTTGTATAGCATTTAATGCTGACTTTGACGGTGATCAGATGGCAGTTCATGTACCTTTGTCATATGAAGCACAGCTTGAAGCATCGATAATGATGCTTTCATCACACAATATTTTATCTCCTCAAAACGGAGCACCTATAACAATTCCGAATCAGGAATTAATTTTAGGATGTTATTATCTTACAAAAGAGATGAAAGGTGATGTCGGGGAAGGAAAAATGTTTTCTTCACCTGAGGAAGTATTGATAGCATATGATAATAAAGTAATTACGATTCATACAAAGATAAAAGTAAGAGTTGACGGAAAAATAATAGAGACGACGACGGGGCGAACTATATTCAATCAGATTGTGCCGAAGACTATTCCATTTATAAATGAACTTTTGAAGAAGAAAAAGATCATTGAGATAATCGGAATGATTTACAACAAAGTAGGTAATTTAGAAACGTCAGTATTTTTAGATGACCTTAAAGAAATCGGATTTAAATATGCGACATCGGGCGGACTATCGGTAAATATTGATGACATTGAAGTTCCTAAGACGAAGGATAAAATAATCGAAGAAGCATATAAGAGAGTAGAGCTAATCGAGAAGTCTAAATCCCGCGGTATAATTTCAGAGAATGAAAGATACAATAAAGTTATTGATATCTGGACACACGTACGTGATGAAGTGAAAAGGGATTTGATGTTAAATCTGACAAAATCCAAAAACGGATTCAACTCATTGCACATGATGATAGACTCGGGTGCGAGAGGTTCGGCTGAACAGGTGAGTCAGCTTGCAGGAATGAGAGGACTTATGCAGAAGCCGCAGAAGTCAATGACAGGGCAGGCAGGAGAGATTATTGAGAATCCGATTATTGCAAATTTCAAGGAAGGATTATCAATACTTGAATACTTTATCTCTACACACGGAGCGAGAAAAGGATTAGCAGATACTGCATTGAAAACAGCTGATGCGGGATATCTTACAAGAAGATTAGTAGATGTGGCACAGGATGTAATTATAACCGAAGAGGACTGCGGAACAACAAGAGGAGTTGCGACAGAAGCATTAAAAGAAGGTGAAGATGTAAAGGAAACATTAGCAGAGAGAATATTGGGAAGAGTGGCAGTGCATGATGTAATAAATCCACTGACAAAAAAAGTAATAATTAAGACAGGTGAATTAATTACAGAAGAGAAAGCAGATTTAGTATCAGAGACACCAATAACACAGGTTGAGATCAGATCAGTATTGACATGTGAAACAAAGAGAGGTGTTTGTGCAAAATGTTACGGCAGAAATTTAGCAACAGCAAAGCTTGTAGAAGTTGGTGAAGCAGTAGGAATAATCGGAGCGCAGTCAATTGGTGAACCGGGAACACAGCTTACACTCAGAACTTTCCACATTGGAGGAACGGCAAGTAAAATTATAACGCAGTCACAGATTGTAACCAAATTTGAGGGTAAAGCAAAATTTGATGCTATTAAAATTGTGGAATACAAAGGCGGATCTGAAGCTGAGTTTGTTTCATTGAGCAGGAACGGAATGATAAATATAATGGATGAAAACGGTTCACAATTAGCGAGATATTCAGTGCCTTACGGAGCACATTTGAAGGTTAAGAATAATGAGAAAGTGCCAAAGAACGGAATACTTTACGAATGGGATCCATACAACTCGGTAATTGTAGCTGAAGATGATGGAATAATTTGTTATGTAGATCTTGCAGAGGGAAAGCAATATGACCTTGCAAAAGATGAGCAGACAGGACACTTCCAGAAGATTGTTATAGAAAGCCGGGATAAAACAAAGAGTCCGACTATACAAATTTTAAGTCCGAAGAATGATAAGATATTGAGTTCATATTTAATTCCTTCAAAGGCAAACTTACTTGTAGATGATGGTGAAGAAGTAAAAGCAGGAACAATCATTGTGAAAATCCCAAGAGAGTCAGGAAAGACAAGGGATATTACAGGTGGACTTCCGAGAGTTACAGAATTATTTGAAGCAAGAAGTCCGAGTGATCCATCGAAAGTTGCTGAGATTGACGGAACAGTAGAGATTGGAAAAATTTCAAGAGGTAGCAGAGAAGTAAGAATAGTAAGTAAAGATGAGAGTAAAGTAGTAGATTATAAAATCCCGATTGGTAAACACATTCTTGTAAGACACGGTGATTTTGTAAAATCCGGTGAACCATTAACCGGTGGAGCGTTTGATCCTGTTGATATTTTGAAAATCAAAGGTGTTGCTGAAGTACAGGGATACCTTGTGAATGAAATTCAGGAAGTTTACAGAATTCAGGGTGTGAAAATTAATGATAAACACATTGAAGTAATAGTAAGACAGATGTTGCAGAAAGTTAAAATCACAGATACAGGAGATACGACATTCCTCGAAGGTGATGTAGTTCATAAGAATATATTTGGTGATAAGAATGAAAGTTTAAAAGGAATGGTAGTGATTACGGAAGTTGGTGACAGTGATAAAGTAACCGAAGGTGAAATTATATCCAAGAAAGAAGTGAAAGATTTAAATGCAGCATTGAAGAAAAAAGATAAGGCTGTGATTAAGTCTAAAGATGCAGTCCCGGCAACAGCCGAGCCGGTATTACTTGGAATAACGCAAACTTCTCTTACTACAGAAAGTTTTATATCAGCGGCATCATTCCAGGAAACAACTAAAGTTCTAACAGATGCGGCAATCAGAGGCAAAGTGGATAACTTACTGGGATTGAAAGAAAATGTTATTATTGGAAATTTAATTCCTGCAGGAACCGGATTGAGAAAATACAGAGAGTTATTAGTTTCTGAGAAAGAAGCACCTGCAGTAGTATCAGAAGTTATAGAAGAAGTTGTAAAACCAAAGACAAGAAAGAAAAAAGAAAAAGTAGTATCAGAAGAAGAAGCATAATTTTTTCTTAAAAATATTTTAATGCAAAAGCCATTCGGAGAAATCCTGATGGCTTTTGTGTGTGAATAATGAATACTTTCAGAATTTTTATTTAAACGATACATAAATTTTAAATGTAAAAAATTCTTGAAAATTTATTCTATGTCTCTGAATATGGATTTGAACAAATTTTAAATTGAAATTCAGACAGTGATAAAGTATATTGATATAAATAAATAATTGTTCTTATCCGTGTATTACTGACTTATGGAGAAAGGTGGAGGGATTAGGCCCGATGATACCTTGGCAACCGTCATCCGAATTCATCCGGATTTGAAAGGTGCCAATTCCTATCCTGATTAACCCGTTTAATCCGGAAGATATGAGTTAGAAGATAAAATCTTAAAGTTGCAATATTTAATTTAAAATCTCTTCTGACAAATATATCAGAAGAGATTTTTTTTTTGTAATTGGCGGAAAGAGATTTTCTATCGATGTTTACGAAACCCGGGAGTTTTTATATGATTCATCAAAAAATTAAATAATTAATTTAACATAAATGGCAGATATAAAGAAGATTTTAAATGAAAGAATTTTAGTTCTCGATGGAGCAATGGGAACAATGATTCAACGTCATAAACTTGAAGAAGAAGATTTCCGCGGAGAGAGATTTAAGGATCATGCGCATTCGCTGAAAGGAAACAATGATTTACTTTCACTGACACGACCAGATATTATTAAAGAAATTCATGCACAATATTTCGAGGCAGGTGCAGATATTGCAGAGACAAATACATTCAGCGGAACGTCAATCGCGCAGTCAGATTATAAGCTTGAGGAAATAGTTTATGATTTAAATTTTCAGTCAGCAAAAATTGCAAAGGAAGTTGCAGATGAATTTACAAAAAGGGAACCGAATAAACCGAGGTTTGTTGCGGGCTCAATGGGTCCGACAAACAGAACGGCATCATTGTCACCGGATGTAAATGACCCCGGATACAGAGCTGTAACATTTGACCAGTTAGTCGATGCATATTATGAACAGACGAGAGGGTTAGTAGACGGGGGAGTTGATTTACTATTAGTCGAAACTATTTTTGATACTTTGAATGCTAAGGCAGCATTATTCGGAATTGAAAAATTCTTTTTTGAGACCGGAAAAAGAATTCCTATAATGGTTTCAGGAACTATAACAGATGCCAGTGGCAGGACTTTATCAGGTCAAACTGTAGAAGCATTTTTATATTCGGTCTCTCATCTTGATTTATTAAGTGTGGGATTTAATTGTGCATTGGGAGCGAAACAATTAAGACCTCATATTTCGACAATTTCCGAAAAATCAGAATTGCTTATAAGTGCACATCCGAACGCAGGATTGCCGAATGCTTTTGGAGAGTATGATGAAACCCCTGAATCGACTGCATTACAAATCGAAGAATTTTTAAGGGAAGATCTTATTAATATTATCGGTGGGTGTTGTGGTACAACACCTGAACATATAAAAGCAATAGCAGATGTTGCAAAGAATTACAAG
>Ga0209591_10010183_pt1 | contig 10123 bp, 11 predicted proteins | sample MAT01_FD_187207 | JGI IMG/M metagenome (GOLD analysis project Ga0209591, IMG submission 187207) | Freshwater microbial communities from Lake Fryxell liftoff mats and glacier meltwater in Antarctica - MAT-01 (SPAdes) (version 2) | ecosystem: Environmental > Aquatic > Freshwater > Ice > Liftoff...
GCTCAGCGTAGAGTGGGTGCTGCTGCGACCCTTTGGCATGAACTTTGTCGAATAGTGGAAAGCTAACGTCGTAGCGCGTTGAGCAGAACTGCTGAATCTCTTCGTTGGTTCCTGGCTCTTGCATTCCATAGTCGTTGCAGGGAAACGCCAAAATTTCAAATCCTTGCGCCTGATATTTCTGGTACAGCTCTTCCATCCCTTTGTATTGAGGCGTGTAGCCACATTGAGATGCCACGTTGACAATCAACAGGACTTTGCCCAAATAATCGGCAAGGGTTTGGTCTTGTCGATCGATGGTTTTAACTGAAATGCTGGCGATGCTCATAAGTTTGGGGGCAGATTACCATTTTTCATAGTACCGGGTTTTGTTACAGTAAAATTCCCAGCACTATTTCTAAAATTTTGCTGAGGTTACTAGGAACGGTGTAAAGAGTAATGTCTTCAAAGATAGTCTGGGTGCTGGGTTGAAAGAAGCCAAACTTCCAGACATCGCCCGTGGTCACTGCGCCGTAGTAGCGATCGCTTTCAATGCCCGACCATTGGCTAACCGCGATCATTTCGACTGCAAGCTGGGTAAAGCCCCGGCTTAGATCGCTTTGCTTTGCTTCAATCACAAGCAGGTTATGATTTGCCTCTAGCAGGTAATCGACAGTGCCTTTGAGCTGATCATTAATGCTGATGGGGTATTCGATTCGCAATTTTTTTTGAACAAATTTAGAGGCATAGAGCAACATTGGTGCAATGATTACCTCTCTCCGGGCTGTTTCATTGGACAGGTCTACCAGTGAAATAGATTCTTCGATCGAGGCTTGGAGCGGCTGCGTATCAAACGTTCCCGTAAAGAGGGGCAGCGTTAGGTTTTGTTTGACCAGTGAGTATCCCAGCTCCTGCAAGATATCAGAAGTAGGATAGGGCAATTCAAAATAATGGCTGAAGGTATAGCTTTCACCCGGCACGAGGATAGAACGGCGGGGCATTTCGATTTCTCCTGAATGGCTACTTCATAAAGGGTAAGATACTCCTGATTCTGCTGCATACTCCCATCTCACAATTAGCAAACCATCTCACAATTGGCAAACCAGTCCATGATCAGCCAAGCTATTCGGCAACCTTCCTCTGAGCTTCTAGCTGCACTCAAATTGGGAAGACCCCTTGCGGCTCTCTCGAAGAGTTTGCCTGCTTCAGATCTATACCGAGATGATCTGCACGAACTCGACTTGGACAGAATCATTCCCGCTCTTTCCTGATGGCAAGCCCTGCCGTAAACTGGAAACCTACCCCTGTATAGGAAAATGAATCAGTGGCATTACAAGAGTTAGGTTTATTGCTGATGTCCATCGTGGCAGGCGTCATTGGACAGTTTTTTTTGAAAACGGGGGCGCTCAAGTTAGGTAAGGTCAATGCCGGGAACGCGGTAGGACATATCATCAGCATTGCCACTACGCCTGAATTGGTGATAGGACTGACGTTTTACGCTATGGGGGCGATCGCTTATATCCTCCTGCTCACTCGCGTCAAGCTGAGCATCGTTGGGCCCTCGATCGCCCTGAGCTATGTTTTTTCGGTGCTGTTGGGCTACTTCATTTTCAAGGAATCGATCCCCTTTGAGCGATTGCTGGGCTTAGGACTCATTGTCTGCGGCGTGGTTTTGGTGCTGTGGCAAAAAGCCTAAGCTTCTAGAATTTGGGCAACGGTGAGGTTGAGTTCGGGAAACGTGGGGGAAAGAATGCGATCGATCCCTTGAAACCGCTGGCATTGGTATTGCCCGGTTTCATCCAACGTGTAGACGAAAACCGAAGGCTCTTTGGGATTACCTAAGTAAGTTCGACTACCTAGCGCCAAATAATCGACAATCCAATACTCGTGTATGCCAAGACGTTGATATTCATCAAGCTTGTCAATGTAGTCATCTTCCCAGTTGGTCGAGACGACTTCAATAACAAGCTGAATTGGATCTCGAAAAGCAGTGTATGCAGCACGATTAGACCGCCATATAGCTCTTTTAACGACACCAATATCAGGATGTCGCCCTTGTTCATTTCCTGCTCTATTCCTCGTGGCTAAGGCAATTCGGGCAGAAACCTTGTATTGCTCGCCTGAGCGCTTATCCTCATCCTTCAAAACATCAGTCAGAAAATCTGCGACATCCTCGTGTTGCCTCGTCGCTAAAATCCTCACCAGTTCTCCATCTACTAATTCATAGCGACCGTCTTCAGGGCACTGCTCAAGGTGCTGCTCAAACGTTAGTTTCTGTCGAAGTTCAATGGCTGCCATAGCTTCCTCTTCATTGACCTTTGCTTTATTGGGGATTTACCAGTCTAAAGAGCTTCTGCTTAATCTGAGCATCAAACACTTCCCATTTAATGCGGGTATAGTCCTGGTTTTCGTTGAAGCCAGATAGGAAGCCCATGGGGATCTCGAAGCCGCCTGCCATCGATCGCCCGCCACCAAAAAAGCGACCCTGGGCATCTTGCCCGAATGCTTCTTTAATAAACTCGTCGGGATCTAAAGTGAGCTTATTGGTGCGAAGAGAGCCAATGACGATTTCTAAGTCTTCGTCCTCATCGCGGACAATGCCATAGACTACAGCCGTATGCACGTTTTCTTCAGTCACCAGAAAATCGGCGGCTTGGGGAATGGCATCGCGGTCGTCATAGCGCAGGTAGCCGACTCCAGCGATCGAGAAGTTGTTTTGCAGCACTCGGTTACGAAGCGATCGCTCAATCACTTCCATCACCCGCTTAGAGCGAGAAGCTTGCAGCACTGCATTCAACAGTTGAGCATCGTAGAAGCGGCTGAGATAAGCCGCTGCCATAAAGTCTTCTTCCTGTGCCTGCATGAGCCGATTGGTGTCAGACCGCAGCCCATGCATGAGGGCGGTGGCACATTTAATATGTTCACTATTACTAGTGTCAAGCTTGAGCAATCCAGCTTGCAGATAGTGGGTAAAAATGGTTGCGGTTGCCCGCGTTTGAGGACGAATATCAAGAAACTGGGGCTTGAGATCGTCTTGGGAACTATGGTGATCGATGACGGCAACAATCGGCAGATTTGCTTGCTGCACCAATGCCATGAGTTGCGTCGTAGTGCCCTGGTTATCGACAAAGACACAGCCCTGGTATGCCGAAAGCTTTTCCTTGGCAGACTGTATTGTCCAACGTTGAGCAGGCAAGCCCGTTAATTTTACAAGGGCAATATTTTCTTGGTGGCTCAACATGCCTGCGTAAACAATATCGCAGTGGATGTCGTACTGTTGGGCAATCAATTTATACGTCCAAGCGCACGACAAAGCATCGGGATCGGGAAAATCTTGCAAGATCACAAGCTGGCGATCGCCCTGTTGCTTCTCTAAAACTTGTCGTAGGGCATCTACCTTTTGCTCTGCCAACCGTCTGTTCGACTGCCCTGCCCCTGTCTGCCCAGAACCCATTCTTACAGGCTCAATTTCTATAGAATTGTCATTGTGCATGGTATGAGCCACGGTCAAAAGCGCTCCCGGAATGGTAGATGATGCCGTGAGTAGCAAACCTTCATCAGATTGAAGCGAATCCAATTTCATATTGTTGTCTTAATCTAGAAACTGAGTCATTATCCTGGTTAGATCCTATTTCAGACCAGCGTACCAATAAGCTCAGTAGAGTAGTGTCTTGATCTTCGCAAAAAACTAAAGAATAAACATGATTCGGAGGGGGGAAATCCCGAATGCAAGACAGGGTAGATGGGGAGAAAACCTGCCACGCGCTGCTTTGCAGATACCGCAAGGGTCGCTCTATCCTTAAGTCCCTATTACATACTTTTGCCATTCCTTGTGGACACCACTTTTAACATGCTTTGCGACTTCAAAGTACAGCCCGCTGTAAGGTCTGTGGGGGGGCGTTCGTAGTGGCATATTGGCTTCTTTGGGTGTACGGCTACCCTTATTGACATTGCAGCGCACACAGGCTGTTGCCATATTTTCCCAGGTTTCACCACCACCGCGCGATCGGGGAATGACATGATCTAAAGTCAAATCATCTCCAGAATAGCCACAGTATTGACAGGAATGACCGTCTCGATGGAGGATATTTCGACGAGTTAAAGGGATTTCTTTGTAGGGAACCCGCACATAGTGACGCAGCCGAATGACAGTGGGGAGAGGCAGCTCAGAGTACACTAGCTTGCCATTATGCTCGACCTGCTCGGCTTTTCCCTTAATCAACAGTACAACCGCTCGCCTCCAGCTTGTAATGTTGAGTGGTTCGTAAGAGGCGTTCAACACCAGAACCTTTGCCATTTGGCTGAATATATAGTAGGTAGTGAGATTGATACTGATGGTAGCACAGGTGAAAGTAAGCAAGGCGGATTAGGGTGGAATAGCTGACCCCTATAAGTTGACGCTGCATACTGCAAATAATTGACTAAAAATTAAAATCTGGAATCCAAAATTCCAAGATCTGCTATTATTAGTAAGCTCAAACTTCTGGAGAGGTGGCTGAGTGGTCGAAAGCGGCAGATTGCTAATCTGTTGATGCCTTTAGGGGTATCCGAGGGTTCGAATCCCTCCCTCTCCGTTCAGATATTAGTAGGCAGCCTCAACTTCCATGTTGGGAGCAGGCTCATGCTCAACTACAAATACGTTGCAGTAAAGGTTGGCAATGACTTGTTTACCCTGTTGTGTTAGCTCTAAGTAGCGCAATCCGTCTTTAACGTAGGGATACACTCCATTCCAATAAAATTTGGGATAGTTTTGTCGTAGGTCTCCAGGGTGCCGATAGCCCAAAGCTTTGCTAACTCCTGTCTCTTCAAATTCGTAGTACAGTGCCCCAATTTTTTTAAGATACCGGGGATCGCTGAGTTGTCCAATTAAATCAGAGGCGCGAATTAAGCCTGGGAAGTTCACGGTATCTTGGTGGTCTTGGGCATTGGGCACCGGGAAGCGGGTGAGTTCGATGTTTTGCTTGACTAGTTCTGCATCAATTAAGGTGTGGCGACCAAACCGTTCTTCGACAAATAGCTTTGCTCGGTCAACATGGTAAGGCGTTAGGCTGGCATCTGAAGAGCCGGGGGGCAGGGTGACGCGCTCATCGCCATGTCCTGTTGCATACCAACCATTACTATCGGTCTGACAAACTCCTTTAACGTAGCCGATGTCATGACAAACTAGCGCTACGATAAAGTGCAGCCAGTCTTCGCAAGATACGCCGCCTTCCCGAATGTGCTTGCCTCGCAGAATTTCTTGCCCGACCAGGGTGACTAGAATGGTGTGTTCGACGTTGTGATAGAGCGCATCGCTGTTGGCAATGTTTTCTAGTGCCATTGACCCTACCCAGCCAATAATGTCTTCGTAGTCGTGCTTCCACCCCCCATAGGTGCGGCGGTATCCTTCTTTTAATTTATGAACAAAGTCGTTGATTAGAAGTTCGGTGGCGCTAAACATCGGTATTTTTGGAGGGTGAATTGTTGGGTAAAAGATAAACAGGGCGATGAGATGCCACTGTAGGATTGTCACCTTTTAGAGTTCCCATGGATGATGGTGGATGCTCAGGTGGGGTGGCGATCGCATTTTTGTAACGGGTTGCGTCATGAATGTATACATGGCGAGTAAATGCGCTATGCTAATGAACGCCAGTCTGCGGGTGTAGTTCAGTGGTAGAACGTCAGCTTCCCAAGCTGAATGTCGTGGGTTCGAGTCCCATCACCCGCTTAAAAATGACGATTTTTAATTTCAAATGCCCACCCAGTGCCTAGAGGCTTTGCCATGCTAGAACAACCTTTGTCAAATCCGGTGCAGAGTCCAAGTTTGTATGAGCAGGACTTTTACCAGTGGACTCAGGAGATGGCGATCGCTCTACGAGCAGGACGAGTGAGTGCCTTGGACTGGAAAAATTTGGCGGAGGAGATTGAGAGCCTAGGGCAGTCAGATCGGCGGGCTTTGGAGAGTCGATTGGTGGTCTTACTTCTGCATTTACTGAAATGGAGATATCAATCCGAGTACCGAACTGGAAGCTGGAAAGCCACAATTTCCGAGCAGCGCCGCCGGATTCGAGTTTTGCTAGAAGATAGCCCTAGCCTCAAACCTTATTTGCTGCAATGCTTAGAGAACTGTTTCAAGGATGGTAGACGGCAGGCATCTGATGAAGCCAATCAAGCCCTTGAGGTATTTCCGCAAGTCTGCCCATTTTTGGAGGCAGAGATATTAGATGACGAGTTTCTACCAGATTAGAGATAGAGTCTCGTTAACCGTTAAAGTGATTGAAGTTTTTATTCGATCCTCATTGCGCTGAGGTGCTGGTGATTAAAACGACTCCGGCAACGAGTGATTTACCAGATGCCTTGCAACCGGGAAACTGGGGTGTAGATGTGGTTGAAACAACTTCTGCCGCCAAGTTTTTGGAGGCGATCGCCTGGGAAACAACAGTTGCTCAAAAGCCTGGAGAGAGTATCTTTAAAGTAGTAAAGCCGTTGGTTCCATGATGAGCTTAATAGATACTTCCGAGCCAACGGGTTGGCAGGGAAATTTACAGTTGGAGTTTGATCATCGCAACGGTGAAACGATTCTGAGCCGGAGTTTGATGCAAGCGCCGCTGAAGATTCAACGATCGTTTTATCCAGAAGGGAAAAGCGTTTGTCATGGCGTGATGCTGCATACGGCGGGAGGAGTTGTGGGGGGCGATCGCCTCTCTAGCCAGATTCGTCTGCATCCCAACGCCCAGGTTTTACTAACGACTGCGGCAGCAACTAAAGTTTATGGGAGCGATACAGAATCTAATCAAGTAATCCATATTCAAGTTGCTGAGAATGCTGGCTTAGAATGGTTGCCCCAAGAGACGATTATTTTTGATGGCGCTAGATATCGTCAGTCGGTGCGGGTAGAGCTGGAGCCGGGGGCAACTTGGTTAGGTTGGGACATGACTCGGCTAGGGCGGAGCGCTAGGGGCGAACAGTTTTTGTCGGGAGAATGGCGATCGCATCTAGAAGTTTGGCAGGCGGGGCAATTGCTGTGGGTTGACCCTCAATGGCTTTTGGGTGGGAGTGAAATGTTGCAGAGCGCCCATGGGTTGTCGGGGTGTGCAGTAGTGGGCAGCTTTGGGTTTGTAGGGCGGGAGGTATCGCCGGAGTTTGTGGCAGAAGTGCGATCGCTTTTGGCTGAAGGAGAGACTACAGAATTTCCAGCGGCTGAAATGGGGGCAACTCGTCTAATGAATGGGTTTTTGTGTCGGTATCGGGGCAATTCTACGACGGAAGCAAGGCAGCGGTTTATTCAAGTTTGGGATTTGCTGCGACGGCGTTATTTAGGGCGATCGCTCTGTTTGCCTAGAGTTTGGCAGATGTGACGCTGAGAATTTAACTTTGTACTCGACTTTTGGCGAATAGTTCTTCACCCAATGCTTCGCTACAGTAGCGGCATTCGTGATGGCTTTGTTGCGTGGATTTTATGCCAAAAACAAACAATCAGCCCCATCATCTCGGTCAGGGGTGGGGGTTTCCGTTACAAGTAAGCGTGCAGGGCGGATTGCAGTTAAGTGGGACAATTCGCAATGTAGAGGAATCGATGCAGATTATTCTGCGGACTAGCTTGGGCGAACGGCTTCATCGTCCTAAGTTTGGGTCGCGGTTGTCGGAGTTGGCGTTTGCGCCCATGAATACTCAGACGCTGCTGATGATTCGTTTGCATGTGCAGGATGCATTAGAAAAGTGGGAACCGCGCATTAAGCTCGATGCGGTGCGGGCTGATCCAGATCCGACGCGGGGACGGGTTGATATTGTTATTTACTATCACTGTAAAGATAGCCATGATTCACGCAGTTTAGTTTATCCCTTTTATTTGTTGCCATCAGCGGGGTAATTGTGGAATTTGATTTTTTGCCGAAGTTACCGAAGTCGGATCTGGACGATCGCTCGTTTAAAGATCTAGTCGATGAATGTATTCTGCGAATTCCGCGCTATTGCCCAGAGTGGACAAATTTTAATCCAGGCGATCCGGGTATTACTTTGGTAGAGCTATTTGCTTGGATGACTGAGCAGATGTTGCAGCGGTTTAACCAGGTGCCTCGGCGGAACTATGTGGCGTTTCTAGAACTGCTGGGAATTCGTCTGCATCCACCTGCCCCAGCCCAATCAGATATTACGTTTTACCTGACTACAGCATTGCCTTCGACCTATCAAATTCCTGGTGGCATTGAAGTCACGACGGAACGGATGGAGGATGGAGAGGCGATCGCGTTTAGTACCGATCGCGCATTGACGATCGCTAAACCTGTGGTCAGTCATTTTCTAACGGCAGAGACGGCGGAAATTGTACCCAGGTCAATGCGCGATCGCTTTACTAATTTGTGGACGCAGCATGATGATGGACACTGGGAAGGACGCGAGCAGCCAATATTTAGTGAACAACCTCAGCCCGGAAATTGTTTTTATATTGGATTTGATCCCACTCAACCGATTGAAGGCAATGTGATTGCTTTGACGGTGGGTGGTGAAGCCGCAACTTCAACAGGAATTAACCCCGATCATCCGCCTTTACGGTGGGAGGCATGGGATGGGCAGAAGTGGCAGCCAGCGCTGTTGAATGATACGGATGACAGCACGCGCGGATTTAGTTTCAGCGGCACGGCTCAACCGTCAGCAGTGCAAGCCGCAGATGTGGTGTTGCACTTGCCTCAACAGTTTCCAATAGAATATTTTGCAACGTATCAGGGACGCTGGATTCGCTGCGTTTATGTATTGCCTGAGAACAGTAATATGGGCAGCCGACAATCGGGGTATAGCAGTTCGCCGCAGATTATGAAACTGGCAGTGCGATCGATTGGTGGAACGGTAAGCGCCAGCCAGTGTCGATTGATCCGGGATGAATTGATTGGGGAAAGTGATGGCACGCCGGGGCAAAACTTTTCAATTCAGGGGGTGCCTATTTTGCCACGTCAAGAAGGGGAGCATTTGCTGGTTGTGCCGCCCCACGGATTACCTCAAATTTGGCAAGAGGTGAATGATTTTGCAGATTCGACGGTGGAGGATCGGCATTACACGATCGACTCTCAGACGGGGCTGCTTCAGTTTGGCCCTTTAATTCGGGAACCTGCTCAGTTAAAAGAAAATGTGCAACTCCGCGCCCGGGTTCAGCTTGGCGGTGAGTCGGCGATCGCTCTCATTGATGATGCCATGACAGAGCGGCAGTATGGGGCGGTGCCAGCGCGTGGGGCGATGCTGCGGATGGTGGCGTATCGCACAGGTGGGGGACAGAAGGGAAATGTGCAGCGCCATACATTACGAACGCTGAAGTCGGCGGTGCCTTATGTGGCGAGGGCAACGAATCATGCAGCAGCAAGAAACGGGGCGGATGCTGAATCGTTGGATGATGCGGTAATTCGGGTGCCTCGGATGCTGCGGACGCGCGATCGCGCTGTTACTCCTGAAGATTTTGAAGCGCTGACTTTGCAAGGGGCACGGGGGGCGATCGCGCGGGTGCTTTGTCCTAGTCAGCAGTCTAAAGAGCATCCTGGACGGGTTGACCTCCTGATTGTACCCCAAGCGAATCGGGAAGGGATTGAGCGGGGGGAAGGGATTGATCCGGCTCAGTTAATGATTCTACCTCAGTTGAAAGAACAGGTTTTAGAATACCTCAATGAACGACGATTGCTAGGTATTCAAGTTCAACTTTCGGAACCCGAATATGTAGGAGTTGCAGTACAAACTGAAGTGGGTTTAGAGCCGGAATACAATCATCCTCAAGCGCAACAGGAAATTTTGCGAAGCTTGCGGGTGGCGCTTTATCGGTTCCTCAATCCGTTGACTGGTGGCGCTCAGGGTACAGGTTGGTCTTTTGGCTCTCCGGTTTATCCTTCGGATATTATTACGTTGATTCAACGGACAACGGGGGTACGGTATTTGGGTACGGTGCTGCTGTTTGAGCTGCGGCGGCAGGAGAATGGTTGGGTGCGATCGCTCTCTACCGAAGGCATCGTTAATCCGGGTGCCAATGGTTTGATTTGTTCGTGGGCAGATGCGCAGTTGCGATCGGGTCATGCGATTAGCCTCATTAGTTAAGGGAGAAGGAATATGACTCAGACCAGACCGGGACAGTCTTTTAGCCTTCAGTTAACTCCTATGCAGGTGGCAGGTGCCCTTTCGGGAACGGAGACGGAGA
>Ga0209591_10010185_pt1 | contig 10122 bp, 7 predicted proteins | sample MAT01_FD_187207 | JGI IMG/M metagenome (GOLD analysis project Ga0209591, IMG submission 187207) | Freshwater microbial communities from Lake Fryxell liftoff mats and glacier meltwater in Antarctica - MAT-01 (SPAdes) (version 2) | ecosystem: Environmental > Aquatic > Freshwater > Ice > Liftoff...
ACTACCCGCCCATTCTGCAAATCTTCCATCTAAACCAATACTAATTGAATCTGGAACAAAACCAGCGCTAAATTCACTAGAATTTCTTGTATCTAAAATAATGCAACTGTCTTTCGCCTTTTCTTTAAATGCACTTATTGATAATGGTTGTAGAGCTTTTAATAAAATTGCATCTAAGCTTTCATAACCTTCTTTATTAATTTTTGCATTAATAGGAAAGTAGTTTGGAGGAGCGGTTAAACCATCGGTAACAGCTTTAATAAATTCTTCTTTACTTTGAAATTGAACAGCATAGTTGGTTGCTTTTTGTTCTCCAATTGTGCTAAATGTTTCTGGTCCTAAATTTTTACCACAGCTACTTCCTGCACCATGTGCTGGATATACAATTACGTCGTCTGCTAAAGGCACAATACTTTTTTGTAAGCTATCATATAACATACCAGCCAAATCTTCAATAGTAATTTCTTCACCTTTTTGTGCAAGGTCTGGCCTGCCTACATCACCAACAAATAAAGTATCTCCAGTAAAAATGGCAATATCTTTATTGGCTTCATCTTTTAATAAATAACAACTACTTTCTAAAGTATGTCCGGGTGTATGTAAAACGGTAATTGTATTTTTACCAATTGTAAAAATTTCATTGTCCATTGCAATATGAACAGGAAATTTGGTAACCGTACCAGGTCCATATACAATGGTGGCGCCTGTTGCAGCAGCTAGATCAAGATGTCCGCTAACAAAATCTGCATGAAAATGGGTTTCAAAAATATATTTGATAACAGCATTTCGTTCTTTTGCTAATACAAGGTATTCTTCAATATCTCTTAGAGGATCAATAACTGCTGCTATACCCTCGCTCTCTATATAATATGCAGCCTCGCTAATACATCCTGTGTACAGTTGTTTAATAAACATGGTAATAAATTTGATGTTGAAGTACTTTAATCCACTAAATTTTTCACAAAACCTACAACCTCATTTAGTCTTTTATAGTTTACTGCGTAAAAAATAAACTTACCTTCTCTTGAAGTACTTAAAATTCCGGCTCTCCTTAAAATAGCTAAATGCTGTGAGGCAACTGATTGCTCTAGTCTAAGTTTTACATAAAGCTCAGTTACAGTCATTTTTGTATGTTCATCTAATAACTTAATGATTTGTTGTCTCAATTTATGATTGATAGATCGTAGGATCAATGCTGCTTTTTTTGCATGCAAAAAATCAACCTTTATTGGTTCGCCTCCGTTAATTAAAACGATTGATTGTGTTGTTGGGTTCATGACATTAAGGTTAAATTTGGGGGTGAATCAACAATGTCTGTTCTGTAAAGTTAACCTTTTTGATTTATCATAGTATAAATTTTAACAATACTAATGATTTAAAGAATAAATTACTTTTGGGTGTTAAAAAACTCCTTTAAATAAAGTGGTTCAGCAGTTGCCAAATTGGCAAATTTTTTATCAAAATAAGCAACTTCTGAATGTTTAATCATTTGATTTACAGTATGTTGTAATTCAGATCTAAACATATTCAGTTTAAATTGATTATCAGATATTTTTTTTGACCCTGTTCCACAAAAGATAATTTTCTGGGTTTTTATGAACTCATAAAAAAACGCTTCTTCTAATGTAAAAGCGCCTGATTTTTTAATTTCTTGCAATTTCCAATCATAAACACATGAAAATACTTCCATTCTTCTAGCGTCTATCATTGGGCAAAATACCGTGTTTAAATCTATTTTATTTCCAAGTGTAACCTGTTCTTCTAAAGCTGCTTGAGCAATAACCAACAATGTATTGATTACAATTAATGGTTTATCAAGTGCATAACATAAACCTTTGGCAGAAGACATACCTACTCTTATGCCTGTATAACTTCCTGGTCCGCCTGTAACTGCAACAGCATCTATTTCTGTTAATTTTTTACCTGTTGCTTTTAATATTTGTTGAATTGCTGTTTGCAGAAAAGACGCATGATTTTTTTGATCTAAGTGTTCTTCTTTTCCAATACAAATTCCATTATCACTTAAGCAAGTTCCGGCGTATTCAGTAGCAGTATCAATATTTAGAATTAAAGGCATTTTTATTGGGTGATAGCTGTTTTTGTAATTCCTAATTCTTTTTCCATTGCTGGTGCAACAGCATATCTACGGCTTGTTTCAGCCAATTTACTTAAAAGTTGATATACTTTTTTCAATCCAATTAAGTCACTCCATTCAAATGGTCCGAATGGATAATTAGTACCTAATTTCATTGCAGTATCAATAGCGGCTTTTGAACTAATGCAATCTCCTAAACCATAATATGCTTCATTAATAATCATCGCTACAACTCTGGCAGATAACATGCCTGGTTCATCTGGAGCTTGTATCAATTTCCAATTAATCTTTTTAAAAATAGCAGCAATTTCTTCTATTAATAACGTCTGTTTAGAGGCAACTTCTATTTTATTGTGAAGCATAAATCCATACCAACCATTAAAACGAACTGCGTTTTTGGGTAATAAATCTGATGTTTCAATTACGGCATTTACCAAAACTGGCTGCTTTGTAATAGAAGAAAAAAAGTAACCTTCATCTTCAAAAGTAAAATCAAAATATAGATCTGCCTCAGGAATAACTTCCTTGTCTAATATCCAATTAATTTTTACACTATCGTGGTCAAAAAAATTGGATAAAAAATCTTGTTGATTACTAGTTGATTTGATTATAATATGCATTCCTTTAAATAAATAGCAAATTTACGTTGGCAAGTTGATTAAAATTGAGCAATTTGCTGCTTATCAAAATAATTATATGAGCAAACAAGTTATCAAAACCAATAATGCCCCTTCGCCAATTGGACCTTATAACCAAGCAATCAAAGCCAATGGATTCATTTTTGCGAGTGGACAAGTTGCTTTCGTACCTGCAACTGGTGAGTTAGAACTGTCAAGTATAGAAGCAGAAACACATCAAGTAATGAAAAATGTTCAAGCTGTATTAACAGAAGCTAAAGTTACCTTTGAGCACGTAGTTAAAACCACTATTTTTTTAAGTGATATGGGTTTGTTTTCTCAGGTGAACGAAGTTTACGGAACTTATTTTAAAAGCGATTTTCCTGCACGTGAAACAGTTGCTGTTAAAGGGTTACCGAGAGGTGTGAATGTTGAAATTTCTGTTATTGCAGTTGTAGATTTATAATTTCTGATTAATCAAATAGTGCTTATTGTATAGCTAGTAGTAAATGAATACTGCTTTTTTGGCTCTAGTAAAATAAGTCCTATTTGATTGTTAAAATTATCAGGTGCCCCCGTAAGATTTTCTATTGCAATACTTTTTCTAGATATAGGCGTATATACTTGTAAAATTGGATAAGTTATATCTGGCTCAACAAGTAGTTTTAGCTTGCTATTTTTTAATATGCAATAGTTGGCCTTATTTGGACTAAGCTCATACGAGTTATCTAAGAATATGCCCTTTAATGATGTACCTTTTATAAATCTATTGTCCTTTATTTTTTTTCCAGTTGGCAATAAATCACTATCAAACTGTAATTGAATATTACTTGTAAATTCTAAAGTGCAAGTATCTACTTTTCCTCCTAAAGTAAAATATGGATGCCAGCCATCAGCATAAGGAATAACGCTGCTGTTGTTGTGTTTTACAATTGTAGTAACACTTAATTTATTTCCAATTGATAGTTTCCAAATTAGTACTATTTCATAAGAAAATGGATATCCCTGATCTGCTTTGTTGTAAGTATACTTTAACTTTACCTCAGCGTTTGTTTCAGTTGCTTGATGATCCTCAATTGAATATTGTGCATCATAAATAAGCCCATGAATGGCATGTTCTCCCATATAATGCTTGTGAACTGTATATTTTTTATTGTTGAAGAAATAACTGCCTTTTCGCATTCTGCATACAAACGGACTCAACTTAGCGCTTCTAAAGCTATTGCTTATGTTTTTTCTAGCATCAGCTACCGAACTAAATCCCTCAATACAATTATGTATTTTATCTTTTAAAGGGAGCCTGAAAGCGTTTAAAAATCCACCAAAAGCATAAATTTCTGCTTGGCATCCAGATACCTTATCTTTCAGACAAATAACTGGATGTGCTTGTTGATTATTGATCGAAATGGAGAATCTCATATTTTTCATTCTACATTCAAGATAATATAAATCTGCTTTTGTTGCGAGTTTTAAAAACTAACAAATGTTAACCAATCTAAATATACAGTATTTTCGTAGCCCAATTAATGATAGATATGTCTTTTAGGCTCCAAAATAAGGTCCGAATTGTAACTGCTGCCAGTTTATTTGATGGGCATGATGCTGCCATTAATATCATGCGAAGAATTTTACAGTCGAAAGGTGCCGAAATTATTCATCTAGGTCATAACCGAAGTGTTGCCGAAATCGTAGAATGTGCCATTGAAGAAGATGTTCAAGGAATTGCAATGACAAGTTATCAGGGTGGGCATTTAGAGTTCTTCAAATACATGAAGGATTTATTAGACGAAAATGGCTGTGGGCATATAAAAATTTTTGGCGGTGGAGGCGGAACAATTCTTCCTGAAGAAATTAGGGTTTTACATAAATATGGTATTACTAGAATTTACAGTCCAGATGATGGAAGAAAAATGGGGTTAGAGGGAATGATTGAAGATGTTGTTAAGCAATGTGATTTTCCATTAAATACAAATGGTAATTATACTAAAAAAATGACAACAGGTGAGGTGAAAGACGTAAGAAAAATTGCAAGATCAATTACACTTGTAGAGAATGGAATTGAAAAAAGTACTTTTATAAAACATTCTACTACTGATCAAAAAACAATTCCAGTTTTAGGAATTACAGGAACTGGAGGAGCAGGTAAAAGTTCTGTTACAGATGAAATTGTTAGGCGTTATTTACATTTATATGCAGATAAAACAATCGCAGTTATTTCTGTAGATCCATCTAAGAAAAAAACTGGTGGTGCATTATTGGGTGACAGGATTAGAATGAATTCAATATCGCACCCAAGAGCATATATGCGAAGTTTAGCAACAAGAGATGATAACACAGCTTTAAGTAAATATGTGCAAGATGCGATAGATATTTGCAAACAAGCTGAGTTTGATTTTGTAATTATTGAGTCTGCAGGAGTTGGACAAAGTGATGCTTCTATTTTAGATTTTTGTGATGTTAGTTTGTACATCATGACTCCCGAATTCGGTGCTGCATCTCAATTAGAGAAGATCAATATGCTTGATTATGCAGATGTAATTTGTATTAATAAATTTGATAAAGCTGGGGCACTCGATGCTTTACATGATGTAAGAAAACAATATAAAAGAAGTCATGAACTTTGGGATGCTAAAGATGAAGATCTTCCAGTTATAGGATCAATTGCTGCTCAATTTAATGATGCTGGGGTAAATCAGTTGTTCACTAAAATCATTGAAATAGTTTATCAAAAATGTAATGTCAATTTTGATAAATCAGGAAATACTTCAAAAGGTTATTCAAACGTTAGTACTACTACAAAATCTAAAATAATACCCCCTAAAAGAGTTCGTTACCTAGCAGAAATAACTGAACAAAATAGAGCTTACGATTTATGGGTAAATGAACAATGTATAATTGCAACCAAATGGTATCAATTAAGTGGAACAATTGAGTCTATTAAAAACAATCAAATACTAGAGCAAGAACTACAAAAAATTTGTGATCAATTTGAAACTTCTTTGCATATTGATTGTAAGCAATTAATTAATCAATGGCCTGCATTGGTAAAAAAATACCAATCAGATTTTTTTGAATATTCCGTAAGAGATAAAATAATTAAACAGCCGCTTTCTACAAAATCATTAAGCGGAACAAGAATTGCAAAAGTAATTTTACCGCGATACAAAGATTGGGGTGATATATTAAGATGGCAGTTACAAGAAAATATTCCCGGTGAATTTCCATTTACTGCAGGTGTTTTTGAATTAAAGCGTCAAGGTGAAGACCCAACAAGAATGTTTGCAGGTGAAGGCGGACCAGAAAGAACCAATAAACGTTTTCATTATGTATCATTAGGTCAGCCCGCAATTCGTTTATCTACTGCTTTTGATAGTGTAACATTATATGGAGAAGACCCAGCACATCGTCCAGATATTTTTGGTAAAGTTGGTAATAGTGGAGTTAGTATTGCAACAGTTGATGACGCTAAGAAATTATACAGTGGTTTTGATTTATGTGATGCAAAAACCTCGGTTAGCATGACTATCAATGGACCTGCTCCTATGATTTTAGCATTTTTTATGAATGCAGCTATAGATCAACTCTGCGAAAAATGGATTACTGAAAATAATGATTGGGACAGAGTAAATCAAATAATAGAAAAGAAATTTTCTCATTTGCCAAAACCAATATATTACAACCCAGCGTTGCCAGAAAGATTGCCAGAAGGCAATAGCGGTTTAGGTATTAGGTTATTGGGATTAAGTGGTGATGAAGTACTTCCTTCACAAATTTATCAACAAATTAAAGCAGAAGCTTTAAAACAAGTTAGAGGAACTGTTCAAGCAGATATTTTAAAAGAAGATCAAGCACAAAATACTTGTATATTTTCTACTGAATTTGCGTTGAAATTAATGGGAGATGTTCAAGCTTATTTTATTGATAATGCGGTAAGAAATTTTTATAGCGTAAGCATTAGTGGTTATCATATTGCCGAAGCAGGAGCAAATCCAATTACTCAATTAGCATTTACTTTATCAAACGGATTTACTTATGTAGAGTATTATTTAAGTAGGGGAATGAGGATAGATGATTTTGCACCTAACTTATCTTTTTTCTTTAGCAATGGAATGGATCCAGAATACAGTGTGATAGGTAGAGTTGCTAGAAGAGTATGGGCTAAAGCAATGAAGTTGAAGTATAAAGCAAACGATCGTTCTCAAAAACTAAAATACCATATTCAAACTAGTGGTAGAAGCTTGCATGCTCAAGAAATTGATTTCAATGATATAAGAACAACCTTACAAGCGCTGTATGCAATTTATGATAACTGTAATAGTTTACATACCAATGCATACGACGAAGCAATTACAACACCAACTGAAGAAAGCGTTAGAAGGGCGATGGCTATTCAATTAATCATTAATAGAGAATTGGGCACAGCCAACACAGAAAATTTTATTCAGGGAAGTTTTGCCATTGAAGAATTAACCGATTTAGTGGAAGAGGCTGTACTTGTTGAATTTGAAAGAATCACCGATAGAGGAGGAGTTCTTGGAGCAATGGAGCGGATGTATCAGCGAAATAAAATTCAAGAAGAAAGTCTTTATTATGAAACCTTAAAACATACAGGAGAATTGCCTTTAATTGGCGTAAATACTTTCCTTAATAAAAAAGGGAGTCCAACTGTTTTACCTAGTGAGGTTATCAGAAGTACTACAGATGAAAAAGAGCAACAAATTCAAAATCTGCTTGCTTTTCAATTGGTAAACAAGGAAAAAAGCACAGATGCTTTAGAAAAGTTAAAGCAGGCAGCCATTAATAACGAAAACTTATTTACTGAGTTAATGGAAACTGTAAAATTCTGTTCATTGGGCCAAATTACAATAGCCTTATATTCAGTTGGAGGTCAGTATCGAAGAAATATGTAATTTAATAGTATGAAAAAACAAATAATCACCATTATTTTAACCTTTTTGGTTTTTTTTGGAGCAGCTTATGGTCAGCAATATCGTAAAATTGATACTACCATGAAAATTGGGAAAGCTGGTTATAAAGTGCTTTGTAGCAACAAAAGTGAAGTTAAAAATAGCATTAGTATCACTCCTATTGGCTTTCAAAATAGTGCACGCGATGTTAGTTTTGAAGTTAAAGGGCGAATACTAAAAGCAGAAGTTGATGATTTAAATAATGATGTTTTTCCTGATTTGGTATTGTATGTATATGAGCCAGGTGACAAAGGAAAGGGAAATGTAATAGGCATTTCTTCTATAAATAATGAAAGTTTTACTGGCATCACTTTCCCAGATATTGTAAATGACCCTAAATTACGAAACGGTTATAATGGTTTTGATTCGTTTTTATTGATGGAAGGATCTCTAATGCGTCGATTTCCTGTTTTTATTACAGATTCAACTGGTTCCAAGCCAACAGGAATGATCAGGCAGATTCAATACAAAGTATTTAAAGACGAAAGGGAAGGCTTGAAATTCAAAGTTGAACGTAGCTATGAATATGCAAAACAGTAGCCAAATTAATTTATTGTTTTGTAGCATTAACTTTTGGTCTTAATTGTATCTTTAAGAACTTAATCTTAAAGTGATGAATAAATTATTTTTCCTTTCAGCCATTCTTTTTGCTTCAATCAATGCAAATGGTCAAGCTATTGAAAAAGTTGAGGCCAATAAAATAACCTTGCCAAATGGTTGGTCACTTACACCAATCGGAAGGAATTTTCCTCTAGGAGACCTGCCATTGAATATGGTAGTAAGTAAATCAAAAAAATTAATGGCTGTTACCAATAATGGACAAAGTGTTCAAAGTATTCAATTAATTGACCCATTTACAGAAACAGTAATCGACACTAAGATAATTGGAAAGAGTTGGTATGGATTGGCATTTAGCAATGACGAAAAAAAATTGTATGCATCTGGCGGTCATGATAACTGGATATTAGTATATGGCATTAATGACAATAAATTATCTGAACCAGATACTATAGTGTTAGGAAAAAAATGGCCAAATAAAATTGGTCCAGCAGGAATTGCTATAGATGAAGAGAAGCAATTAATGTATGTTGTAACAAAGGAAAATAACAAACTATATATAGTTAATTTAAAAACTAAAAAAGTTGAACTAGAATTTGCATTGGGAGGCGAAGCCTATTCATGCCAATTATCACCAGATAGAAAGCAATTATATATTAGTTGCTGGGGTTGCGATAAGTTGTATTTTTTTGATACAGATCAAAGAAATATAGTTGCAGAAATTGCTGTAGGCGATAATCCCAATGAAATACTTTTAAATAAAAAAGGCAAATTATTGTATGTTGCTAATTCTAATGACAATTCTGTTTCAGTAATTAATACAGATCAAAAAAAAGTAATTGAAACTTTAAATGCTGCATTATACCCTGATGCTCCTAATGGTTCTACGTCTAATGGTTTAGCATTAAGTGCCGACGAAAAAACTCTCTATATTGCCAATGCAGATAATAATTGTTTATCGGTTTTTGATGTGAGTAAACCAGTAGAAAGTAAGAGCTTGGGTTTTATTCCTACAGGATGGTACCCTACTAATGTTAAAGTTGTAGGCAAAAAAATATTTGTTACCAATGGAAAAGGATTTTCATCAATGGCCAATCCTTATGGTCCAAACCCTTTTGCCAATAAACAAATTGTAACTTATCAGGAAGGTGATCCAAATAAACCCAAAGATGTACAATATATCGGTGGTTTATTTAAAGGCACAATGAGTGTTATTGATATACCTACTAAAAATGAATTAAGTATTTATTCTCAAGTAGTTTATAGAAACACACCTTATAATAAAATAAAAGAATTATTGGTTCAAGGTGAAGAAGGAAATCCGATTCCACGAAAAGTTGGCGCACAAGGTCCAATTAAATATGTGTTCTATGTAATTAAAGAAAATAGAACTTATGATCAAGTACTTGGTGACATGAAGGAAGGTAATGGCGATCCACGTTTAACTTTATTTGGAGAAAACATAACACCAAACCAACACAAATTAGCTAGAGAATTTGTACTACTCGATAATTTTTATGTAGATGGAGAAGTAAGTGCAGATGGGCATAATTGGAGTACAGGAGCATACGCAACTGATTTTCTAGAAAAGAATTGGGTTAATAGTTATGGTGGACGTGGGGGTGGTTATGATGCAGAAGGCAATAGGGCTGTGGCTAATAATAAGGGTGGTTTTATTTGGGATCATTGTGCAAAAGCTAATGTTAGTTATAGAACCTATGGCGAGTTTGCAGATAATTACAAACCCAATATCCCTGTGCTAAAAAATCATTTCTGTACTTATTTTACCGGATACGATAATAGTGTGCAAGATACTGTTAGATTTTATCAATGGAAAAGAGACTTTGATTCGTTATTAGCTATTAATGAAGTTCCAAGATTTAAT
>Ga0209591_10010187_pt1 | contig 10121 bp, 9 predicted proteins | sample MAT01_FD_187207 | JGI IMG/M metagenome (GOLD analysis project Ga0209591, IMG submission 187207) | Freshwater microbial communities from Lake Fryxell liftoff mats and glacier meltwater in Antarctica - MAT-01 (SPAdes) (version 2) | ecosystem: Environmental > Aquatic > Freshwater > Ice > Liftoff...
GAGCAAACCAAAGCCACGGCCGCAGCCCCGAACCCCACCGGCAAAAAATGGAAAATCGCGGTCGTCCTTTACAACGAAACGCCCCCTTCCGAGGAAACGCTGGCCGGCATGGCCGACGGCTGGAAGAAAAGTTCTCTCAAGGAAGGACGCGATTACACGCTCACCCTCAAAAGTGCCCAAGGCGACATGGCGGCAATCGGGGGCATCTTCGACGCGGCCCTGACCGACCGGGCCGACATCATTGTCCCGCTTTCCACGCCGGCCCTGCAAAACGCGATTCGCAAAGTGCGGGAGACTCCCATCGTCTTCAGCATGGTGGCCAACCCCGTCGCCGCCGGGGCGGGAAAAAGTTACACCGACCATTTGCCCAATGTCACCGGCGTTTCCGTGCTCAGTCCCTTCCCGGAAATGCTCGACCTTCTCGAAAAATTCTACCCGTCCTTCAAGCGCATCGGCACGCTCTTCTGTCCGGCCGAAACCAACTCGGTGGATCTCAAGGATGCGCTCGAGGCCGAGTGCATAAAACGCGGCTTTGTACTCGAAGTCGTGGCCGCGAATTCATCGGGGGAGTTCGCCGACGCCGCCCTGGCACTGATTGCCCGGCCGATTGATGCCGTCGTACAAATTTCCGATAATCTTTCCAGCGCCGGCTTCACCGCCATCGCCAAAGCCGCCCGCCAGGCACGCAAGCCGCTCTTCAGCCTCAACAGCACGATGATTCCCCAAGGCGCCGCCGTGGTCATCGGACGCGATTACCACGAAGCCGGCCTCGCCACCGTCGGTCTCATCGAGCGCGTAATTCGCGGCGAGGATCCTGGCAAAATGCCCTTCATCCTCCCGCCCAAAGTCGTTCGCGCCATCAGCCTCCCCAATGCCCGCGCCGTCGGCCTGACCATCCCCGAAGGCTTGCTGAAGGAAGCCGACAAAGTGATCGAATGAAAAACAGGATTTCACAGAAGGCAACGAAGGAAACCAAGGCGAAACTTTTGATTCTTTGTTCGCTTCGTCACCTTCTGTAAAAAACTCCAACAATCCTTGTCCATGCATACATTGTTCCAAAAAGCCGATAAACTCAGCTATGGCGTGATCGGCGCAGCCATTGAGGTGCATCGCGTCAAAGGACCTGGACTAATCGAAAGTATTTACGAGAAATGCCTGCGTCGCGAACTCGAACTTAATGAGATTGTTTCCGAATGTCAGTTACAAGTGAAAGTCGAATACAAAGGCTTCGTCTTTGAAGAACCCCTGCGCTTTGACCTGTTGGTCGAAGGATGTTTGCTCTTGGAACTTAAGTGCGTCCAGGAAGTAATTCCCATCCACAAAGCCCAGCTTCTCAGCTACATGAAACTCCTCAATATCCCAATTGGCCTGCTCATCAATTTCCACGAAGTAAAACTAGCCAATGGCATTCATCGAATGATCCTGCCAGAAGCCAACCGATAACCTTTCGCCTGCTCCCCTTAGTTTTCTTCGTTGCCTTCTGTAAACAATTCTCATGGAAATCACCCAGACAAAATCCGGCGACATTTTGCTCATCAGCCTGGCGGGCCGGCTCGATGCCAGCTGGAGCGGTGCCGTGCAAAAGGAATTCGACGCCGCCATCCGTCGGGGCGAACACCGCATCCATCTCGACCTCGCCAAGGTGGACTACATCAGCTCCGCCGGACTCGGCGCTTTGCTCACTCTTTACAAATCACTGCACGCCATCAACGGCCACTTCGGCATCGCCGCCGCCTCGCCTTTCGTCCAATCCGCTCTCAAGATGGCCGGCCTCGGCTCACTCGTCGCCACCCCGCAGAAAACACTCGAAGCCAGGGAGGAAAAATGCCGGACAGAAACCTCTCCCAAAGCCACCTACGACATCTTCCCGATCAAGGGAGCCGGCATCCGCCTAGCCACGGTGGGAGATTCCGCCCTCCTGCAACACGGCATGGGAGGCGAACAAGCCGAAGTGCGGCCGTTCGGCGAAACAACCGTCGCCATCGGCATCGGGGCACTGGGTTCCACCCCGGCGGATTGCAAATCACGGGCCGGGGAGTTTCTGGCCGTTTCCGGCGTGGCCGCATTCCAACCTGCCGACGGTCCGGCCCGTCCGGATTTTATCCTGAGCACAGAAAACTTTGTGCCCGAAGGCCAGTTGCTGCTCGGACTTTTAGGCGAAGGGGATTTCCCGTGGCTGGCCCGTTTCGAGGCGAAGGAGGAATTCCGCATCGTCGGGCTCACCGAACTGGCCGAGGCCGCGTTCGCTTTTGCGCAGGCTCCCGCCATCGTTATGGTGGGAATCGCAGAAACCTCCGGTCTCGTCGGCGCGTCCCTGCGCCAGTCTCCCGCCCCGGCAGCGACAGCCGGGGACCGGTTCGTTTTTCCGGAAATTCGTGACTGGCTTTCGTTCACCAGCGAACGCGCCTACCGGGACTCGACCTCGCTTATCGTCGGCGTGGTCGCAGGCCAAGACAGTCCCCTCGCCCCCTTGCTCCGCCCCTTGGGCGCGGATCTCCTCGGCCATTTTCATGCCGCCAGTTTCCCCTATCGCCCTCTCCAAAAGGGCCGCATTGATTTGAAAACCTCCGTGGCCGGGCTCTTCGAAAGCTTCAATCTGCAAGCCGTCCTCCACCTGCTCGCCGATCCACGGGAGTTTATCGGCGCGGGCGAAAGCGAGTTCCTCCGGGGCGCAGTCTGGATTGCCCCGGTCCTCGATTCCGAAATCCGCAATCCGCATTCCGCAATCGCATGACCCTTCTCCTTGGCGCACTCACCATTGGGCTCATCCTCTCTCTGCTCGCGCTGGGGGTGATGATTTCCTTCCGCATTTTTAAAATGCCCGACATCACGACGGATGGTTCGATCACGCTCGGGGCGTCCATCGCCGCCATCCTGCTCGTCAAAGGAGTCGATCCGTGGGCCGCCACCGCCGCCGGAGCGCTCGGCGGCATGCTGGCCGGAGCCATCACCGGCATCCTGCACACCAAGTTTAAAATCAACGCCCTGCTGGCCGGCATCCTCGTCATGACCGCGCTGTATTCCGTGAATCTCCACGTCATGGGCCGCAGCAACATCCCGCTCATGCAGGCGCGCACGCTCACCAGCCACGCCGAGGAATTCGGCGGGAAACTGATCGGAGCAAAATCCCTCAATGTTTATGGCTGGCCCGTCACCGCCTCCGATGCCGCGTTGCTCGTTTTCGCCCTCATGGCCGCCGCCGTCATGGGGGGCATCCTTTATATGTTTTTCCGCACCCAAATCGGAACTGCCATGCGCGCCACGGGGGACAATCCCCAAATGATCCGCGCCCTCGGTGGCAATGTGGAAGGCTATGTCATTATGGGCCTCGCGCTATCCAACGGACTGGTCGCTCTCTCCGGTGCGCTCCTCGCGCAATACCAGGGTTTCGCAGACGCACAGATGGGCATCGGCATGATCGTGTGGGGACTGGCCAGTGTCATCATCGGTGAGGCTCTCACGGGCGGACGCAGTCTCGGGCTCACCATCATTGGAGCCATCATGGGTTCCATCCTTTTCCGCCTGCTTGTTGCCATTGCCCTGCGCTGGGGACTGAATCCCAATGATCTCAAGCTGATCACGGCCCTCTTTGTTTTCGCCGCCCTCGTCCTGCCCGGTCTGATCAACAAAATCAAACGGAAAACCACTAATTCTCACCAATGAACACTAAAGAACTAATTCGGCCCATGCATTAGTGCCAATTAGTGGTGTACTCCCATGCTTAAAATCCAAAGTATTCGAAAAACTTTCAACCCGGACACGGTCAACGAGGTCCGTGCGCTGCAAGGGGTTGATCTCACGATCGAACCGGGTGCGTTTGTTGTTGTCCTCGGCATGAATGGATCGGGAAAATCCACCCTCCTCAACGCCGTCGCCGGCACTTTCCTCGTGGATGAAGGCACCATTCACATCGCCGGCACCAATGTAACCCGCTGGCCGGAGCACCGCCGTGCGAAATTAATCGGCCGGGTTTTTCAAAACCCCTTCAGCGGCACCGCGCCGGGAATGTCCATCGCGGAAAACTTCGCCCTTGCCACGCATCGGGGAAAACCCCGGGGGTTGGGCTGGGCGCTCTCCCGGAATTTGCTGAACCCTCTGCGCGATCGTATCGCCAGCCTGAAGATGGGATTGGAAAACCGCCTCGATAATGCCATCGGCTCCCTTTCCGGCGGACAACGGCAGGCCCTCACTCTCCTCATGGCCACCTGGCTCAAACCCGATCTGCTCCTGCTCGACGAACACACCGCCGCCCTCGACCCGAAAAGTGCCGATCAGGTCATCGCTCTCACCAACGAAGTCATCAACCGCGATAAACTCACCACCCTCATGGTCACCCACTCCATGCAGCAGGCCGTCAGCCTGGGCGAACGGATCATCATGATGGACCGCGGCCGTGTCTTGCACGATTTGCAGGGACCAGATAAAAAACGACTGCACCCGCAGGACCTCATTGATCGTTTCGATCAAATCCGCCGCCGCGAGCAACTCGACGAAAGCGCCGCCGCAATGCTGCGCGCGACTTACATCTGAACTGCGCCCATGCTCGTTCCGCAGGCGCGGGCCGAAGGCTGACTAACTTCCCGGATAAACTCCATTTTTCGCGGCCATCTGTTTAATCCCAATCAATCCTTCGCCTTGCCATCAAACCGGATGGGCAAAATTCCCATCCGGCGGGCCTCCGCGAGATCAATGAGCTGATATTCCAAGTTATCGCTCTGGATTTCATCGGCGGCTTTTTCCAGGCTTTCTGTGCCCGCCGCGATCGCGCCCTCGAACGAATCCCAGGCCTCGTCCTGCACCCTCTCCGACAGTTTCTCGAAGGAAGGAAATTTTTTTGTGTCAATGGTTTCGAGGTTTTTCTCCCCCATCAAAGTGGTCTCAATGCCGATGGTGGTTTCGTCGTCAAGATCAACGGCCAGAAACATGTGGCCTGGCACCACCACCAGACTCGCGCTCAGGCCGATCTTGCGCAGCAAAGCGCCCAGCAGCACCGAGCCATCCACGCAATTGGCCTGGGAAGCCTCCACCGCCTGGTCGAACAGGCGCACATGCTGGCTGTAAACCCCCTCGCTTTCCGCCGCCGTCGTGGTGACGTCGCTGTATTTCATCCCGCGCCGCTGCATCACGTTCCAAATGGCAAAAATTTGCAGAAGCACATCCTCGGAGGATTTTGCCTGGTAGCCGTCAAAGGCCGAAACGATGCCGGTCTTGAGCGCCTCCTTCAAAATACGGTCCACCCACGGATGGTTTTCGTTCACATAAGCGGCAAACAGCCAACTATAATCCGTCGTCTCATCCTCGCTCTCCTGCACGCCAAAAAGGCAGTCGTTCACGCTGTGCAAGGTGACCGTGACGGTCTTTTCCCCCTTGCTCTCGCCATTGACAAACAATTCCATCGTCACATCGAGCGGCGTGGCCTGGGTCACGGAGGCGAGGCGGTTGTAGTCATAGCCGATTTTGGGATGCACCATCAAGTCCTCCTCCAGATCCTTCGCTACCGTACCCTCGTATTTGGACGCCTTCATAAACTCATTGGCCGTGACGACCAGTTTAAATTTGTCGCCTTTGCGAAGCCCCGCAATGGCCGTGCCCACAATGCCTTGGGGATCGCCCCGGTGCTCGCCCTCCCAGGTGGGAAAGATTTCCGCGGAAGCGTCCACGCGCGCCAAGCCGATGACCAGCGATGGGAAAAGTTGATTCTTGGGATAAACATCAGGCTCCCACTCGATTTCCGCCGCCACCAGCAGACAGGGTGCGGCCAGACACGCGATCACAAGGGTCAGGAATTTGCTCATGGTGCAATAAACATCGGTTCGTGGAGGACTGTCAAAGCCAGACCGAGGGGGCTGTTCGGGTTAAAGCAACTCGGCCCAGCGGGTGAAGACCGTGCTGGCGGTTTCCCGTAGATGCGGCAAACAGTCCCGCCCCTTTCGCCTCATCACATCGGGATCCACCCCGGCCTCCCGCAGGTAATCATGGGAATCCTCCACCATTTCATCGAGTAAATCGGGAGTCATTTCGAGGTGAAACTGCATCCCGTAAAGCGAATGGCCATAGCGGAAAAGCTGGTTGGGGGTCAGGGCCGAGGAACCCAGTCGCATGCCACCGGCGGGAATTTCAAACACGTCCCCATGCCAGTGCGTGGTGACAAACGTCTGCGGCACGCCGCACCACAACGGGTCGTACCGGGAAATGGGATCAAGCGTCACCTCGTAAAATCCAATCTCACGCTGTGGACCCGGACGCACCTCCGCGCCCAAGGCGGATGCCATCAATTGCGCACCAAGGCAAAGGCCCAGCACCGGACGATCCGCCACGGTGGCAGCCCGCACCAGAGCGCATTCCGCCGCCAGATAGGGAAACTTTTCCAACTCGTAGGCCCCTTGGGCCCCGCCCCCGATGCACAGCCCGGAATATCCGTTGAGATGCTCTGGCACAACCTCCCCCTCATAAGGCCGCACCACGCTCAACTTCACCCCCACGGCATCAAGCACCTCGCCAAAAAGCCCGGGTTTGTCGGTTTCCCCATGCTGGATAAACAGGACGCTCTTGTCCTTCATGGGTAAAAACTGGTTTTGTAGCTCATAATCCCCGTTTAGAGCAATTTTCATACCGCTTCTGTTGCCGGTTGACCTCCCGGCTTCCACCGACATAGGCTGGCCACTTTATCAACAGGCTGCGGCCGCCCACCGGAAACCTTAAATACTCAGGGCACACCCCAACCAAACCACATGGCCAAAGTCACACTAAAAAACATCTACAAAATCTACCCCGGAGACAAAGGCAAGGACGTCACCGCCGTCGAGGATTTCAACCTCGACATCGCAGACCGCGAGTTCGTCGTCTTCGTCGGACCCTCCGGCTGCGGAAAATCCACCACCTTGCGCATGATCGCCGGCCTTGAAGAAATCTCGAAAGGCGAGGTTTTCATTGGCGACAAGCGTGTCAACGATGTGCCGCCCAAGGATCGCGACATCGCGATGGTCTTTCAAAACTACGCCCTCTACCCGCATATGAGCGTGTATGACAACATGGCGTTCGGCCTGAAATTACGCAAATACCCCAAGGCCGAGATCAACAAGCGTGTGACCGAGGCTGCCGCCATTCTGGGCATCGAGACTTATCTGGATCGCAAACCCAAAGCTCTCTCGGGAGGTCAGCGTCAGCGTGTCGCCGTGGGCCGGGCTATCGTCCGCCAGCCCAAGGTTTTTCTTTTTGACGAACCGCTCTCCAACCTCGACGCCAAGATGCGCGTGCAGATGCGCACGGAGATCACCAAACTCCATCAACGCCTCCAGGCCACCATGATCTACGTGACCCACGACCAGATCGAGGCCATGACGATGGGCACCCGCATCGTGGTGATGAAGGACGGTCTGATCCAGCAGGTGGATACGCCGCTCAAAATCTACGGCGAACCCGTGAATCTTTTCGTGGCCGGCTTCCTCGGCAGCCCGCCCATGAATTTTCTCAAAGGCACGCTGGGTGGCAAGGAAGGTGCCATCACGTTCAAGGAAATGCAGGGCGGCGCTGTTTCCCTCAAGCTCGGTGACCGCAAGGCCGCCGTGGCCTTCATTGGTAAGGAAATTATTCTCGGGGTCCGTCCCGAATTCTGTGATCTCGTCCCGCCGGGAAAAGCTCCTTCGGAAAATTCGTTCCAAGCCGTGGTGGACATCGTGGAGCCCATGGGTGCGGAGACGTATTTCTATCTGCAAACCGGTGCTCACACCATCATCAGCCGCAGCCACGCCAACGTGGATCAGCGCGAGGCCGGGCATCGTCTGCAATTCGAAATTGCGGTGGAAAAGGCCCACATCTTCGATCCGGTTTCGCTGTTGCGGGTGGTCTGATCCAGACGCTTCCGTGGCCAGTCGTCTTGGGGGCTTGCGGGCCGGGCGGGAAATTGCCTTGCTCGCCCGCACAGGCTGACGGCTATCTTCAACCCGGTCAAACCGTGAAAAACCAGCGTGTAAGGTGAAAGAAAACGGGCGCGGCAAAGCAGAGCGAATCAATGCGGTCCATCACCCCGCCATGTCCTTCGATCAATGTGCCGTAATCTTTCACTCCCCGGTCGCGTTTGATGGCCGACATCACCAAGCCTCCGGCAAACCCCATCAAGGTAATCGCCAGGGACATGCCCGCCGCCTCCCAGGGCGTAAACGGAGTGGCCCACCAAAGCGAAGTGCCCAGCAACGTGGCCGTGCCCACTCCGCCCAGAAATCCCTCCCAGGTCTTGTTGGGACTCACGGCCGGGACGATCTTGTGTTTCCCACAGAGCTTGCCCCAGATGTATTGCAGGACATCGCTGGCCTGTGCCACCAGCACAAAGAAAAAGAGCAGCTTGCCATTTTGACCCTCAAAACCGGGAATCTCCAGAGTCAGCAAAGCGGGCGCGTGACTCACGCAATAGACGCAAACCATTAGTCCCCATTGGATGGTGGCGGTCCGAACCAGAAAATGCTCGCAATCCCCCCTCAGCACGCTGCGTAGAGGAATAAAAAGAAACGCATAGACCGGGATGAAAATGGCGAACAGGCCATACCAACTCGTCGCCACCAGCCAGTATTGGATCGGGGTGATGACAAAAAACACCCAGAACAACGTGCGGTGATCGCCCGGGCGGGTCGGCGTCATGGTCACGAATTCCCGCAGCGCCAGAAACGAGGTGAGTCCGAACAAAATCACCGATCCAATCCCGCCACTCAGCATCGCCACAAAGAAAATTGCGACCATGAACCACCACGCCCGCGTGCGCGCGTTCATATTGGCAATCGTGGCCTGGTAAGCCGGGCTGCCCGCACGCCGGGCCAGAATCCAGCCTCCGACACTCGCCAGCAAAAGAGCGCCGATCACCCCGCCCACCAGCAGCGCAGTTTCGTGATCAAAGATGAGTTTCATTCAGGAAGTGTTTGCCGCAAAGGAACACAAAGAGCACAAAAAATGACAAAGACTTTTGACTCCCGCATGGTCATTCTCTTTTGCGTTCCCTGCGTTCCTTTGCGGCCAATAAATTCATGTCTTGCGCAAACTCCAGACAGCCTGACGGGCACGTTCCAGAAAATCCACCTTGGTTTCGTCGGCCTCCAGTTTCAGGGGAGCCCCAATGGTAAGACTGCCCAGCAAAGGCACCAGCAGGACTTCTCCCTTGGGCAGAATGCGATTGAGATTCTCCAAATAAACCGGCACCAGTTCCGCCTGCGGTCGGTCCTTGGCCAGATGAAAAAGGCCGCCCTTGAATTTCTGCGGCTCCGGCCCGGAAAATCGCCCGCCTTCGGGAAAAATAATCAGCGACTCGCCACCATCCAGGACGGACAGCATTTCGCGGAGGGGATTGTTTTCGGCCGTCACTTTGTGGCGCTCGATCAAGACCGCCCGAAAAATATCGTTCGCCAGCCATTTGCGAAAACCCGTCTGCCAGTAATCCCGCGCCGCCACCGGACGCGTCTTCTTTCGGATAAATTCCGGCAACGCCGCCCAGATCACGACCGCGTCCAGATTGCTGGTGTGATTGGCAAAGTAAATTCGCTGACGATCCGCCGGCTCAGCCCCCAGCCAGCGTGCCTGCAGGCCGGAAATCAGACGAATGAGAGCGGCCACGAACGCACTCATTGGTTTTCCAATTCGCGAACAATCCGCGCCACCCGGCGAAACACGGTCACGACGCATCCGAGCGCAATCACGACCAGCGCCCAGCCCATGAAAGCCCCGGAAAAACCGCACCAGGCGAGCAGAGCGGACAAAACGCAGAAACCCGTCATCACGGCCATGCGATGCTGTTTGGCCATCGGCCCGCAAAAATGCTGCGACGCCCCCGCCGAGGCTCCCAGCGCCCGGACGTACGCCGTCAACACCGCGAGCAGGGCGCACAGCCATCCCAAAACCGGCGTCCACTCCGTGCGCGTTGCCGCGTAACCGGCCCCGATAAAAATGAACGCATCCGCAAACCGGTCCGGCAGTTCGTTGAAAATTTCCCCGGACTTCGTTTTGAAGCCCCCCTCGATCGCCACCATTCCATCGAATAAATTACACAACAAACGCGATTGAATCAGCGCAGCCGCTGCCAGAAAGAGCCAGGGTTGAACCAGAGTCTCCGCCAATCCGGTCAGCGCAAGACACGCTCC
>Ga0209591_10010189_pt1 | contig 10121 bp, 6 predicted proteins | sample MAT01_FD_187207 | JGI IMG/M metagenome (GOLD analysis project Ga0209591, IMG submission 187207) | Freshwater microbial communities from Lake Fryxell liftoff mats and glacier meltwater in Antarctica - MAT-01 (SPAdes) (version 2) | ecosystem: Environmental > Aquatic > Freshwater > Ice > Liftoff...
TCCGATCTCCAACCCGGAGAGATAAATCCGGGACACCCATTAAATCTCTAAATCCGATCTCCAACCCGGTGCGCTGGCAAAATTTAGGACAAAATTTGGTGGACAAAATTTGGGACACCCACCGAAAACCGCCATTTTCCTACAACTATCACCGCCATTCGCCCATAGCGCACCCCTGACCGCCCCAGCAAACTTCGGTCATGACTTACCCACGCTCTCAACTCGTTTCTCCCACCGCCGCCGGCGTCTACCACTGCGTATCGCGCTGCGTCCGTCGCGCCTGGCTTTGCGGCGACGATCCGCTTACCCAGTGCAACTTCGATCATCGCCGCCAGTGGATTGAGGATCGGCTCGCTTTGTTGGCGGGGTGTTTTGCGATCTCGGTTTATTCGTTTGCGGTCATGAGCAATCACCTGCATGCCGTCGTCAGCGTCGAGCCCGATCGCAGCAAGAACTGGTCCGATGACGAAGTGCAGCAGCGCTGGGCGCGGGTGATGCAACACCGCGAGCGCGAATTGCCCGCGCCAGCGCCCGTGAGCGAAGAAAGAATCGCGCAGCTTCGCACACGTCTGTCGGATTTAAGCTAGTTTATGCGCTGTCTGAACGAACCGATTGCGCGCCGCGCGAATGCCGAGGATGAAGTCACCGGGCGCTTTTGGGAAGGCCGTTTTCGCTGCCAGCTGTTGCTAGATGACCGTGCGATGCTGGCGGCGATGGCCTACGTCGATCTCAATCCAGTGCGCGCTGGAATCGCGGAAACGCTTGAAGCCAGCGATCACACGTCGATAAAGCAGCGGGTGGAGCATTGCGCCGATGTGCAACGACGAACCCTAAAGCCATCGTTCGGCGGCGAGGGTGTGGCATTGCTGGATATCACAGAGGCAGCTTACATCGACCTAGTGGTGTTTAGCGGTCAGCAATATCGGCCAAGCAAGGCTACGTTGGTGATCAAGCCGTTGCTGGTTCAAGAAATGGAGCTCGATGGTGGCGACTGGCACGAGGCGATCAACGCGATTCGCTTGGGATATCGGGCGGTTGGTAATGAATCCAAACTCATCGAGCTGGCGGGTAAATTGCGACAGCGTTGGCTTAAGCGTGGCCGGCGGGATTTGGTGAAGCGGCAGGCGTAGGTCGTTGGTTTGCGGCGCGAGTAGATTCTGCAGCGATTATCCGCTGTTGAAAATATGAGTCAGCAGCCACCGCTGCGCTGACTACTTCCCGCGACGCTGCTGCTTGTCGTGCGACTAATTCGGCGTTACCCAAGCAAATGATAACTGTCGATCGGTCTGTGGCTGGCGCCACTTTCTTTCTGGTTGGTGAGTTCTGGGTTTGCCTCTCTCGTCGCCTTGTTCGTTTGATGGCTGTCCAGGTTTACCCCGGTCCAGGTTTACCCAGTAGAGGACTCTCACCTCTTGAGGTTTTGCCAGCTTGATCCTGGCGCACCGGGTGTCCCGGTTTACGACATCCCGGTTTACGCCCCGGTTTACGCCGGCATTTGATGGCTGTCCCGGTTTACGGTCCGCATTTGATGGCTGTCCCGGTTTACGCCGCCGGTTTACGTTTGGTCCCGGTTTACGTTTGATGGCTGTCCCGGTTTACGCCGGTTTACGCCGGTCCCGGTTTACGCCGGCATTTGATGGCTGTCCCGGTTTACGGCTGGTCCCGGTTTACGGTCGTCCCGGTTTACGGTCGATCGACATTTGATGGCTGTCCCGGTTTACGCGGTCGTCCCGGTTTACGGTCGACCGACATTTGATGGCTGTCCCGGTTTACGCGACGCGTTTGATGGCTGTCCCGGTTTACGCCGGTTTACGCCGGTCCCGGTTTACGGGCATTTGATGGCTGTCCCGGTTTCCGCAGGCATTTGATGGCTGTCCCGGTTTCCGCAGTCCCGGTTTCCGCAGTCCCGGTTTCCGCGAAAAAGCACGCCGGTCTCAGTCGTGCTTCCGCCACAACATCAGCTTGACGCGGCCACCTTCGTCACCGCGTCAAAGTCACTTGCGGCGTGGCGCTCTGGAAGTTGGCTATCAGGCTCGCCCCAGGTTCGGTTGACCATGCGCCCTCGCTGAACGGCGGGTCGCTCTGCGATCTGCTGGGTCCAGCGCTGCACGTGGGCATAGGTATCGACTTGCAGGAACTCACCAGCGTCGTACAGCAAGCCTTTGGCGAGCGCGCCGTACCACGGCCAAATGGCCATGTCGGCGATCGTGTAGTCACTGCCGGCGATGTATTCGCTCTGTGCCAGCCGCTGATCAAGCACGTCTAATTGACGCTTGACCTCCATGGCGAAGCGATCGATCGGATACTCAAATTTTGCCGGCGCGTACGCGTAAAAATGCCCGAAGCCGCCGCCCAGATACGGTGCGCTGCCCATCTGCCAAAACAGCCACGACAGGCATTCTGCGCGTGCTGAGCGCGCAGTTGGTAGAAAAGCGCCGAACTTTTCAGCCAAGTGGGTAAGGATCGCTCCGGATTCAAAAATTCGGATCGGCGCGCCTTCGCTGTGGTCGACCAGTACCGGAATCTTTGAATTGGGATTGGCAGCGACAAAACCGCTGCCAAAATGTTCGCCTTCGTTGATCTTGATCAGCCAAGCATCGTACTCGGCACCGCTATGGCCCAAGGCCAGCAGCTCTTCGAGCATCACCGTCACCTTGACGCCATTGGGCGTAGCCAAAGAATACAGCTGTAGCGGATGCGCACCCACCGGCAGGTCCTTCTCATGCGTCGCCCCGGACACCGGCCGGTTGATATTGGCGAAGCGCCCGCCGTTGCCTGGTTTCCATCTCCACACTGTAGGCGGAATGTAGTCAGCAGATTCAGTCATGGCTCGGCTCCAAAATGGGCAAAAGGGCGGCGAATCGGCACTTTACCGGGTTTCTTGCATGCGCTTGTTCGCAAAATACTGCTGCTAGTTTGGCCGAAGGGCAGTTTGAAAAACTCTAGCGCAGTTTGAAAAACCTTAAGCGAGCGGGCCGAGGGACGTGCGCACCGCGCGCAGGAATCGCAGCGGACTTGAGTCTCGTTAAGGATCCGAGCACGAAGCAACTTAGCCGTCGGCTCGCGCAATAGGTTTTTCAAACTGCCCCGAGCGACCTATTGAGCGCTCTGCTGGTAGCACTTAAGCGCCGCTGCCAAAGCATCCTTGGTGCCGGCGAGCACCAGGGTGTCACCTGCTTTCAGTACCACTTTCCCCTCTGGAGTCAGCACATCTGCGTGCTCGCGCCGGATCGCCAACACAGTGGCGCCGGTTAGGCCCCGAAGATTAACTTGAGCCAGGGTTTGATCAACCCAGACATGCCCGGGCTCGATTTCCAACCCGACAAACTCGCCCAATCCCGGAAGCAGACTTTCGATTGCCTCCACTTCCGGCGTGTCGCTGTGCGATTGCTGCTCACGGGTGAGCGCTTTGAACGCCTCAAGCACCGCCTGGGCACCTGCGCGCGTGTGCGCTTCTAGTTCGCCGGCACTGCGCCAGAAGCCGATCAACGCGAGCATGCACAGACTCAAAAGCACCAGTACGCCCGGCACACTCGGAAAGAAGGGCTGCAGCAGCACGAGCAGGGGCACCGATACGCTTAGCAATAAACCCAGCTGCAGACTGAGCAGGAAAGCGCGTCGCGGCGCCTGCGCGAAATCGACCGAATCAGCCTCTAGCTTGGGTAGAGCGCGAATCGCCAGTTCATTGCCTAGGCGGCGAATCAAGCCAAACATTCCCAGCGCCAAGGGCATCGCCAGGACGGCAAATCCGCTGTAGACCACAATCATCGCAGTCCACTGGGTAAGCGCGATGTTAGCGCTCAGTATCTGCGCCACATTGCCAGCAAACAGTGCAGTGATCATACCCAGCAGCGCCAGCAGCACGGCGTCGAGCAGAATCTGCTGGAGCAGGCGTCGCGACCGTGGTGCTTGGATCCCGCGCTCGCGCAGGCGTTCGATCCAGCTGCCATAGAGTGCGGCAAAGGTTTGCATTCGACGCGGCAAGCGCGAATCAATGTATGCCGCCATGCGCGGCGCAGTGTTGGCAAGATAGGGCGTGGCCACGATGGTGAGCGCGGCCACGCCGGCCGCAATGGCAAACAGTCTGCTGCCGCCGATGCCGTAGCTGGCCCCCAGCGCGACGATGATCAGGCCAAACTCTCCCATCTGACCCAGATTCATGCCGGCTTGGACCGAGGTGCGCACGCTGTGCCCGGTAAAGAAAAAACCCGCACTCACACCCAGAAATTTTCCAGCCACGACCAGCGGCGCGAAGACCAGAATCCATTGCCAGTTTTCAGCTAGGGCCGCGGGTTCAATCGCCATACCGGCCGAGACGAAAAACACCGCGGCAAACAGATCGCGCAACGGCGCGCAAACAAGCTCAATCCGCTTCCGCTCGCCGCTTTCAGCACACAGCGAGCCAGCCACGAAAGCACCCAGGGCTACGGAATAGCCAAAGGCCTGCGCCGACAAGGCGCCGGCAAAGCACACGCCCATGGACACCAGCAGGAGCAGCTCATCGCTGTTACGGCGCGCGACCCAGCGCAGCGTGCGTGGCACCACCAGCGCGCCGAGGGTGATCAGCGCCAAGAGAAAGCCGAGCAAGCGCCCGACCGTCTTGGCCACTTCGGTGCCGTCGATCGCTTTGGTGCTGGCTAATAGGGTCAGCAGCACCAGCAGCAAGATTGCGAGCACATCTTCAATCACCAGCACGCCGAAAATCATGCGCTTAAGCTCTGGCGCCACCTTGTTTTCGCGCAGCGTGCGTGCAACTACCATGGTTGATGAGATCGACAAGCTGGCAGCTAGAAACACCGCCTCCACAAGAGAGAATTGGGCCATCCGGGCGACGCCGAAGCCTAGTAACAGCACGATGCCGGCGCCGCTGCAGGCAATCGCCGCGCCTTTCAGACCCACGCTGCCGAGCTTACTCAAGCTCAACTCAAGCCCGATGGTAAACATCAGCAGGATGATGCCGAGCTCCGAAAGCGCGCGCACGGTGTCCGGATCGGCAATCGCAAACTGCGGGCCAAAAGGCCCAACCAGCAATCCGGCCAGCAGCAGGCCAAGCACACTTGGCAAGCGAAATCTGGCGCAAATCAGGGTGGTCAGCGCTGCCACGCACAAGACCGCGGCCAAGCTCTGAATGAATGCAGCAGAACCGTGCACTGAGGGTCCAAAGTTAGAATGAACCAAGATCATAGCCGCGTGCCACAGATGCAGCGGTGAATGGTTAGCAGTTCGCAGTGCGCGCTAACCAACAGCCATTGCCCCGAAAAGGAATTCCCCGTCTCGATACGTTGGAGGGCTCGATTCACGCCGACATAAAAGAACTGCGCGCAGTGGGTTTTTAATTTGCCCTAAGGCCGACCAACGATTCGACGCCCACCTGCAACGCACTGCCCCGAAGAGAAAATGACCATGGCACGCACGATTGCCAAAAAGAGGAGACAACTGCCCTTTGCCGGTGACGCTGGGCACGGCCGCCGACCTCGATGGGCTTTCCAACGAGTTCTGGACAAGGAATTCTCAACCTCAATTAGCGCGTGGTACGGCGCGTGGCAAGGGATTGGTTGTGGCGATCGCACCGAATCTACTCCACCAACTCCGCCAGCGCCTCCGCGATCTCACTCGCCTCAGCATCTTCGTCATTGCTGAGCACAATCACGGAGACGCCATCGGTGAGATGTCGCAGCACATAAGTGGAGGCGCCGAACCAAGAACCGGAATGCGAGACGACGTTGTCGGGTTCAATAGACCAGCCGTAACCGTAACCACTGCCATCGCTCGCAATCGCGCGGCCGCTATCCAGTCGGCCGTTGGTCCAGGCGATGCGCTTTTGCGCCGGCGTAAAGATCAGCGTGCCGTCCAGCGCCCTTAGCCAGGCGATCATGTCGGCAAGGCTGGCGAACACGTTGCCATCTCCGGTGATCGACGACGGGGCGGACGATTCCTCAAATCCCTCGTCGCCATCGCCCTTATAACCAACCACCTGTTTTGGCAGACGCAGCCCGAGCCGATCCACCGCGCGCGCTGAGCGCATGCCGGCCGTACGGAACAGCCGGGCCTGGGCGAACGCGGCAAAACTCTGGCCTGAAACCCGCTCAACCACCAGCGACAGCAGGGCGTAGCCGGAGTTGTTGTACGAAAACAGAATCCCCGGCGCGCGGTCGGGCTCGTGCTCGTTTTGCCAGAGCAGATGATCGTTAGTGGTCAGCTGCGCGAATTCTTGGTCGGTGCCGTCCCAGGAGTCGGACGTGTAGTCAGCAATCCCAGAAAGGTGATACACGAGATCCGCAACGGTTACCGGTCGAGTTGGCGATTGGTCAACGTAATCAGGGACATAGCGGCTCACCGGCTGACGCACGTCGAGCAATCCATCTCCCGCCAGCTTCAGTGCCGCCGCAGCGGTGAAATGCTTGGAGACCGAAGCCAAATCAAACACCGAGTTGGCGTTGATCGGCACGCCTTCATCAATGTCGGCCAGCCCGATCGAGGTCTGCACCAGCACCTCACCGTCGACGATCACCGCCACGGCCGCGCCGGGGCCCTCGGGTTCAAAATACTTATTAAGTAACGCGTCGGCCTGGGCATTCAGATCGGCGTCAAGCGCATGGGCTGGGCCGAAAATCAGGAACATGCTGAGGCCCGTTAGGCACAGGAAAGGATTCATAAAAGTCATCGGCAGCATCTTCCTCAACTCATTCCCACTGGATTGTTCCCGATTATCGTAAGTTGCTGGGGCGACTGCAATTCTTGTTAAGGCGCACGGGTTTTACCGGCGCAATGGGTCTCAGAACATTCCGCTGACTGGCGCAGTGCGGCGATAGAACCGGAACCCAGCCGCGGCCACTCGGGTTTGCCAGCAACCAGCGGCAGCAGGAATCGGCGTTCATCGTCGTCCAGGTCGTGCCGATCGGCACCATCATGGTGCTGGCGGTGACCAGGAAAGGGCGGCACGCGCTCGACGCGAATCAAGGTGCTGGCGGCCAATTTCGACCAACTAGACTAGCTTTGCCGCCGCGCTTCCAGCACATTTGGCAGCCCGCTTAAGCGCGCCAATAACAGCGAGAGCTGGTTGAAATCTTCGACTTGTACGGTGAAGCGCATCCATGCGAGGCCTGCGGCTTCGTCGGTTTGGGTGTTGACGGCGCGCACCGAGCAGCGCTCGGCGGCGAAGACATTTCCGATATCGCGCAGCAGGCCTTTTCGATCAAGCGCTTTGACTTCGATCAGCGCCTGATAGCGCGCGTTTGCGTCCGAGCCCCAGTCGACTTCGATGACCCGAGACGGATCGGCTGCGGCCAGGCGCGCGAGGTTTTGGCAGTCAAAGCGATGGATCGACACGCCTCGGCCACGGGTAATGTAGCCGACGATCGGATCGCCGGGCAGCGGCTTGCAGCATGCAGCGATTTGATGCAATAAATTTCCGACGCCCTCAATCAGGATCGCATCGCGACCCACTTTGCCGGGCGCGCGGCGCTCGATCACCTCAAGGGCTTCTTTGTCCTTGGGTTTGAGCGCTTCTTGCAGCAGGCGGATCACCTGCGGTGGGCTGATTTCGCCGTTGCCGAGGCTTAAATGCAAATCCGCGAGTGATGCGACTTTGAGCTTGGCGAATGTCGGCTCGAGCGGGAGCGCGTGCAGGTTTAGGCGCTTTAACTCGCGCTCGATCAGCTCGCGCCCGGCTTCGATATTGCGATCTTGATCGGCGCGTTTGAACCATTGCCGAATTTTGGCTCGCGAGCGCCGCGAGAACACGTATTCGGTATGCGAGCTAAGCCAATCGCGCGATGGGTCGGGCGCGGGCCGGGTCAAAATCTCGATCGTTTCGCCATTGAACACTTTGTAAGTCAGCGGCACGATGCGTCCGTTGACCTTTGCACCGCGACAGCGATGGCCTACTTCTGTGTGCACCTGATAGGCGAAATCAAGCACCGTCGCGCCCTTTGGCAAGTCAACAATCTTGCCTTTTGGGGTGAGCACATAGACGCGCTCGTTGCTGGAATCGTCGCTTAAAACATCTTCAACCGCATCGGCCAGATCGTCTTCGCTATTCGCGCCGCTGAGCAGCGCGCGCAGCTGGTTGATTTTGCGATCCAAGCCCGCATCCGCGCCGCCCCCTTCTTTGTATTTCCAGTGCGCCGCGACTCCCAACTCGGCGTGTTCGTGCATCTCATAGGTGCGAATTTGCACTTCGAGCGACTTGCCTTCCGGGCCGGTGACGGCTGTGTGTAGCGATCGGTAGTTATTGCCTTTCGGCACCGCGATATAGTCGTCAAACTCGCCTGCAATCGGCTGCCATAACGTGTGCACCAGCCCCAAGCAGCCGTAGCACGACGGCACATCGCGCACCAAAATTCGAAACGCGCGCACGTCGTAGAGCTCGCTTAAGCCCACACCTTTGCGCTGCATTTTTTTATGGATACTGAAGATATGCTTAGGTCGCCCAGCCACCTCGCCTTCAATGTGGGCGTGCTTTAACGCTTGTTGCAGCCCGCTGACCACCTCCAAGATATAGCGCTCGCGGTCTTCGCGGCGGCCATCCAGCTGCGTGGCAATTTGCTTGTAGGTCTCGGGTTCCAGGTAGCGAAAAGTGAGGTCCTCAAGCTCCCATTTGAGCTGCGAAATCCCCAAACGATTGGCCAGCGGCGCATAGATTTCTTTGCACTGCGTGGCGATTAATTTCTTAAGACTAGCGTCGGCCGATTTGAGCGCACGCATCAGCACGATCTGTTCGGCCAGCACGATCAATACCACGCGCACTTCGCTGATCAGCGCCAGCAGCAGGCGCCGAATGCCTTCGTTGTCGCTGGACTGTGAGACTTGCGCAAAACGCGTGCGAATCGCTTTGGCATTAGCGACCGACTCCGCCAATTGGGCAATCGCTTTCGGACACTCCGCCCAAAGATCCTTGAGCTCACAGCCAAGGCTATTTTTACAGTGCGCAAGAATCGCCGCGCTAAGCGTAGCGTCGTCGAGCTTGAGCAGCGCCAGCAGCTGCAAGAGCTGCACCAGATGGTTCTCCGACTTTAATCCGGGGACAATTTCAAACGCCGTTGGCAAGGACGCCGCGAGAGAAATTCCGTGGCCTAGCGCGTCATGCGCGCGACCGTCACCGCTGTAGGTTTGCCACCAGCTTGCCAGTGAATCGTTGAGCTTGAGGCCGCGCTTCATCTAACCTGCCAGCACCTGTGATTTAGCCTTGCACACGCACAATGCGTTCGAGCAGCGCACGCACCATCTCGCGTTCAAGATCCTGTCGAATCACTTCTTCTTCGCCGCTAATGCCAATGTACTGCTGCTCATCAAAGCGGTACTCGCGCGCGATGCTGAGCGACTGCTTGGCCATCAGCTCAGCGCCAGAACGCGCGTCAAGCAGACGAAAATCCACCTCGTAGCGCAACTCAAATTCGCGCACGCGCGCCTGGTCGCCGACTGAGAGCACGTTCTGGATCATCTGATTGCGCGAGATTTCTAGCACCGCAGCCGCGTCGTCGCGGTTGCTGACCACGCGCCGTCCGCTTTGCACAATCGCACGGGTTAGGTTGCGTTGCAGCGGGCTTAAGCTATCGGCCACGATGACCAAAGTGCTATCCATCGCTGCGGGCAGCGCAAATTCACCGCGCAGCTTGAATCCACAAGCGCTCAAAAGCACGAAACTTAAGCAAATTAGCGCACGGCGCATGGGTATTTTTCGGGTGATTAAAGGTGCGCCGAGCTTAGCAGTTGCGCAATTTTAACGACGCGCTTGGCGCTGAATTCGATAACTAGCGAGTGCTTTCAAGCTCGCGCACGATGCGCAGCAATCGCGTTTGTTCAGCGCGCGCGGCGCTCAGCGCTTGCAGCAGCGGGGCGATCACTGCGCCCAGATTCAACGGCTCAAATCGGCGCCAGGCACGGAGGTGGCGCTGGCGGATGCGCGCAAGCGGCTCAAGCCCAAAGCTCGGGCTCAATCCCAGCTCATCTAACCACGAGTTGACCTCGTTTTCGAGACTGTCGAAGTAGTTAGCGCTGTGCGGCAGCTCAAAGTCGCGAGGCTTAACGATCAGCGCGCGCAACGCAGTCACCTCGGAGGCGTCAATCATCTGCGCACGGACCATTCGCTCGAGACCCAGCCCGAGTGGATCGTGCACATC
>Ga0209591_10010192_pt1 | contig 10118 bp, 7 predicted proteins | sample MAT01_FD_187207 | JGI IMG/M metagenome (GOLD analysis project Ga0209591, IMG submission 187207) | Freshwater microbial communities from Lake Fryxell liftoff mats and glacier meltwater in Antarctica - MAT-01 (SPAdes) (version 2) | ecosystem: Environmental > Aquatic > Freshwater > Ice > Liftoff...
GCAGCGCTGCAGCGCATGCTGGCAGCGCAGCGACCACCACCGGGTTCTACATCGCGATGTGTCACGACGCACGACGCCGCACACCAGTGTTCAGCAACCGCACATCACTGACGTCAGAAATCAACTGCCTCCATACCGAGGCGGGCAAACGTCGACGAATCACTCCTGAGAGGTGACCGGAGCGGGACCCTACCTGCAGAAGTCAGTCCAGTCGCAACAATTAGCGACCGCCAGTCGCAGAACTGTGGCGCGAGTCGCAACTAATTCGGCGCCCTCCGCCACTTTCAGCCTCACACGTCAATATTCGCCGCCCTCAGCGCATTGCTCTCAATGAACTCCCGCCGCGGCTCCACCTCGTCGCCCATCAGCATCGTGAACACCTTGTCGGCTTCGATCGCGTCGTCGATCTGCACTTTCAGCAGGCGGCGCACGGCGGGGTCCATGGTCGTTTCCCACAGCTGTTCGGGGTTCATCTCGCCCAGGCCCTTGTAGCGCTGGCGGCCGACGGCGCTTTCGGCTTGGGTCATCAGCCAGGCCATGGCCGCGCGGAAGTCGGCGACCTTTTGCTCTTTCATCTTTTCGCCTTCGCCACGGCGCACCACCGCTTCAGTGCCCAGCAGGCCCAGGAAGGACGTGCCGGCGTGGGCCAGCGCGGCGTAGTCGGCACCGTGCAGGAAGTCTTGTGTGATGACGCTGCTTTTCACGTTGCCGTGGTGGCGGCGGCTGATGCGCAGCAGGTGTTTGTCGCTGCGGGCGTCAAATTGCGCTTCGACGCTGGCGTCTTTCAGTTTGACTTGCAGGGCCATTGCACTCTGTTCGGCCTGCGCTGCGTCGTCCAGGCTCAAGGTCAGGCCGCTGGCAATGGCGCGCACGGCGTCCACGTCCATCCAGTTGCTCAGGCGGTCGGTCACGGCATTGGCCACCAGATAGCTGCGGGCCAGGGTCTCCAGCGCGCTGCCTTCAAGGGTGGCCCGCCCGCTCGGGGCCGCGCCGTCGGGCTTCTCGCTGGCACCTTGAGGACCATCCGGATAGATGGCTGCGCCATCCAGTGCCACGTTCAGCAAGAAGGCGTCCAGCGCCAGACCGTCCTTCAGGTACTCCTCGTGTTTGCCCAGCTTCACCTTGTACAGCGGCGGCTGCGCAATGTAGATGTGGCCACGTTCCACCAACACCGGCATCTGGCGGTAGAAGAAGGTCAGCAGCAGGGTGCGGATGTGCGCACCGTCCACATCGGCGTCCGTCATGATGATGATGCGGTGGTAGCGCAGCTTGTCGACGTTGAAGTCTTCGGCGCCGATGCCGGTGCCTAACGCTGTAATGAGCGTGACGATGCTGTCGCTGGACAGCAGCCGTTCATATCGTGCACGTTCCACGTTCAGTATCTTGCCGCGCAGCGGCAGGATCGCCTGGAACTTGCGGTCGCGGCCCTGCTTGGCGCTGCCACCGGCGCTGTCGCCCTCGACGATGTAGATCTCGCACTGGGCGGGGTCTTTTTCCTGGCAGTCGGCCAGTTTGCCGGGCAGGCCCAGGCCGTCCAGCACACCCTTGCGGCGCGTCATCTCGCGCGCCTTGCGTGCGGCCTCGCGGGCACGTGCTGCGTCGACGATCTTGCTGCAGATGATCCTTGCGTCGTTGGGGTTCTCCAAGAGCCAGTCGGTCAGCAGCTTGCCCACGATGTCTTCCACCGGGCCGCGCACTTCGCTGCTGACCAGCTTGTCCTTGGTCTGGCTTGAAAACTTGGGCTCGGGCACCTTCACGCTCACCACGCATGCCAGGCCTTCGCGCATGTCGTCACCGGCGATTTCGACCTTGGCCTTTTCAGCGATCCTGTTTTCGCTGATGTAGTTGTTGATGACGCGTGTCATCGCCGCGCGCAGCCCGGTCAGGTGGGTGCCACCGTCGCGCTGCGGAATGTTGTTGGTGAAGCAGAGCACGTTCTCTGCATAGGCGTCGTTCCACTGCATGGCCACCTCGACACCGATGTTGGTGCCCTGGTCGCTGAGCTTGTCGCCCATGGCGTGGAAGATGTTGGGGTGCAGCACCTTCTTGCCGGTGTTGATGAAGCCCACGAAGCCCTTCACGCCGCCGGCAAACGCAAAGTTGTCTTCCTTGGCGTTGCGCTCGTCGACGAGCTTGATCTTCACGCCGTTGTTCAGGAAGCTCAGCTCGCGCAGGCGCTTGGCCAGCACGTCGTAGTGGAAGTCGATATTGCTGAAGATGGTGTCGTCGGGCAGGAAGTACACCTCGGTGCCGCGCATTTCGGTTTCGCCAGTGACCTTCATCGGGCTGACTTCGAAGCCGTCGCGCATTTCCAGCAGGCGGTCTTGCGTGACGCCGCGTTTGAACTCCAACTGGTGCACCTTGCCTTCACGCCGCACGATCAGGCGCAGCCACACGCTGAGCGCGTTGACGCAGCTCACGCCCACGCCGTGCAGGCCGCCGCTGACCTTGTAGCTGTTCTGGTTGAACTTGCCGCCGGCGTGCAGTTCGGTCAATGCGATCTCGGACGCACTGCGCTTGGGCTCGTGTTTGTCGTCCATCTTCACACCCGTGGGAATGCCGCGGCCGTTGTCGGTGACGCTGATGCTGTTGTCGGTGTGGATGGTGACGACGATGTCGTCGCAATGGCCGGCCAGCGCTTCGTCGATGGCGTTGTCCACCACCTCGAACACCAGGTGGTGCAGGCCGGTGCCGTCGCTGGTGTCGCCGATGTACATGCCCGGCCGCTTGCGCACGGCTTCCAGGCCTTCCAGGATCTGGATGCTGCCTTCGCCATAGGCCGTGCTGGCCTCACTGCCGGTGCTGGCGGCCTGGCCTTCAGCGGTGGGCACGGCACGCTGCACAACACCGTCGTCAGGGGTGGCCTTGGCGTCGGGCTTGGTGTCTGTCTTGCCGTCTGTTTTGCCGTTCGCTTTGACATCAGTCGGCTTCTTCGGGTCGCTCATCGGGGGCTCTTTTCAACTGCTGGCCGGCTTTTGCCGGCCCCATTAGAAACGCTGAAGCGGGCCAAGGCCCGCTGTGTGCTGGTGGTGAAAAGGCTGTTCGCGCTAGATGCGCATGGGCATCACCACGTACTTGAAACCGGGTTGTTCAGGCACGCTGAACAAGGCGCTGGCGGCACTGTCGGCCAGTTCAAGCTTGACCATCTCATGCGGGTTGTTGGCTAGCACGTCGATGAGGTAGGTGACGTTGAAGCCGATCTCGATGGCGTCGCCGTTGTAGTCGACCTCGAGCTCTTCCTTGGCTTCTTCCTGTTCGGCATTGCTGGACGCGATGCGCAAGGTGCCGGGTTCGATGTTGATGCGCACCCCCTTGAACTTTTCGCTGGTCAGGATGGCGGCGCGCTGCAGGCTGGCCAGCAGCGGCGCACGACCCAGCGTGACGCTGTTTTTGTGGTTCTTGGGAATGACGCGGTTGTAGTCGGGGAACTTGCCTTCGACCAGCTTGGTCACAAATTCCATGCCGCTGAAGGCAAACTTGGCCTGGTTGTTGGCAAAGCGCATCTCGATGGCCGTCTCTTCGTCCTTCAGCAGGCGCTGCAGCTCCAGCACGGTCTTGCGCGGCAAGATCACTTCCTGCTTGCTGGGCACATCGTTGTCCAAAGTGGCCTGCGCCAAGGCCAGGCGGTGGCCGTCGGTGGCCACCAATGTAAGCAACTTGCCTTCAGCGATGAACAGGATGCCGTTCAGGTAGTAGCGGATGTCGTGCACCGCCATCGCAAAGTGCACCTGGTTGATGAGCTCGCGCAAGGTTTTCTGCGGCACCGCGAATGTCGGCCCGAAGTCCACACTTTCGTTGACCAGCGGAAAGTCATCGGCCGGCAAGGTCTGCAGCGTGAAGCGGCTCTTGCCCCCTTGCAGCGTGAGCTTGTTGGCCGTGCTGCTGAGCGTCACCACCTGGTCGGCCGGCAGGCTTTTCAGGATGTCGATGAGCTTGCGTGCACCCACGGTGGTGCTCAGCTGGCCTGCATCACCGCCCAGTTCGGCAGTGGTGCGCACCTGGATCTCGAGGTCGCTGGTGGTGAACTCCACCGCACCACCGTTCTTGCGCATCAGCACGTTGGCCAGGATGGGCAGCGTGTGCCTGCGCTCGACGATGCCAGCCACCGACTGCAAGGCTTCAAGCAGATTGGCCTGCGCAGCTTTCAGAACGATCATTGGGTTTCCTCTTTATAGATGTAGTGGTAGCTAATAGAGCAGCACCGAATCTGGGGACAAGCCTATTTTCACCTTTTCCATCAACACCTTAGGAGGCGGCCAACCCTGTGCGCCAAGGCCCGTGGCTGCTGTACCGGAAACGGGGACAAAACCCGGATTGTCGCAAGCCTTGTGGACAACCCCAAGCTTGTGCCAGATCGCTCCACAGCTTTGTCAGACGTTCCACTAAGCACCACAACTGCCAGGCCCCCCGGGCCAAGTTACCCGCCACTGGGCCGGCTCGGCCGGCCCGTCAGCGGCGCCTCCCCCACGGGGGGCGGCGAGCGCCAGCGAGCTGGGGGGCTAACCTTTCAATGTTTGCTCCAGCACGTGCAGCTGCTGGTTGAGCTCGGGGTTGATGGTGCGCTCGGCGCCGATCTTGCGCACCGCGTGCAGCACCGTGGTGTGGTCCCGGCCACCGAAGAGTTCGCCAATCTCGGGCAGGCTCTTCTTGGTCATGTCCTTGGCCAGGTACATGGCAATCTGACGCGGCCTTGCGATGCTGGCCGGGCGCTTCTTGCTGTACATGTCGGCGACCTTGATCTTGTAGAAGTCGGCCACGGTCTTCTGGATGTTCTCGACGCCGATCTGGCGGTTCTGGATGCTCAGCAGGTCTTTCAGGGCCTCGCGCGCCAGGCCGATGTTGATGTCCTTGTGGCTGAAGCGGCTGTAGGCCAGCACCTTGCGCAGCGCGCCTTCGAGTTCACGCACGTTGGCGCGCACGTTCTTGGCGATGAAGAAGGCCACGTCCTCGGGCATTTCGCTGCCTTCGGCCAGCGCCTTGCGCTGCAGGATGGCGACGCGCATTTCCAGCTCGGGCGGTTCGATGGCCACGGTCAGGCCGGCGTCGAAGCGGCTCGTGAGCCGTTCGTCGATGTCCACCAGCCCCTTGGGGTAGGTGTCACTGGTCATGATGATGTGGGCCCGCTTGGTCAACAGCGCTTCAAAGGCGTTGAAGAACTCTTCCTGCGTGCGGTCCTTGCCGGCGAAGAACTGCACGTCGTCGATTAGCAGCAAGTCCAGGCTGTGGTACTTGGCCTTCAACTCGTCGAAGGTCTTGCGCTGGTAGTTCTTGACCACGTCGCTGATGAACTGCTCGGCGTGCAGGTACAGCACACGGGCATCGGGGCGGTCTTTCAGCAATGCATTGCCCACCGCATGCACCAGGTGGGTCTTGCCCAGGCCGACGCCGCCATAGATGAACAGCGGGTTGTACATGGCGCCCGGCGCGCCGGCCACGTGCAGCGCTGCCGTACGGGCCATCTGGTTGGCACGGCCTGGCACCAGGGTGTCGAAGGTGAGTGCGGTGTTCAGGCGATGGGTGGTGGCCGCCGGGGCGTATGGGCGCGGGGTCGGGCGGGGGTTGGACGGGTCCGTGGGGCGGTCGGCAGGGCCTTCCCAAGGAGCGCCGCGGCCGTTCAGGCTGGTGTCCGCGCCTGGGGCACCCAGTGTCGCCAGATCCAGCGCGTCCAGGGCACTGACCGCCACGGCCGCCGCCGCCACGGCGTGGCTGCGGCGCAAAGGCATGGCGGGGGGTTCGGCCCTGTTGGGGGCCACCGACAGTTCCAGGCGCACTGGCCCGCCCGAAAGTTCGCTCAACAGCGCTTCGATGCGGCCGGCATACTGTGCGCGTATCCAGTCCAGCTTGAAGCGGTTGGGCACACGCACCACCACGGTGGCGCCGGCACCGTCCAGGCCTTCGCCGACCGCGACCGAGCCTGCCAGCGGCCGGATCCAGGTGTTGAACTGTTGTTCGGGCAATTCGGCAGCCAGGCGTTCACACCCGCGCTGCCACAAGTCAAGGCTCATTTGTGGACATCTTCTTGTTGGAGCCGCCGGATCTTGCGTCCCTCGCAACCGGCGGACCGCAGTTATCCACACAAACGGAAGCAGCGTCAAGCCCCGCCAGATGTGGCGTCTTGTGGTGCAAGTGTTTGACCGCAAAGGCGATTTTTGCTGTAATCATGGGTTTCCCGGATTCAAGCTTGTTTGCAGCGCAGCGAAGAAACGTCGGCTGCGCTGCAAGCCAGCAGCAAGGACGCACGCTCAACAAGCACGGATGCTCAACAAGCACGGGCCCTTTGCCTAGCGGCATGGCTCAAACCGGCCCCAAGCCGCGTCTGCGTCCTGAATCACTCTTTTTCTAGCCCGGCCTTGATGGCCACAACGGTGACTGGCCAGCCATGAAGCGCACCTACCAACCTTCCAAGATCAAGCGCGCTCGCACGCACGGTTTCCTTGTGCGCATGAAGACGCGCGGCGGCCGTGCCGTGCTGAACGCCCGGCGCGCCAAGGGCCGCAAGCGCCTGGGCGTCTGAGACCAGGCGCCGGGCCTTCAACGCCCCCGTTGTTGCCCTGCTTGCCGACGGACTGCCCCATGCTCGGCCGCCTTGTGCACAAGGCCGACTTCGAGCGCTTGCTGTCCACCCGGTCGCGGGTGCGGAGCACTCACTTCGCGCTTCACCACGTCAGCGGGGCCCCGCAGGGCCCGCCCACGTGGGTGTGCAAAGCGGGGGCTGCCGAGTTATCCACAACCCCTGCACCGGTTCTCCCACCGCCTGTGGATGACTTTTCTGCCGGGCGCTGGGTAGGCTGTGTGGTGCCCAAGCGCCACGCGCGCCGGGCGGTGACACGCAACCTGCTCAAACGCCAGATGCGGGCCAGCTTTGATCGCCACGCGGCCAGCCTGCCTGGCGGCCTTTGGCTGGTGCGGCTGCGCGCCGGCTTTTCGACCGCCGAGTTTGTCTCTGCACGTTCTGTGGCCCTGGCCCAGGCGGCCAGGGCCGAGCTGGACGGTTTGCTGGCCCAGGCGGCCTGAAGCTGCCGGCTGCCCCAGGCCCGCCCGACCCCGTCCTGCCCGCGCCCTGACCCCGTCCTGACTCGTCACCATGTGGATTTCACTGCAATCTCTGCCGCAACGTGCCCTGATGGGCCTGGTGCACGGCTACCGCCTGTTCTTCAAAGCCTGGCTGGGCAGTGCCTGCCGCTTCGAGCCCAGCTGTTCGGCCTATGCGCTGCAAGCCTTGCAGCAGCATGGCGCGGCCAAGGGTGCCATGCTCAGCGCAGGCCGGCTTTTGCGCTGCCACCCCTATTGCGCCGGGGGCTCAGACCCGGTGCCACCGAATTTCAAGAACCCTGCTGCAGGCCTGTTCGCCCGGCTCGGCCTTGTTCGTGACGACCTGACCACCGATACCCCAGCCGACAGGCCACCGATCCGGAATCTGCCATGACCGATATGCGCCGCACCCTGCTGTGGGTGGTTTTCACGATGTCTCTGGTCCTTTTGTGGGACGCCTGGAACAAACATACCGGGCAGCCGTCGATCTTTGGCGGCGGCTCAAGGCCAGCTGCCACGGCGCCAGCCCCGCCGCAGCCCACGGCCGCTGGTCTGCCGACACCGGCGGCTCAATTACCCCAGATGCCCCAGACGCCCCAGACGCCCCAGACCGCAGCAGTGCCAGGCGCGGTGCCTGCAGCCGTGGGCACGGCGGTCACTTCAGCCGCAGTGCCCTCGGCGCCGGCCGCCATCTCCGGCAGCGAACAGGTGGTGCTGACCACCGACCGCGTGAAGGCCACCTTCGACACTCAGGGCGGCTCGTTGGTGCGCCTGGAGTTGCTGGCGCACAAGGACGCGCAGGACCCCTCGCGCAATGTCGTGCTGCTGGAACAAAGCCCCAAGCGCCTGTATGTCGCGCAGACCGGACTCGTCTCGGCCCAGGGCGGTGCCCCGCTGCCCAACCACTTCACACAAATGTCGGTGCTGCCGGGTGAGCGCACACTCGCGCCAGGTGCCAATGAATTGAGCCTGCGGTTCGAGTCGCCTGTAGGCCCAGACGGCGTGAAGCTGGTCAAGACCTACACCATCAAGCGTGGCGAATACACGATGGCCGTCAAGCACGAGGTCATCAACCAGGGCACGACAACCATCAAGCCGCAGCTGTACCTGCAACTGGCGCGCGACGGCAACCCGCCAGAAGGTGAAAGTAGCTTCTACTTCACCTTCACCGGCCCGGCCATGTACACCGAGGCGCAGAAGTTTCAGAAGATCGACTTCAAGGATATCGCCAAGGGCAACACCAGCCACGAAAAAACCAGCACCGGCGGCTGGGTGGCGATGGTGCAGCACTACTTTGCCTCGGCCTGGTTGGTGCCGCAGGACGGCCCGCGCGAATTCCGCACCGCCAAGGTGGCCGACAACCACTACACCGTGGCCATGGTGCTGCCCATGGGCGACGTGGCGCCGGGTGCCACGCAAGCCTACGACGCCATCCTGTTTTCGGGCCCGCAAGAAGAAAACAAGCTGGCCGCCTTGGCGCCGGGCCTGGAACTGGTCAAGGACTACGGCTGGTTGACGGTGCTCAGCAAGCCACTGTTCTGGCTGCTGGACAAGCTGCACGGCATGCTGGGCAACTGGGGCTGGGCCATCGTGGCGCTGGTGGTGCTGCTGAAGATTGCCTTTTATTGGCTGAATGCCAGCGCCTACCGCAGCATGGGCAAGATGAAGGCCGTGGCGCCCAGGGTCAACGAGCTGAAAGAGCGCTACAAGGACAAGCCGCAAGAAATGCAGCAGGCCATGATGCGCATCTACAAGGAAGAGAAGGTCAACCCGCTGGGCGGTTGTTTGCCCATCCTGGTGCAGATGCCGTTTTTCATTGCGCTGTACTGGGTGCTGCTGTCCAGCGTGGAGATGCGCAACGCGCCCTGGATCGGCTGGATCACCGACCTGGCCGCCAAGGACCCCTGGTTCATCCTGCCGGTGCTGATGACGCTGTCGTCGTTGCTGCAGGTGTGGCTCAACCCCAAGCCCACCGATCCGATGCAGGAAAAGCTGATGTGGTTCATGCCGCTGGCCTTCGGCTTCATGTTCTTCTTCTTCCCGGCCGGCCTGGTGCTGTACTGGTTGACGAACAACATCCTGTCCATCGCGCAGCAGTGGTTCATCAACAAGCAGCTGGGCGTGCTGGGCAGGTAGCACCCGCAAGGCCCGCAAGGCCGGCAAGGCCGGCAAGGCCCGCAAGTCAGGGCGCAACGTGCAGACCGCACGCGCTTCAGGGGGGTTTCCCCTGAAGGGGGGTTGAGTCGAAGGCCAGCGCAACCGAACATGCAGTCATGCGGGCGACCCGGCTTGATGAAAGCCGGCTCAGGAGATACGGCAAGTGGCCCCCAACAGCTGCTTGCCGCTCCACCCGCGCCATCCGCTGAGCCGTTTACCGCGCGATCTACAGCGCGATCCACCGCGCACCCCGGGCTGCCGCGCCAGAATCAACAGAACATGCGCGCAGCCCAGCCAGCAGACGCGGCCCCCGGCAAGCTGCCGGGCCGCCACCAAGACCCCATTGTCGCCATCGCCTCGGCCCCTGGCCGGGGTGCGGTGGGCATCGTGCGTGCGTCCGGGTCTGACCTGTCGCCACTGATCCAGGCCCTGTGCGGCCGCACGTTGCAGCCGCGAATGGCAACGCTGTTGCCTTTCAGGGGCGACAACGGCGAAGCGCTGGACCGCGGCCTGGCCATCCACTTTCCTGCGCCGCACAGCTACACCGGCGAAGACGTGCTGGAGCTGCAGGCACACGGGGGCCCTGTGCTCTTGCAGCTGCTGCTGACGCGTTGCCTGCAGGCGGGCGCGGGCGCGGGCATGGGCCTGCGGCTGGCCGAGCCCGGCGAGTTCACCGAGCGCGCTTTCCTCAACGACAAGATCGACCTGGCACAAGCCGAAGCGGTGGCCGACCTCATCGAGGCCAGCACGGAAGCTGCCGCGCGGTCTGCCGCACGTTCGTTGTCGGGCGCGTTTTCATCCGAGGTCACGCAGCTGAGCGATCGCATCGTGCAGCTGCGCATGCTGGTCGAAGCGACGCTGGACTTTCCGGAAGAAGAAATCGACTTCCTGGAAAAAGCGCGCGCGCGTGACCAGCTGGACGCCATTGA
>Ga0209591_10010196_pt1 | contig 10116 bp, 12 predicted proteins | sample MAT01_FD_187207 | JGI IMG/M metagenome (GOLD analysis project Ga0209591, IMG submission 187207) | Freshwater microbial communities from Lake Fryxell liftoff mats and glacier meltwater in Antarctica - MAT-01 (SPAdes) (version 2) | ecosystem: Environmental > Aquatic > Freshwater > Ice > Liftoff...
CGTGCGCGGCACGGACAACGACATCGCCGCCCGCGATGCGGCGCAGGCAACTTCTCCGGCGACCTACGACGCGCTCCCGCGTCAGAGCATCCAGATCGAGCCCATCGGCCCGCAACTGTGGGACGTGGCCGTTCGCTACAGCCAGAACAGTTCGAGCGGCACATCCACGCCCAGCGAGTCCTCGTTTAACTTCGAGTCCGGCGGCGGCACGCAGCACATCACCCAGAGCAAACACACCGTGCAGTCCCGCGCGGCATCCGGAACGACCGCGCCCAACTTTGGCGGAGCGATCGGTGTCACCGCAGACGGCGTTGAGGGCGTGGACATCACCGTGCCGGTCTACCAGTTCTCCGAGACGCACTACCGCACCGATGCGCAGGTCACCGGGGCGTACAAAGGCGCGATCTTTACTTGCACAGGCAAGACCAACGCTGGCGCGTTCAAGGGCTTTGCAGTGGGCGAGGTGCTCTTCCTCGGTGCGACGGGTTCGAAGCGTGGCGACGGGGCCGATGACGATTGGGAGATCACCTTCCGGTTCGCGGCTAGCCCCAACCAGACCGGCCTCTCGGTTGGCAGCATCAACGGGATCAGCAAGAAGGGCTGGGAGTACCTGTGGGTCCGCTACGCCGACGCGGAGGACACGGGCTCGGGCGCGATCATCAAGAAGCCCATCGCGGCCTATGTCGAGCGTGTGTACGACAACGCCAACTTTGGAGCCCTTGGGATCTAAACCATGCCCGATGACCTTCGCAAAGTCCGGTCCGGTGATCCACTCCGCCTTCCTGCGCGCGCGTACAACGCGTTCGTCGATGCGGCGGTGGATCTGCGCCAGCGTCAGGGACGCGGCGATGCGGTCGCTGGCCCGCTCGTGGATTCGGCGCAGCGCGGCATCGTGCTGGTCCGCAACGACTCCGGCGAGGAGATCGAGCCGTACCACGCCCTGGCGATCACCGGCGTGCTGGTCGAGCCCGGTGAGGACGACCAGGAGCGGACGTTCCAGAGCCGCACGCCGCTGACAGGCGACATCGCCACAGAGGAAACCGCAGGCCCGGCGTTCGTCGTGGCGCTGCAACCGATCAAGCCCAACAAGCTCGGGCGCTGCGTGCTCACCGGCGTAACGGTGGCGCGAGTGTTCATCACGAACGAGACCGACACGACGTGCGAGCTGGCCGCCGAGGAGACGGTTCTGGCCAGCACGCCGATGGGCGGCATCCCGATCCTGTGGAAGGAAGACGGCACCGGCGAGAAGTGGGCGGTGCTTGAACTCGGCCGCCCTTCGCCCGGCCGCGTAACCGCGATCCTCGGCGCGGCCCAGCCGATCCCCACCGAACGCAACCGCTGGCGATACCCGTGGGTGGAAGCCCATATCGACGGCAACCCCGGCAGCGAGACCTACCTCCGCTATATGGCCATCGAGGGCGGCCTGTCGTCGCAACTCGCCAGCGGCGGTGAAGACCCCACGCGGCTGGCGATCAATCGCTTCGAAGCCCACCACATGAACGACTCGGAGCCGGGCTCGGGCTTCGGCGGGTTGCTGGGCCTCGGGCCGGTGTGCGAGCTCCCGGGCGTGCTCCCCAAGTGCCCGCCTGCGAGGTCACTGAAGCCAAAGCTCGTGCCCATTCCTGAGGGCGTCTGCGTGCAGCTCACGTGCGAGCGCAATAGCCGGGGCAAGCCGGTCTGGGTCTTCGAGGCCATGAGCTTGATCGAGATCTCCGACCCCGCCGATGAGGACCGCAAGTTCAACCTCTACATCGAGGGGGCAGCATGACGGCTGCTACCTCCGCCAAACCGAGTCTCGATGCCCGCCGCGAGCATGAGCGGGGCAAGTACGTCGCGCTGGCCGGACGACCCGCCGCGACCGGCACCGGCTACGGCGCAACCAACCACGGCGCGGCCGCGATCCCGCTGGTGCTCAAGCACAAGCCCCGCTTCATCGTGGACTTTGGCTGCGGCCGCAACGACTTCATCGGTTCGCTCCGGAGGTTGGGAATCGACGGGCTGGGGATCGACTTTGCCTTCCCCGAGGCGGACGTGCCGCGTGCGATGCACAAGACCGGGCTGCTCGACGGCACGGCGGACGTGGTGACGAGCTTCGACGCGCTGGAGCATCTGCTCCCCGAGGACGTGGACCTCGTGCTCACGGAGATGCGTCGCGTGGCGCGGAAGGGCGGGCGCTTCGTGTTCTCGATCTGCACGCGCCCCAGCAGGACGACGGTCGCGGGCGAGGGTTTGCACCCGACCGTGCGGCCGCTGCCTTGGTGGCTGGAGCGGATTGCCCGCGTTGGAGAGGTCCAGTCGCCTCACGCCGAAGGGCGGTACATCGTCGGTCGATTCAAGGGGTGCGGCAGTGCGTGAGAACCAGTCGGACATCACGGCGCTCCAGGCGGGGCTCAAGGCGCGCAAGCCCGCGCGGGATGGCCTGCGCTTCTACACCGCCGACTTCGACTCGGTGTCACTCGCGGGCTTCTACCGGGGCCGCTCGGCGTTCCTGATGCTGTCGGGGCCGTCGCTCACGCAGGTAGACCTCACGCAGCTGAACCGGCGCGGCATCGTCACGATGGGTGTGAACAACGCCTGGGCTGTGCATCGCCCCACACTGTGGACGTGCGTCGATGACCCCGGACGCTTCATCGACACCGGCTGGAAGGACCCGGGCATCCTGAAGTTCGTGCCGACGTGCTGCTGGGACAAGCGACTCCGCATCCAGAACCCCGACGGCACCATGCGCGCCAGCGCGTTCCGCGTGCGGCAGATGCCCGGCGTCATGTTCTTTCGGCGCGCCGATCACTTCGACCACGAGCGTTTCCTCACGGGCGACTCAGTGCCGTGGGGCAACGACGCCAAGCACGCCGATTCCCTCGGAATCACCGGCAAGCGGAGCGTCATGCTCGTGGCACTCCGCCTCCTGCACTACCTCGGCTTCAGCACGGTGTACCTGCTGGGCTGCGACTTCAAGATGGCCGAGGACCGCAAGTACGCCTTTGCCGAGAACCGAGCGGCCAACGCGATCCGGCACAACAACGTGCTGTATGACTCGCTGTCGCGACGCTTCGAGGCGCTCAAGCCGCACTTCGAGAAGCACCGCTTCCGCGTGGTGAACTGCTCACCCGGCAGCGAACTGCCGGTCTTCGAGCGCATGGAGTTCGCCGACGCCGTCGCGGCCGCGTCTGCCGAGTGCGGCAAGCCCGTGAATACGCAGGGCTGGTACGAGCCCAATCCCAAGCCCACCCCCACCCCCACGCCCCAGGAGGCCGCACGATGAGCGACGGCCCCACGCGTTACTACCTCTATATCCCGGTCTGGGCAACAGGTCGCGCTCCGCAGGGCGGCGGGTCGAGCAACTACTCGACCCCGTCGGGCACGGACACGCCCGACAGTTCGTATTCGACGCCGACCAGCACGCCGAGCATGCCGCCACGCTATGAGACGACCGGCGACGTGATCTTCACGACCGGGCCGGGCGGCACGATGACCCTCACGACGTACACCACCGGCGCCTTCACCAGCAACACTTCGGGCACGACGCACACGCCCTCCAGCAGCGGAAGCAGCGATTCGATGTCCAGCGACTCGTCGGCCTCGAGCAGCGGCACGCCGGCATCCTCGTCGGGCAGTTCGTCCTCGGGATCATCCTCCTCCAGCGGTTCATCTTCCTCCGGGTCATCTTCGAGCGGGTCGTCGAGCAGCGGTTCCGGCTCCTCGTCGGGGAGCAGCGGGATGTCCAGCGGCGCGTCCTCGGGTGCCAGCAGCGGGATGAGTTCGGGCGCGTCGTCCGGCGGATCGAGCGGCGGCGGGTCGTCCGGTGGCGGCTCCAGTGGCCCGGGTGGGTCCGGCCCCGGCGGGAGCGGGCCTGGTGGCAGCGGCCCTGGCGGGTCAGGCCCCGGTGGGTCGGGTCCGGGAGGGAGCGGCCCCGGCAGCAACTGCCTGCTCTTCGGAACCCTCGTGCGGCTGGAGGACGGCCGCGTAACGCCGATCGAGAACCTCAAGCCCGGCGACCGCGTGGCCTCGATCCAAGTGCCCGGCCTCGAGGTCGATGTGCCGTACCGCGCGCAGTACAACTGGCTCTCGCACCACGGCTTGCACGGCGCAACCATGACTGGCGCACGTGTCGCCAGCGTCAACCTTGGAGAGCACTACGGCTTCGTGGTCATCAACCGCCGGATCAAGGCGACGCCCGAGCACCCGTTCCTTATGCGGCGCGGTGACGAGTGGGGCTTCGCATCGGCCGAGTTCATCACGCCCGGCGACTACCTCGTTGGCGATCGTCTTGAAGAGGAGCTGGTCGAGTCGGTGAACCGCATCGACGCGCCGACGCGAACAGTCGCGGTCCACATCCCGGGTACGAACACGCTTCTCGCCGAAGGCGTCTGGGTCCACAATGACATGCCGGCAACAGCCCACAGCGGCTCAGGGTCGGGCAGCATTTCCGGCTCAGGATCAGGTTCCGGCAGCGGATCGGGGTCCGGGTCGGGTTCTGGATCGGACTCCGGAAGCGGCTCGTCGAGCGGCAGCGGGTCATCTGGCAGCAAGTCCAGCGGGTCGTCGTCGTTCTCGTCGTCCGGCTCCTCTTCCGGCAGCGGCTCGGGCAGCGGAAGCGGGTCGAGTTCGAGCGGTGGCGGGACGGGGACGTACTCGATCTGACGCTTTCCTCTCCCCTGACGGCTCACTTTGGAGAGCAATAGCCGATTTTTCCGCGTTTCGTGTTTCCGCAGTTGGGGCACCGCTCCCCGCAGTACTTGCCGCAGTGCTTGCTTCCGCAGACTTTGCACTCATAGATGTCCATCGAGTTGCCGCCAAAGAAGCCCTTGGTGGGCCGCTTGCCGCAGTTTGGGCATTGGTTAAACTTTGTCATCGTCGCTGCCTCCTCTCAAGTCCAGTTGCCCCCGTGCACATGGCACAGGTACTTCGTCCCCTTGCAGCGAGTGCACCGCATTCCGCCGACCTTCCCCGTGCCGTTGCATTCGCCGCAGCGGATGAGTGCGGTCTTGCACTTGGCGCAGTACTTGCCATCCATCAACACTCGATCACCCGCGACTTGCTCCGTCGAGCGACGCGCGAACAGAGGTTGGCTGCGATCACAGGCATGATCGAGGGTCATGGAGGCTCCCGTCGGATATTGAACTGCTAGCACGACATGCTCCTTTGGTTCGCCTCCGTTATGGGAGGGCTTCCGGTTTCTGTTCATCTACCTTGTGGCCCAGTCGCGGATTCGGTCTGTCGCAGTCACGTATCGCAGGAAGCCCAGTGTCACCACCGCTGAAACAGCCGCGACACCGCCTCCCTCGCCGCGGCGATCGCGCTCTCGTCCACGACGAACGTGAGAAACCCCAGGGCCACGAGCGCCAGACCCCAGCCGACGCCCGCGGGCCGATGCCGCAACACGCCCCACGCCATGCTCGCCAATCCAATGAGCAGCAGGCCGGATCGTGCCAGGGCTGCGTACCCACGCTCATGGGCCGCGAAGGCGATCGCCAGCCACACGGCGAGGGGCATCAACACGATGGTCAGCACGGCGCTAAGGATCTGAGACAGGCGGCTCATGGTGATGTCTCCCGTACCGTTCGCTCCGACGTGGGTGCGCAGTGCAGTGGCGGACCGAACCGCACGCTCACCGGCCCTGTAGATGCGTCCTGTACTTCTGAAAACGCTCCGCCCAACATCTCGTCCACCACGTACTCAAAGGGGCGAGCGCCGTATGAGCGGCTTCGCGTTCGGTTGATGATCTCTGCAACGACTTCTGGATCGACGTGCGCAACCCGCACGGCATACTCGGCCCCCACGTTCCTGATCGCAAGGGCTACCACCTCCGCCTCGGCTCGATCCGTCAAGCGTCGAAAGGGAAAGAACGCGTTGATCCGCCCTACGAGCTCAGGGGCGATGCCGAACTCACGCAGCCGCCGACGGCACACTTCGTCCACCAGACCACGATCCTCGAACCCAGCGAGGCGCTCAAGTTCTGATGTGATGGTGTCCGACTCGGCGTTCGACGTGAACATGAAGATCGCCGACCTGCAATCGACCTCGCGCGTGCCCGAGGCGGTGCGTGAGGGACTCGTCATCCGGCCCGCATCCATCGCCGCCATGATCGACTGGAGGATCGACGGGTGCGCCTTCTCGATTTCGTCGAACAGAACGATTCGTCGCGGGTTTGCAGAGAGGTCGTCGAGCAGTTGGGCGCCATCACCGTGCCCCACATAGCCCTGGGGAGCGCCGAAGAGTTGGGATCGGCGATGCGCCTCTCCCAACTCGGCACAGTCGATCCTGGTCACGGGGAAGCGGTCGGTGTTTGGCAACAGGTCGTCGAGCGCGCCGCCGACCGCCGTCGCGGTCGCCGTCTTTCCGACGCCTGTGGGCCCGAGTAGCATCCATGTAGCGGGACGGCGCGGAGACCTCCGAGCAACATGCCGTGCGACGTGGTGAGCGAGCGGATGCAGCACATGATCCTGCCCGTAGATCTGGCGGCGCAGATGCTCGAGGACCGCCGCGGGATCGACCCTTGTGTGGGTTGCGTCCTGACCACCGCGACTCAATCGGGCCACTTCATCAAGGTCTGTCAGCGGGCGCTCCGCCGGTGGGGTGGGGGGCGTCGCCGCTCTGGGGGAGGCATGCCGCCGGAGCCACCGCGCGGCCTCGTCAGTGTTCCCGAAGCGCAGCTCCCCATGTCGCGCCCAATCACGCATCGCTGGGTCGATCGCTGTGGAAGCACCCGTGCTTGGCACCCGAAGCGCGACGTACCCCTCCGGGGAGACGCACACCGTTGCGGTCACGCCATTGGACGCTGGACTTCCCGGCCATGCGATGTCCAGTGGTCGCGGACGCCCCGGCTGCTGCCGCGCATGCTCCATTACCGCGTCAAGTTGATCGGGTGTAGTTGTCATCGGTTCGGCCCTCAAATTACTCTGGCATGATCCGTGTGTCCTTAAAGCACCCAAGGCTGGTACGGAGGTCACCAGTGCCGCCGCACTCGGGGCACGCGCGCCGTCCGTTCTTGCCGTCCTCAGGGGCCTGGGGCAACCAGACGGTTTCGTCACAGAACAGCCGGTCCTTGTCCGCGTTGGCGAATACGCGGTCAAACACCTTCAGACCGAGGCTCGTCGAGAAGTCCGGATCGAGGCGAATCTGCACCAAGCTGCGCTGGCCAATCCGCCGGAGAAGTTTGCCAAGTCGCGCGTGATCCGTTCCGTGATGCAGGAGCGCCATCAACATCATCATCTCAAGCGCGGAGAGCCGCTGCGTGGCGAAGATCGGCGTACCGTGCGAAGTTACCGCGTTCTTGTACCCCTCCTTCAAGAAGGCCTCGTACCGGCACCACAGGGAGCAGCGGTGGCAACTCCGGCTGACTCCCGGGTGCGCCCAAGTCAGTTCTGCGCCCAGGCCATTCTGGTAGACCGCCGAAAGCATTGTGGGCAGCCCGAATTTCAGCCCAAGGCGATTAACCCGTGCCTGAGCGAAGAAGTCGTCCGTGCCACCCACGATCGCCACCGCTTCGGGGCAAATATCGATGCTGGTTCGCCCCTCTCGGCCCGGCACCGGCACCGACAGCAGCGGGGTGATCAGCAAATTCAAAATCGCGTCATCATCAAGATCGTCCAGCGGACACTTGAGCGCGATCACCCGGGCGTTGGGGTTCACCCGCAGGATCTCGACCTTGATGGCCTCGACCTTGGCGATCCCGACCTCGTCGCGGAAGCACGGCTGCGTCCCGATGTTCGCGGCTTCGTAGTCACCCGGATCGATGAGGACAAACTCCTCAATTCCGGCTCGAGCGGCTTGGATGACGGTCTTCCTCATGCCGCCCACGCCGCCGAACATGAGTCGGCTCCGGGCCATGCGGCCGAGGTCGTAGGCCGACACCACGCGATCGAAAGTGCCGCCAAGCTGAACTGTCGTCCGGTCCCGCGTAGCGACCTGGAAATCTGCCAACGCCGCCCTCGCTCTGTCGGGCACGACGGGCTTGGACTCCACCAGGAGGCCCGTCGCGTCCACGTTGACCGGGTTGCCGGCATCGTCAACGGCCACCACAGGGAGCATTCTGAAGCGGATGTTCTTGCCGTCGCGCTCTGCCACCCAGAAAAGCAGCTCGTAGGCGCACCCGTCCGTCTCCGGCATGATGATGGGGACGAGGAGGCGACCAAGCGACCGCTTGGCTTCCAGGATGGCACGAACATAGCGCTCGTCCCCGGAGGACGGACGCCGGCACATGTGCGGGTGGCTGTGGGCGAAGCCGAGGAATCGAATCGGCTCCTTTTCCTTCGCCCAGTCTTCGTCGATGATCTTGTTCACGCTCGTGATGGCCGGGGAATAAGTGCCCCCCGAGCGGTCGCCCTCCTTGTCGAACCAGAACCGCGTCACGATTCCTGTGGCTGGATCGCCCCCGAGTACACCGCCGTGCTCCGCGGGCAGTTTCCCTATGTCCCGGTAGATTTGCCGGAGTACCTCGTGATAGACGGGCACTGCGTCGCCTTTGGCGACGGTTGTGCCGCTCGCGGTCACGAGGCGAGAAGCGCCGCCGCCGGTGGGACCAGCCGTCCCCTCGATTGAGGCCGGGAGGCCCTGGGCGCGGGTGTCCGGTACGTGGGAAGGCGTGGTACTTGTGCTGTGCAATGCTGTCATGATTGACTCCTCTATTCGAACACCGACGCTCAGAATCGCTCTCCTGTGCGGCGATACCGCTGGGTGGCTTCGGCCCAGGCCGCCGCCACGCCCTTCGCCTCGTCCAGCGAATGCAGCGGTCTGTCCCAGCACACGTATCGCCCGTGTGAATCGCTCAGGCGATGGGTCGCATGGGCGCCCTCGTCGCGCCCGAGGTAGCTGGGCAGCCGGACGATGTACGCGCGCCAGGTTCCGTCCGAAAGCTGGCGGAACTCGAACTGGTAGTCGCGTGTCGACGTGCCGTCGCGCGTGGCGTAGAACTTGACGACGCTGCCGGCTGTGGTGCTGCGGAAGATGTTGAACATCGGGTGGTTCCTCGGGTTCCCGCAGGGGGCGGGCTTGTTAAAACCGGGGTGCTCCGTTCCCAGAGCACCCGGGCGCGCCTGCCGGGGTCATTCCGCGGAATGAAATGTGCCCGGAGGTACGGGGCGGTCCTCATCGGGGCCGACGCCGTTGAAGGTGCCGATGGGCGCCTTCGAATCGCAGTTGCTGTTGCTGGTCATGGGCCAGTCCTTTCAGCGAGTTCCCGTCGAAGAGCAGCCTTCCTCGACTTGGGTGGATGACGTCGCCCGTGCGCTGCGGCGACCCGGTGCTGGTGGGTCGATGGTCGAAATTTATCACGGGAGGAAGTTGCTGTCAAGCGGGAATAGGAAAAAGTCTAAATAATTTGCTCCGCACGCATCGACGGGTCAAGACTAGCTTGACCATGCGTATCCTGACCGGGTTTTGAGCGGGTATTTTTGAGGCCCGGTGCTGGACAAGATGGTGTTTGAATGCTACTATTTGAAGATGAATGCACGGGCAAGCAAGCGATCGATCAGCAAGGCGGCGTATCAAAAGCCTGCGCCGACCCCGGCGCAGGCCCAGTGGAAGGAGCATCTCGTTGGCGTGCTGAAGTCGTCTTCAACGCGCCCGACGAGCAGGCAAATCGCCACCAGAATGACCGACATCCGCAAGGAAATGGGGCAGGCACAGGTGCGGCCCGCGCTCATAGAGAAATGGCGATCAACAAAAAGTCCGCTCACTCCCTCGGACCCGAGTGTCGCCACAACGCTCGTCGACGCCTTGGTCGATCTGGGTGTCTTTCAGGAGAAGTCTGGGTTGGTGGCGAACGAGGAACAGTCCACACTGCTGAACCTGCTGGGGTATGAGCGGGAGAACACCCCGAGGCAACTGCTTCAAAGCGTGTTCCGGGAGGCTCAGCTTCGGTTGCTGACCGACGCGGCGAAGAGGGGCGCCGCCTCAAGAATGTCCAGCGCCGACTGGCTTACTTCGAGCGCATGCCTCGTCTCCCAGAAGGCCATCTACAACGAATCAGAGCGTTTGAGTGAGCTGTCGGGCGCGAAACTCGTCATTTCCTTCCTGTGGGACGTGAGGCCGACCGCCGGTGAGTCGAGAAAAGCCATCTCCGAGGAGTTGCTGAACAAAGATGCGATCGAGTACCTTCGCGGCTTCGCCAAGAGT
>Ga0209591_10010197_pt1 | contig 10115 bp, 8 predicted proteins | sample MAT01_FD_187207 | JGI IMG/M metagenome (GOLD analysis project Ga0209591, IMG submission 187207) | Freshwater microbial communities from Lake Fryxell liftoff mats and glacier meltwater in Antarctica - MAT-01 (SPAdes) (version 2) | ecosystem: Environmental > Aquatic > Freshwater > Ice > Liftoff...
CTCGACTCATACCCGTTTGGGTTTTCTGCCAAGCTGCATCCGACAAATCGAACAGCGAAGTATCGTAAATCTGTCGGAGTCCAGAAACCGACGGTTTTTCCAGCGCCTCCACAGCAATGGCATAGCGCCGACGAGCAGAGGAAATACTATCTGTCAAGCTTTGAAAATCTGCTGCCGAGACCGATCGATTGTAAGCTTGCAGTTGAGCAATCGCATCCTGCTGAGACTGGTTTTCTGTCGGCGCAGCACTTGGCTGGGAATCCAAACTCAACCGCTGCGAAGTAGCACTGTTGTCCCCCGCTTGCGCCAAAATCGATCGCCACTCCCACTCAGCACAGCCCCGCAAGTAAACCTGAGCCGCATTTGAGAGCGCACTCTCCCGCGTCAACGGAAACGGGCCTACTACCCGCCGCAGTTCACTCCCCTGTTGCCAAAATTGTTGCAATTCTTGATCAATTTGTCGATCGACCGTGCGATCGAGCATTAATATCGCTACAGCCCCAATCCGCGCTGATGAACGCTGTTCTTCAGTAGTTTTGCGATCGAGGACGCTAGCACTAGCAGGAGCCTTAATCGTCTGAGGAGCTTTCGTCCCCACATCCAGTTTCGGCTGGTTGTAGAAGCGGTGGCCCAAAGTGCCGCTGAGGGAAACTACCGCTATGAGCAGCAACATAGGGGAACGAGCTTGATGTTTGAGGCTTGATTTTGAGGTTTTACTTCTAAATCTAGTAAAAGTCTCGGGCAAAGTCCCTGTCTTGAGCGGCAAACGGCTCAGGAGAGGCCCGCCAGGGCGATCTGGATCTGCTTTGCTGCCGCCATTTTGCACTTTAGCAATCTGTTGGCGCAGTGAGTGTGCAGCCCCTAGCTGCTCAATCTGCCGCATCAATGAGGAGAGCGTATTCATTTGTGTCGAAGATAGATCACTGTTATCCAGCAGCCTTGTCAGAAATTCTGACTGTGCATCTTGATTGAGTTTATCCGAACTGCCGTACCTGAATATTCAAAACAAGCAGGCTAATTTACCTAACTCTCGCCAGCAGTTGAGTTCCCTGACTTCTGTTGTCCATCTTTAACATAACTCGCGCGCGAGGGCTAAAAACCCGGTTTCTCCGTAGATTCCTGGTTTCCCAACCCAATACTCTCGTATAAACCGGGTTTTCAGGGCAAGGGAGTCAGATTGAATTTTTTACTTTTTAATTTTTAATTCTCGCTCTCTTGCGTTTTTGACTTGTTAATTGCTAATGGTTAACTGCTAATTACTAATTTCTGGTTTCTCCTCCTGTTAAAAGCTCAAAACTTTATATTTTACGAGATCTAATGACATAAGGTGCAGCTACCGATCGCGCTAGCGCTGCCGAATCCAGGCCAGCCGAAGGGTTGTAAACTCCAGCCCAAACAGCAAACAGGTTATTTGCTAACTCCACAATTTTTGCATCGCTGCCCGTTCCCCAGACTGAGGGTTCTCGGCCCTCAGCCAGCGGCATCGATTCAACAGCCGAAAATACCTCTCGCCATTCTACAGGAATTGCAGCAGCGCCGTTGTACGCTCCAGACAAAGCTCCCGTCAAAGCGCAGGTGAGTTGTCCGGCTATGCCGCAGCGGGCGGCCCGCACCACTGACAAGCGGAAGTCTTCTGGGGTGTTCAAGAAGCAGTAGAAAGCTAGGGCAATAGGAATGAAATTTCCAGGGTTGACAATTGACTTAGTTTCTGATTTTTGATCGCCCTCGCCTTGTTTTTCTCGCAAAGCTGTCGCGCTTTTGCACAGATGAGTGGCGGCTGTTTCTAAATCGGCTCCTTTTTCTAGTAGTATTTGCACTTGCAGCAGCAGCTCTGTTAAGGCATTATCTGTTTTCAGGTAGGCAATTGTTTGTTCGATCGCTGTTGCGGGGTCAAGTCTTTGTTTGAGCGATCGGGCGATCGTATATGCTACTGCTAAAATTGCTGTTTCCCATTCTGGCTGGTTTTCGTTGTGCCAAACCTCTATCGCCAGCATGATTTTTTCTCGCAGCTTGGCTTTATTTTCGTGAAAAAACATCGCGGATGGCAGCGCAGCAACGGCAGCTTCACAAGGGTTAAGCAGGCTTTGAAACTCACTGCTTCGCGGATCGTAGATTTCGGAATTGGCAAATGCTTCCCAAGTTTCGCGCCAATCTTTTAAATCTAAACCCCTACACCGAATTAAACTTTGAGCACACGCTACCGCAAGTCTCCCGGATGCGGATGAGTCTTTGCCACTTGGGATTTTACTGTTGACATAATTCAAGGCCAATGTTGCCCCTCTTAGGGTCAATTGTTGGTGTTTCGTCAGTTGTAAAATCGGCTGCAAGTCTTCTGTTTGGGGGGGAATGCCCACGAGTTCCCTCTGGTATTGCAGGCCTATAGAGTCTCCTAAAACTGCCCCCAGAATGGTTCCTTGAAACTTGCTCAACAGGGAATGCCGCATTTTAATTTAACTCAAGTTGTTAGTAATTGGTAATTGGTCATTGGTCATTGGTCATTGGTCATTGGTCATTGGTCATTGGTCATTGGTCATTAGTCATTGGTCATTAGTCATTAGTCATTGGTCATTTTTTTGCTTTGTTATTACCCATTAAGCTGTTGTTGCCTTTAAATTGTGTGTCAATAATCAATCAAACTCTTGTGGGCAGTTGCTCCGAGCATCGCGCCGAATATGCAATTAAAATACGCAACAGCTTACCAATTACCCATTACCAATTACCCATTACCAATTACCCATTACCCATTCTTGTGATGAATTTGAATTAAACCCAAACATATAAGGGCTGGTTTTCCATCTAAAACCGGCCCTCATCCGATCGCTAGAATCGGTAAATTTTTAATTTTTCATCAAGTGACTAACGAGAGCTTGCAGCCCCAGCCGATAACTCTCCGAGCCAAAACCGCTGATTTGCCCGATCGCCACTGGTGCGATATACGAGTGGTGTCGAAAAGCTTCCCGGCGGTAAATATTGCTCAGATGAACTTCCACCGCAGGGAGATTCACCGCTGCGATCGCGTCTCTAATTGCCACACTCGTATGAGTATAAGCTCCAGCGTTAATCAATAAGCCTTGATGCTGCCCCAACATCGAATGAATAGCATCCACCAAAACCCCTTCGTGATTCGACTGCTGAATAGAGACTTGCACCTGGAGAGCTTGCGCTTCTCGTTCTAGCAACTCGTTGATATCATTTAAAGTCGCAGAACCATAAACTCCAGGTTCTCGCTGACCCAATAGATTCAGATTGGGGCCGTGAAGTACCAGGATATTTAACAATTTTTTAAATTCCAGCGCCACAAAACTTTGAGTTTTGACTTAGATTCGATCGCCAAAATCAAATCTCAAACCCAGTCTCAACTATCGGCGATGCCTCGGTTGGTTAACTGGAATAGGAATCGGTTGCAGTTCCGGTTGAGCTTCGGGACTCAGAAGTCCTTCTATCAACTTGCGAACCCATTTTTCAATTTGTTCCAGCACCTTTTCAATGTTTTCCATTGAACGGATAGCTCCTTTTTTTATAGTCTAGACTGCTAAACCGACGGCTAAATTTCTGAAACATAAGCAAGCACGGCTTTGAAATCAAAGGTCAAACTTGCTGTCTCGCTTGCTGGTTGTTTTCAGCAAAGGAGAGATTTCAGTATCTTTGCCAATCAGTCCTCTCTTATTATCATAACGAATCTTTACAGATAAGCAAGAGGTGATCGGAAAATGGCGGAACAATCTGGGTTTGCAGACTATTAAATAAAGATTAAGCTTACTGATAACAGTTGACAATTGACCAATCGTAGGAGTTTTTCTACGCTTTTTTCAACAATAATTTGCGCCGGAGTCGATCGAGCGCCGTACAGCTACTGAGATGCCGAATCCAATCGCGGCCTCGCGCATCGCCAAAGCGGTATTCAAAACTTTCTGTCACGCCGTCGGGGCCTGCTAAACCGACATAAACCAGTCCCACAGGTTTAGCATCTGTACCGCCTCCTGGCCCGGCGATGCCTGTAATGCTCAATCCCCAATCGGTATTGAGCCTCGCGCGCACTCCCGCGGCCATTTGTTTTGCTACTTGCTCGCTGACTGCACCGAATTCGGCTAAATCTTGGGGATTAACACCTAATAATGATTCCTTAACCCGATTGTCATAAGAAATAATCCCGCCCCAAAAATAGCTCGAACTGCCGGGAACAGAAGTCAGCATCGCCCCTAACCCTCCTCCCGTGCAGGATTCAGCCACACTAAGAGTTTTCCCCGCATTCAGCAACAATTGCCCGACAGTCGAAGCGAGGGTATCGGTATCGGCACCGTAACAGTCTAGGCCAGTAATCTGCTGCAATTGTTGCTCGATCGGCTCAATTAACTTTTTCGCAGCCGCTTCCGAGTCAGCGCGGGCAGAAATCCGCAATTTGACTTGGCCGTGATTGGCGTAGGGAGCCACAGTAGGATTAGTTAAATGCAGAAAAGATTCTACTTTTTCCGCCAGCGCCGACTCAGCAATTCCCCAAAATTTCAACGTGCGACTGAAAATAGTTGCGCTGCACCAACCGCCATTTTTCAGGTAAGCAACGGCGGTTTCTCGCCACATCAAGTGCATTTCCGCCGGTACGCCGGGAAATGTCATCACTGTCACGTTGGGAATCGGTTGCCAAATAATGCCCGGTGCAGAACCGCTGCGGTTCGGCAGAATGTCCGCCGTTTCTGGAAGTAAAGCTTGTTTGCGGTTGCTGGGACTCATGGTGCGTCCGCGCAGGGCAAATTTTTGTTCGATATCGGCGATAATTTCGGGTTTTTCGATTAAGGGAACGCCAAAGAAATCGGCGATTGTTTCGACGGTGAGGTCGTCTGGTGTCGGGCCCAGACCTCCTGTGAAGAGTAAAAGTTGCGATCGACCCACAGCGATTTCTAACACTTGTTTGATGCGTTCTGGATTGTCCCCCACCACGGTTTGATAGTAGTGAGGGATTCCCAAACTCGCTAATTCTTTCGCTAAAAACTGGGCATTGCTATTAAGAATATCGCCTAACAGCAATTCAGTGCCAACACAAATAATTTCAGCAACCATTAGTTAGTGGTAATTGGTAATGGGGCATTGGGCATTGGGCATTGGGCATTGGTAATGGGGCATTGGGCATTGGGCATTGGGCATTAGGCATTGGGCATTGGGCATTGGGCATTGGGCATTGGTAATGGGGCATTGGGCATTGGGCATTGGTAATGGGGCATTGGGCATTGGGCATTGGGCATTGGGCATTGGGCATTGGGCATTGGTAGTAAATAACTAATGACTAATGACTAATAACTAATGACTACTGACTAATGACTAATGACTACTGACTAATGACTACTGACTAATGACTATCGAGCGTGTCTCCAAACTTTCCAGCTAGCGTATCCCAGCAAACTTGTCGCACCCATCGCGTAAATGATGCCGCTTGGAACCGAAAAAGCTAGGGCTAAACTTCCCACCCACAGTGTTAGCGCGTAAATAAATAAAACCGCAAATTTATGGGATAGTCCGGCTTCTAGAAGTCGGTGGTGGAGGTGGCGCTTGTCAGCAATAAACGGTGATTGGCCGTTGCGGAGTCGATCGAGAATCACCGCTGACATATCTAAAATCGGTACAGCTAAAATTAAATATGGCAGCAACACAGAGGTAATAGCCGTAGTTTTAACTAACCCAATTACTCCCACTCCGGCGAGAGTGAAACCGATAAAATAAGCCCCGCCATCTCCCATAAAGATTTGAGCCGGATTGAAGTTGTAGCGCAGAAATCCCAAAGTGCCGCCAGCTAAAGCCGCTGCAATTAGGGCTGCTGCCGGTTGCTGCATTGACAGACTGACTATCAGCATCACAACTGCTGCAATGCCTGAAACTCCGGCTGCTAAACCGTCCAAACCGTCAATCCAGTTGATGGCGTTGGCCATACCGACGAGCCAAATTACGGTAATTGGCAAGCTCAGCCAACCAAGATCTGTCAGTCCCAAGGATGGAACTGTGAGAAACTCAATTTGTACGCCCGCGTACCAAGCGATGCTGGATACGCCAATTTGCATGAGCAAGCGTTTGATGGCTGAGAGCGAAAATAAATCGTCTGCTAAACCGATGAGGAAGAATCCGACGCCGCCGAGGGTGACTCCCCAGATTTCGTATTCGTCTTTGCGATCGAGAATTTGTCCGCTAGCATCGATGAAGCCTCCTGAGAGCCAGACAAATAATAGAGCAGTCAGAGTGCCCAGAAAGATGGACACTCCTCCCAAGCGCACCATCGGGCGCTTGTGGACTTTTCGCTCGCCTGGCCGATCGACTCTCCCGCTTTTGAGACCAATTTTTTTGACTATTGGTGTACTGTAGAGGACGACGATCGCAGAAACCAGAAAAGCAACTACGTGGTACAGATACTGGTGCGGCATCTGAAATCAATTTTAAATAATAGTGCGGGGCAATTAGGCTGTCAGGCAGAGTCTACTACATTTCAGATGGCTGATCACAAGGAAACATCTTTAAAGTGCGACTGGGGGGTTTGGGAGCCGGAAATTTGTTGGAGTGGAAGTTGCCCGATCGCCAAAAAGTGAGATTTTTAACTTAGTAACTCTCAAATTCCGGCCCCTGGCTATCGCAGCATAGATCGCGAGACTGTCGATCGACACATCGATCCGAGTGGATTTATCCCTGGAAGGGGGCGGGTAGATCGATATCTTTGGCTACCGACAAATATCTCGGGTAAAACCCGCCCCACGCGATCGATATATGCACGTTAAAACAGGGGGCGATCGCGAATGGCAACTCTCATTCTTTTCCGGCTCTTTTACCCTTTTACCCGTACACTTCCAACTACAAATTCCCCATTGCCGATCAGGAAAATTAAGCTAATGCTGGCACTTTCAAGAACAAGTGCGGATATAACGGGAAGCGATCGCAAAGTGCCGCTACTCGCCGCAGACAATCGGCGGCGACGCTTTCATCTTCAGGATTTAGCAGTCGATCGGCAATAATATTACCAATCTCGGTAAATTCCGCAGTTCCCATGCCCCTAGTGGTCATCGCCGGCGAACCGAGTCTCAAACCGCTGGTGACAAAAGGCGATGCCGGATCGAAAGGCACAGTATTTTTATTAGCAGTAATATTCACACCGCTAACTAATTGGTCGGCTCGCTTGCCTGTCATGTTAGCCGATCGCAAATCTACTAGCATTAAGTGATTGTCCGTGCCGCCGGAAACGAGTTTTAAACCCCGCTGCTGCAACTGTGCAGCTAAAGCCCGCGCATTTTCTATTACTTGACCGGAATAAGTTTTAAATTCGGGTTTTAATGCTTCGCCGAAAGCTACTGCTTTGCCCGCAATCACGTGTTCTAATGGGCCGCCTTGAGTGCCGGGAAACACTGCTTTGTCGAACTTTTTGCCCAGTTCGGGGTCATTAGTCATAATCAAGCCACCACGGGGGCCGCGCAGGGTTTTGTGAGTGGTGGTGGTGACTGCGTGACAGTGGGCGAGGGGGCTTGGGTGGTGGCCTGTGGCGACTAACCCGGCGATGTGGGCGATGTCTGCCAGCAGGTAGGCTCCGATTTCGTCGGCGATCGCTCTAAACTTTTCAAAGTCGATAATTCGCGAATATGCTGAATAGCCGCAAATCAGCAATTTCGGTCGGTTTGCTTTAGCCAGTGCCAAAATTTCGTCGTAGTCAAGCTGTTCTGTTTCTTGGCTGACACCGTAGTGAAAAGCTTTGAACCATTTACCGGATACGTTGACCGGCGAACCGTGGGTCAAGTGTCCACCGTGGGACAAATCCATGCCCATAATTCCGTCCCCTGGCTCTAGCAAACTCAAAAACACTGCAAAGTTGGCTTGAGCGCCGGAGTGGGGCTGGACGTTGGCGTGAGCTGCTCCAAATAGCTGTTTGGCGCGATCGATCGCGATTTGCTCGATGCCGTCAATAAATTCGCAGCCACCGTAGTAGCGTTTCCCTGGCAGTCCTTCGGCGTATTTATTGGTCAGCACTGAGCCTTGAGCGGCCATTACCGCTGCGGAGGTAAAGTTTTCGCTGGCGATCAGTTCTAGGTGGTCTCGCTGCCGCTGGAGCTCTTTCCCGATTAAATCAGCAATGAGCGGATCGGTTTTGGAAATGAATTCTAAGTTAGTGTCCGTCACAATAATCAACCTTTTGACAAATTTGGGGATTAGGAATTGCGGATCTTTTAGCCTACTACGGATTTCGCACCATTGACAGAAATATTAAATTGTGTTCAGGTTAAGCCGTTTGTCCCAAGTTCCTGACCTACAATGAAATTACTGGTGTGAAACCTGCCGGAGGTATCAAATGTTAGTTATTCTAATGGAAAATCAGATGCTTGCCCCTCAGTGTGTTTGCCAAGGTTGTGTGCTCGCCGATCGCACGGGCCAACCGCGCTGGAGCGGTGGAGAGCTTCGCTGCGGGCATCCAGTTGCTAAACCTACAGAAAATTTGCCCGATCGATACGAGTGTCAAATGGGCTTCGTCATTGCCAATATCAAATAATCATGGGGCATCGGGCATCGGGCATGGGGCATGGGGCATGGGGCATCGGCCAAACAGTGACTATTGAACCCGACTCGATCTAAATACCCCTGAATCTACTCGGCTCTGAATGTGGGAAAATTCCGGGCGAGTCGGAACACAAACCCTGCTGCGTTATGCTGAGTGTAACGGGAATTGATAGTTAAATCGATCGACTCAGGAGAGTTCATTATGACTTGGCGCGGATCTACGACTGTTCCAGACCGGATTTTTGCTTGTTTGCCTTATTTGCTCCCGCTGATTGACGGGCTTGCCTTTGGCAGGTTTCTGTTTACACAGTTTCCTGTCCTGCAATTGTTGTTGATACCGCTATCTCCATTGATGCAAATTTATAGTTTGCCGTTTGCTAGCTTGGTTATTTTCTTTGCCCTGTATTTAGGAGTAGTTAGAAACGAAAACATCAGTCACTTCATTCGTTTTAATGCGATGCAGGCGATTCTTTTAGACATTGTTTTGATGCTCTGCGGTTTGGTTTTGCCAATTTTTTCTAAAGGCTTGCAAGTTGCATTTATTGCAGAAACTCTGTATAATATGGTGTTTTTAGGCGCTTTGGCTGCATTTTTATATGCAGTAGTTCAGTCGGCTTTGGGACGCTATGCAGAGATTCCTCCGCTTTCGGATGCTGTTTATATGCAGGTACGATAGTAAGTTGACAGTTGACTGTTGACTGTTGACTGTTGACTGTTGACTGTTGACTGTTGACTGTTGACTGTTGACTGTTGACAGTTGACTGTTGACAGTTGGTTCTAATTACCAATTACCAATTACCAATTCCTACTGACTACTGACTACTGACTAATGACTGTATTTTCAAGACTGCCAATACCTTCAATTTCGATGCGGACTCGATCGCCTATTTGTAGCGGCCCTACCCCTTGCGGCGTTCCTGTCAGTATCACATCGCCGGGAATTAGAGTCATAATTTGACTGATGTAGGAGACTAGAAAGTCTGGGGAAAATACCATGCGATCGATCTGGGATGATTGTACTGGTCGATCGCTATCATTGACAAAAGTCTGCAACTGTGCGCCTGGACTCAATTCGCGGACAATCCAAGGCCCCAAGGGACAAAATGTATCGAACCCTTTCGCCCTCGCCCACTGGTTGTCACGCTTTTGCAAATCTCTAGCTGTCACGTCGTTGGCGATGGTATAGCCCCAAATCTTGCCCTGTGCTTGTTCGGGAGTGCAGTTGCTACAATGTTCGCCAATTACCAGGGCCAATTCTCCTTCGTAGTCTACCCTTTCCGACTGCTGCGGATAGCGAATCGCTGCACCTGCGGCGATGACAGCACTGGGCGGCTTGAAAAACAGCAGAGGCTCAGCAGGTACGGAACTACCCATTTCGGCGGCATGATCGACATAATTTTTGCCGACGGCTACAATTTTTGAGGGAGAGCATGGGGCGAGAATTTGGTAACTGTCTGGTGCAAGTTCCAAATCTGTTGGTTGTCCTTTTAACCAGGGAGGTGCATCAAATACTTGAACGCTGCGGCTCAGTTGCAGCAAACCGTAATGGATGTGTCCTTGTGTTGTTTTAACTCGAACGTAGCGCTGGGCCATACTATTTT
>Ga0209591_10010202_pt1 | contig 10112 bp, 10 predicted proteins | sample MAT01_FD_187207 | JGI IMG/M metagenome (GOLD analysis project Ga0209591, IMG submission 187207) | Freshwater microbial communities from Lake Fryxell liftoff mats and glacier meltwater in Antarctica - MAT-01 (SPAdes) (version 2) | ecosystem: Environmental > Aquatic > Freshwater > Ice > Liftoff...
TTAATAAATATTGATGGAGGGGATGTCGATGGTTTAATGAGAGCTAAAGGGCCAGATTTGGATAAATTAGGGAGAGCTGTTCACTACTGCGCTCACCAAGTTTCGGATTTTTTTGCTAGCTTTTGTTCAACATTTAATAGCAGATTGAACGAAAATATCCGTCGTTAGTTTATTTTCATTATTTATTAGAGCTTAACTCAATGGTTAAGCTCTAATTAATTTATTAATATGAGTTCCTCTATAATTTTTAATTGGTTAAAATATGGTAAATTAACCGATAAAGCAAGTATAAAAAAATGGCACTTTTTTATATTACAAGCATTTTTAGAATTATTAATTGCTTTCGTAATAAGTAAACTAGGAGTGATTATATTTTTAACCGTTTTAGAAAAACTCCTTCATTTAAAGCTACTTGATTTTACTAAGCCCAATCTTGCTTCTTTTATTGCCGAAATTGGTTTAAATAAATATTATCTACTTGTTGGATTAATTGGTCCTATTCATGAAGAACTTATGTACAGAGCCCCACTAAATATGTCTAAAAAAACAATTTTATTTTCTTCCTTTTTAATTGTTTTTTACATTTTTGCCGGGGATAAAGTTTTTTGGGGTAATTTATTTTACTTGTCTACATTTATTATAATATGTCTACTCATTATACTTTCATTATTTAATTCAAAGCAAACGCTAAAAGTCGATAACAAGAAATACCCAATTTATTTGTCATCGGGTTTATTTGCATTATTTCATATCAGTAACTTTTTTCCAATAGTTCATACATTGCAAATTGTACTGATGCCATTAACTTTATTACCTTTTTTTGTAGGAGGAATACTTTTTTCTATTATACGAATAGAAAAAGGAATTATTTTTTCAATATTAGTACATATAATTTTCAATTTATTTACGCTTATCATAAAACACCAAGTAAGAAGTTAATCTTAAATTATAATTTTACATAGTTCCCATTCAGAAGACTATGCTAAGAAGCAAGCATTTGTAATTCAAGAGTTTAACTAAATAAAAAAGCCTAAGTATTTAATAAGCCTATCAAAAAGGGTGATTTTTCCTATCATTATGATAGGAAAAAGACGTATTTTTAATAGGAAAACAGGTTGATATGCCAATTAAAACAAGACATAGACTAATTATCAATGCTTTATTAACTAGCCCAAGGAAAAGTATATCAGCAATAAAAGACCTAATTACTGAAAAGGTTTCTATACCTACACTAAATCGCGACATTAAACAATTAGTTGCCGAGGGCTTACTAATAAAATTTGGAGCAGGAAGAAATATTATTTACGAGGTATCCAAATCGTTCCAATTATTGAATAATAATATTGGAGAATCTTATTTTGATAAAGATGTAGATGAAAGAGAAGGAAATAAAAAATTTGATCCCTCTATCTTTACCTTGTTAGCATCAACGCCACTTTTTAATCAAAGCGAAATAAAGGAGTTAAAAAAATTCCACATACTGTATCAGGAAAAACTACAATCAATTTCTCCTGTATTACTGCAAAAAGAAACTGAACGTCTAACTATTGAACTTAGTTGGAAGTCTTCCCAAATAGAAGGAAATACTTATTCATTGCTTGAAACAGAATTGTTGCTTTCCGAAAAAAAAATAGCTAAAGACAAAGATAAATCAGAAGCCGTAATGCTACTCAATCACAAAACAGCAATGGATTATCTCTATGAACAGCGGATACCGATGTCGCCCTTGAAGGTCTCTGCAATTGAGAATATTCATTCTTTGCTAATGAAAGATTTAGGAATAAGTAAAAATATTCGTAAAAGAGTGGTTGGAATTACCGGTACTACCTATAAGCCGCCAGATAATGAGTTTCATATTAGAGAGTATCTAGAAAACACATGCGACGCAATCAACAAAAAAGAATTAATTTATGAAAAAGCATTACTGGCTGTTTTATTAATCTCTGTTATACAGCCTTTTGAAGACGGCAATAAACGTACAGGAAGAATTACAGCAAATGGCATACTTATTGAAAATAATTATTGTCCTTTATCTTACCGAGGATTAAAACCAATGGATTATAAAAAAGCAATAATTCTTTTTTATGAACAATCAAATATTGCTGCATTTAAGCAGCTTTTTATTGATCAAATAGCTTTTGCTGCAAATAATTATTTTTAACTATTAATTATTCAACATCAACGGCATCACCAACATCAACAGATCTTCGCCTTCTGCTTGCTCGGTAGGTTTTATTAATCCAGCTTTTGTAGCAGTAGACAATTCCATTTTAATATCATCTGTATCGGCAGCATTGAGCATTTCAATTAAAAAACGTGCATTGAAGGCAATTTGTAAATCTTCGCCATCATATTGACAACTCATGCGCTCATTACCTTCAAAACTAAAATCTACATCCTGAGCAGCCATTTGTAATTCGCTTCCTGTAATACTTAAAGCTACTTGGTTGGTACTCTTATTGCTAAAAACGTTTACACGGCGTAAAGCATTTTGGAAATCAGCCTTGTTTACTACTAATTTATACGGATTATCAGCCGGTATTACTACTTTATAATCTGGGAAACGCGCATCAATTAATCTACAAATCATATGTGTAGAGCCATGCTGTACAAACAAATGATTGCTGTTGTAGCTAATGGTTAATTCGTCCTCATTATCGGGCAAGGCATTCTTTAATAAGTTCAACGGTTTTTTAGGAACGATAAACGAATCGGTTTTGGTAGCATATGTATCAATTCGCTTATAACGCACCAAACGATGTGCATCTGTAGCCACAAACTGAACTCCTTCTTCGCTTAATTCGAAGAACACCCCAGTCATAGCGGGACGTAAATCATCGCCACTCACCGCAAATAAGGTTTTATTAATAGCGGTTAAAAGCGCGGTGCTGCTCATTTTAAAGCTATTGGTATCATCGGCAGCGGGCTCTTTTGGGAAATTATCCGGATTTTCGCCCATTACCCTGTATTTACCGTTGTCACTGGTAATTTCAACAGAAAAATTCTTATCAATAGTGAAAGTAAGCGGCTGATCTGCAATGTTTTTAAGCGAATCGAGCAAAATTTTTGCAGGAATACACACTTTTCCATTTGCCTTGCTTTCAACATCCATCTGAACCCGCATAACGGTTTCGAGGTCTGTAGCTACCACATTGAGTTTTTTGTCTTGAATCTCAAATAAAAAGTCTTCCAAAATTGGCAAAACCGTATTGGCATTGATTACACCGCTAATTTGTTGCAAGTGTTTTAGTAGGGAGGAAGAAGAAACGATGAATTTCATATAAGTTAATTAGACAGTAACAAACCTACTGTAAAAACTTAAGAATCCGACATCAAAATAGTACCATTTTTTAAAGTTCTTCTAGTAACTGCTGGTATTTGATTCGATTGATAGGTTTTACTATATAATCCTTTACTGTAGTGTATTGTTTAGATTTTTTAATATCGGTATCATCTACTGAAGAGCTCACCATATAAATAGTAATAGCCTTATGAAGCCTTGTGTTTAACTTATCATACGCATCTAAAAATTGCCAACCGTTCATAATTGGCATATTAATGTCGAGGAAAACAACATTAGGAAGCTGGTCCAAATCTTTTGTTTGATTTTCTAAAAAAAAGTCAATTGCTTCCTTGCCATTAATAAAAGAAAGGATATTTTTAGCTAAACCAGTTGCTTCAACTATTTTGCGAGCGGTAAATTGATAAATTTTATCGTCGTCTATTAAGCAAACATTGTGTTTAGGAGCAGCCATTATAACAAATATAACTACTTTAAATAAAAAAAGAAAGACTTGTTCAAACCAAAAGCCACTGCAACGCCCGAACAAGCTTTTATGAAATTAAAGCACTATTGTGGTTATCAAGAACGCTGTCATTATGAAGTAAAAGAAAAACTTTACAGTTTAGGACTTAGAAAAATAGATGTAGAACAAATACTTTCGAGATTAATAGAAGAGAATTATCTTAATGAAGAACGTTATGCACAGCAGTTTGTAGGTGGATATTTTAGGCAAAAAAAATGGGGGATCAATAAAATTGTATATGCGCTTCGGCAAAAAAAAGTAAGCGAGTGTAATATTAAAAAAGGACTAAAAGAAATTGATCAAATTGAATATAGTAAGGTAGCAGAAAAACTAATTCGTACAAAATGGTTGTTATTAAAGAAAGAACAATACTTAAATAGAGAAGCAAAAACTAAGTCGTTCTTGTTACAGAAGGGCTATGATGCCGGATTGGTGCAAGAAATAATTAAAAAAGTAAGAAGTGAATCAAAAGAAAAGTAATCAACTAAAATTTAGAATTAAGAATAGTGTAGTATCAATTTTTTTAATGGCAATATCAATTATTGGATTTGCTCAAAAAAAATCGACAACAAACTTTACCAAAGAGTTTTTATTTAAAACAGAGAACGATGCGTATTTATTTAACAAGAATGATGCGTATTATACCAATGGCTTTATGTTGAATTATAATTATGTACAAGAAATAAACGGAGTTAAAAAAATAAACTCATTTGAATTAGGACAAAAAATTTTTACTCCGTTAAAACGAAAAACCATTACTCCTGCAGATATTGATAGAGCTTATTGCGGCTACTTGTATTTAAAATATGGACAAACTCGATTTATAAAAAAAGATGCACTGTTTCAATTTTCGGGATCATTGGGTATAGTTGGACCAGCTGCTTGGGGAGAAGGATTACAAAACACATATCATAGTTGGCTTAAATATGCCAAGTTCACTGGATGGAAATACCAAATAGATAATTCCTTAGGTATTGATTTTGGTGCTACCTATGCTACAACATTGGCCGCTACAAATGGAATAAAAATGGTTCCGGTTGTACAGGTTAATTTAGGCACTACTTTTACCAATGCTTCTGCGGGTGCCATGATTGTTTGGGGAGCTTTTGAAAAAAATGGAGAAAGTGCTTTGTGGAATGCGCGTATATCAACTAAAGAAAATACTCAAAAAAGGAAGCATGAATTTTTTGGATATTGGTATCCTCAAGTAATTGCACAAGCATATAACGCAACAATACAAGGCGGGGTTTTTAATAAAGGATCAATGGCGGTAACACAAGAACCATCTAATTTAATGTATCAGCAAGCACTTGGAGTATGTTATGCTGCTAGTAGGTTTACCGGAAAAGTAGAGTACGTTTATCAATCAAAAGAAACACCTTCTCAAACAAAGTCGCAACGATACGGATCTTTTCAAATAAGTTATCGAATTCATTAAATTGCATTTATGAATACCATTTCTGTAACATTAATACAAAGTGATTTAGCTTGGGAGGACAAGACCGCTAATTTATTTCAATTCGAGAAAAAAATAAATTCCATTAAAGAGCCATCACAAATAATAGTGTTGCCAGAAATGTTTTCAACGGGGTTTAGCATGAAGCCTAGTGAGCTAGCAGAAAAAATGGATGGAGAAACAGTGCAATGGATGAAACGAATTGCTGCCGAACAAAAGAAGATCATTACGGGAAGCGTAATTATAGAAGAAGACCAACAATATTTTAATCGACTATTGTGGGTGTTACCGAATGGTAACGTAGGAGTATATGATAAGCGACATCGTTTTGCTTTTGCAGGAGAGGATAATTTTTATACTGCTGGAAACAAACGATTAATTACGAGTGTAAACGGCTGGAAAATCAATACACAAATTTGTTATGATTTAAGATTTCCGGTATGGGCCAGACAGCAATTGAACGAAGAGCCTGAATTTGATATTTTATTGTATGTTGCCAATTGGCCCGAAAGAAGAAACCATGCTTGGAAATCCTTATTGATTGCTAGGGCAATAGAAAATCAATGTTATGTTATAGGCGTAAATCGAGTAGGAAAAGATGGTAATGGAATCGATCATAGTGGAGATAGTATATTGGTTGATCCTTTGGGCGAAGTGCTTTATACTAAAGCTCATATAGAAGAAATTAGTACCCAGACTTTAAGTAAAGAAAAATTATTGGAAGTAAGGACTAAGTTTCCTTTTTGGAAAGACGCAGATGATTTTACAATTTTAAATACTTAATTAATAAAATGGCACAAGATGTTTTTTCTGCTAAAAAATTATTTACTGGAGAACATTGGCTTAGTAACATATCGTTAATTGTAAATAACAATTGTATTGAAGATATAGTTGCTACAAACACTTTAGCTGATACTCCTACAATTGTTTATCCATATATTATTCCAGCCCTAATTGATTTACAGATTTATGGAGCAGGCGGCAAACTTTTAAGTATGCATCCCCAAAAAGAGTCAATTGATTTGTTATATAATTATTGTAAAAATGGTGGGGCATATTGGTTTCAGCCAACGGTTGCTACCAATAGTAACGAAGTAATTTATGCTTGTGTTGATGCAGTGCGTGATTATCAAAAAAGTGGGGGAAAGGGATGTATCGGTTTACACGTAGAAGGTCCATGGATCAATAATAAAAAAAGAGGAGCACACCTAACTCAATTTATTCATGCACCATCAGTGGAGGAGGCAAAACTATTATTAGACTATGGAAAAGGAATTATTACCATGATAACTCTTGCACCAGAAATTTGTAGCAAAGAAATTGTTGAATTAATTAAATCATATGGGGTAGTGGTTTCTGCTGGGCACAGTGATTCAACTTATGAAGAAGCTACTAAATCTTTTAATAATGGAATTTCTACAGCTACTCATTTATACAATGCAATGAGTGCATTGCAACATAGAGCTCCTGGAATGGTGGGTGCAATATTTAATCACTCAACAGTTTGTTGCAGTATTGTTCCCGATGGATATCATGTAGATTTTGCTGCGGTAAAAATTGCAAAGCATCAGCTTGGCGAAAGATTGTTTGCAATTACAGATGCTGTTACAGATACGGCGGATGGTCCATATCCTCATCAATTAAAAGGAGATAAATATGAAGCCAATGGAATTTTAAGTGGCTCGGCTTTGACCATGTTAAAGTGCGTTCAAAATTTGGTTAGCCATGCTGGGATTGATTTAGGCGAAGCGATCAAAATGTGTAGTTTATATCCTGCAAGGGTTATGGGACTTCCTTTTATGAATGGAGCTATTAAAATAGGAGACAATGCGTCGTTTATTGTATTAAATGATCAGTTGAGTTTAATACAATAAATATTTTGTTAATAATAATCAACTAAAAAACGAAAGCTGTAGTTTTGTGCACACTATAATTAAACAATAGATACAATGAAAAAATTATTTTTATTTGCGGTTGTAGCAATTCTTTCAATTGCTTCATATGCTCAACAACCAGAGTGGAAACAAATGGAAGAGTTCCATAGTGTAATGAGCAAAACATTTCACCCTGCCGAAGAAGGCAACCTTAAGCCAACAAAGGACAATGCAGCTGAGTTAGTTGCAAAAGCAAAAACTTGGGAGTCTTCTGCAGTTCCAGCAGGATATGATGCAAAAGCAGCTAAGCCTATTTTAAAGAAATTGGTAGAAAGTTGCAATGCTGTTCAAGCTGGTGTAAAAGCAAAAAAGACTGACAAAGAGTTGGTTGTATTAATGACAACTGCACATGATGCTTTTCATGAGTTTGCCGAAAAATGTAAACCAGGAAGTGAAAAGCACTAATCAAATTATTAAAATGGAAAATAGAACCTCGATTATTTCGGGGTTTTGTTTTTTATACTATTACTCTAATTAGGAATTGGGGAGCTTGTTTTCTTCTTTTTAAAAAGATTCGCTCCAACACTCCAAAAGAAACCATCGTAATTCTGTTAGAAATCACATTCAACAATTACTTTTCATAATTACCATTATACTATTTAATCCAAAATAACTTAAGAAATGAAAGCCCTTTAAATCTGAAATATTTATGTTTAGCGTTAATCCCGTACAAATCGGAACAATTGGTTCTTTCCGGGTATTTGTTAATGGTAGTATTCTGCTAGTTGAATTCCTCTAATAAATATTGACAGTATAAAATATTTAAAAGTATGAAATTTAATTTAAACGACCTTTTGCTTGAATTAATTCAGTAACAGTTTTCATTTTTAAATCAACCCCCGCTCTTATAGCAGATAAAGAAGGGTTGATACTTATATCGGGTATAATGCCTCTACCCTTAGGGCGATCTTTATCCATTACTAAACGGTACATTGGCAACCCTATTCTTAGCTTACTCTTAGGAAGCGTTATAGTAGGAATATGCATTGCCGAATTGCCATAATAACCCCCACCACTTTCCTCTCCCACAATGGTTATATTTTCTTGTCCCTTTAAAGCAGCTATAAACATAGTGGCCGCAGAAAAAGAATTTCCACCTTGCAGTAAAAATACATTTCCCGAAAAGTGATTTTTTGTTATTGGCTCAAAAAAATGTTTTTCATATCTACGATAATGAATTTGACCGTCTGCGGATTTTGTCCCAGTAAAATTCATAGAAACCCAATAAATAAAAGAAGGGTTAATGTATCGAGAATAATTAAACCTTCTGCTAACTGCTACTACACTATCGCCAATTTTAAATGGCTGATTAATTAAATATTGTGTAAGACGGGTGCTGTTATCAACCTTACCCCCACCGTTATTTCTACAATCTATAACTAAATTAGTAATGGATAATTCCTTTAAATCCCTAAAACTTCTTTTAAAAAAGAGTTTTAAAGAACCATTGCTGAAAGTATTTAAGCGCATAATTGCACTATGATTTAAAGTATCTATATTTAATGAACGCCTCGATAACTGCAATTTTTGCCTCTTACTGAGGCGAATTGTTGAGACCGTGTTCATCGTAGTGTCTTTGGTTTTGGCAACGAGTTTTTTTATAGAGACATAGTTTTTCATTATTGCTGTCTGTATATTGCCCAAGCTATCATGGTATCTAATTGTATATGCCGAATCGATACCCCAAACCGAATTATACCAAAAAGGAAAAGAGTTGCTTGCTACTTGGTTTTTATGATTTAATGAATTTCCGTCAGTAGAAATAGTAGTAAAAATCGAATCAATAATTTTTTTAGAAGAAAACCCGTTGATGCTTTCTATTAATGTTCCACGATTTATTGAACGATCATTTTGAAACGCATTTCCAAATACCGATAAACTATCGTTCCAAACTTTTAGTTGAAGTGGAAATTGTGGTGGTTTATGTTTTGATATTTCCTTATTGAATTTTTTAGAAAATCGAACGGTAGTGTGGCCACATTTTATTGCGGTAACCCAATTACTTATTTTATTTTTAAAAGCAATTTCAGAAAGAGAGTCTTTAAATGTTGAATTGATGTTGGCATAAAGAAAATCAAGACTATCTTTTGAAGTGTACCAATAAAGACTTGGATGGTTGGCTTCCAAAATGTTTTTCAACAATTCAAAATCTGACCTCATTGATCCAGGAGAAATTTTCTTTGAAATAAATTTATTTTCTTGAGAGTTAACATTAACATTAATGAAAAGCAACAGTGTAAAAAATATAAATGCTCTTCTCATTTAGCAATTTATTGTTGAAATGCGTTCCAGCCTTGAGCGGTTATATTATAAGTGTTTCCGCCCTTTGTTTGAAGCTTTACGCCTTCTTCCAAATCGGTTGTATACCCTATCACGCTAATTTCTTCATTCAACACAATTTTATCGTGGTCTTCTTGTTTTAAAGTAAAAATTAATTCATAATCTTCTCCACCATTTAAAGCGCATACTGTTGGGTCGAGTCCAAATTTATAAGCAGCCATTCTGCTTTCTTCAGCAATCGGCAATTTTTCTTCATAGATAATTGCACCAAGATTCGACTGTTTACAAAGATGAAGCACTTCGCTACTAATGCCATCACTTACATCCATCATAGCTGTTGGCATGATGGAATTTTTTTCAAAAAAGTCAATTATATCTTTTCTCGCTTCTGGTTTTAATAATCGGCCAACCACATAAGTTTCATTTTCTAAGTCGGGTTGAATTGCGGGGTTCTCGAGATAAATTTTCTTTTCTCTTTCCATCAAAGTTAATCCAAGAAATGCGCCACCTAAATCGCCGCTAACACAAATTAGATCTCCTTTTTGAGCTGTACTTCTTTTAACAAAATTATTGGGAGAAACTTCGCCAATTGCAGTAACAGAAATAATTAATCCTTTAGGGGAAGTACTTGTATCT
>Ga0209591_10010203_pt1 | contig 10110 bp, 4 predicted proteins | sample MAT01_FD_187207 | JGI IMG/M metagenome (GOLD analysis project Ga0209591, IMG submission 187207) | Freshwater microbial communities from Lake Fryxell liftoff mats and glacier meltwater in Antarctica - MAT-01 (SPAdes) (version 2) | ecosystem: Environmental > Aquatic > Freshwater > Ice > Liftoff...
CGATGGGTGTCTGTACGATGGGTGTCTGTACGATGGGCGAATCTGGCACCTGATAGGTTTGCAACTCCGGCATATAATCAAAACAGAGTGCAAAGCGGCTGCGATTGGTCAGCCAGTTGAGCACGGGATGCAACTTAATCGGTCGATTCCAGCGCGTTTGCGGGACATTCAGCGGATGATCGCTGATCAGGCGCACGGTCATCACTTGCGCCAACGCCTTGACTGCGCCTTCGCGATGCTCACGTTGGACGGCCCCATACGACCCAAAATTGCCAATGAAGATCGCTTCTTCGCGCCGCATATCCCATAAGCGTTGCCAGCGGGGCAGCGGCTTGTAGACATCTGGATCGTAGAAGAAGGGCATCTCATAGGCATTGACACCCAAGCTACGCAAAATGGGCACATGGGGGGCATGCGGGACAAAATAGTAATCAAGGGTGCGGAACATGGCCATCACTTCGGCTTGATCGTCGACAAAGCCATTGTGAAAGGAGGCCACGCCACTAATCGCCGCGCCCACCCGAATGTTCTGGGCTTTGAGCCAGGCAACTTCCTCTGGATTAATATACCACACCCAAGTCAGCACATGGGTCGGTTTAAATTGGGCCACGGCTTGCGCCAGCCGCGGGGAAATTTGGCGGTTTTCTGGCGTGTCCCCGCGCCGTCGCTCGCTATGGGCAAACTGAAACAGGTAGGTATTGATGCCCATGCGCGGTAACCAGCGCTTGAGGGCCTGTAAACAGTGATCATTGCGATGATTTTTATAAATGAAGAGAAGGCGCAGATCGCTTGTATTTGGCATGGTTGTCATTACGCTGTGTGGTTGTTCTCAGACTCGCTGGTGCCCTGTAGACTCCACAGGTGGGCATAGCGTCCGTGTTTGGCGAGTAGTTCCGTATGAGTTCCTTGTTCCAGCAACTGCCCTTGCTCCAGCACAAAGATTTGATCGGCACGCATAATCGTCGACAGGCGATGGGCAATGACAATCACCGTGCGGGTTTGTCGCAAATCTTCAATTGACTGTTGGATCAAGCGCTCCGAGTGGCTGTCCAAGGCGCTGGTTGCTTCATCGAGAATCAGAAATTCTGGATCGCGCAACACGGCGCGCGCAATCGCCAGCCGTTGTCGTTGTCCACCAGAGACCCGATAACCCCGATCGCCTACCACCGTGTCGTAGCCATGGGACAATTCGCGGATGAACTCATCGGCATTGGCGATTTTGGCCGCTTCTCTAATCTCTTCGTCGCTAGCATCCAACTTGCCAAACCGAATATTCTCGGCCACGCTCGCATTAAAAATAAAGGGGTCTTGATCCACTACCGCTGTTTGATTGCGCCAATCTTGGACGCCAAAGGTGGACAAATTTGCCCCGTCAATGCGAATTTGCCCGCCGGTTGGCTCGTACAAACGCAGGAGTAGATTGACAATCGTCGACTTGCCTGCGCCCGATCCGCCAACAAAGGCCACCAATTGACCACGCTTGACCGTAAAGGAGAGATTTTGGATCGCGGGTTGCTCTTGGTCGGCATAGCGCAAGGAAATATTGTCAAACTCCAATTTGTCCTGAAAGCGCGTAAAAGGTTGGTTGCCCGAAATCACATACTGTTTGTCATCTTTGCGCAGAATCTCGGCTACGCGCGCGGCAAAGGGCGTGTATGAATTAATGCTGCCCATATAGCCATTAAAAGTGGAGATGCGCGGTAACAAGCGGTAGAGCACAATGATAAAGGTAACCATTTGCGCAATCGAGGTCCCTTGTTGATCCGCCAAAAGATAATTTGCAATCAGAAAAACGGCCACCCCAATAATCGTAATCGACTCGGCCAGCGGCGTGATGATGCTGCTCCAAATAATGCTTTGCCGTCGGGCGCGTACACCCTCATTGATAATGGTTTCGACTTGCGCAATCGCATATTGCTCGCGCGCAAAGGTATGAATCAACCGCAGGCCGTGCAAATATTCCAAGACGTTTTCCGTAAAACTGACGCCAATATTCACGTAGTGGCGGGAAATTTTGTGGATGTTGCGCACGATGCCCTGTAGCGAGCTAGAGAGCAGCAGCAACGCCACCAGCGCGGCCACTGTCATGGGCCAGGAGATCCACAAAAGCACAAACGCATAGGCAATCATAATAAAGAAGTGGCTGACCATCGTGTTGATCGCCATCAGCAAGGTACCAATTTGATTGACCTGTTCGATGTAGCTGCTCAAATCGCCGAGCTTGTAGCGGCTGATCTGGGGGTAACTAATTGTCATGCATTGGCGAAAAATTTGCCGCCGCAAATCACCTTCGGACCACGCGATCAAATAGCTGGTGGCAACGCGGCCGCCAAATTGGAGACCGCTGCGAATGATTTGGGTTGATACGGCTAGCAAAATTAAGATCAGAAAGAAGGTATCTGTCCCCAGGCTGTTGCGCCAACTTTGTACAAAATTGCCAAGCCAGCCCATCTCCCCTTGGACTTCTGCCATGCCGACCGCGCCAGCCATCCCATCCAGCGCAATCGTCAGGATCGCCATGGAACTGCCTTCAAAAATCGCGGCGGCAATGTTCAAGAGTAAAGCCAAAAGTACAAGATAGCGGTATTGCCAAAAGAGCGTGCGCAATAATTGCGCTGCCATCGGATCGCTACCGCTAAAACTCGTAAGCATACGTTGTAGCACCGCGGGCATCCAAGGGGCTGCTTGGTCGCTGTTTTGTTTAAAAGCGGCTTTTGCTCTGGTCTTCCAACTCAACATGTTTACATCGATACTTTCTCGCAACCTATGGCGTTCTCAATTCATGATCCTGCGCTGTGGCTGTCGCTTGCCCAGCCGCTTGCCCTGCCTGTGGGCTAGGAGACCATGTCAACGTTAATTTTGTGCCATCAATCGTCAAGACGGGTACAGTCGGCGCGGTGGGGACAATGTCAATCCCCATCTCCATACAGGTGAGCCGACAAATCTCGGCGATCTCGCTTTCGTCTGCAATCACAACTTGGTTATAACCGGCGGCGCGGACTTCGCTCAGCAAACGTTGTGCTTCGTTGCGTGTACGCCGATAGAGTGATAGCGATGCTTCGACATATTCGCTGGCCAACCGTGTTTTGCGCGCCACCCCTTCCGGCGTAAGCAGATAACTCCATTGCCAACGGTCGATGCGCCGGATTTTGATGTACCCTTTTTTTGACCAACGTTTTAGATACCAGTTGACTGTGCCAACCGCCACGCCGACCCGCGCCGCTAGATCGGCTTGGGTCGTCTCAGGTTCGTTGGCCAGCGCTTCCAATAATTGGAGTTCATGTTCAACGTTGTTTGTCGTTTGTTCCGACATAAGTAACTATTCAGTAAGCATTCAATGCTTGAATTCAACTACTGAATCCTACTACAGCTTCTGCCAAAAAGTCAATAGTATGAAAGTACCACAAAGCAACTACAAGTTAAGAGAGACTACTGACAATCTGTGCCAAGAAAGATAAATTGTCACCCTGTCTTAGGTTCTGTTGACAGTTGCTCGTCACAACGGATAAATCCGGCTTCTGATCGTGAAAAGTGCCCGCAGGCACTAAATTTTCAGTCGCTGCGGCGACTTTTCGTTCGCAGTTGCGGGTTTTAACCCTGCAAAAACGCAATGTCAACAGAACCTAGGAGAGTCAAATAAATGATTCAAATATATATATAGGAGTTACGCAGTTGGAAGCATTACGATCTCTGGGGGCAGGCCGGCAGGATGCCGGCGTTCCCAGGCAACTCCTATATATTCCTAGATTGTAATCGAATTGAATAGTAATATTTATAAATCTTGTAGTACAAATAACTGACAACAAAGCCAATATGTTGACAATCTGTTAATCTTTTGTTCTAATTCTATTAACCATACACTGTGATGCTTATAACTGGTATGATTTCAGTTATTGTCGCCTCGCATTGCTGTTGGTGAAACTTACCAACCGTCGTTATGCCCTTCGTCTGATACATTGCGTCTATTGTCACCCTTGGTTGGATTATGCCCATTTTACCGTTTGACTTCGATCAGATTTACTCATCTCTGCTGCAACTCCCTGTACAATTCTGGCAATTGTTTCTCTATCTCGGTATCCCGCTGCCCATCGGCGTAATTGGGGCTTGGCGGTGGAGCGTCTGGCTGCTGCGCCGCCTGATTGGTGCCTGGTATCGCCCGACCGCGCCCAACGGCTATACGGCCACCACGTCGATCATTACGCCGGTCTATAATGAAGATCCCGAGTTGTTCCGCTCCGCCTTGCGCTCTTGGGCGGCCAATGAGCCCGACGAAATCATTGCCGTTGTCGATCACACCGATACGCGCTGCATGGAACAATTTAAAGAATTTGAGGAAGAGTGCGCGGGTACGCCCCTCGTGCTGCGTATGTTGATCACCCATACACCCGGCAAGCGCCCAGCGTTGGCCGATGGTATCCTTGCCGCGACCAACGACATTGTCTTTCTGGTGGATAGCGATACAGTGTGGGATCCAGGTGTGTTGACCAAGGCAGTCGCCCCTTTTATTGAGCCAGAAGTAGGGGGCGTTACCTTGCGCCAGCGCGTACTCGGCCCCCATTCGACGGCGCAACGCATTTTTGATGTCTATCTAGACATTCGCTACATCGATGAAATTCGCTTTCTGACTGCCTTTGGCGATGCCGTGACCTGTCTTTCGGGGCGTACGGCAGTCTATCGCCGCTCAGTTGCGCTTTCGGCTTTGCCCGATCTAATGGATGAGACTTTCTGGGGGCGCAAAGTGATCAGTGGCGATGACAAAGCCTTGACCCTGGCCGTCCAATCCAGAGGGTGGAAGGTCCGCTATCAAGAGAATGCCTGTGTCTACACCCCCGGTGCGACCGTAATGAAGGTCTTTCTCAAGCAGCGTTTGCGCTGGGCGCGCAATAGCTGGCGGGCCGATCTGAAAGCATTGGGCAGCCGCTGGACATGGGGCAAGCCGCTGTTGGCCTTTCACCTGATCGACCGCTTGTTGCAACCGCTGACAACCCTGGTTGCACCCCTCTATCTGATCTATGCCATCTTCCAAGCACAGTGGGCCGCCGTGCTGTTTCTGGTGGGTTGGTGGTTTATTTCACGCACGATCAAGATCTTGCCCCATCTGCGGCGCGATTGGAAGAATATTCGGATTTTGCCCTGGTATATCTTCTTCAGCTATTGGTCGGCGGTGATGAAAATCTACGCCTTCTATACCATGAACCAACAAGGGTGGATTACGCGCTGGAGCCGCACAGGCACAGGCGGCCAATGGTTGAAATCGTTACAGTCGGTGCCCAGTTATGTGGCCACTGCGGCCACGGTGGGCCTGATGGCCTTCTTCGTGCATAGTCTACGTCAACCAGCGGTACGCGCCACCGATGTGCCGACAAGTGAACCCCAATCGATGTCTAGCAACACGACCTTTGTACTGGCGGCCAGCAATTGGGTGAATGTCACAGACCCGCCCGTAATTGGGCAATGCCGGGTGGATGCGGTGGCCGAGCCGCCCTATATGCTCAATCCCAATGTGCTTATGCCCAAAGCATCGGCAGCCAAGCCAGTCACCGACCCGCTGACAACGACCCAATCGATCTCGCTTGGCATCAAGTAATCGTGTGCGTCGCCCTCATTGCAACTCCATGATGTAGGTCCCTATGCTGGCAAGGTAACTGGCAACGCCGATGACGCGGTACCGGTTACCTTGCCAGCAAGCTGATCGACGACTCTTACTGTGACTCCTGCTGTTCATTCGCCCGATATCGCTATCTCTTGCAAACCCTGCCATTCCTAATCGGCTCTGGCCTATCTGCTAGCCGATCACCTGCGCCCACCTGTGGGCAATCAAAAAGTCCCGGCAGTCAATTGACTGCCGGGACTTTTTGATTGGTGCGTTTATATCGCTATGCGCCTATTGCCGATGTCTAGCGTGTGACAGTTGGCAAGAAGAGCAGGTAGTCTGGATCAACATCCGGTACGACCAAGGGTTCGCTAAATTCAGACGAATTGCCCTGCGTGTCGGTGGCAACGGCCACGACACCAGGAGCGACAAAACTGCCCGTAATCATCAGGAGGAAGTTGCCTTGGGCATCGGCTGTCGTGCTGCCCAAGAAGTAACGTCCTTGTGAATTGCTATCGCTGAAGATCTCGATCGTCGCATTCGGCGTGTTGGCATTGCCCGTGACAAAGCGCCCCTCGATCGTTCTGATTTTGGGTTTCGGAATACTGTTATTCGCCCCCGCCGAAATGTTGATGCCACCTAGCGGGTTTTCATAGATCGAGTTGGCCGACCAGTGATTTTGATAGGAGAGCAAGGTATTGACGCGGATGCCATTTCCTGTGTTGGCGCGGATAATGTTGCCGGTCACTGCCGTACCAATTGCACCGTCCGTCAGATAGATGCCATGTACGCTGTTGCTTTCAATGCGGTTCCGGCTGACTGTGGTATTGATGGCCCCACGAATGTCAATACCGCTGCCTGTATTGCTGCTGACCGTGTTGCTGATCAGTTGGTTGTTCTGTAGCGGTGTGGCGTTTTCCGATTTTACATTGATGCCCACGTTGCGATTGGCCGTAGCTTGATTGCCGCTGAGCGTATTGCCATCGGAGCGTACATAGAAGCCATAGCTAGTGTTCTGGGTCGCATTGTTGTTGCTGATGAGATTGTTATTCGAGCCCAAGCGGGTCTGGAGACCATAGCTGGTGTTGTTCAGCAGCGTGTTGCCATGCACATTGTTTTCGGTGCTGCCGTCTTCCAGCGTGAGGCCAGTTTGGTTGTCATGCAGGTTATTGTTGCGCACCTCATTGTTATTCGAGCCTTCGATATTGATGCCATAGCCACGGTTGCCATAGGCTTCGTTGCCTTCGAGCAGATTTTCGACCGAAGCGGCTGTGGGAGCTGTGCCCTGTGAAATCACAATGCCGTGGGCAAAGCCGATACCATTCGTGTAGGCCTTGTTGTTGCGCAGCACAAAGTTCGTGCAACCGCGCGCCAAGAGCATACCATGCGAGGCATTGTTATAGGCCAGATTGCCTTCCAACACAATATCGCGGCTATTGTCTCGAGCATAGAAGCCGTAGTTAAGATTGTCGTGGAATTCGTTGTTGGTAAAGGTCATGTCGCCGGCTTGGATTACCTGGGCACCCACAAAGTTGTGATGGAATTTGCTGTTGACCACTTGGCCCGAAACCTGGGCCCGTGTAAAGCCCGCGGCCGAGACAGCCGGTGCATTGCTCGTCGCGGCATCGCGCCAGGTGACACCATAGCTTTCACTATTGGCGGGCGTACCCAGATAGCTGAGTTCGGAATTGCTAATATTCAGTTCCGCCCCATACTTGGCAATGATAAAGGCGCGGCCATCGCCAATCGTATCGTCAACTTTGTTGGCGGCGGCGTCCCAACCATAGATCTTGACACTATCAATGTTGATAATGCCGTCATGGGTGCGGATATAGACGAATCCACTATAATCTACCGTCCCGCTGATGGGGTTGGCGGCACTGCGCAATTGCAGTTCGTTGACTCCGCTGGCCGGGCTAATATCGAGGACAACTTCGCGTTCCAGCTTTAGATTGGCATTGAGCCGCCAGACGCCATTGCCCAAGTTTTCCAAGAGTGAAGCATTGACCGCACCCAACAACGTTTGAATATCGGCCAAGGTCGCGGTTGCGCCGGGGCCATTGACATTGATCACAGTTTGATTTTGTTCATCCACTGCGACGCTGGTAAAGAGTTCTACGCTGGAGCCCGAGACAGCGCTAAAGGCGGACGAGTTGCCACTGGCATCGGTCGCCGTCGCTGTGACGCGCTTCGGGTCTTGGCCCGCCGGGAGTTGGAAGGTCCATGCCCCGCTGCCATCGCTGGTCACTGTGCCGAGCCAGGTTTCGCCTTCACTGCCCGGATCGCTGTAGATTTCAATGGTTGCATTGGCCGTCGCCGTACCCAACGCTTGACCGTCGGCCAGAATGTCGCTAATCACCGGCGGTAGCATATTCTGTTGCGCACCGGCATCGATTTTGATGCCCGATCCACTGTTGGCCGTAATGCTATTTTGGCTCAGGCGATTGCGATCGGTGCCGGGGTCTTTGACAACCACGCCGCTGCCACCATTGCTCCGAATCGCATTGCCCACTAACTGATTGTCGGTTGAGGTAAAGCCTGCCGATGTGCTTTTGATGAAAACACCATTGCCGGCGTTGCCTTCGATCACATTGCCGGCCAACCGCTCCCCCGTTTGCGGATCGACCCCAATGCCATTGGCAACACCACCTTCGATCCGAATGCCGATATCGCTGTTGGCGGCCACGGTTGAACTGATCACCACATTGCGACTGCCTGAAGCAAACAATAGCGGGATCTGACCAATGCTTTCGGCCTCACCCACAATGGCGATGCCGGTTTTGCCGTCACGCACAACATTGCCTTCGAGGCGATTGCCCCCGCTTTTAATGTAGATGCCATAGGTGGCGCTGCGCAGGATCGTGTTGTTGCGCAACAGGTTGCTGTCGGCATGGCTATAGAGATAGATGCCATAGGCGTTGCTGACGGCAGAGATGCTGTCTTCAATTGTATTGCCGATGATCTGATTGTTGGCTGCTGGATCTTCGAGCGCGCCACTCAGCCGGATGCCGTTGCGATTGTTGTGCGCACGATTACCCTGGACGATGTTGCTATCCGATTCGGCAATGGCAATGCCATCTTGGTTTTGATAGACTTCGTTGGCCGTTACTGTATTGCCATTGGACCCGCGCTCCAACAAAATACCGTGCCGCGCGTTGGCATAGACCTGATTGTCATGCAAATTATTTTGTGTGGCGTTGTTGTCGAGCACGAGCCCGTCGCCGGTGCCAATGCTTTTGTTGCCGTTATCGTGGATGATATTGCCGCCGATCTCGACCAATTGAGCCCCATTGCGTACAAAGATGCCATTATTGAGGTTCGTATGGATCTCATTACGCAGAATTTTGAGGTTGTACGCTTCCGAGATGAAGAGACCTTGGTAGTTATGATGAAATTTGCTATCTTCCACGTTGCCGGTGGAACCGGTCGTTGGATCAAGCGAATTCGTGCGTTTGATCCAGGTAACGCCACTGGCCGAAGTATCGACCGGGCTGCCAAGATAAGCCATCTCACTGCGCAGGATATCCATGCGCGCGCCGGCTTCGGCCACGATATAGGTGCGCCCATCGGCAAGATTCTCGTCTACAAGATTACTGGTAGTATTCCAAGAGGTAACCTTGACGCCATCAAAAAGCAAGTAGCCACCTTGCTTGGCCCGAATGTAGGCCGAGCTACCAAAGACGCTTTCCAGGCGCAGTTCTGTCACACCGGCGGCTTGCGTTACTTCGACTTTGGCCGTCGCATCCACCTCGATTTTCGCTTTCGCCAGCCAGATCCCATTGCCCTGGCTCACAATCGCGTCGGGGAAGCCTGCGGCGGTCAGCGTTGCCGCCAGTTCTGGCAGCGTAATTACCTGGCTACCCGGTGTCGCGCCACTGTTCGCGCCCACAAAGACTGTATTGATCGCGCCGATATAATTGACGGTCGGGGGTGTCACACCTTGGGCATAGAGTTGCCCAGGTGTAAACAACAAACTACAAAGAAGACAACCAAGCGTTATAAGCGTAGGGTAAGAACGAATCGATTGGGGAACTATACGTTTTGATAACAACATACAACTTTTCTCTCCGTGCTAAGAAAACCCATCCGGTGCGTACAATACGCGGTGATGGGTAAACAGTAAGGGGTAAATCCTACATAATCGGGCCGGTGGTAGACGCCCTTACATTTGACTACCACCGTTGTTGTAACTTACTCACTCGTGTTACTCACTCTGTAAAATCAGCCACTATTTTTCGACAATTGGTAGATAGACCTTGGCATCAGGGGCTGGCGCAATCGGCGTAGCCGTGGGCGTGATTGGCAAACTGCTATCTATGCGCAAGGGCACACTAAACGATGATCCATAGCCTTGAATGGCCGTAACCGTGGCCGACGGCCACGTGGTGACCGTAAAACTGAAACTGCCATCGGCACCCGTGGTGGTGCTACCCAGATAATACTGACCTTGCGCACCGGCATCGCTGAAAATTTCAATCGGTGTGCTTGGCGCGCCAGTCCCCGTGACCGTATTGCCA
>Ga0209591_10010205_pt1 | contig 10109 bp, 9 predicted proteins | sample MAT01_FD_187207 | JGI IMG/M metagenome (GOLD analysis project Ga0209591, IMG submission 187207) | Freshwater microbial communities from Lake Fryxell liftoff mats and glacier meltwater in Antarctica - MAT-01 (SPAdes) (version 2) | ecosystem: Environmental > Aquatic > Freshwater > Ice > Liftoff...
GGGCAAGCATGAATGGTGTGTAATTCAAAAAAGTCTGCCCCCACCCCAGCCCTCCCCCGCGCACTGCGCAAGGGAGGGAGAGAAATGACTGCGTGTGATGGGATTGCCCACCCCAACCCTCCCCCGCGCATTGCGCAAGGGAGGGAGAAAATGGATTTCAGGTAGTACGAAGGGAAGGGGGCCGCAGGAATTCATATCGCGCGTCTCCCGGAATAAACGCCCCGGCAGTCCCGTTAGCGGGGTGTTGCCGACAGTAGGTTCGGCGCTCTTTTCAACAAGCACCGGCGGATCGGAGAGGGCCTGGACGCGATCGAACAGCGCATCGTCGAGTTGATTCCACGGCTGCGCCGTTACGCCCGGGCACTGACGGGCGAGCGGGCCGCCGCGGACGATCTCGTGCAGGACACGCTCGAACGGGCGTGGCGCAAGCTCGCCCTGTGGCGGCCGGGCAGCGATCTCAGGGCGTGGCTGTTCACCATCATGCATAACGTCTTCGTCAATCAGGTGCGGGCGCGGCGGCTGGTGCCGCTGGCGCTGGACGACGCGGCGCTGGCCGAGACCATCGGCGGCGGCGACCCCGGTCCCGCCACCGACCTCATGGACCTCGACCGCGCGCTCGCGCGCTTGCCGGACGAGCAGCGGGCGGTGCTGCTGCTGGTCGGGCTCGAACAGTTTTCCTACCAGGAAGCCGCCGACGTGCTGGCGGTGCCGATCGGCACCGTGATGTCGCGGCTGCATCGCGGCCGCGAGCGCTTGCGCGAGTTGCTGGATGCTGCTGCGCCGGTGCAGCCGCTGCGGGTGGTGAAATGAATCCGGCGCCCCTCGACGACGCTGCACTGCACGCGCTGGTGGACGGCGTGCTGCCGCCCGCGCGCGCGGCGGCACTCGAAGCGCAATTGGCGGCGCAGCCGGAGGCCGCGGCGCGCGTCGCGGCCTGGCGCGCGCAGCCGCATGCGCTGCGCGCGCGTTTCGACGCGGTGCTGACCGAACCGATTCCCCTGGCCCTGCTGCAAGCGAACCGGCGCCCGCCGCCGCGCCGCTGGCGGGCCGCTGCGGCCGCGGGCTGGCTGGCTCTGGGCGCGGTGCTGGGCTGGAGCGGACACGCGCTGCGGCCGGCCGCCGACCGTGCGGGCGCGGCCATCACTCTGCCGCGCGAGGCGGCGGTCGCGCATGCGGTCTATGCCCCGGAGGTACGGCATCCGGTCGAGGTCACCGCGGCGGAGCACGCGCACCTGGTGGCGTGGCTGTCCAAGCGCCTCGGTACCCAGCTGAGCGTGCCGGTGCTGGAGGCCGAAGGCTTCCGGCTGGTGGGCGGACGGTTGCTGCCGAGCGCTGCGGGCGGACCGGTCGCGCAGTTCATGTACCAGGATGCCGGCGGCCAGCGGCTGACGCTGTACGTGCGCAACGATGCGCAGGCGCCGCACGATACCGCCTTCCGTTTTGCACGCGAGAACGGCGTGAGCGTGTTCTATTGGGTGGATGGCCGTCTGGGTTACGCGCTGTCGGGAGAACTCGAGCGCGCGGCGCTGCTCAAGATCGCCGACGTGGTGTACCGCCAGTTGAATCCCTGAGCGCGGCGTCCACCGCGCGTCGCCGGCGTCATGCGCGGCGGCTGGATGGCCTGTTTTGCGGCAGTGCAGAATCGTTTTCCAGCGCAAAAATCGCGTTCATCCGTCCAGACCGTGGCAAATTAGCCACACTTCCGAAAAAAGTCGCCTGAAAACGCCTTTGCGGGCGGCATTTGCAGCGGTCGGCAGGATTTTCGGTCCCTTGCACGCGTCCGTACGATCCGCGCGCAAACCCGCACGCGCACGCACGCGATGCGAAAAAAAGTGTCGGCATCGCGCGAAATAATCAGCGCGCGAGTACGACGGCGCACAAAAATTTTCAGGCCCATGTCATCGTCGTAAACCGCGATCGCGCGCTTCGCGCGCAGCGCATGCAATGCGTACGCCGCGCGCGCTGTGCGTACGCGTTGGGCGATGCGTCATGGCGCCGCGCAACGGTGATCGCACGCGTCCGCACGTACGTGAAGAACCGCGTCGCAGGCGTGTTGTGCAGCGTCTGCTGCGCGCGCCTTCTGCATCACGCGCCCGCACGGCGCGCGCGCCGGGTCCCGGTGGAGCCGTGGCGCACACAGTGGCGCAATGAAAATTAATTCAAGTAAATCAAATAGTTATTTTTGGTCCGCCGCCGCGACAGTGCGCGGGAGCAAGACGCCGAAGTTGCCGCAGGCAGGCTGCGGATCGGCAGAAGAACGGGAGGGTCGTGGAGCGGAGGAAAAACAGACGGGAGCCGGGAGACCCGGCTCCCGTTCTTTTTAACTACTTACTTCTTTTTCTTGGCAGCTTTCTTCTTGGCGGCTTTTTTCTTCGCCATAGTCATCTCCTAACGTAGTTGAGAAAGGCCCTGGAGTGCAGCCCTTACTATCACCACTACTTCTGTTACCCATGCATCGCGTTACTGCGTCTATGCACATCGGCACACCGCGCGTTTCAGACTTCAGTCGTCACGAAGACGACTCAAAAACGACCGGCATGACTTGACAACCACACCAACGCAATACTTGGTAAATGAATTCTATGCTACCGCATAAAAATAATGCAACAGTTTTTTGCGCGCACGCAACACTCCGCAAACCTTGCGCGCCGCGCTCGCCGAGTCGTTTTGATCGTCAGCATGCCGCGAGCATGCCGCGATTCGACCGCCATGCGGCCTTGATGTGACCGCCGGCGACCGTTGCGGCCGCCGCGTGATGCCGTTCACGGCAGCGTGCGTTCGTCCGCCAGCAATTGCGCGATGGTCTCGCGCGCGCGCACCAAGTGGACGGCGGCGCCATCGACGATGACTTCGGCGGCGCGCGGGCGCGTGTTGTAGTTGGAGCTCATGCTCATGCCGTACGCGCCCGCCGACAGCACGGCGAGGAGGTCGCCGTCGGCCAGCACCAGCGCACGGTCGCGGCCGAGGAAGTCCCCGCTCTCGCAGACCGGGCCGACGATTTCATAGCGGCGGCGCACGCCTTCGCGCGGGCGCACCGGCACGATCTCGTGCCAGGCGTCGTAGAGCGCCGGCCGCATGAGGTCGTTCATGGCGGCATCCACTACCGCGAACTCGCGGTCGGCGCCGTGCTTGAGGTACTCGACGCGGGTGAGCAGCAGGCCGGCATTGCCGACCAGCGCGCGGCCGGGTTCCACCAGGATGGTTTCCGGACGGGCGCCGAAGGCGTCGGTCAGCGCCCGCACGTAACGCCGCACGTCCGGGGGTGTTTCGTCCCGGTAGCGGATGCCGAGGCCCCCGCCGATGTCGATGTGCTCCAGCGGTCCGCTGTCATCGGCCACTTCGTCGGCCAGCGCGAGGGTTTTTTGCACGGCAGCGACGAAGGGTTCCAGTTCGGTCAGTTGCGAGCCGATATGGCAGTCGATGCCGGTGACGCGCAGCCCCGGCAGCGTCCGCGCCTCCCGGTACAGCGCCCGCGCATCCGCGAAGGGCACCCCGAACTTGTTTTCCTTGAGCCCGGTGGCGATGTAGGGGTGGGTCTTTGCGTCCACGTCGGGGTTCACGCGCAGGCTGACGCGCGCTTCGCGTCCGGCGGCCTGAGCCCGTTGCGACAGGCGCACGAGTTCGCCGCGCGACTCGACGTTGAAGCACAGGATGTCGGCTTTGATCCCCGCGTCGATCTCGGCCGCTGTTTTGCCGACGCCCGAGAACACCACCTTGCGGCAGTCGCCGCCGGCCGCCTGCACGCGCGCGAGTTCGCCGCCGGACACGATGTCGAAACCGCTGCCGAGCCGGGCGAGCAGGCTCAGCACGCCGAGATTGGGATTCGCCTTGACCGCGTAGCACACGAGGTGGGGGCGTGCGCCGAAGGCCGTGTCAAAGGCGCGCCAGGCGGTTTCGATGGCGGCGCGGGAATAGACGTAGCAGGGCGTGCCGACGTCGGCGGCGATGCGCGCGAGCGGCACGTCCTCGGCGTGCAGTTCGCCGCCGCGGAGGGCGAAGGGGGTCACTTGGCCGGATCGGCGGCGGTTGCGGGGGCCGGCTGAGCGGGCACGACGGCGGGCGCCTTGGGCGCCGCGGGTGGTGATTTCGGCGCGGGCTTGGACTCAGGCAGGTAGAGGCCGCCCTTGTTACCGCAGGCGGTGAGCCCGAGCAGGAGTGCGATCAAGACGGTGAGAAAGGCAGAACGCATGCGATTACCCCGGAAAACGGTCGAAGAATGTTAGCACGCAGCAGAGGATTTCCCGGCCATGAACAACAAGCCGGAATGGGCCGCCAAGGCGCCGAGACGTCAAGAAAATCGCATCCCTGTTTGAGTCGCATGCGCTTGGCGTCCTGGCGCCTTGGCGGCCAAACCGTTTTTGATTCTTCACGTCGTCATGCGGTCTCTGTCGCCAGCCGCGCGCATTCGGCCTCGACCCACGCTTCGGCCCGCGCGGTGACCTCGGCGGCGTTGAGGCCCGTGGGCGCGATCGCGGGGCCGATGCTGACGGTGATCAGGCCGGGATACTTGATGAAGGCGTTCTTGCGCCAGACGCGCCCGGCGTTGTGCGCGATGGGCACCACCGGCGCGTGGGCGTGAAGTGCCATGGCGGCCCCGCCGGGATGCCAGGGACGGCGCTCGCCGACGGCAACCCGCGTGCCTTCGGGGAAGACGATGACCCAGAAGCCGCGCGCGAGGCGATCCTTGCCGTCGGCGAGCAGCTTGCGCATGGCGCGCAGGCCGCTGCCGCGGTCGATGGCGATCGGCTCGAGCATGGCGAGCCCCCAGCCGAAAAACGGGATCCACAGCAGTTCGCGTTTCAGCACCATCGACTGTGGTGGCAACAGGGCCTGGTAGGCGAGCGTCTCCCACGCGGACTGGTGCTTGGACAGGATGACAGCGGGTTCCGCCGGCAGGTGCTCGCGGCCGAGCACGCGGTAGCGGATGCCGCACAAACAGGTCGCCGCGGCGACCATGATGCGGGACCATTGCGTGATGATGCGGTAGCGGGTGAGAAGCGGCAGCGGAAACGTCAGCAACGCAACGAGCGCGAAGGGCGGCGTGATGACGATCTGCAGCAGGGCGAAGGCGCAGGAGCGCGCGAGCGCCGACAGTCGCGCGCCGGCCGGTAAGGGCGCGCGCTCAGCCAATGACGAGGGTGGCCGCCGCGGCGAGGTCAGCGGCCGTGCGTGAGCCGGTCGGCAGCGGGCCGTCCGCCAGCGTCTGCCGGCCCTTGCCGGTAAGCACGAGGATGGGCGCGGCGCCGACGGCCACCGCGGCCTCCAGGTCGCGCCGCGAGTCGCCGATGCTGGGTACCCCCTTCAGGTCGGCGTTGAAGCGGTGGGCGACGTCGAGGAGCAGCCCCGGCTTCGGCTTGCGGCAACTGCAGTTGGCGTCCTGCGCGTGCGGGCAGTAGAAGACGGCGTCGATGCGGCCGCCAACGTGCGCGGCCGCCTTGTGCATCTTGTCGTGGATCGCGTTCAGCGTCGGCATGTCGAGCAGACCGCGGCTGACGCCGGACTGGTTGGTGGCGATGACCACGCGGTACCCGGCCTGGTTGAGCCGTGCGATGGCTTCCAGGCTGCCCGGGATCGGCTTCCATTCCTCCGGCCGCTTGATGAAGTCCGCGCTGTCGACGTTGATGACGCCGTCGCGGTCGAGGATGACGAGTTTGCTGCCGGGCATGGCGGCTCAGGCGGCCAGCTTGGAGAGGTCCGCCACGCGGTTCATCTCGCGCCGCAGTTCCGCCAGCAGGGCGAGGCGGTTGCGGCGCAGCGCCGAGTCCTCAGCGTTGACCATGACCGTGTCGAAGAACGCGTCCACCGGGCCCTTCAGCACCGCGAAGGCCTTCAGGTACCCGGTGTAATCGCCGCGCCCGAACAGCGGTGACGCGCGGTCCGCGGCCTCGCGCAGGGCCGCATACAACGCCTGCTCGGCGGGTTCGGCCAGTTGTGCGGCATCGACGGCCGCGAAGGTTTCGCCCTTGGCTTCGGCCTGCTTCAGGAGGTTCACCACGCGCTTGTTCGCCGCCGCGAGACTTGCGGCTTGCGCGAGGCCGGCAAAGGCGCGCACGGCGGCAAGTTGCTTCGGCACGGCATCGAGCCGCGCGGGCCGCAGCGACAGCACGGCTTCGGTTTCGTTGGCGCTATAGCCTTCGTCGCGCAGGGTGCCGCGCAGCCGCTCATGGATGAAGTGCTCGAGTTCGGCCTGTTTGTCGCCGAGCAGGCCGGCCGGGAAGGCCGCGAAGGCGGCGCCGACCAAGTCGGGCAGGGGCACGGCGAGTTCACCTTCCACCAACAGGCGAATCACCCCCAGCGCGTGCCGGCGCAGCGCGAAGGGATCCTTGTCGCCGGTCGGCTGCTGGCCGATGCCGAACAGACCCGCCAGCGTTTCGAGCTTGTCGGCGAGCGCGAGGGCGATCGAGACCGCGCCGGTCGGCAGTGCATCGCCCGCGAACCGCGGCTGGTAGTGCTGGCGGATCGCGTTGGCGACCGCCGCGTCCTCGCCGTCGGCCAGCGCGTAATAGCGGCCCATGATGCCCTGCAGTTCGGGAAATTCGCCGACCATGTGGGTGACGAGATCGGCCTTCGCGAGCAGCGCCGCGCGGTCAGCCTGCGCGGGATCGGCGCCGAGCAGGCGCGCGATGGCGGTGGCGAGCGTGCGCACGCGTGCGATGCGCTCGCCCTGGCTGCCGAGCTTGTTGTGGTAGATGACATTCGCCAACTGCGGCACCCGGTCGGCCAGTTTCGTCTTCTGGTCGGTCTCGAAGAAGAAGCGCGCGTCCGCCAGCCGCGGGCGGATCACGCGCTGGTTGCCTTCGATGATGGCGCGCGGGTCCGCCACCTGCATGTTGCTGACGATCAGGAAGCGGTGGGTCAGCTGGCCGGCGGCGTCGAATAGCGGGAAGTATTTCTGGTTCGCGCGCATGGTCAGCACCAGGCATTCCGGCGGCACCGCGAGGAACTCCGCGTCGAAAGCGCCCGCGTACACGGCCGGCTGTTCGACCAGTGCGGTCACTTCATCCAGCAGCGGTGCGACGTCGGTCTCATCGCCCAGCGAGGCACCGAGTGCGGCGGCCTGCACGCGCAACTGGCGGTCGATCTCGGCGCGGCGAACCGTGAAAGAGGCGGTGACTTTGCCGTGCGCGGCGAGGGCATCCTCGTAGGCGTCGGCGTTGTCGACCGTGATGTCCTTCACGCCCTGGAAGCGGTGGCCGTGCGTGATGCGACCGGCAGTGAGGCCCAGCGCCGACACCGGCACGATGTCCGCGCCATGCAGCGCGAGCAGGCTATGCGCGGGGCGCACGAAGTGCACGGTGGTGATGCCGTCGGCGAGCTGGTAGCCCATGACTTTTGCGATCGGCAGCGACTCCAAGGTCTCTTCAAGCGCCGCTTCCAGCCCGACCTGCAGGGAGGAACCCTTCGCAATCGCTCGATAGACGAGCTGTTCGGTTTTACCGTCATGTTCCCGTTCGAGGGTTGCGGGATCGACGTGCGAAAGGTGCTTCGCTGCGAGTTTTTTCAGAAGAGCGGGGGTCGGCTGGCCGTCTTTCAGGCCGACCGCGACCGGCATCAGCTTTTCGGTGAATGGTTCGTCGGGCGCGACCTCGCGCACCTGTGAAATCCGTACTGCGAGACGCCGGGGGGTCGCGAAAGACGTCACGCTGGCGTCGATGTCCGCCAACTTGCGCGCGCGTAGTCCAGCAGCCAGGTTGTTCGCGAACGCCTCTCCCAGCCGCTGCAGGGCCTTGGGCGGAAGTTCTTCGGTGAACAGTTCGACGAGGAGCGGTTTCATGCCGGCGCCCGTTCCGTGAGCGCCGCCTGCAGCGCCTTGAGGTCGATGCCCAGCCCAGCCAGTTGCGCGGGCGGCGACAGCGGGAAGCCGGCGCGCACGCGGGAATCGAAGTAGGCCTGCGACACCGCGCGCGCGAGGTTGCGGATGCGGCCGATGGTGGCGGCGCGCTCGGTCACCGAGATCGCGCCACGCGCGTCCAGCAGGTTGAAGCAGTGGGCGGCCTTCAGCACCCGTTCGTAGGCGGGCAGCGCGAGTTTCGCCTCGATCAGGCGCTTGGCCTCGGCCTCATGGTCCGCGAAGTGGCGGAACAGCATCGCCGCGTCCGACTGCTCGAAGTTATAGGTCGATTGCTCGACTTCGTTCTGGTGGTAGACGTCGCGGTAGAGAAGTTTGCCGTTGGCACCCTGCGTCCACACGAGGTCGAAGACGTTCTCCACGCCCTGCAGGACCATGGCGAGGCGTTCGAGGCCGTAGGTGATCTCGCCGGTGATCGGCTTGCAGTCGATGCCGCCGACCTGCTGGAAGTAGGTGAACTGCGTCACTTCCATGCCGTCCAGCCAGACTTCCCAGCCGAGGCCCCAGGCGCCGAGCGTGGGGTTTTCCCAGTCGTCCTCGACGAAGCGGATGTCGTGGACCTTGGGATCGACGCCGATCGCGGCGAGCGAGCCGAGGTAGAGATCGAGGATGTCGGGCGGCGAGGGCTTCAGCACCACCTGGTACTGGTAGTAGTGCTGCAGGCGGTTGGGGTTGTCGCCGTAGCGGCCGTCCTTGGGCCGGCGCGAGGGCTGCACGTAGCCGGCGCGCCAGGGTTCGGGCCCCAGCGCGCGCAGGAAGGTCGCGGTGTGCGAGGTGCCGGCGCCGACCTCCATGTCGTAGGGCTGCAGCAGGGCGCAGCCGTGGCCCGCCCAGTAGCGCTCGAGCGTGAGGATGAGGTCCTGGAAAGTCTGCATGGGGGCGGGCGAAGGATGCGGCGTGCGAAAGCCGCGCATTTTACCGTCAGCCCGCCCCCCGCGGGACGCGCGCGTTCATTCGAGCCGCGCGCCCGAGGCCTTCACCACCGCGGCCCATTTCGTGAGTTCGCTCTGCAAGAACGCGCCGAACTGCTCGGGCGTGCCGGGCGCCGGGTCCGAGCCCTGCGCGACCAGCTTGTCGCGGAACTCCGGTTGGGCTAGCACGCGGCCGATCTCGGTGTTGAGCCGTGTGACGATCGCGGCGGGCGTGCCGGCCGACGCGACGACACCCTGCCAGCCGCTGACGACGAAGCGCGGAAAGCCCGCCTCCGTCGTGGTTGGCACCGCCGGCAGCGCGGGCGAGCGTACCGTCGCGGTGACGGCGAGCGCGCGCAGCCGCCCGGCCTGAATCAGGGGCAGCGGCGCCGGGATCGCATCGATCATGACCTGCAATTGGCCGCCGACGAGATCGGTGAAGGCCGGAGCGCTGCCCTTGTAGGGCACGTGCACGAGTGCCAGGCCGTTCTGCGATTTCAACAGCTCGACGGCGAGGTGCGTGATGCCGCCGCTGCCGGCGGACCCGTAGTTCAACTGGCCGGGCCTGTGTTTCGCGAGCGCGACGAGTTCGCGCAGGGTCTTCACCGGCAGTGACGGATGCACGATCACCACCAGCATGACCGTGGCGAGCAGCGACACCGGGGCGAAATCGCGCAGGGTATCGAACGGCAGCTTCGGATACAGGCTGGGGTTGATCGTCAGCGCGCCGACGTTGCCCACCATCAATGTGTAGCCGTCGGGCGGCGACTTCGCGGTGAGTTCGGCCGCGATGTTGCCGGCGGCGCCGGGCCGGTTGTCGACTACCACCGTCTGGCCGAGCGATTTCGTGAGCTCCTGCGCGAGCTGGCGCGCGATGACATCGACGCCGCCGCCGGCGGGAAAGCCGACGATGAGACGCACCGGCTTGGCGGGGTAGGGCTGCGCGCAGAGCGCGGTCGGGGCGAGTGCGCACGCCGCAGCGCACAGGGTAACGAGTTTCATCCGCCCTCCTCCGGGCCAAGCTTGTGATGCGGACATTCTAGGGAGCTTTCCGGCACGGCGGGGCGTGTTGCCCCCATCCCGATCGTCGCCCCTGAAATCCATCCTCTCCCTCCCTTGCGCAGTGCGCGGGGGAGGGCTGGGGAGGGGGCAGGTTTTTTTGAATTACACACCCTCATTCTTGCCCCCATCCCGGCCTTCCCCCGCAGGCAGGGGAAGGAGCTTGAAATGCTCCCTCCCTTGCGCAGTGCGCGGGGGAGGGTTGGGGAGGGGGCAGATCTTTTTGAATTACACACCATTCATGCTTGCCCCCATCCCAACCTTCCCCCGCAGGCAGGGGAAGGAGCTTG
>Ga0209591_10010209_pt1 | contig 10108 bp, 8 predicted proteins | sample MAT01_FD_187207 | JGI IMG/M metagenome (GOLD analysis project Ga0209591, IMG submission 187207) | Freshwater microbial communities from Lake Fryxell liftoff mats and glacier meltwater in Antarctica - MAT-01 (SPAdes) (version 2) | ecosystem: Environmental > Aquatic > Freshwater > Ice > Liftoff...
AAGATTTCGAGCCACGATCCCCGATCCTTGAACGCGGAGCAGACGTTCGCCATGGCCACGATCGAGGGCGCCCGGGCCATTGGGCTGGCGGCCAAGATCGGCTCGCTGGAAGTGGGCAAATCTGCCGATTGGATCGCGATCGACCTCTCCGAGCCCCACGCCTTGCCCCTATTCAACGTCTATTCGCAGATGGTGTACGCATTGAAGGCCTCAGACGTAAGCGATGTGATGGTGAATGGGCGCCTGCTGATGCGCGACCGCCAGATCCTCACTTTAGACACGGCGGCCATTGCGGCGAAGGCTGGAGAGTATAAAGTGTCGATTTTGTCATCACTCAAAAAATAATTCAAAAATAAGTGAGAATTTTCCCTCCCGAATTCCACTTATTAGTGAACGCTCGAATTCTATTCGAGCGCGGGAGGGAAAATGAAACTTTTATCTGGCTTGGCAAAGACGGCGATTCTGCTGATGGCGACGGGGTCGTCGTACGGGGCGCTGCTCACTTATTTAGGAAATGCCTATGGTCCGACAAATACCGCCGGAACCCGGGCGACGTGGACGGCGTTGATGCCAACGCTTACGTGGGATGATGTCAATCTAAACACGGAGTGTACAGGTGCATGCGGGTACACCTACAACGCTGGGCCCGCCAATACGGTCAATGTATCCGGGCAAACGATCAGTGGCGTCACCTTTGCTGGGTCGAATTCCGGGAGTGGCGCGGGGCTATTCGTGCGTCCGCTGACGGCAAGCCGGAATAGCTTTTACAACCTGCTGGCCAATGGTTCTTTCCCACAATGGACCATTGGACTCGCAACGGTGCAAGGCGTAGCTGGGCAATCTAACATTCTAATCACTTTGCCCACCGGAACGCGCAGTGCCGGTTTTGACTTCGCCAGTATCAATTCCACCGCCACCAATATCACCATCACGACCACCACGGCCAGCGGCAGCAACAGCCAAGTTCCGACCAATCGTTATGACCTCGGCGCCGGCACCCCGAACTACGCGACCACTGGCCCGGGTTTCTATGGCGTTACGTCGAGCACGGAAGACATTCTTACGATTTCTGTCATCGCCAATGCCTCCTCTAGCGCCTGGGTGGTGAATCTCGCCAACTTCCGAGTGGGCGTCCAAATCAACGCGCCGGTGCCGGAACCCGCCACCCACCTGACTTTTGCCGCCGCCTTGATCGCACTATCGCTGCTGATCCGGCGGCGGCACCGCAACACACCGGGAGGTACCGCCTAGCGAGACAACCCATCCCCCAGTTTCATCCGATTAAAAAAATACGACAGATCGAGCCCACCGCTCTCTCATGCGGTGGGCTTTACTTTTCGCGGGAACCGACGATGGTCAATCGGCTGCTGACCTTGGCAGCGCGGCGAGGGGCTTTTGGTTACAGCCCTCCAGCGCTCGCTATTCGCCGCCAAATCCGCTATACTCCGTAAAATATGTTCGAGCCTCGCCTCGGAGACGACCTTGATGACTTTTGCATCAAATGTAAACGTCTGACGAACCACACGATAGTCTCCCTCGTCGGCGACCAAGCCGCCAAAGTGCGTTGCCGTGCTTGCTACAACGACCATGACTTCCGGCACGAACAGGCCCCGCCCACCAAAAAAGAACTGAAAACCGCCCAGTTGCTCAAGGAAGCCCTCGAAGCCTCCGGCGAACTGGCCCCCGACGAAGCCGCCCCGGATGAAGCGACCCAGTTGCTGAAGAAAAAAGCCGGCGAATAGCCTAGCTCTTCTCCATTTCGCGCTTCATCTCTTCCACAATCTTCAGGCGGTCTTCGCCTTGCAAATCCTGCTCCATCCGCCGCAAGGCCACGCCCACCACGTCGCGGTGATGCAGGTTCGACCCTAAACTCAACTTCTCCGATAGCTCCAGCCAAATCTCATGCACGCGGTCGACGTCCTCGGGCCACAATCGCGGCGGGTGCGGACCCAGGTTGACGAACTTCGACGGCCGGTCCGGCTTGATGATCTCGAGCGAGAAGGCGTGCTTCGGGTCCGGCAAGCGTTGCCACGCCAAGCCGATACGCCGCGCGAGTTCGTCGGAAACCATCGTCGCCGAAACGCCCGTCACCAGTCGCGAGCATTGCAGCTTGGCCGCCGTCTGCACCATGGCGTCAAACGGATCGAGCCCCGGCACTACCAACAGCTCCACGTGCTTGCCCTCTTTCTCCGCCATCGACACCACATGGCTGAAGAGCTCCTGCTCGTAGCTCGTGAATATCTGGTCCTGGGAGAGTTCGTGTTCGCCCGAGCCGGCGATGGGACGTACGCTCATCACGACAATGTCGTGCCGGCGCAGGTTGGTCTTGCCGAGCACCCGCTTCAGGTGCTCCATCTGGCCGTAGCCGCGGACGGCCACCAGGATGCACCCTGGACGGACGTGGACGGTCTCCTGCTGCACTTGCGATTCGTGTTCGAGATTGAAGTATTCGAGCCCTTTGCCCTGCCGGCGCCGCGCATTCACTCGCTCGGAGACCGTGAACAGCACCAGCAGAATGATCGTGCAAGAGAGGCCGTACGTAGTCGCCAGTTTCTTGGTGAGCAGGTTGGCCACGGCGACCATGAATAGCGACATCACCGCCATCGCCAGGCCAATGGGGTACTCACGGCCGCCAATGGTGAGGTTCAATGGGACTTTATACTCCTGATCGTGCCGCTGGAAGCGGAGCGCCAGGACGCCCAAGGACTTCAGGAAGAAGCTCCAGGTAACCCCGAACGCATAGGCCTCGCCCAGCAGGATCACATTGCCCTGGCTGGCAATGATGGTGAGCACCTGCAGAATCACAATCAAATTGATGATGTTGTGCGGAGACCCAAACTTCGCATGCGGCTTGCGGAACCACTCGAGCAGGATCCCGTCTTCCGCCACCCGGCTGAACACGCCTTTGGCCCCGATGATGGAGCTGTTCACCGCGCCCGACAGGATCAGCGTGCCCACCACCACCACAAACACATGCAACGCGAAGGTCAGAATCGGTGGTCCAATCAGGTAATTGGTGAGCCCGCCCAGCAGGTTGTCCCGGTAGGTCTTCCGCACGTCGTCGGGAATCAGCATGAACGTAAACAGGGTAAGGAAGCCGGTGGAGATCAGCGCGTAGACGCAGATAATGTTGGCGGCGATCTTGAGGTTCTTGAGCTTGGGTGAGGCGAGTTCGCGGTAGATTTGCGCCAAAGTCTCAAAGCCGGACATGGCGAGCAAGCTATGGCCGAAGGCCACCACCACGGCCACGAACGAGAGGCTCGTAAGGAAATGGAAGCCATGCAGCCAACCGAAGGTCTCTTCGGAGAGGCGCAGGTTGGCCTGAATCGGCGCTGGCGGCAAGGTGACATTGCCGCGTACCAGCATGGTGGCGATACACCAAGTGAGCAGCACCACCACCATCACCGTGGTGATCTGCATGATACGCAGGGCTTGGCCACTGCTCTCATGCACGCCGCGGATGTTACTGCGCCAGAAGTAGGCCGTCACGGCGATGCCAAAGATCATGGAGAACAGGTTGGGGTCGACATGCAGCGAAGGATGTCCCAGCTTCTCCGCGATTTCATTCACCAGTCCGGCTAGGTATTGTCCGGCGCTCACCGAGCTGATGGGGCCGGTGAGCATGTAATCTACCACCAAGGCCGACACGGAAAACTTGGCCATCGCCGGACCCATGCTGTCCCGCACCACCACATAGGCGCCGCCACGCACAAACATGGAGCAGCTCTCCATGTAGACGCTGCGCAGCGCGAAGCCGAAGAGCAGCACGCCAAAGATAAACCAAGGCGCTGACGGGCCCACCGACGTTTCGACGATGCCACCCAAATAGAACATCGTCGAAGCCAAATCGCTGAGGACGATTGAGGCGCCGCGCCAAAAGCTGATGAAGGAAAGGGCGACCGTGGTAGCGACAACGACCTTGGTGGTGTTCCCCACGATGCTTGCCCGGGGCGGGTCAGGAGCCATGATGTCCGAAAGTCATAAAAGCACGGCCTGCGCCGCTACTTGTATTCTACAGTTGATGACGGCCTTTGACATCGTCGCGCGGTTACGAGCTGCCGGGCACCAGGCGTACTGGGTCGGTGGTTGCGTGCGCGATCGTCTGCTGGGCCGCCAGCCCAAGGACTACGACATCGCCACCAGCGCCCGTCCCGACCAGGTGCTCGCCCTCTATCCCGATGCCCTGCGCGTGGGTGCCCACTTCGGCGTGCTGCTTGTCGAAGGCGTCGAAGTCGCCACCTTTCGCAGCGACCAAGCCTATACCGATGGCCGCCGTCCCGACGCCGTCACCTTCGAAACCTCGCCCGCCGCCGACGCCGCCCGCCGCGACTTCACCATCAACGGCCTCTTCCTCGACCCACTCTCCGGCGAAGTCCTCGACTTCGTCGGCGGCCAAGCCGACCTCGCCGGCGGCATCATCCGCGCCATCGGCGACCCAGCCCAGCGTTTCGCCGAAGATCACCTCCGCCTCCTCCGCGCCGTCCGCTTCGCCGCCCGCTTTGGCTTCGTTCTGGACGCCGCCACCCAACAGGCCATGCTCCAGAGCGCGCCGTCGCTCCATAAAGTCGCCGCCGAGCGCGTCCGCGAGGAGCTCACCCGCATCCTCACCGAAGGCGGCGCCGCCGCGGGCTTCGCCCTTCTGCGCGATACCGGCTTGCTGGTGCACGTGCTGCCCGAGGTCGCGGCGATGGAAGGCGTCGAGCAGCCGCCCGAGTTCCACCCGGAAGGCGACGTCTGGACCCACACGCTCCTCATGATCGGCGGGCTGAGTCAGCCCTCAATGACGCTGGCCTGGGGCACCCTCCTGCACGACGTCGGCAAGCCCCCCACCTTCGTTCGCGCCGAACGCATTCGCTTCGATGGGCACGCCAGTGTCGGTGCCCGCATGGCGCGCGACATCTTGAATCGCCTGCGCGCTTCGGCCGAAGAGTTGGATCAAGTGGTGAGCCTCGTAGCCCACCACATGGATTGGATGCACGTCCAGCAGATGCGCCCCAGCACGCTCCGTCGCTTCCTGCGCCTGCCGGGTTTCGACGAGCATCTGGAACTCCATCGGCTCGATTGCGAAAGCAGTCATCGCCGTCTGGAGAATTACCACTTTGTTCGCGAGCAGCGGGAAAAGCTTACCGAAGCCGACTTACGCCCCACTCCGTTGTTAACCGGCCACGACCTTATCGCCGCCGGGCTCCAGCCGGGCCCCGCCTTCTCCCGCATCCTGAACGAAATCGAAACTGCCCAACTCGACGGCCAAATCCACACGCGGGACGAGGCCCTTTGCCTGGCACTCCGACCACTTAAATTCCACCCTACCCCGCAACCAGAACCCTAGCCCATCGCGTCAGCGATGGGTCACATCTGCCAAAGAAAATCCGTTATTTGCGACCAAACGCGGTGCTGATGTGACCCGCAGGAGGGCTGAGTGAGGGCTACAAATTAAGCGGTCAGAGCACAAGTGCTGTGACCGCTTGATTTGTAACTTCACATTCAGACTGTTTCTAGCCCACCGCATGAGCGGTGGATCACATAGGCGCTCTCATTTGGCAGTAAATACTGGGGTTTCTTTCGCACATGTGACCCAACGCTCACGCGATGGGCTAGTTTGAATTGAGTCGCAATACGAACAAAATGAGCGGACAGAGTGCGAGTGCTCCGAAGCCGCGCCCTACAAGCCCACCTTACACCTACTTACAGCGTGCGAGAGCCCGCGTTCTCCTGCCCCTGGGTCGAAGTAATCCAGACAAACCGCGCATTGGTAATATTCAACTGCGGATTGCCGAAATTAGGCGTATTGCCCAAGTTACTGGCCGAACCTTGGAACGTCGCATAAACTCGCTCGGTAAAGCTAAAGCGCTTCTGCATCGGAAGGCTCTGATCGCGAACCGATGAATAAGTCGTGAAGTTCTAGCAACAGATCGGATTCCACGCCGGGCTTTGCCATACTAAGAGACTGTGGATTTCACCTCTACCGCCGCCGTATTTCACAACGCGCGACAGCCGTTGACCTTGGAATCTTTCCCGATTCCCCAACTGGCCCCGGGCGAAGCCTTGGTGCGCATTCGCTGCGCCACTATCTGCGGCAGCGACTTACACACCATCGCCGGCCGCCGCTCCGGCCCGACGCCCTGCATCTTGGGCCACGAAATGGTGGGCGACCTCGTCGCGGCCAATAACCTCCCTTTGCCAATTGGCACACGCGTCACCTGGTCAATGGTCTGGAGTTGTCGCGACTGTGCCCTCTGCCGTCTTGGCCTGCCCTCCCAATGCGAGCGCCGCTTTAAATTCGGCCATCACGCGCTCGGCCAAGGGCAGGACCTTTCGGGTGCCTACGCTCAGCACTGCCACCTCCCCGCCGGCACGGCCATCTTCCCCGTACCCGCCAACGTCCCCGACGAAGTCGCCGCCCCAGCGAACTGCGCCACTGCCACCGTGGCCGCCGTCCTCCGCCACGCCGGCGACCTCCACGGACAAAGTGTCATCGTGATGGGTGCCGGCACGCTCGGACTCACCGCCTGCGCCATGGCCCGCGACGCTGGCGCCGCCCAGGTAGTCGCCCTCGACCCTGACCCCATCCGCCTCGCCCGAACCGCCGACTTCGGGGCCTCAATCGCGGAACCAACCCCAGCCGATCTCGCCCTCGACTTCGCCGGCACCCCCGAAGCCGCCGAACAAGCCCTCGGCCTGCTGCGTCCCGGTGGCCACCTGATTCTCGCCGGCGCTGTCTTCCCCTCGCGCCCCATGTCGCTATCCGGCGAACACATGGTCCGCCGCATGTTGCGCATCACCGGTGTCTACAACTACCGCCCCGAGGACCTCGGCCGCGCACTCGAGTTCCTCGCCGCCACTTCCTACCCCTTCGCTTCCCTCATCGGCGGCCGCTTCCCGCTCACCGCCATCAACTCTGCCATCGCTTACGCTGAAAAGGAAAGGCCGCCCCGCGTCGCCATCTACCCGCTATGACAATGAACCTCCCCGGCGTCCGCGCCGTCATCTTCGATATCTCCGGCACCGTGATGGACTTCGGCAGCCGCGGACCCGTCGCCGCCTTCGTTGAGCTCTTCGCCCGCCATGGCGTCGCCATCACCGAAGCCGAAGCTCGCATGCCCATGGGTAAGCACAAGCTCGACCATGTCTGGGCCCTGCTCACCCATCCGCCCGTCGCTGAACGCTGGCAACAAGCCCACGGCACGCTGCCCGATCAGGAAACGCTCCAGCGCATCTACGCTGGCTTCGGCGCCTTGCAAACCGAGGTGCTGAAAAGCTACCTCGACCTGCTGCCCGGCGTGGCTGAGGTCACCGCCCAACTGCAAAAACAAGGTATTCGCATCGCCTCCACCACGGGCTTTGAAACCACCATGATGACCGACGTGAAGGCCGCTGCCGCCGCCCAAGGCTACACGCCCGAACACTGGGTCTGCCCGGACCTTACCGGCGGCGGACGCCCCGCTCCCTGGATGATCTACTATGCCGCCCGCCAACTCGGCGTTTACCCGCTAAGCACTTTTGTCAAAGTGGGCGACACCGAGGCCGACCTCGGCGAAGCCGCCAACGCCGGCGTCTGGGCCGTCTCCGTCGTCCGCACCGGCAACGAAATCGGCCTCTCCCGGGAGCAACTCGCTGCCCTGCCGGAGGCCGAGCGCGAAGCCCGCTTCGCCGCCGCCCGCGAACGCTTCCTCCGCTGGGGCGCCCACTATGTCATCGACTCCGTGGCCGACCTGATTCCCGTCATCGCCGCCATTTCTGAGAGAATCGAACGAGGCGAACGCCCCTAAAGGAGACCCCATGCAACACAGCGCCAAAATTGCCGACGAAGTCATCGCCCTGCTAGAAAAGTCCGGCGGCGACGAATACTTTGGCGAAGCCGTTTCGAAGCTCGAGCACGCCCTGCAGTGCGCCTGGCACGCTCAGCAAGCCCATGCCGACGAAGAACTCGTGCTCGCCGCCCTGCTGCACGACGTCGGCCATCTATTCGACGATGAAGGCACCGTCCGCGACGAGCGCGTGGGCGTCGTCAACCACGACGAGATGGGTGTCCAATGGCTGCTTGAACGCGGTTTTTCTCCCCGCCTCGCCGCCCTGGTCGGCGGCCACGTCGACGCCAAGCGCTATCTCACCGCCACTCATCCCGACTACTTGCAGCGGCTCTCACCGGCCAGCATGGAGACTCTCCAACTCCAAGGCGGCCCCATGTCTGCCGAGGACCTTGCCGACTACGCCAGCCAACCCGAACTTCGCGACATGCTCCGCCTGCGCAGTTGGGACGAAATGGCCAAGGACCCTGCCTGGCGCGGACCCGGCCTCGCCGAATACCGAGACCTGCTCATCCGCCACCTCGAATCCGCCTAGGGAACCCCTTATACTCAAAGCTGAATCCATGAACAAACCTCTGTCCTTGCTCGTGGTGTGCCTGAGTACTATACTTCTCAGTTCTGCCCCGGCTGCCGTTCCGGTTAAGCAGCCCAAGGCCCCAATCAAGCTGCCAGCGAAGCGCCCCGTAGCCGCCGCGAAGGCTCGCCCCGCCATCGCCACCAAGCCCCTCGCGCCGCCCCCCAATGCCCCCTCCGAAGTGCAGCGCTGGATGCACTCCATGACTCTCCGCGACCAGATCGCCCAACTCGTTATCGTCCCCTGCTTCGGCGAAGCGCATAGCTCGCAGTCGCTCGACTTCCGCCGCTACGTCCAACTCGTGCAGGATGTCGGCGTCGGCGGCATGATCGTCATCAACCGCGTCGTCAACGGCCAGGCCCGCAATGCCGAACCGCACGCCATGGCTGCGTTCCTCAATCGCATGCAGAAGGTAGCCAAGATCCCCCTCATCGTGGGCGGCGACTTTGAGAGAGGTGCCAGCATGCGCGTCTCGAACACCACCAAGTTCCCCCACGCCATGGCCTACGGCGCCGCCAACGACTTGAAGGCCACTCGCCTCCAAGGCTATGCCACCGCCCGCGAGGCCCGCGCCCTTGGCGTTCACTGGATCTTCGCACCCTCCGCCGATGTCAACAACAACCCCGACAACCCCACCATCAACACCCGCTCCTTTGGCGAGCGCCCCGAAGACGTCGCCGCCCATGTGAAAGCCTTTATCGAAGGCGCCCACTCCGATCCGCATGCTCAAGTCCTGGTCACCGTAAAGCACTTCCCCGGCCATGGCGACACCGCCACCGATACCCATATGGCCCTCGCCGTCGTCACCGCCGACCGCGCCCGGCTCGATGCCCTCGAGTTCGTCCCCTTCCGCGCCGCCATCCAAGCCGGCGTCGATTCGGTGATGACCTCCCACGTCAGCGTTCCCGCCATTGAGCCCGCCGAAATTCCGGCCACCGTCTCCAGGAAGGTGCTTACTGATCTGCTCCGCAAAGAGTTCGGTTTTCGTGGACTCGTCGTCACCGACGCCATGGACATGCAGGGCCTCACCAAGCAGTTCAACGCCGGCGAAGCCGCCGTCCGCGCGCTCGAAGCTGGCGCCGACGTGCTGCTGATGTCCCCGCGCCCGGAGCAGGCCATCCAAGCCGTCCTTCAAGCCATCCAAAGTGGCCGCCTCACCGAAGACCAAGTCCGCGATAGCGTTGCCCGTTTGTTGAGCGCCAAGGCCCGCCTGGGCCTGCACAAGCAGCGTCTTGTCGATGTCGAAATGGTCAGCGAGCAAGTCGATTCCCCCGCCTTCGCCGAAAGCGCCCAAAGCGTCGCCGACCATGCCGTCACCCTTCTGCGCAACGCCAGTAACCTGGTCCCCCTGCGCGACCCCGCCCAGTCCTGCCTCCTTGCCCTCGCCGAAGGCCGCTATTCCGTCCAAGGCCGCCGCTTTATTGAAGAGGCCCAATCCCGCGCGCCCTCCATGAAGACCCAGTGGCTCGACTCTGCCCTCCCCAAAGCGGAACTCGCCGAACTTGCCGTCGACCTCACCAAATCCTGCAACACCATCGTCCTCGGCGTCTTCGTCAACGTCGCCGCCTATCGCGGCAACGTCGGCCTCTCCGGTAACTATCCCGCGTTTGTGGACGCGCTTGCCAAAGGTCCAGTGCCCGTCGTGCTGATCGCCCTGGGCAGCCCGTATTTCGTAAAGAGCTTCCCCAACGCGGCTGCAACTCTCGCCACCTGTAGCAGCGCTCCC
>Ga0209591_10010212_pt1 | contig 10106 bp, 5 predicted proteins | sample MAT01_FD_187207 | JGI IMG/M metagenome (GOLD analysis project Ga0209591, IMG submission 187207) | Freshwater microbial communities from Lake Fryxell liftoff mats and glacier meltwater in Antarctica - MAT-01 (SPAdes) (version 2) | ecosystem: Environmental > Aquatic > Freshwater > Ice > Liftoff...
GCGAACACGTTGCGGCAGAGTTCCGACACCGTGCGCCCGATCAGCACCGCCGGTTGGTACATGGGCACGGACCGGAGCCCGCTCGATCATGCCCCCATCCCCTGAGCTCGTCGCCCTCGGCGGTTCCGGGTGCGTGTGCCAGTCCGACGAGCAGCGGGGCGCGAACTCATCGGCGTCCCGACCGACGATCGCGGACCGAACCTCAGACCGAGGCCTGCGACTCCGAGGTTCCCGGGTGACGAGGTTCCGGTGCGGTCGGGTCCGCCGCCATCGCCGGGAACGCATCGCCGGGCGTCAGGGTCAACGAGCGGTTCCGACCGGTCTGCTTCGCCCGGTAGAGCGAGGCGTCGGCGAGATCGACCAGGCCGTCGGCCGGGGCGGTCTCGGTCGAGGCGAACCCGATGCTGACCGTCACCGCGATGGTCCCGACCCGCAGGGCACCGACGGTGCCGCCGATCCGCTCGGCGAGCTCCGACGCGGTCGCCAGCGACGCTCCGGGGACCACGACCATGAACTCCTCGCCGCCCCATCGGCCGACGACGTCGGTGGGGCGCACGGATTCGACGATCGCCGTCGCCACGGCCACGAGCACCTCGTCACCGCGCTGGTGGCCGTGCTCGTCGTTCACCTGCTTGAAGTGGTCCACGTCGACCATGAGGACGGCCCACGCCGCGTCGACCGGACCGCGCAACCGCTCGGCGAGCGCCAGGTCGAGCGACCGTCGGTTGGCCAACCCCGTGAGCGCGTCCCGCCGTCCCCGGCGACGCTCGTGGTCGCGCTGGCCCATGATCCAGTTGAGCATCACCACGCTCGCCACCCCGACCGTCACGAAGCCGGCGAAGAGGACCCACGGGATCCAGCGGCCCTCGGCCGCCGGCGCGTACATCGCCTCGGTGGGAACCGCTCGCACCAACCGCCACGGCGCGCCTTCGATGGCCTGCGCGCTGAAGAAGGAGTCCACCCCATCCGCGGTGTAGGTCCCGCGGCCGGTCGCGGTGGCGACTCGCGCCAGGTCCGGGTCCTGCGCGGCCAAGGTCGGCGCCACGACGGCGGCGCTCGACGCGATGATGTTCCCCAAGTCGTCGACGAGGTACAGGGCCTCGCCCGGAATGACCGTCGCGTTCAGCAGGTACGCCCCGAGCGGCGAGTCCTCGGCCCGGTAGCCGGCGCTGAACACCCGTCGGCCCGACGCGGTCTCGAAGGGGACGGCGAAGGCGACGATCGGATCACCCCCGACGGCCGAGGGCACCACACCGGTCACCGCCTCCTGCCCGCTCACGGCCCGGCGCAGGTGGTCGTTCCGTCCGGTCAGGTCGGTGCCGACGAGGGCAGGGTCGGTCGGGTAGGTCTGCAAGACCCGGCCGTCGGCGTCGAGCAACACGCCGGCGCGGAAGCGCATCATCTCGTTGACGAGCGTGAACACCTCGGGGGTCGGGGCCGGCTCCGCCAGCGCTTGCTCGGCATGGGACCGGATGCTCGCCTTGAGGTCGGTGTTGTACGCCTCGATGAACCGCTGTGCGATCACGGTTCGCTGCACCGCCCGCTCGTCCAGGCTGTCGCGCCCGGCCCGCTCGGCCGACCGGATCATCTGAGCGAAGGCGACGAGCAGGACCAACGCGATGGCCGAGACCCCCACCACCAACAACCGGCGCGGGGCGTTGGCGAAGCTCCGCTGGAGGCGCAGCGGCGCGCGGGCGTCGCCGGACCGGCGGCCGGCAGCGCTCACGGGACCCATACCCATCAGTATCGTCAGATCGGCGGCCATCGAGATGGGCCGTACCGCCCGAATCCTCGTGATCTGTACGGCCCAGTGGGCAGGGAGGGGTGGGTCCGGCACCGCTCGAAGCCGGGCCGACGGCGGTCGGATCCAGCGCGCGGACCGCTGAGCCGACACCAGCCACCCGGCAGTGGCCGAAGTAGGCTGACCGACGATGCGCGTCCGTCTCCTGGGTCGACCCGCGATTACCGGCGACGGCGCTCCGGTCGAGCTGCGGGGACCGCGTCAGGCGGGCCTGCTGGCGCTGCTGGGTGTCGAGGTCGGCCGGGTCGTGCGCACGTCGCGCATCGAAGACGAGCTCTGGGACGGACAACGGGTCAGCGAGTCGGCCGTGCGGGTCAACGTCAACCGCCTGCGGGCCCGGTTCCTCACCGTGGCGGGTACCGACCCGATCATGTCGCACACCCTCGGGTACGCGCTCGACCTCGCGGAGGACGAGGTCGACCTCCACCGCTTCGTCGCCGAGGCGCGCCTGGCGGCCACCCTGCGGTCCCAGGGTCGGATCGCTCCGGCGCTGGAGCAGGCGGACCGGGCCGACCGGTGGTGGCGCGGCCCGGCCTTCGAAGGGGTCGCCGAGCTGGCCTCGGTGCGCCCCGAGGTCGACCGGCTCGAGGCCCTCCGGTGCGACCTCTGGCAGGAACGGGCGAGCGCGCTCCTCGAGCTTGCCCGGTTCGACGAGGCCATCGACCAGCTGGACCTGCTCCTGGCGGCCAGCCCGTACCGCGAGTCCGCCTGGGGGCTGGCTCTGTACGCGCTGGCCCGAGCGGGACGTCGCGACGAAGCCGTCGCCCGGTACCGCCACCTGGCCGAGCTGCTCGACCAAGAGCTCGCGATCGCTCCGGGCGCGATGATCACCGCGCTCGCCGAGGCGATCCGGGCCGGCGACCCCGACCCCGAGATCGGCCGGGCCCTCCTCGCCCCCACACATCGCCCCCAGGACGCAGCCCGGCCCGACCCGACCCGACCCGCCCGCAACCGGTCTCGGCGCCACGACGGACCGTTCGTCGGGCGCGCTGCTCTCCTCGACGAGATCACGGCATCGGCGCTCGGCGACGAGGGCGCAGCGATCGTCGTGGTCGACGGCCCCCCGGGCATCGGCAAGACCCGGCTGGCCGCCGAGGTCGCGCACCAGGTCACCGCAGCCGGCGGCACGTCGCTCATCGGGTCCTGCCCGCGGGACGGCAGCTCGAGCGTGGCCGCCGTCGCCGACATCGTCGCCGACGCGCTGGCGCAGGTTCCGGTGGGTGACGACCGCGGCCTCGAGGCGCTCGCGGCGTTGGTGCCGTCGGCGTTCAGCGGCACCGCACCGGTGGCCGACCCCGACCCCGCGATCCGCCGCCTGCAGCTCTTCGACGCGGCCACCCAGGCGCTGGCGCGCCTCGACCGCCGGCCGGTGCTGGTCGTCGTCGACGACATCCAGTGGGTGTCGACCGATGGCGCCCGGTTCCTCCACCACCTCATCGAGCGCAGCGATGCCCGCTGGCTGCTCCTGGCGCGGGAGGGAGAGCGGTCACCGGCCGCGGTCGAGCTCCTCGCCGACATCGCCCGGTGGCAACCGGTGTGGCGCCGCCTCACGCCCCTCGAGGCGCCCGACGTGGCCGACCTCGTGCAGCAGATCGCGCCGCTGGCCGACGCGTCGGTGGCCCAGACCGTCGTAGACCGCGCCGGGGGGAACCCGTTCTTCGTCACCGAGCTGGTGCGCCACCTGACCGCCGGTGGGCAGGGCGCCGAGGTGCCGCCCGGGATCACCCAGCTCGTCCAGGCCAGCCTCGGCCGGCTGGAACCGTCCGCAACCCGCGTGGTCGAGGTCCTCGCCGTGGCCGGCGACCCGTTGCCGTTCTCGGCGCTCCCGGCCGCGTGCTCGCTCGACGGCCACGCGATCGACACTGCCCTCGCCGAGCTCGGCGCGGCTGGGCTGGTCGCCGCCTCGGCGGCCGGCGCCGGCCTGGCCCACGATCTGCTCACCGAGACCGTCGGCGCAACGATCGGTCCCGCCCGGCGGCGCGACCTCCACACCGCCATCGGTCGCGCGCTGACCCGCGCCGCCCCCCGCTTCGGCCCGTTGGCCCTCCGCAACCTGCTCGAGGGGCGTGCCGAGCTCGACGCCGAGGAGCTCGACGAAGCGGCCGCTGCCGCACTGCGTCACCTCAACGAGGGTTCCGCGCAACACGAGGCCATCCGCGTGGGCACCGAGTACCTCGAGCGCACGTCTGGCGGTCGCCCCACCCCTGCGGGGCTCGCCGCACGCGTGCAGCTGGCCTCTGCCCTCCTGACCGCCGGGTCCTACGGCAGGGGGACGTCGCTCCTCGACCAGATCGACCCCGACATCCGCCGACAGGGCGACGCCGCGCTGTCCGCCGATGCGATCATCGCCCGCGGCACCGCGAACGTCGCCGATCCCAGTCTCGCGGTACGGGTCGACCAGGCCCGGCTGGTGCTCGATGCGCTGGACCCGACACCGCTCGGCCGCCGCATCCAGCTCGGCTGCTGGATCGCCCACCACCTCGCGCTCCTCGGCCGCGGCCGGGAGGCGCTCGAGGCGCTCGACCGTGCGGAGGGCGACAACCGCTTCGATCTCGACCCGACCATGCAGGCGATGATCCTGGGCGTCCGCTTGCAGGTCGCCTCCGGGGTCGAGACCCCGCCGGCCACCGTGCGCACGAGGTTCGCCGAGCTCCGGTCGTTCGCCGACGAGGACCCCACGGCCAGGACCGAGGCGTGGTGGCGCCTGTTCGCCCTCGACCAGGCCGTGCGGGACGGCACCCTCGACGACCACGCCGCTGCCATCGAGGCGCTCGACGAGCTGGTGATCCGCTTCCCGCAGCCCGAGGTCCGCTGGACCGTGCAGGCCGCCAAGGCCGGCCACGCGCTCGCCCGCGGCGAGCTCGACCTCGCCGAGGAGCTCATCCTGGCCGCGCAGCTCACCGGTGGGGAGCTGAGCGTGGGCTCCGCGGCAGCGGTGTGGGTCACTCAGCTGTTCATGCTGCAGTACGAGCGTGGCGACCTCTCGGTGATGACCCCGTTCCTGTCGTCCCTGGCGGAGAACGCCTCGCCGTACCAGCTCACCGCGCGCGCGCTCCTGCACATCGAGTTCGGCGACGCGACGCGGGCGCGCGACATGGCCGCCCGACTCGGCGACGTTCCCACCCTGCTCGCCGGCGCCGGCGCCGGTTGGTCGGCGATCGCCTCCCATGCCGGCGACATCGCCTTCTTCGCCGATGAGCGACGTCTCGCCGAGACCATCATCGCGGAGCTCAGCGCCCATGCCGGCACCGCGCTTTCGGCTCACGGCCTGCTGCACCTCGGCGCGGCCGACCGCACCCTCGGTCTGGCGTGGGCCACCCTCGGCGAGCTCGACCGCGCCATCGACCTGCTGGACCAGGCCCACCTGGCCGACCGCCGGCGCGGCGCGCTGCGGTGGTCGGGGCGCGCCGCCCGATCCGGTGCGGCCCTGCGCCGAACCCGTCGCCGGCGGGGCGACATCGAGGCCGCCCGGATGCTCGATCGCGAGGCCGGTCGGTCGCTGATGCGGCGCGAGGAGGTGGGCGTCGGGAGGTCGCGATCAGCCCCCTCATCCCTACCGGGGGTGGGGGTGTAACGCGACTGTTCGGGCGGGTCGCGACACTGGCCCTGGCGGCATCCGGATGCAGGCTCGTCAAGGCGATGTGCGGGATCCCTTCGGGGAGAGCACGACGAGCGGGCTCGGAAGAGGAGGTTGGCGGCACGGGGGCCCGGGCGGGCTCAGGGCTCCGTGCCGCTGCCCTCCCGCGTGATGACCACCGTGGCCCGCAGGTCCCGAGACGACGCGCCGACCGTGACCGCGAAGTCGCCCTCGCCCTCGGTCCACGCGCCGCTCGCCGGATCGATGAAGGCGAATGCCTGATCGTCGAGCACCACCTCGATCCGCGCCGACGCGCCCGCCTCGAGCGGCACCCGGGCGAAGCCGGCGAGCTCGCGGGGCGGACGACGCACCGTCGCCCGGCGCTGGTCGACGTAGACCTGCACCACCGACGATCCGGTGCGCTCACCGGCGTTGCGCACCGTCACCTCGGCCACGGTCGCCCCGTCGGCCCGGGTGGTCACCACCAGGTCCTCGTAGGCGAAGGTCGTGTAGCCGAGACCGTGCCCGAACGGGAACAGCGGTTCGCGGTCCAGTTCGTCGAACCCGCGGTAGCCGACGAACACGCCCTCGCCGTACCGGACCTGGCCGCCCTCGCCCGGGTAGGAGAGCCAGCCGGCGACGTCCTCGAGGCGGTGCGGCACCGTGTGGGGCAGCCGGCCGCCGGGTTCGCGGTCGCCCAGCACGACATCGACCAGCGCGTTGCCCATCTCCTGGCCGCCGAACCACACCTGGAGCACTGCCGCCACATCGTCGATCCACGGCATGGTGAAAGGACTGCCCGCGTTCATCACGACCACCGTGTTCGGGTTCACCGCCGCGATCTCGCGCACCAGGTCGTCCTGCCCGCCCACCAGGGCCATGTCGGCGCGGTCGTACCCCTCCGACTCGCAATCGGGGGTGGCCCCCACCACCACGATGGCGATGTCCGCGGCGCGGGCTGCTTCGACCGCGGCGGTAAGCAGATCACCCGTTGGTTCGAGGAGACCGAGGCGGACGGCGGTGGCCTCGGCCCGGTGGCCGACGTCGTGGGCGTACTCGACCCGCACCTCGTGGGGCACCCCGGCGACCAGGTCGACCTCGCCGACGACCTCCTCGGTGCCCCACCCGAACATGGACCGACCCAGCACGGGCGCGGTCCAGTTGTCGGCGACCTCGAAGCCGTCGACGAGCACCCGGGTCAACCCGACTCCGGACACGCCGAAGCGGTGCAGCCCCGACGTGGCGGGGACGAAGGTGGCCTGGTAGCGGCACGAGAACCGCTGCGGGTCGAGCCCCTCGACGGTGCGCCCGAAGAACGCCCCGCCGATGTTCTTGACCCAACGGGTGTCGACCGGGTCGCCGGTCAGGTCGGTGGTGGCGAAGTACTCGAGCAGGACCGGGCGCTCCGGGCTGCCGCCCTGGACGTTCTCGGACCACGTTCTCGGCGAGGTGACGGGGACGAAGCGGTAGGCGAGGCAACCCGGCTCGTGCACGACCGCGACCCCGGCGGGCTCCAACCGCTCGCGCAGCGCCGCGAGCGGGTGCACCACGTCGTGGGGGCTGACCTGCGAGCTCCCGCCGCCCTGGAAGCGGCCGACCTCGGCGTTCGGGCCGATCACGGCGACGGTCGTGCCCGGTGCGGGGGTGAGGGGGAGGAGCGAACCCTCGTTGCGCAGCAGCACCATCCCCGCCGCCGACGCCTCCCGGGCGAGCGCCCGGTGCTCGGGTCGGTCCTCGGAGCGCTCCCCTTCGCCCTCGTCGGCCGATGTGGCCACCGACAGCCGCCCCGTGCGATCGAGCAACCGCAGGATCCGCCGCACCGAGGTGTCGAGCTCGGACTCGTCGACGTCACCCGCGGCGACCGCCGCCGCCAGGTGCGGCCCGAGGTGGGCCGCCGGGCCGGGCATCTCGAGGTCCAGCCCCGACACCGCCGTGCGCCGCGTCTCGTGCACCGCGTGCCAGTCGGACACGACCATCCCACGCCAGCCCCACTCGTCACGGAGGATCTCGGTGAGGAGCCACCGGTGCTCGCTGGCATAGGTGCCGTTGATGCGGTTGTAGGACGACATGATCGTCCACGGATCGGCATCGGCCACCGCGATCTCGAACGGACGCAGGTAGATCTCGCGCAGGGTGCGCTCGTCGACCTCGGAGCTGATGGTCATGCGCTCGTGCTCGGAGTCGTTGGCGACGAAGTGCTTCAGCGACGCGCCGACGCCGCCGGCCTGGAGCCCGTTGATGAACGCACTCGCCAGCCGACCCGTGAGGAGGGGATCCTCCGAGTAGCACTCGAAGTTCCGGCCCGCGAGCGGGGTGCGCTGGATGTTGACCGTCGGGCCGAGCAGCACCCGGGCACCCTTCGACCGCGCCTCGTCGGCCAGGGCCGAGCCGACCCGACCGAGCAGCTCGACGTCCCAGGTTGCGCCGAGGGCCACCCCCACGGGGAAGCACGCCGCTTTCGCCCCCGAGGCGCCGTCACCGCGGGCGCCGTTGGGCCCGTCGGTGACCTTGAGCGACCCGATGCCGAGGCGCTCGACGGGCACGGTCCGCCAGGAATCGGCACCGGCGGTGAGCGCCGCCTTCTCCTCGAGGGTGAGCTGGGCGAGCAGGTCGTCGAGGTCCTGATCCGAAGCGGTCATGGGCCGATCTTGCCAGGGCCGGCGGCGTGCGGCTCACGGGGTGGAACCTCGCCGATCCCCGGGTAGTTTGCAAGGCTAAGCAACAAGTTCGCCAAGCGAAGTACCGAGGAGGCCACCCGCATGAGCTCCACCCCGCTCACCACCCCCGCTGGCGCCTCCGACCCGACGCCCGCGATCGACCCCTCCGACCACGACACCGACATGGCGGCGCGGTTGCGGCTGAGCGCCACCCGCCTGGCTCGTCGTCTGCGCCAGGAGTCCGACAGCGGGCTCACGCCCACCCAGCTCTCGGCCCTCGCCGCGGTGGAGCGCCACGGTCCGGTCACCCTCGGCGACCTCGCGAACCACGAGCGGGTGGCGCCACCGACCACCACCCGAGTGGTGGCCAAGCTCGAGGCCGATGGCCTCGTCTCGCGCCAGGCCGACCCCGTCGATCGACGCTCGTCACTCGTGACCGCCACGTCGGCGGGCACCGAGCTCATCGAGACGACCCGCACCCGCAAGGACGCGTGGCTCGCCTCGCGCATCGCCGGGCTGACCCCGGCCGAGCGCGATCGGCTCGACCAGGCCCTCGACGTGCTGGACCACCTCACCGAGCAGGCGGGCCGATGACGACCGTCGTGCCCACCCCGCCGCCGAGCCACGGTCGGTTCGCCACCGGGTTCCTCGAGACCTTCCGCTCGCTCCGCTGGCGCAACTTCCGCCTCTTCTTCAGCGGCCAGCTCATCTCGCAGGTGGGCAACTGGCTGTCGCTGATCGCGATGACGCTCCTCATCTACGAGCTCACCGACAGCGCCTTCCTGCTCGGGCTGCTCGCAGCGGCGCAGTTCGGGCCGGTGCTCGTCATCGGCCCGTGGGCCGGGCTCATCGCCGACCGGTACCCGAAGCGCACGATCCTGCTCGTCGTCCAGAGCATCGCCATGCTGCAGTCGTTCGCCCTGGCCGCGCTGGCGTTCCAACCCGAACCGTCGCTGGTGGCCATCTACGCCGTGGCGTTCATCGGCGGCCTGACCATCGCCTTCGACAACCCGGCCCGACGCTCGTTCGTCACCGAGATGGTCCCGGAATCGGACATCAACAACGCCGTCAGCCTCAACAGCGCCCTGATGACCCTGTCCCGCGTCGTCGGGCCCTTCATCGCGGCCTTCCTCATCGCCACCGTCGGGTTCGGGTGGGCGTTCCTCGTCGACGGCATCTCGTACGTCGCCGTCCTCGTGGCGCTGGCGATGATGCGCACGGCCGAGCTGCGGCCGTCGGTCGCGGCCGCCCGGGCCAAGGGCCAGGTCCGCGCCGGGATGCGCTACGCCCGCAGCGTTCCCGAGCTGTGGATCCCGCTGGTGATGATGGCCATCGTCGGCACCCTGGCGTTCAACTTCAACACCGTGCTGCCGGTGTTCGTCAACCGCTCTCTGGGCGGTGATGACGTCATGTTCGCCGTCCTGCTCGGCGTGGTGAGCATCGGCTCGTTCAGCGGCGCGCTGGCCACCGCCCGCCGCCGGAGCATCAGCATCCAGCAGGTCGCCGGGTGCGCCCTGGCCTTCGGCGTGGCCATCGGCCTGCTCGGGCTCTCGCCCAACCTCGCCATCGCGCTGCCCGTCGGCATCGCCATGGGGGCGGCGAGCATCGCCTTCATGACAGCCTCGACCGCCATCGTGCAGATCCGCTCCGACCCCCAGATGCGCGGCCGGGTCCTGGCCCTGCAATCGATGGTGTTCCTCGGCAGCACCCCGATCGGCGGGCCCATCCTCGGGTGGGTGTGCGAGCAGTTCGGGGCGCGGTACGGCCTGGCCATCGGCGCCGTCGGCGCCCTCGGCGCCGGGTTCTGGGGACTCCGGCAGTCGCGAGGGAGCGAGCACTACGCCGTGGCCGACCGCGAGGCGGAGGTGGCCGTCGAGGACGCCATCGAGGAGCTCGCGGGCGACCCGGAAATGCCTGACTCCGGGCCGGTCGAACCCGCTGCGGTAACGGGCGAGCCGACCGGGGAGCGTCGGGTGCCCGCCCGCCCGTGACGAAGGGTCCCGGAACCGGGGTGGGAACGTTCCGTGGGCGGGAGACGACTGTCCCGGTACCGACAGATCCGAGGAGAACC
>Ga0209591_10010217_pt1 | contig 10101 bp, 7 predicted proteins | sample MAT01_FD_187207 | JGI IMG/M metagenome (GOLD analysis project Ga0209591, IMG submission 187207) | Freshwater microbial communities from Lake Fryxell liftoff mats and glacier meltwater in Antarctica - MAT-01 (SPAdes) (version 2) | ecosystem: Environmental > Aquatic > Freshwater > Ice > Liftoff...
CGATCCCAGGTCTTTGATCGACTTCAGATCGGGGTATTTTGTCAATATCAGTTCGACCGTGAAGCCGTTGTAGGCGTTGACCAGAAACGCCATCTGCTGTTCCCGGCTGAACGCCGCAAAACCTGGCGCCGACAGGGCGGACCACTCGGCCAGCACTTTCTTGAGTGCGCTTCGGTCCGTCTGGAAGCCTTTGTAGTCGATGCCGGATTGTTTGTTGTCGGGCAACCAGCGCACGTGCTTCTTGAGCAGCGCATCCCAGGCCGCGTAACTGTGGTCGATCCCGGCGGCACCCTGCGCCCGCGTTGAGTGCAATGGCGTCAGGGACAGCAGGCTTGTCAGGCAGGCCAGCATGTGGCGTCGTTGCATTTTGCTTCAGCTCCTTTTCCAGTCATGGTACTTGCGCACCCATTCGAGCAAACGCAGCGGTTGGTGCGCACGTTTCCACTCTCCTGCGGCGTATTTGTTGGCTTCTGACAGAGTCGGGTAGGTATGGATGGTTCCCAGAATCTTGTTCATGCCCAGTCCGTGTTTCATGGCCAGTACGTATTCGGCCAGCAAATCACCGGCATGCACGCCAACAATGGTGACTCCAAGAATACGGTCCTTTCCCGGTACCGTGAGCACCTTGACGAAGCCGTGCGCTTCGCTGTCGGCAATCGCCCGGTCCAGGTCGTCGATACCGTACTTGACGACTTCGTACGGTATGCCCTGTTCCCGCGCTTCCTGTTCGTTCAGCCCGACACGCGCCACCTCGGGGTCGATAAAGGTCGCCCAGGGGATGACGGAATAGTCGGCCTTGAACTTTTTGAGGTCGCCAAACAGCGCGTTCACCGCCGCATACCAGGCCTGGTGGGCGGCAGTATGGGTGAACTGGTAGGGCCCGGCCACGTCACCGGCGGCATAAATGTTCGGGTACAGGGTCTGCAGGTATTCGTTGGTTTCTACCGTTCGTTGGGTCGGGATGCCCAGCTCTTCGAGCCCGTAACCGGTCAGTCGTGCGACGCGTCCGACGGCACAGACCAGGGCATCGAATTCGATCTGCAGTTCCTGTCCCTGGTGCTCGACCACGATGGACTTGCGGCCGTCGGTGGACTCGCAACGCAGCGCCTTGTGGCCCGTCAACACCCGCACTCCGTCGGCTTGCAGTGCCGCCTTGGCCAGCTCCGACACCTCCACGTCTTCCCGGATCATGATGCGCGCGGCCATCTCGATCTGGGTTACCTCGGCACCCAGGCGAGCGAATGCCTGCGACAACTCGCAGCCAATTGGGCCGCCCCCCAGCACCACGATTCGCTGCGGCATGTCGTCGAGCTTGGCGAAGTCGTCCCACAGGGTGTCGCTCGTCACGTAGCCCACACGGTCCAGGCCTGGCAGCGGCGGCACAAACGGCCGTGCACCGGCTGCAATCACGATGTTGCGGGTGGTCAGGACCTGTTTGCTGCCGTCGTGCCGTGTGATCTCGACGGTCCAGGGGTTGGTGATTCGGGCGTATCCCAGCACCACGTCAACGCCCAGGCCGGTAAAACGCTCGACGCTGTCGTTCGGCGCGATCTCGGCAATGATCCGGTGCACCCGCGCCATCACCTCCTTGAAGCTGAAACTGGTGGTAGAGCTGGCCAGCCCATAGTTGGCGCTGTGCACAATCTGATGCCGCAACCTGGCGGTCCTGATCAGCGCCTTGCTCGGTACACAACCGAAATTCAGGCAATCGCCCCCCATCTTGTGGGCTTCCACCAGCGTGACCTTGGCCTTCACGGCCGCACCGATCAGGGCCGTGACCAGGCCACCCGCGCCGGCGCCAATCACCACCAGATTGCGGTCGAAGGTCTTGGGGCGAACCGCACTCCAGCGCGCGTAGACTTTTCGCTTCTTGACTCCATCCACAATTTTCTTGGTCAGCAGCGGGAAGATCCCCAGCAGTACAAAGGCACCGAGCAGTCCTGGCGAGAGGACCGAGCGCAAGGAATCGATCTTGGCGATTTCCGTGCCGGCGTAGACGTAGGCGACGGTACCGGCAAACATGCCAACCTGGCTGACCCAGAAGAAGGTCCAGGTCTTCATGCGCGTCAGGCCCATCAACAGGTTGAGTGCAAAAAATGGAATCGCCGGAATCAGGCGCAGTGTGAACAGGTAAAAGGCGCCTTCCTTGTCCACGCCCTTGTTGACCTCGACGAGCTTCTTGCCAAAGCGCTTTTCGATCGACTCGCGCAAAATCGTGCGTGCCGCCAGCATCGCCAGCGTGGCACCCAGGGTTGAGGCGAACGACACCACGATGGTCCCCCAGACCAGGCCGAAACTCGCGCCAGAGGCGAGGGTCATGATGGCGGCGCCGGGCAGGGACAGGGCCGTGACTGCGACGTACACGACAAAAAATACCAGCGTGACCAGAATCGGCTTTTGCTCGTAGATGGCGACGAAACTGGCCTGGCTTTCCTTGATGTAGGCCAGGCTGAAGTAACGGCCCAGGTCGAGTGCGAAAAAGGCGATCACACCCAGCGCGATCAGCGCCAGAATTGCCAGTTTTTTGAGGCTCACGGATAGGTCCAGTGCGGGCTGTGGGTGATGGCTGGCGGCGCGCAATAGCGTCCGCATGGTGCCGATTGGTCGCGGCCACGTTACCGATTCTTACACGCGGCCAATTCCTTACCCTGGGGCAAAGGCGGCGCGCAAGGCCTTGGCCTGTGCGATCGTAGTTTCATAACCGGCGCGGATGGCGTGTTCGCGAAACGCCCGGCCCAGATTCACGTAATAACTGAACTCCGGGTGCAAGGTGTAGGTGGCAGCACGCGCCTCGGGCTCGGTGAGCGCGCGTTTGCGCAGGTCGCCCGCTCGATACCGATCCGATCCCGCCGGCGCCTTCCACTCATGTGCCGACACGTCGACCGCCAGTATCCGGATCGCACCCAGGGCCTGCGCCACGCGCACCGGCATCGGCGTCCCGAGGTCGGGGTCCACGTAGGTTGTGCCGCGAATCTGCACGGGTGCCAGCGTTCCCTCCACCGCGGTGGAGGCCTGCACCGCCACGCCGGGATCGCCCCGGGTGAACGCGACCAGCTCACGCGACGACTGCTGCATCGCGACGACGGCGGTCGCGATGGGCAACTGCTCCAGGGTCCGGTTGCCCAGCATCGTATTGAGCATTGCTGCTACAGCGGCAGCGCTGATCTTCTCTCCGCCGGGATTGCCCAGGCTGGGGCGCACCATCGACAGCAGACTGAAATCCAATGCCAGCTTTTCCATATCGGCGATTGGCATGCCGCCAGCGTAGAGGCAGGCTACCAGGGCGCCAATCGAGGCCCCGACCACCAGGTCCGGGCGCAGCTTGAGCTCGTCGAGCGCCTTCAGCACACCAACGTGGGCGAAGCCGCGCGGCCCGCCGGAGCTCAGCACCCAGGCCGTGCGCACTGGGCGCGGCAGTGGCCCGGTTGCCGGGGCGCTCACGCCGCGGTGGTCGACATCCTGCACCCAGCTACAGCCGCCCAGTGCGAGCAGCGGCAGGGCAAACAGTGGTGCGATGGCCCAGCGGCGCTGCATGGGCTCTTTCAGCAAGACGACACTGTGTGCAGTTGGTACCAGAAGATGCTTTGCGTTCACGGCGTCAGACTGATATCACCGACCAGTCCCAGGCTGCTGCCGCCGGTATTGTCGGAGTCGGCACCCACCGCGATTGCAAGCAGCGGCGGCAGCACGGCACTCTCGTGACCGAAAGCGCGCTGAAAGTCGGCTGCCAGCGTGCGCCGGTAGTTGAACCACTCTCCAGGCCGCGCCGGGCCATTTGCCACCACGATGTAACGAACCCGGTCGCTGAACGCGTTTGGCAGTTCGGAACCCGGCGGCAGCAGGCGGTCCCACACATAACACAGGGTGGCGCTGGGCAGGTGTTCGCCACTGAGGCTGCGCGCGATGCTCAGTTTGGTGCGTTGCGCAAGTCCGAGGTCGGCCAGCGGCATGTCGAAGAGGGCACATACCTTGAGCGGGGAGTCGTCGCCCTTTTTGGTGGACAGGTCGCTGTCCTGCAGCCCACGCTGTAATGACCAGCTCCAGCGCAGTACCCACTGCGGACCGGGAACCACCCGTGCCACTTCCAGCACCAGGTTGCCGTAAGAGTTGTCGGAGCGTACCCGTAGCACCGGCTTGCCAGCGAATTCCACGACGTCAAACCTGGTGAGAGGCAGGGTTTGCTTTGGTATCCCGGCTTCTCTCCATGGGCGCTGCACCGGCCCGACGGCCATGGCCGAGAAGGCTGGCAGTGCCAGGCCCGCCCCTTCAGGCGTGCCGGTTTGGGCCGCCACCGCGCAGCCGAGGGTTGCGGCGCCGGTTACCAGCCAATGGGAGGCAGAAAGAATGGGCATCTGAGCGCCAAGCATACGCCAGCAGCCGTCCGGCTGTTACGCTACTGGCCATGTCCAACACGAACCAGATCGAGCTGTGTCTGCCGTTGAACCGGGTATTGGTGGGCGCTTTGGCACGTATGACGGCTGCCATCGGCACCCCCGATTGGTTCGAGTCGGTGCTCAACCTGCTGGGTACCGTGTGCGCTGTCGATTCGGGCGGTGCCATGGTGTACCACCGGGCCCAGCGCCCACGGCGCATCGTGCACCGCTTCAATGCGCTGGAACGCGCGTTGCCGGAAGATGCCTACGTGTCGGGCCCTTACGTGCTCGATCCGCATTACCAGTTGTTTGCGGCGGGTTGCCCGAGTGGCGTACATTGGTTGCGCGACATCGCGCCAGACGACTTTTTTGACAGCGAGTATTACCGGGTTTTCTACTCCCGGATCGGCTTGTCGGACTCGATCGAACTGCTGTGGCGCATCGACCCGGACAGCGCGCTGAACATCTTTATTGAACGCAGCATCCGCAATGCGAAGTTCCAGAACAGTGACCTGCTCGCCATCAACCAGTTGTTGCCAGTCATCTTTTCCGCCGCCGCAAAACACCATGAGTTGACTTCCGCCGCGTTGCGCCGGGACACCGACACATTAACCCACCGCAAGGTGCAAAACACGATCAACAACTTCGCCCGTTCGTTGTTGACACAGCGTGAGCGCCAGGTGCTGTTCTACATGATCAGCGGTTACTCGTCGGCATTGACGGCGCAGCGCCTGAAGACCTCCGAAGGCACCATCAAGAACCACCGCAAAAGCATTCACCGCAAACTCGACATCGGCTCGCAGGCGGAGTTGTTCTCGCTGTTCATCAACTGCATTCCTTTTGCTGCGCCGGACGGCCAGGCCGACCCGTTGCAGAGTTACCAGAGTGCGCCCGCCAGCGCACCTGCTTTTTCCTTGCTGGAAACAGTGCCGGTGCGCTTATGACGGCCATTGGTCCAGCCAGGTCGCCAGGGTAGCGGCGTCCATCGGCCGCGCAAAGTGAAGTCCCTGCACGCCTTGGCAGCCGATGGCAGCGACCGCCCGGGCCTGGGTTTGCGTTTCGATGCCTTCGGCCACCACCTTCATCCCCGCCGCCAGCAGCAACGCCACTACGAAGCCGCCCGTCAGGCAGGCATTGATGTCACGGGCGGATGGCGATTCGGCCAGCCGGAATGGCCGGAGCAAAGTCCCTGGAGGGGATAGTGCGGTCTCATTCTGGTGGTGCGACCGTCGTCGCCGCGGGCATCGCATAACTCCTGGAGGGCAGGTAAACGCCTTGTGCATGGTTGTCCAACCAGCTGGCGATATCAATCTGCTGGTCCAGCGGGTACAACGGACGGATCACCTTGTGAAAAGGCAAGCGCGCATAGTCCAGCGTACACAGGGCGCCGCTGTCACACACTATGACTTGTGCGGCAATCGGTTCGAAGGCTGCACGAAAGTGCTGCATGGATTTGAGCGCAACGATGCGTTGGTGCGTCGGCTCGATGCCGAAGGCGGAGAACTGTTGCAGGTCCAGTATCTGGGCGCGCTGGCTGGTCACCAGAATCTCGATGCCATCGACCCGTACCACGGCGGTCGGCCCCCAGCTGCGCGCGAGGCCGCCAATCATCGGCCCGTTGCCCACGTACGCGCCATCACTCAGGCGCAGCAAGGTCGCTGACAGGCGCAGCGGCGCGCCACCAAAGCGCGGGTCGGTCTTGCCGCCGAGTTTGATCGCTACCTGGTCACCGGGTGCATGGTGTTGCAGTTGCAATACCGTTTCCGGGTCCACCATGGGGCCGAAACAGGCATCCGGCACGCCTTCTGCCAACAGCGCTGCCAGCAAGGCGGTCGAATCGCCATACGCGCCGCCGCCGGGGTTGTCGGCATAGTCGGCGACCACCATGGTGCCGCTGCCGGCGGACGCCGCAAAGTCGGCGCACAGCCGCGCGGCCTGCGCCACGGTATAGAAGCGGTTGATGCGGTTGCGCCGGTCCGCCCAGATGTCGTCGGCCAGGGTGTTCGCAAACGCCGCATGGCGCGCCATGTCACCCTGCGCGGTGACCAGCACCGACGGGCCGACCTCCGCAATGTCGGCATTTGCGAATCCGGCGTTGATGCTGACGGCAAACACATCCGGTTGCTGCTCGTAGGCACGCGCCTTTTCCATGCGCGCCAGCATCGGCCCAATGTCGGTGCGCCCGTCGTTGGCCTCTTCCAGCAGCGGGCGCGAGACGCGCAGGGTGCGCGGACGAATCTCGCCCAGCATGGTGCGTTGCAGGATCGACGCTGCGTGGCGCGCCGCCAGCCGCATGTCGGTGTGCGGATAGGTCTTGAACGAGACGATGATGTTGGCCAGGTCGCACATGGCCCGGGTCACGTTCGCGTGCGGGTCGAGCGTGATGCCGATCGGGATTGCGTATCCCACCACTTCGCGCAGGCGACGCAGCAGTTCTCCCTCACCGTCTTCACTGAAATCGGTCACCATGGCACCGTGCAGGCCCAGCAGGACGCCGTCGAGCTTGCCCAGGTGCATCTGCTCCAGGGCGCTTGCCAAAATCGGTGAGAGCAGGCGCCCAAAGGCGTCGCGCGTAACCGGCCCACCCGGCTGGGCGTGGGCGCTGAGCACGTGCACCGGGTGCCAGCCATACTCGCGCCCGGCATCCAGGAAACCCGCCAGTTCGGTGTTGGCGTGTTGCCGCGCCTGGACGGCGTCCTGCCCGAACAACACGCCGCGCTGCAGGAAGTCAGCCCAGGTCGTGGGCAGTTTGCAGAACGTGTTGGTCTCGTGCGAGACCTCAGCCGTGAGGATGGTGAATGGCCTGGCCATGTTCGACGGCAATGCTGGTTATTGCAACGGGTGGTGGCAGGCCAGCGCGTGGCCACCGTCGACCGTGATGGCGGGCCGCTCGACACGGCAACGCCCGGTCGCGTTCGGACACCGTGGCGCGTAGGCGCAACCGGGCGGCAGGTTGAACGCGTCCGGAATCTCCCCGCCCAGGCGGCTGATGACACGCCGGCGCAGCGGGTCCGGCTCGAACGTGCTGTCCATCAGGGCGCGGGTGTAAGGATGTCTGGGCGGCGCGCTGGCGGTGGGCAGGACCTCGACCACGCGGCCCAGGTACATCACCACGATGCGGTCGCAAAAATAGCGGATCAGGCCCAGGTCGTGCGAGATGAACAGGTAGGTCAGGCCCAGCTCCTGCTTGAGTTTTTCCAGCAGGGCAACGATTTGTGCCTGGATCGACACGTCCAGCGACGCCGTCGGCTCGTCCAGCACCAGGAACTCGGGTTGCAATGCCAGCGCGCGGCCAATGCCGACGCGCTGCTTCTGGCCGCCCGAGAGCTGGTGCGGGAAACTGCGTGCCAGTGCCGGATTCAGGCCCACCATGGCCATCAGGCGCTGCACCTGCTCGGTCGCCTGTTTCGCGTTCGGCTTGTTGCCCTGCACCAGCATCGGTTCGAGCAACGCGCGACTGACGCTGTAACGCGGGTCGATCGACGAGTAGGGATCCTGGAACACGAACTGCATGCGCCGGCGCAACCGCCGCAGGGCGCCTGCCGGCAGACTCGCCAGGTCCACACCGTCGAACAGCACCTGGCCGCGCGTGGCTTCGAGCAGTCGCAACACGAGCCGGGCCAGAGTCGACTTGCCGCAACCCGATTCGCCCACGACGCCGGTCACCTGTCCTCTGGGAATATCCAGCGTGACGTCGCCGACGGCGGTCATGGTGCGTTGCCGTCCGAACAGGCTGGCGCGGGTGGCAAAGGTTTTGCTCAGGCCGCGTACCTCGACCAGGTTGGCGCTTTTGGCGGCGGCTTCAGCCAAGCTGCGCTCCCTGCGGAAAGTGGCACGAGACCCGACCCTGGGCGTGCGCCTGCAAGGCTGGCGCAGCGTCGCTGCAGATGGCCTGGGCCAGGGCACAGCGGGTATGAAAGCGGCAACCAGCCGCGTAACTGGCGGCGCTGGGGACCAGGCCGGGAATACCGGTCAGGCTGCCGGCGGCCTGCCCGGCGCGCGTGATGCAGGCAATCAGCGCCCGCGTGTACGGGTGGGCGGGCTGGGCGAAGATGGCGTGTACTGCGTTGCTTTCGGCCACCCTTCCGGCGTACAGCACCACGACCTGGTCACAGGCCTGGGCCACCACGCCCATGTCGTGGGTAATCAGCAGCAGCGCCAGACCGCGCTCGCGCACCAGATCAACCAGGATCTGGATGATCTGCGCCTGGATCGTCACGTCGAGTGCGGTGGTCGGCTCGTCCGCGATGATCAGGTCGGGGTCGCCGGCCAGCGCCATCGCGATCACGATGCGCTGCTTCATGCCGCCCGACATCTGGTGCGGGTACTGCAGATAGACCAGGGTTGCATTCGGTATGCGCAGTTGCTGCAGCAGGTCGATGCTGCGCGCCTTGGCCGCCTCGGCGCCAAGGCCCAGGTGCAAACGCGCGACCTGGTCGATCTGGGCGCCGACCTGGAGCATCGGATCCAGCGAGGTCATCGGGTTCTGTGTGATGAGCGCGATGCGCCGTCCGCGCAAGGCCCGGAAGTCGGCCTCTGGCAGTGTCACCAGATCGGTGCCGTCGAGCGTGACGCTGCCGTGGCTGATGCGCCCTCCGATCAGCGGCAGCAGGCCCATGATGGCCATCGCCGTGAGCGACTTGCCCGAACCGGATTCGCCCACCACGCCCAGGATCTGGCCCTTTTCGATGTCCAGCGAGATGCGGTCGATCAGCTGCATCTTGCCGATCTGTACCGATACCTCCCGCACGCTCAGGAATGCCATGTCAGTATCGCCCGGCCGTTCCGAAGGTACTGACAGCCCCCTCGGGGCTGAGTCCTGCGGCTCCGACTCTGCCTGCGCAAAGTCGGACAGGACGAAGAGCCGTCGCCTCTGGCCGGGGCACGACCAGCGAAAGCAGTGAGCGTGGGGGCAGTTTCATCCTAGTGGTCCCGCAGCCGGTTGCGGATGTCCATGGCGTCGATCAAGGAGTCACCAAACAGGTTGATGGCAATGACGGCAACACAAATCGCCAGACCCGGGCCCAGGATGGTCCATGGTGCGATAAAGATCTGCGCCGTGCCGCTGCTCATCATTGCGCCCCAACTGGGTGTGGGGGGTTGCACACCGAGACCAAAAAATCCCAGCGTTGCCTCCAGGATGATGGCGTCACCGGTTGCCAGCATGCCGGCCACGATGACCGGTGTCAGGGTATTGGGCAGCAGGTGGCTGACCATGATGTGGGTGTGCCCCGCGCCCAGGCTGGTGGCGGCTTCGACATAGGTCTCGCTCTTGATGGTCATGACCTGAGCCCGGGTCAGGCGGGCGAACTGTGCCAGGTAGGCAATGCTGATGGCGATGATGGTACTGGTCAGGCCGGGGCCCAGGATCGCGATGAAGATCAAGGCGATCAACACCTCCGGGAACGACCAGGTCAGGTCCACGACGGCGGTCACCGCGCGGTCGAACGCACCACCGAAGTAACCGGCGGCGGCGCCCAGACACATGCCCGCGGTGAGTGACACGCCAATCGCGGCCATGGCCACCGACAGTGAAGTTCTGGCGCCGTAGATGATGCGCGACAACACGTCGCGGCCGAACTCGTCGGTGCCCAGCCAATGCGCCAGCGACGGGTCCTTGTTGGTAGCGGCCAGATTCTGGATGTCGTACGGGTAGGGCGCGACCCAGGGTGCAAAGATGGCAGCCAGGGCGATCACCAGCAGCACCAGAAACGACAGTCCGCCGCGC
>Ga0209591_10010218_pt1 | contig 10101 bp, 11 predicted proteins | sample MAT01_FD_187207 | JGI IMG/M metagenome (GOLD analysis project Ga0209591, IMG submission 187207) | Freshwater microbial communities from Lake Fryxell liftoff mats and glacier meltwater in Antarctica - MAT-01 (SPAdes) (version 2) | ecosystem: Environmental > Aquatic > Freshwater > Ice > Liftoff...
TTATATAAGAATACTAAATGATGGTCGTGAAATAACTTTCAATGATCACACTCTCACGAAAAGAAGTGGTCAAGGGTAGCAAAATCTCGAATTTAAACCCAAACGATATTTATTTGAAGGCCAACAAGCGGGCATGCCCTATGGTTGACTACAGGAGTCCAATTATGAAAATGGATCTTTTTCGAATAAGTAGAATTTATTGATGGCCTCTATTATGCCTGCCCTGTTCTTATCGCCAAGAATTGCAAAATTGGAGATTACTAAGTTACCATGCCTACTAACTTCAACTCTTCGCTCCACCTTTGAAATCACATTCACATGGTTCTCACTCTCCGATGTTTTGATAAATTGTTCTGATTTATCGCGAATTCTTTTCGAAATCGTTTTTGTTTTTCCTTTGATCAGGTCGTAATAGGTCGGTGTTGATATTCCTAATTTAGCACTAAATTCTATAACAGTCAGGTTATAACTTTTTCGAAGTCCCTCCAAGTCTTTTATATTTTTTACAATTTTACTTTTTTTCATTATCTGGCTGAGCTTCGTCATTTCAAAAATACAAAGTATCATAGTACTTTACAAACCTTACATTCATTACAATTTTCTTACAGATACTTGTCAAGTAAATTAAAAACCTTACAGATTTTTGTAAGGTTTTTAAAATATTTTTAAGAATAGATTGAGTTTCTGAAAAAAATTTCTACAATTGTGCCATTCCGAAAAACAAAATAATAAAATAGATAAATGTATTCTGATTGAGCCCCCCGCCAGCGCCAAGTGCGTCAATGGGTTCGAATCAGAAGGCAAGTCGCAGATATGAACCTGCGACAAATTATTCTCAATATTTAAATTATTTAGTTTTATGGAACGTATAGAAAAACACAAAGTAAAATTTCAGAACTTCTCAAGGAGAAGTTCTAAAGAAAAGAAGATTAATTTTTCTTTTAATGCTGATACATATCAGCCAGAAAACTTCACTCACCCCAAGCAGAATTCTTCCAAAGCAAAAATGAGGGCACGCCAAACGCCCAATGCCCAGAAGATCAAGTTCGAAATCAAAAAGATTTTTTTCGATAACCGCTGGCGGCAGTTAGGGCTTCAACTGCCTTTGCCTTTTTATGAGGGTGACGGAGGCCTAATCCAAAAAATGTGGGAGCAGAAGAAGCACTTTTTGATGTGCAACCTGCACGAATTATTTACTCAAGACGTTCGGAGTTACCTTGATGTCTATCGTGCCTTTAATGAATTCCTTCTTGAGCATGGGTTATGCGCTGAATTCAAAGAGTATATGACAAGTCCACTGGAATTCTGGATGCGTTGCGCATTAGAGTATTCTCATCGCCAAGACTACGCAACTAAACTTACATCAACTATCTAAATCAAAAAATCATAACATCTATGGACACAACAACAAACATTTCCCCAACCCCCACCAGTAGTCCCGAAACTGCATACGGTGCTTATCGACCTCAAATTTATTATGCTGTCAAAAAAGCTTCTGGACATGGAATAGTGCTATTTCTATCTGCTGGGCTTTTGATAAAGCGGTTTGGTTTATCTGAAAAAACCATTCGTAATGGGATTTCGAAATACGTAAACGGTATGAGTCGCTATTACAAGGCTTATAAAGGGAATGGTGCACTCATGTTAGACTATGACGAGGCGTTGCCACCCAACGTCAAAACGAAAGCTAAGATGCCAATTGATTCTAAGGCTGCGTATGAGCTGTTGAAGGCTGAGTTTACGCTGCAAGAAGATATCAATCGGAATACGGAAATTAGTTACTTGCGCGAAACCTTTCAAGATATTTACGAGAACAAGTGGCCGCCATTCTTAAAATTTTACAAAGACAAAATCACGGATGAGGCCGAGCTAATCCTATACGCAAAATCACATGCGTTGATTGAAGGTATTTTAGATTCCCATAAAGCAAAATGGCCACCAACAGTTATTTACGATTGCTACCAAAAAGTCATCCGTAACGAAATCGATGCACAAGCAGCACCGGTGTTTAATACGGTTAGTCCAGTTTACTTCTGGCGTAAAGTTTCAATTTGCAGACTAGATGGAATTCCTTCCACTATAATTCATGATACGCGCGGAGAGAAGAGAGAATACCAGGTTAAGATGACCGGGATGATCAAGGCTTCAATACGTCTTCTGTCCAGGCACCCCAGAAGGTTCACGGTTTCTGCGATTAGGAAAAAAGTATTTGAAAAATTCAAGGTGGAGCTGTCGCCTTCCTCGATCAAATCAATAAAGAAAAAAAATCAGGATCGTCAAGTGTTGGAGTATGACGCTAATGGCAAAATACATAGTCGGCAGAATGGCCTTCCAAAGATTACTCGTTTCCTGGCAGAGGCTTCTGGCGAGCAGTACCAGGGCGACTTCTATAAATTGCAAATGCTTTGTCGAAACCACTTAGGGATCGTGATCCGCTTGTGGGCGTTTATAGTTCTCGATGTGTTTTCAAAAAAAATTGTCGGTTGGGCGTTAGCTGAAAAGATGCTGGCAAGACAGGCGAAAGATGCCTTCAAGATGGCTTTTGTCGATCACTGCTTTCTTCCCGAAGAAATCATTGTGGATAACGAGTCTATATACAATCGCAAAATATTCAAGCGCTTCATCAGGAGGATAAACAACCTAGGCGTTATCACAACCAAAGCTTACCCGTACAGCCCCACGTGGAAAGCGGAAGTCGAGTCTTGCTTCGCAGTTTTTCAGAAGTTGCACGCTGACAAGCCTTGGTATTTCGGTGAGGACGTGATGAGCAAGAATATTGCTGGTAACCCAGCCGAAGAACTTAGAAAAAAAATCTACAGTGACGTGAAATCCATGTTATCTGTTTCCGAAATGGACACTGAGTTTGGCAAAATGATCGAGGAATATAATGCGATGACTAACGACCGCAAAAAAAAAATCTCGCCTGCTGACACCTTCCGCATGAACAAATCGAAAAGAATACATCCGCTTCAAGACTGGATGGTGCCGCTCTTGTTCTGGAAGGCCAAGACAAAGAAGCGCATCAAGGATGATGGTCGCATTGACCTGCAGATTGATGGCGTAGAGTACCGCTACCAAGTGACCGAACCTGAGACGCTGTGGACCTATAAAAATTCTGATGTGCGCATGTGTTACGATTCCAACGACTTATCTGTCATTCACATCTTTGACCGCGTAACCCTGAAGTACATCAGCAAAATCGAGCCCCGAATGGTCATGACTCGCGACAACAAAAATGAAGTCATGAAAAAACAAAGGCGGATTTTATATGAAGCACAGAAATACCTCAAGGATGCGCGCCAACAGGATGAGGATCTAGTAAGCGGCAAGACTGGGCGGCCTCCTATTAAGCGTGAAACCCTCGAAGACAAAATAATAAGACACAAAATGAAGCAAAGCAAATTTGAGGCTGAAGTAGCAAACGTTCCTGTTAATCCATAGTAATATAACTATTTAATATAACCGTAAAACAACACTAATCATGAAAGAAAACATGCACGAAAAATTTTCTGGTGTCGATCTGCTAAACCACCTGTACTCAAAGATCAAATTTATTTTTCACGCGCAGCAATATATCCTCACGGTGCTTGGGGAGGCACAAAGACGGTCGCGGATGGTTGGCCTTTTGGGCCGTGAAGGCATGGGCAAATCGTCCGCGATCTCCATGTATGTTAACGAAAACTCAAACGTATACTACCTGCGCATCGGTACCACTTACATGCTTTCGAATTTCTTCAATGAAATGCTCTTTCAAGTCTCCGGGGTTTATCCCACTGTATACGATACCCTATTCATAAAAATGAAAACGCTCAGTCATATGCTTACAAAGGATAACGCAAAGAAGTTAATTATAGTAGATGATGCCGGCCGTCTGTCGCCTCGGGCACTTGGTGTTTTCTTTGAGCTGCGTGACAATACCATTGCCACCACTGCATTCGTATTTGTTGGCCTTGATTACTTTCAAAAAAATCTGCTACAGGCAAGAAAAAGAGGTGTCCCGGGCCTAGGAGAATTTTATCGTAGAATTGAAAACTGGTATAACGTTCCGGGTTTACGCGCCAATGAGGCTGCTGCTTATGGCGCGGCTTACCAACTTACCGCCAGTCAACTTGCTGTACTAAAGGAATCCACTATTGAAACTATTGCTGAACTGGAGACCATGGTGCAGGCGATTTTGGAAGAGTCGGAACTGGCGAAAAAAGAGGAGCGTACCGAGCGTAAGATACCCGTCCCTGGCCAGGCGGTTGTTGTGAACACCAAGCCCGGCAAGAAAGCGCCCGAGGATGATGAAGAGGAAGAAGATGAACTTGAGGAAGCATTGGCAGCACAAAAAAAAGCGGCTGCTGAAAAAGCAAGGACTGGTAAGAAGGCTAAAAAAGACAAGCAAAAAGCTACCACAGATGCCGAAGTTGTTTAAAGTAAGAACGCTCGATGGCCTTGCGTGCATAGACCAACGTGCTCTGCATATTGGAATGCCGCAAGGTGCGTTGGATGAATTCAAGAGGTACACCTTCATCGTACATAAGTTGACCTGCGGTATGCCTCAAGCTGTGCGGAGAGTGGGGGAGTTGTGCGGCCGTCTTGGCCGGCAACTTCATCTTTTTGAACAAGGTGGTCACAACTTGGTGCAGATCCTTGTAAGAGAGCCTCGGAAAAAGAGCACCCTTTTTAATTCCAACTTCACGCACATAGGCTTTCAAGTGCACTGCAACAGTTTTGAAAAGTACGATCATCTCTTTCGAGCGGGCACTTTTCCCTTTTCCCCAAATGGAGATAACCGACTTGCGGAAATCCACATCACTCAAAAGGAGGCGTTGTACTTCCACAGGGCGCAAGCCATTATAGGCCATCAGCGATACGATAGCTTTCTCGCGCGAGGTGGTACAGCAGTTGATCATTTGCGTGCGTTGTTTCAGCGTCAAGCTTTCTTTGTAATAGAGTTGCCGGGATACATTCTTAGTCTTAATGGCCACTACATCCTTAATGGACTTGATGCGAAGCGAAGCCAACGCACCTTTAATCTTCCGATCCGGTGCCGAGAGTTCCTCATCCGGGCTGGTGAGATATCCCAACGCCCATTGAGCAAAGGATTTGATTACCGAACCATACAGCGAAGAGGTGAATGGCGAAAGACCCTTGGCGAAAATAAACCGTTGTGCCGTGAGCTTTTCAAAATGGGTAAGCGCTCCGATAAATTCAAAGTAGTTGTTGAGGATGGTGGCATACGTGCTAAGAGTTTTTCCGGATCGCAACCTATCAGTCGATGTAGCCAGGTACAACTTGACATAGGCATTGGCAATCGGGAGCCGCGATTCCCGGGTGTCCTTTTTCAGGTCATTCACCGTAGAGAGGATCTTCTTCTCCAGCAAAAATTTACCGAAGCGGTTCAGGATGGAGCGACCAGTGATGCTTTTTTTAGCCGCGAAGGTCTCGAGTTGCGAGAGCAGCGACCCATTCGCTCGGAATTTTTTCAAAAATGATTTAGCGTGGTCGCGGTAGGTGCCCACCGAGCCATAGTGTGTGAGAAGCCACTGCTCGTAATCGGAAAGAATTTCAGAGGCGGGCTTGAGGGGGGCGGGGAGACGTTGGCTTTTAACGGGCAGGTGGCGCGGCATACAAAAAGAGGGAAAAGAGATTTATAGAAAATTATAAATAGATCTTTATTTAACCATAAATATAAAAGTGAAAAGTTCATGAACAAAGTAAAACGTTTGGCCTTCAACATGTAGTCATTAATTAGTTAAACCGAAATAAATATGAAACACGATTTAAAAGATTGCGAAATAATGGATTGCCCGCACCAGCGTGAGCCCAAGTTTTAACTACTCAAAGGAGTGGATGATCAATTAATAAATTAACCCTATTTAACTACAAAAATTATGATAACAGAAACATACCGCGGCCGGTGGAACCGAATCCAAGTGAAAGTCAAACAGACTGATTTGGAAATTTCTCCCACGATTTCTTCACTACATATAACCCATGACATAGCCTATGAAATACAACAAGCTATCAGCAATGTATTGCGCATGCATCAAGCCAGGTCGGAGCGTGGCGAATTGCGATCCAATCCCTTTGAAAGGATTATTAGAAAAAAAGTACACACAAGATCTCCAATTAATTCGAGAGAAGGACTGATATGAAAACGGAAAAAATCAGGCGCAACGTGGACCTCTCCCGCAGGACAATTATGGTGCTCCAGTGGCATGCCGTTGCTTCTGGGTTTGGCACTGTAAAGCCCTACTTGGAAAACTACCTTGAGCAACACGCCACACGGGTGCTCGCAAAAAACCCGCCCTTGAAAAAAGTGCTCACCAAACCAAAAAGAAAATGAAGTTCGATCAATCTTTTGTTAACTGCTCTTGGGAGGAAGCTTTTTCCCAGATCGTGAGCAACAACACAGTATTCCTTGATCCTATTCTTATTGTGAGGGCAGACATTCCTGAAAAAGTATATAGGTTCAGGGATTATCTCAGATCAAGAGCAGATGTGCTTGTTGCGCAACTAGGCCGTTGTAGCAACATCAAGTATATAGAGATCGAGCTATTGTTATTGATCGATCCTTCATATGTGAAGCGAAAATTGAAAAAAGACGTAGCGCATCAACCTGCGATCCTTCACCTGAGGAGCAAAATACTGGACCTTTCCTTTAGACCTTTGATCCTGATCGATAACTGCCAGTTTTTGAATTTTAACTTACTGTTCAGAATACTAAGGATAGTTAATGAACTAGAGGACAAAGCTATGTTTGTTTTCATTCTTCCCGTTGATTATGTTAATCTATGGTGTAATGCGAAAACCAAAAATAAAAGGCTCGCATTCTTCTTAAAAATCATAAAGTATAAATATGAATTTTGCGAACGATAAGTCACCCATCAGTTTGTTGCAATTTCTAGATGAGAATTACATCATTCCATCTGGCAAAACGCTCAAGTGGTGGGCAAATTCCGTATCTATGAAGTACCCTGCATTTAGAGGAATGATGAAGGCGAAACGTAAAATACTTTCCGTACGAATCATCTTGAATTTTGCGAACTTCTTAAATATCCGTCCTGAAGAATTCATCCAAAGGCAAAATAGGTTCTTGCTGGATCAATATTTAATCAAAAATAAAGGCCAAAAGTCATTGAAGCGAATAGAAATAAAAGTTGAGCAAAAATTGGTAAAAGGTATTTTGTTGAATAATTTTCTGAGACCGATGAACATCTCTCGTCAAGAGCTGTCTGAACAAATGAAAACTTCAGGCAGTGATTATGATAACTTTTTTAATAACTTGAAACACGCTTATCAAAGCTATGAATTCCTTTGTCGCATGGGCGAAGCACTAGGAACTGGAGGAAAGTTTTGGCTTGATCTTCAAACTAAAGAAAACCTTGATCTTTATCTAATTAAACATCCTTATCAAAAAAGAAACCTCCATTGGAACCCGCCAAAACATTTTGCGAAGTCGGATCATCCTATTGAGAATAATCAGCAACAGCCTGGTGTTATGATCATGGAACAGTACATAAAACCATCAAATATTCACTTTCACCATTGGGCAGATTTTTTTTGCATGGGTCCAGATACACTCCATAGGATCGTTGATGGAAGACGAATAATGGATTTCAGGTTTATTAGTTTGCTTGTAAAGGCATTTGAGAAGAAAGCATCTTACTGGATCGAACTTCAAAATAAATATTTGGTGAGCAAGTATCAGATTGAATGTTCTGCCAAAAATCAGATCAAACCTTTAAGTAGAAAAACAATTAATTACAAATACACCAACCTAGGTAACATTCTTGTTATGGAGCACCTGAAGCCGCTTGATTTAGCACCAAACAGATTTGGAAAATATATAGGTGGGAAGGATAGCATAGGCCACAGTCTGGTGACGGGCAAGATCAAGGTAGGGGTAGAAATAGCGATGAAATTCAGTCAGGCGCTAGGAACGACACCAATGTACTGGCTTGATCTGCAAATGGAGGAATATCTAGCAAAAGAATTGGGTATCAAAAATTGTACTAGATCAGGAAAATATAATACAAAATCAAATTAGTGTATGAGACCATCTAATACAGCTCGAATTCACTTAAGTAGTTATAAATCAGTAATTTAATCATCTCGTGGTCAATTAGTTTGCCAGAGCAAAGAAGCCGCGCTTAAGTATAAAACATTTCTTGATGAGATCGGGATAGTGAGCACAGAGCTATTGATGTCGCCACCGGATAATAGGGAAGGGGAGGACAGCGCTTTTGCGAAATCTAGCGACCGCGTAAAACAGTTTTGGGCAAAGATGATGAATGAACATGGGTACCCCCAAGAAGTATCAGGACAATATCATCAACCGATTCAAGAATGCATCGCAGCCAGAAGTCATTATTGTAGTAGATAAACTTCTTTTTTCGTTCTTCCTCAAGCTGCATTCTAATGTTATCCAACGCTATTCTGATGCAGTAGATTATGGACAGTATGAAGGCCAGATACAGAAACTGATCGACACACACATACAGACAGATGAAGTGAAAGTGATTACTGAACTAGTGAACATTTTCGATAAGGATAAGTTTCAAGCAGAAGCTGAAAAGACCGAAGGTGTAGCGGCCAAGGCAGATAAGATTGCCTCGCGCACAGCGAAACACATCAGCGAAAAAATGGATGAAGATCCGGCCTTCTATAGGAAGTTTTCAGAAATGCTGAAAGACACCATCCGTGAATATGAGGAGCATCGCATGAACGAAGCCCAATACCGGAATAAGTTAAAAGATATTATGGACGCAGTGTTGAGTCACACGGATTCAGATATTCCAGAAGCTCTTCAAGGAAAAGAAGCGGCAAAAGCTTTTTATGGTCTTTCGATGGAAGCATTGACTGAAAAGATTCAGGATACGACCATTCGACAAGAAATAGCAACACAAACTGCATTGGCAATTGATGAGCTAATTGAAAGGGCAGTGCTGGATAATGGCAAGCCAATTATTGACTGGCAGTACAAATCTAACATCACCGGAAAATTGCAAATTGATATTGGCGATTACCTGATTGACGAAGTGCGCGATAAATACACTATTTCATCGTCTTTCGGTGAGATGGATGGCAGATGGCATAGCCGAAAAATGTATTGATGTAGCCAAAGTTCGTTATCGCTAATGGAACAGCGCATTCAGTTTGGCTCGAAAGAAATTGAGTTTGAGTTAACATACAGTAAAAGAAAATCATTGGGCATTACAATCACACTTGAACTACAGGTTCTTGTTACTGCACCGGAAGGAGCGTCTCTTAATAAAATTAAAGCCGTTGTAAGGAAACGTGCTCCCTAGATATTAAAGCAAGAGAATTTTTTTCTCAGTTTTCATCCGAAGACACCTGCCCGCAAGTATGTAGCCGGTGAAAGTCATTTGTACCTCGGGCGCCAGTATACTTTGCGAGTAAAGGAAGGAAAGAAAAATGATGTACACCGAAAGCGCAATACCATTGAAGTTACTAAAACAAGTAAAAAACAGGTAAAGAAAGTTTTGGTTAAATGGTATCGGGAAGAAGCCAAACGGAAGTTTGCTGAGATTACGGAGCCGTGGATGGAGCAGTTCAAGAAATACAAAGTGAAGCCCAATGGTATTTACCTGCAAGCAATGCCCACACGCTGGGTTAGCTGTACTCCAAAAGGAAGAATTATTTTAAATCTTGAATTGATTAAAGCGCCCCAGCGCTGCATCGAATACGTGATAGTACATGAGCTATGCCATCTGGTGCATCACGAGATCACACGCAAAAGTTTTTTGATTTGCAAAAGAAGATGCTGCCGGATTGGGTTAAATGGAAAGTTAAGCTGGAAAAGTTGTTAGCTTAGTTAACGAGGGTTTCTTATTGGCTTAAACTTCAGCCGTTGCCAAAGGCATCAATTAGAAGGTTCTTGTCAAATCGCCATTACAAGCCTGATCTTTCCCAGGCGATCGGTTGCGGTCAATTTGGTTCCAGTACGTTCTACAGAGCATTATACCGTTTAGATTTGAAATGACGGTTGAATTGTGCAATAACGCACATTACGTATAGCACATTCTTGATTGTCCACTTGACACAGTTTTGATTGTCCCAACCATAGTATTATAGAACTGTGCATCAGGA
>Ga0209591_10010220_pt1 | contig 10101 bp, 8 predicted proteins | sample MAT01_FD_187207 | JGI IMG/M metagenome (GOLD analysis project Ga0209591, IMG submission 187207) | Freshwater microbial communities from Lake Fryxell liftoff mats and glacier meltwater in Antarctica - MAT-01 (SPAdes) (version 2) | ecosystem: Environmental > Aquatic > Freshwater > Ice > Liftoff...
CCGCCATCGTCGACACAGTCGCCACACCGATGGTGTAACCGTCGGGCGCAGCTTTGGCAACTTCATTAGCGCCGATCGATCCACCGCCACCGGCACGGTTCTCGACGATCACCGTCTGCCCGAGCTCCTTGCCGAGCTGATCCGCGACGATCCGCGCGACGATGTCGGTGGTGCCCGCAGGTGCAAACGGAACGATCAATTTAATCGGTTTGTTCGGGAAAGTTTGCGCGGACGCGACGCCCGCCATTAATGCAACTGCCGCCGCTGTCGCGGTGAGTGTTCTGCGAATCATAGTAGCTCCTCTATTGTTGGTTTGGTAATGCCGTTATTGCTGACTGCCACAGGGAAAAATAGTTCCAGCGAGCGCGCTATGGTAGCAGCACCGTAGAACCCGTGGTTTTGCGGGCTTCGAGGTCGCGGTGCGCCTGCGCGGTGTCCGCCAGCGCGTAACTCTGATTGACTTCAATCTTGACCTTGCCGCTGAGGACGATCTCAAACAATTCATTCGCCGTGGCGACCAGATCGGCGCGCGTTGCCGTGTAGGTGTCGAGGGTGGGGCGGGTCAGATAGAGCGAGCCCTTGGCCGCCAGTTCGCCGATATAAAACGGCTTGACGGCACCCGATGCGGCACCGAACGAAACCATCATGCCGAGCGGCGCGATGCAATCGAGCGACTTCGCCCAGGTATCCTGGCCGACGCCGTCGTAGACCACCTGGCACTTCTTGCCGTTGGTGATTTCCATCACGCGTGCTTGGAAGTCTTCAGTGCGATAGTTGATGACGTGGTCGCACCCGTTGGCCCGTGCCAGTGCCGCCTTCTCGTCAGAGCCCACCGTGCCAATGACGGTAGCGCCCAATGATTTGGCCCACTGCCCCAGAATCAAGCCGACCCCTCCCGCCGCCGCTTGCGACAAAATGATGTCGCCCGCTTTTACCCGATAGGTGCGACGCAGCAGGTACTGGGCGGTCATACCCTTCAACATCATTGATGCGGCCTGCTTGTCGCTGATACCCGCCGGGACCTTGACGACGCGTTCGGCCGGCATCAGTCGCAGCTCGGCGTAGGCACCCATCGGCGCGGAGGCATACGCGACCCGGTCACCTACGACGATATCGGTGTTTTCGCTCACGCCGCTGCCGATCGCCTCGACAATTCCCGCGCCCTCGCGGCCCAGCACAGCGGGTAAGGCGACCTTGTAGGCGCCGGTGCGGTGATAAGTGTCAATGTAGTTGAGTCCCGCCGCGGTCGTGCGCAGGCGAACTTCGCCGGGGCCGGGTGCCGGCACCTCTACATCTTCCCAGCGCAACACTTCCGGGCCGCCGTGTTTGTGGATACGAATCGCTTTCGAACTCAAGGCGGCAGTCATGTTTGCTGTTCCTCTGTAATGAATTGTTGGAGTGCGTGAAGTTTGGCCAAGACAATGGCGTCGGCAACGTTGGCCGGATGGGCGTTTGCGATGGCGCCGAAGTCGAGTGATTGCAAGCGACCCAGCGCACGCGCCAGATAGGCTTGCGGCGGATACGGCGTGGCGGCGAAGCCGGGGCGGCCGTGGTGGTCGCAGGCGGCAGCTGTGAGGACATCGCCAAACCGATCAGGCCGTCGCAGCGCGTCGCACCCATCCATGAGGGCAAGCAGCTTTTCGCCGGTCAAGGACAGTGCATTGTGACTGTCGCCATGCCACCGCGCGACCGTAATGGCGAGATCGCGGCATTCCGCAGGAATCTTCAATCGTGCCGACATGGCTTCGACCAACTCAACGCTTTTCACCTCGTGTCCCGGGTGCCGCGGCAAATACTGCGTGGGTGTGACGGCTTTGCCGAGGTCGTGTGTCAGCGCGGCAAAGCGCACCGGCAGACTGGCTTGGATGGACGCGGCGTAATCGAGCACCATCATGACGTGCACACCCGTGTCAATCTCCGGGTGGGATGCTTTGGCTTGCGGGACACCCCAAAGCCGGTCGACCTCCGGCGCGATGCGCGCCAGTGCGCCACATGAACGCAGCACCTCAAACATGCGCGACGGCGTGGCTTCCATCATGCCGCGCGCCAGTTCGGTCCAGACGCGTTCTGGCACCAGCGCGTCGACTTCACCGGCGGTGACCATGTCGCGCATCAACGCCGTCGTTTCGTCGGCGACCGTGAAGCCTAGCGACGCGAAGCGCGCGGCGAAGCGTGCGGTGCGCAGGATGCGCACCGGGTCTTCACGGAACGCTTCGCCGACGTGTCGCAGCGATTTGTGATGCAAGTCCGCCTGCCCGCCGTGAGGGTCAATGAGGTGACCATTGCTGTCTTTGGCGATGGCGTTGATGGTCAGATCGCGCCGCGCGAGGTCCTGCTCGAGCGTGACGGTTGGCGCGGCGTGGAAGACAAAGCCCTTGTAGCCGGGCGCGACTTTGCGCTCGGTACGCGCCAGCGCGTATTCCTCATGTGTCTCGGGGTGCAGGAACACCGGAAAGTCGGCGCCCACCGGTTTGAATCCGGCTTCGATCATTTGGTGCGGCGTCATGCCGACGACCACATAGTCGCGGTCGGTGACGGGCAGGCTCAGGAGTGCATCGCGGACCGCGCCGCCGACAGAATAGACTTTCATAGCCTGATTATGGCGTGATCAACGCCTTCCCGACGTCGATGGTGCAGATAGTGCAGATCGAACAGTTGGTGCAGATGATGCAATCAGCGCTCGAGAAAGTCGCGAACTGCCGGATTAATCAAGTCGGCCGAGCACCGCGGGATGTCGTGACCACAAGCCGGGAATTCAAGCGCCTTGCCACCCGCGAGTTTGGCGAATTCGAGCGCCGGTGCGGGCGTAACCACACGATCTTTGCTACCGACCAGCACCATTAGTTTGGTACCGACTTGTTTGGCGGCTTTGGCAAGATCGTTGTCGAAGCTGCGCGTAACGTCGTGGCCAATCATGGCGCCGAGTTGCAACAGCCGGTCGTAGGCAATCGCGGGATCCATCTTGTTGTCGCCGATGTCGCCGAGAATCTTGCCTTCGCTGGTGTACGGCGCGTTTTGATTCTCAGCGACGTTGCTCAGAAACCGCGTGCCAGCCAGTACCTGCATGGGCGTCTGGCAGTTGCAGTCGATCATCATCCTGATCAGCCGCGAGTCGGTGTGCCAAAGCACCAGATCATATGGTGCTAGTCGGGGTGAACCTGCGATGGCGACGAAGCGCGATGCGATGCCCGGCTGCCACACCGCCCATTGCAGGGTTTGCATCGCGCCCATCGAAATCCCCATCACTGCGTGTAGCGAGCTCAACTTCAAGTGCTCATCTAGCAGCCGCTTTTGCATCTGCACCATATCGCGAATCGAGACCGCCGGAAACGTCGCACCCGGCTGCCTGCTGCTGTTCGACGGTGACGACGACACGCCGTTGCCAAAACTGTCGACCACAATGACAAAGAACTTGTCTGTATCAACCAACTTGCCGGGGCCCAGGTACTGCAAGATGTTGCGGCTGGTGCCGCCGTACCAAGTTGGAATCAGGATTGCGTTGTTGCGCTCGCCGTTTAATTTGCCAAGCGTGATGTAGCCGATGCGACAGTCGTTGATAGTTTTCCCGCTTTCGAGATCGCAGTCGCCTAGATTGGCGAATTGCTGGGCGGGGTCGGCGGCGGGCTGCGCATGTGCGATGGAGACGCCAGCGCAGAGCAGCAGAGTACGGACCAATCTAATCATGCGAAACCCAAAGTGGCCGACTGGCGGGTGTTTTCAGGCAAAAGTGCTTGGAAGTGCCTGCCGTTAATAGAGTTTTCACTTTGCGAGCGTTGCGTAGGGCTCGTCTTCGGCAACGAATTCTGTTTCGGCGAGCGCGTCTTGCATCCAAGCGGCGACCGCAGGATGCTCACGCACGGCTTTGCAATACGTCTCGGTGTCTGCCGAGAGTGTCGGTGAATACGTCATGAAGCGCATCACCACCGGCGCATACATGGCGTCTGCGGCGGTGAATGGGCCATACAGAAACGGCCCGTCGCCGGCAAACCGTTCACGCGCCTCGCGCCACATGGATTCAATCCGCACGATGTTTTTTGCGACCTCTTCGTTCATGCCCAAACCAGGGAAGCGCGCGCGGATGTTCATCGGCATTGCCGCGCGCAGCGCACGAAAGCCGGCGTGCATTTCGCCAACGATGGAGCGCGCATGACTGCGGGCGCTCATGGCAGTTGGCCAAACCGGCCTGTCGGGATACGCTTCGGCGAGGTGCTCGTAGATCGCGGTTGATTCCCAAACGCAGGTGCTGCCTGCCTCATCCACGGCACCATCCCACAGCACTGGCACCAGTTTTGACGGCGAGTAGTGAGCGATATTGGCGTCCCATTCAGGTGAATGAAACTTGAGCAGCACTTCGCTAAAGGCGATGTCGAGCCCCTTCAACAGCACCCACGGCCGCATCGACCACGACGAATAGTTCTTGTTGCCGATCACGAGGGTGAGCATACCGGTGAGGTCCGCTAATCAGATCTTTGGGAAGGTTGCGATGCTGCGCTGTCGACGCCTTCGCGAAAGTGTTGATACTGCCCACGTCCGCTACCTGAATGCATGTAGCCGTACACGGTTTCCTCCATTGGTGCGGCACGGCCAAAGATTGCCGGGAACGGCTCGTTCGACGTATTCGGTACCTGCATCGACGCGACGTTGTCGCGCGTCATGATTTTGCCCGGCAGGAGTCCAAAGACGGTTGCCTGCAACATGGACAATGCCGGACTCAGACCGATGACCGCTCGACGCTTGCCGGAAAGCAAAATCACGAATTCAATGAGTTGACGAAGCGTGTAAACCTTGGGGCCCACCAGCGGATAAGTTTTACCAATTGCCTCCGGCATGCCAATCGACATGGCAATGGCGCGCGCCACATCCTCGACCCAAACCACTTGGAAGGTCGCGTCTGGTGAACCAAGCGGGATCACCGGAAAGAGCTTCACCAATCCCATGAACATGTTGAGGAAGCTATCGCCCTTGCCATACACCACCGACGGACGGAATATGGTCACGGCGAGTCCGGTACGATTCGCGACATCACGAACGGCCGCTTCACCACGTCCACGCGAGGTCAAATAGTTGCTCGGTGCCGATACATCCGCACCGATGGCGCTCATGTGTATCAGCCGCTTCACGCCAAGCTTGGCGCACGCTTCTGCGACGCGACGCGGAAATTCCACGTGGACCTCGTTGAAATCGCCGTGCAGGATGCCGATCAAATTAATGACGACATCGTGGCCGCCGATCAGGGTTTCGAGCGTTGCCGGATCGCGTACATTGGCGGAAACGACGTCGCATGTCGGCAACATCAACAAGTGTTTGGCGCGCTCGCGGTCACGTGTGGGCACGGTGACGAAATCGCCGCGCTTGGTCAGGGCTTCAGCGATTGCACTGCCGATGAAGCCGCTGCCGCCGAGAAGCAACACTTTTTTCATGAGATTTCTTCTTGAGACTAGCGGGCAGCGGTATCGCTGCCCGCGCTATTGGACGGCGGCGGTGCGGCGGCGATTGTTGCGTTACCGGTGCGGTTGAGTTTCCCTGGAACAGTCCCCATCAACTGTGCGAGCGATAGAGATTTGCCGTGGATGAGATGGCCGTAGTACCACTTGTTCAGCATTACTTTTTTGACATAGTCGCGCGTTTCGTTGAACGGGATCGACTCAGCGTAAATTGCACCTTCGAGCGCGCCATCGGCACGCCAGCGCCGGGCGCGACCGGGTCCGGCGTTGTAGGCGGCGGTCGCCAGCACCGGGTGTCCAAGATCATCCAGCACGTGTCTGAGATAAAAAGAGCCTAGCGACAAGTTGATGCCAACGTCAGCCACGCGGTCTACCGTGTAGTCCTTCACGCCGACCTGCTTGGCCGCCCACTTTGCCGTCGCCGGCATCAATTGCATGAGGCCAATTGCACCGACTCGTGAGCGTGCATCAGTAATGAAGCGGCTCTCCTGCCGGATCAAACCGAACACCCACGCTTCGTCGAGGCCAAAGGTCTGCGCCTGCACCTGCAACGTTTCTCGATGCGGCAACGGATAGCGCTGCGCAAAATCGTGGACTGTTTTGGTGCGCTCAGCCGTGTTGATGGCGCGGTCTGGAAGCCCTTGCCTCTTTGCGGCTTCCGCCGCGGCAAGCAACGTTTCGTCATCCGCATCGCGCAGCGCAAACACCCACTCGCGGAAGGCGTCGTTGCGCAGGTCCTTCACATCCGGCTTGAGATCGGCCAGCTGATACATGGCGAAGGTGCGCTTGACGCCGGGTCGATCACCAATGCGGGCGAGCGCTTCCGGGGTCGGTGGATTTGGCTGGAAATTCGGCACGCTTGCGCGGCCCAGCTCTTCGGCGGCGAGCACGCCGTAGAAATGGTTCTCGTTGGCAAGCGTCTCGCGTGCAGCCCGCGCGGTGGCAAGGTCAACCTGCGCTGTCGGGCCCTTGGCGGTCTGGATGGTGGCGCGCGCCAGCCAGTAACGCCAGGTCGCATCGCGCCGTTCGCCTTCCGACATCCGGTTGATGGTGCCCCGAATCAGTTCCCACTTGGTCGCATCGGCCGCGGTCGCGCGCAGTGCCGCGCGCACCAGCCAGCCTGCCTGCTGATCGTTTAGCTTGTAACCGTCGATCGCCGCGGCGCGACCAAACCACGTCAGCGCCTCACTGTGCAGCTGCATCGCCCCTTGATAACCGATCTGCGCCCAAGCGTGTGCCAGCGCGGGATTGGGCAGGCGCATCTCATTTTTATCCAGCCACTGCGCAGCGGCTTCCGGATTGGTTCGCGCCAGTCGGGTGATGGCGAACAAGAGCAATTCCCCGGCGGACCGGTCGCTAGCCCGGGCGACGGACTTCAGTAGAAAGTGTCGAGCATCCAGATTTGCCGAGGCGGTTGCCGCCTCAAAGCCCGCCGGCAGATTTGGAATCAGCGCGCTGGTGCGGCGCGCGTCTGCAAGTTGGCCGGCGTCGAAGAGTGCCCGCGCGCGCAGCCAGAGGTCGTCATTGGTAATGGCGTTGCCCGCCAGCAGCCGCTCGAACACGTCATAGCAGGGGTCCGAGACGGGCTTTGCGGCAACCAACAGCGCTTTCGCGTCTGCCATCGCCGAGGGTAGAAGTGCGCGATCGTCCGCGATCATGCGGTAGCGCAACCGCTGGCAGGCCACCTCGCCGTCGTCGCCCCGATACTTCCCCTGATTGGCGGCGAAGGGTTGCCAGAGACCGAGCTTGCCAAGTGCGCGCAAATAGTCGCGTCGCAATTGGTCGGTGAACGGCGCATCAGGATGATCAAGGGCGAAACGTTCAATTTCAGCGCCGAGTGCGGGCGCAGCTTGGGCGCCTTGCGCAAGCTGCGCGCTTAGCCACCACCAGGTGACGTAGGGCGACAGCGGAAAATCCTTGCGGGTTGAAAAGCGATCACGGGCTGATGCGAGGCCGGCGATGTCCCGCCGGTCGAAGGCGGCCCTGGCAGCCAGCCAGTCTCGCTGTAGGGTGCTGAGCGATTGTGGCGCGCTGGTCGACGCTGCCGGTGCCGCCGAGGCACCCTGATTGTTGCCGAAAGTCAATGCGGCTGCCACAACCAAAGCGTAAAAATGAACGGCGATTTGCAACCTGCTGCGCCGCAGTGGGGCGGCGGGGAAAGCGGGAACTGTGGAAGCAGCAGGAAGGACCGTGAAACGCATTTCGGAAAATTCAGGAAAAACCAGTGTCGTTGGCATTGGGTATCATTGTAGCCTGTCGAGAGAGCGCGGATGGGCGCGTTGGTTCCATCTCTTCACTTGAGTCAATCTGGCAGGGTTGAACAAGGCGCCGCAGTTAGGCAGCGCCGGCGATATAAAGATGTAGCGCCATCCGCGATAGGTTTTTAGCTGCTTTACCCCACTCATTGCTTTTCGTACCGGCGCCAATCGTTGACATGGACTTTCTTGACCCGCTGTTTCTCGCTGCGCTGCTGAAAATTATCGGCGTAAACATCATTCTGTCCGGTGACAACGCGGTGGTGATTGCGTTGGCGGCGCGCAGCTTGCATGGGAAGCAACAAAAGCTGGCGATTTTTTGGGGCTCGGCAGCGGCCATCGTGCTGCGCGTCATCCTGACCGTGTTCGCAGTGAAGCTGCTGGCGTTCCCCTGGTTAAAGATCGTCGGTGCCGTGCTGTTGCTATGGATCGGCATCAAGTTGTTGGTTCCTGAAGAAGATGACGCGGACATTGCCGGCCACTCGAATCTGTTGGCAGCGATCAAGACCATTCTGGTCGCCGATCTGGTCATGAGTATCGACAACGTTATCGCGGTAGCGGCGGCTGCGGACGCGGCGCCCGCAGAGTTCAAACTCAGTTTGTTGGTAATTGGCTTGGCAATATCAATCCCGCTGATTATTTTTGCCAGTACCGTGCTGATGAAACTAATGGAGCGTTTCCCGATTATCATCATCATGGGTGCGGCGCTGTTGGGCTTTGTCGCGGGGGAAATGGCGATTACCGATCCGGTTGATGCCGGCTGGATCGATGCCAATGCCGGATGGATGCACTACGTATTGCCGGCCGCGTTTGCGGCGATGGTGGTTGTCGTAGGCAAGCAACTTGCCAAGCGACAGAAAAGCAACAGAGCGGCCGACGCGGCGTTGGTGTGAAAACGCCTATTCGTCGCTTGGTAACGAGCCGAAAGTTCTTGTACGTTGCGGTTTAGCAGTGAATAACAATAATTGTGATCAGGGACCATTTTTTTTGAGGAGAAATGTATGAAAAACACAAATGTAAACTCGCGGTTGTTTTCCCCGGTGCGAAAGTCGATCTTGGCGGTCGCCGCTGTTATTTCAAGTTTGGGCGCAGGCGTGGCCAGCGCTTGGGAGCCAACCAAGTCGGTCGAGTTTGTCGTTCCGGCGGGTACCGGCGGTGGTGCCGACCAGATGGCGCGCTTCATCCAGGGCGTCATCAGCAAGAACAATTTGATGAAGCAGTCTCTGATCGTGGTGAACAAGAGCGGTGGCGCGGGGGCAGAAGGCTTCCTCGACGTCAAGGGCGCCGATAAAGATCCGCACAAGATCATCATCACGCTGTCCAATTTGTTCACCACGCCGCTGGCGACTGGCGTACCCTTCAACTGGAAGGAACTGACCCCGGTGAAGATGGTCGCCCTCGATCAGTTCGTGTTCTGGGTGAACGCCGAGTCGCCCTACAAGACCGCCAAAGAATATACCGACGCGGTAAAGGCGGCCGGCCCGAACAAGATGAAAATGGGCGGTACCGGTTCGAAGCAGGAGGACCAGATCATCACGGTCGCGATTGAAAAAATCACCGGCGCGAAATTCACCTATATCCCGTACAAGGGCGGTGGCGAAGTCGCGGTGCAATTGGTCGGCAAGCACGTCGACTCGACGGTGAACAATCCGATTGAGGCTGTCGAACAGTGGCGCGCCGGCAAGCTGCGTCCGCTCTGTGTGTTCGACGACAAAGTGATGCCCTACAAGGCAAAGGTCACGCCAACACAATCGTGGGCCGATATCCCGACCTGCAAGAGCCAGGGCATGGATGTTGACTACCAGATGCTGCGCGGCATCTTCATGGCGCCGGGCGTGAGCAAGGAACAGGTGCAGTACTACATCGAGCTGATGAAAAAAGTCCAAGCCACGCCGGAGTGGAAAGAGTTCCTTGAGAAAGGCGCGTTCGATACCACCACGCTGGCGGGGGATGATTTCGTCAAGTGGCTGGTCAAAGAAGAGCAACGCCACCAGTCGTTGATGGCCGAAGCCGGATTCCTGGCGAAAAAATAATTTAAAAAAATAGAACTAGATCAAGTGTTTCCTTCCGCGCTCGCGCGACAATTGCGGTCGTCGCGGGCGCGGTCGCAGCGGACCACAACAGCCGGTAGAGCGAGGCGCTTACGTCAGGTGGTCTGTCATCAGGCCATTTCCGTAACGCATGGACGGAGGAGTGTTGCGTGAGTCAGGAACAATCGAACGAGCGGTCGGCGGCATCGGTGCGAACCGCCGATCTGGTGACAGCCACATTGATCTTTACACTGGGCGCTGTTGTTGTCTGGGACAGCTACCGGCTTGGCTCGAAGTGGGCCAGTGACGGCCCCGAATCGGGCTATTTCCCGTTCTACATCGGGCTCATCCTTTGCATCTCGAGCCTGATCC
>Ga0209591_10010224_pt1 | contig 10099 bp, 7 predicted proteins | sample MAT01_FD_187207 | JGI IMG/M metagenome (GOLD analysis project Ga0209591, IMG submission 187207) | Freshwater microbial communities from Lake Fryxell liftoff mats and glacier meltwater in Antarctica - MAT-01 (SPAdes) (version 2) | ecosystem: Environmental > Aquatic > Freshwater > Ice > Liftoff...
ATGCTTAATTTTTAATGCTTAATTTTTAATGCTTAATTTTTAATGCTTAATTTTTAATGCTTAATTTTTAATGCTTAATTTTTAATGCTTAATTTTTAATTTTATTCCTCTCAGAATCATAAATCTTTAAATTAATACCTGCTGATCATTAAGTGAAAATCTGCATTTTTTACCATCATCTCTGCGAACCCCTATTCCTACTGCATTTATTCAGTGTTCACAACTTTTCACAAATCGGGAATTTTACCATTTGCACCTTTCATAAAATAACTCTAATTTGTTTCGAATTACAAAAGTAATTATTCAATAAGTAAGGAGAAGAAAGGAGTTAGTTGAAATGAAAAAAACACCGACATAAAGAATGCGATTAGAAAATTTAAAAAATATTATACTGTGAAGTATTTGGCCACCGAACAAAAATAATATAATTATTTCTAATCAAAAAAATTTAAAATCAAAAAGTATGAAAAAATTAATATTATGTTTCGTGATATTTATAACTGGCATTTCTTATACAAATCTTCAATCAACAGAAATTAATCATTCAGATTTACCTGAACTTAATTTAATTCTGTGTGAGAAGTCAATAAATATCAGAGAAAAATATAATAATGACATTATCCAACAAGCAAAAAACCCAATTCTAAAAAATAGCCAAATAAATATTGGGGTTGGTTTTTTACCGGGCAACGATGAAGTGATAAATTTTCAAATTGAATATATCACTTTCTTAAATAATTATTTTTCAATTTTAGCCGGTTTAAATGGATATATACCGGATGAGTTAACTTTTAAAGTAATACCTTTTTATAATCTAAATATTGTAAAGAATAATCTTATGCTTTCAATTGGAGGTGGTGTTCAGTTAGGAACAGAGAGTAGTGTAAATTCTATTTTGAGCGGGAGATTTAGTTATAAGTTCGAAAAAATTATTTTAGGACTTGAAGTAAGCAAACCATTTCTGTTTAAGGGAAATTATCCTGAAGCTCCTTTTATTAATTTTAATTTAGGTTTTACTTTTTAGGTTATGAATCAGTACGCAACTTTTCACAAATCGGGAATTTTACCATTTGCACCTTTCATTCACATAATATACTTTGCATACAATTGCAAAGGCAATTAATTTAAAAAACATTATTCTGAAGGAGGTATTTGAAATGAAAAAAGCACCAACATAAAAATTAGGATTAGAATATTTAAAAAATATTATACTGTGAAGTATTTGGCCACCGAACAAATTAATATAATTATTTCTAATCAAATAAATTAAAATTAAAAATTATGAAAATCCTAATGTTAGCTTTAATCTTCTTTTTTATAAATTCACACAGCGAAATTTATTCACAGATTTTATTAAATAATAATTCTGAACTGAAATCTGTTAAATTGAGAATGTCAAAAAATAAAGAATCATTTGATACAACTTCATTTCAAAATACATTAAAAGAAAAAATTAATAATCCAGAAAAATTCAAAAACAGAATAAGTGTCGGTTATGGAATTACACCAAACCTTGATGACAACTGGAATTTATATATTGAATATCTGAGAAAAATTAAAAACAGATTTTATGTAAGCGGGGTTTTAAATTTATATGTCTCAACAATTGTAGTTTCTGCAAACGGGTATTACAATTTATTATCTGAGAATTCAAGATTTGATTTATTAACAGGCGGAGGATTGAATGTAATAGTTTCCGGTGATGCAATAGTTAAGCTCAGCCCGCAGGTAAGTGCTAAATTTGATTTTCATCTGAACAAATACAGTACTATCGGGACGGAAATAAAGATTCCCTTATTCTTTAGTAATGGTTCTTTTAATGAAAAACTATTTTATACTGTTAATTTCGGTCTGAAATTTTAAGCATGTAATATTTGTAATTTATATTTCGAAAAGAAGATTTAAAGCGACATAATAAATTTAAGAAATAAAAACAGGTGGCTTCGGGTAAAGAGAATTTTTTTCTTTCCCAATTAATCAAAGCATCATTTCAGAAATGATGTAATTTCAAAACCACTTTAATTTTATAATTATGTCAAAATTAAATATTTCTGTAATAATTTGTATTACTTTACTTTTATTTTGTAATGCAAATGCAAATTTTTCAAAATCCGAACTGTCAGAACTGAAAGAAAAAACTTTAAATGATTCTGATAGTTATTCTCAAAGTATCCATATGTATATAACTATAGAAGCTTTGAAGTTATTAAAGGATAGATTTCCTTTAATAAATTTTTCTGTTCTTGATAATTTTATCGGCACTATGACTGATTTTGGAGACCGTCCATGGCAAATTGGTAAAATGGCAACCGGAGCATATCGTGAAGACACTGAAGATCCTGTTTATGATATTCGGGGTCCTTTCGGATTTTTTGCAAGTAATTCACATTTTTGGCATGCAGATAATAGAACAAACGGTGATCATAGTCTGACAAATTTAAATATTCTGGGAATAAACTATGATTATCCAAATGCATTCACAAAAGTTAAAAATTACATTAGCGGGCAATGGTTTAGATGGAATGGCAATGGATACGGTGATCGAAAATTTATAGAATATAATGCGGGCAACGGATTTTTTTACAGATTCAGCTACCATACAAGAGGATTGATAGAATTTTACAAAACCAGAAGAATATGGTTGGAAAGCAAAATAAACACTCTTGGTCAGGAAGAAATAATAAGACAGGAAATACAGGTAAGTGAACTTATTCGTAATCGGATAGTTTGGGAAGTTTTAGGAAGGGTGTTTCATTTAAATCAGGACATGAGCATAGCTGCACATGCTCATAATGATGTTCATGTTGTAGAATGGGATGGCGGAGATTGTTATCATAATTATATAGACAATGGCGGTTATAATAATTTCAACTGGCAAACGGCAAAAAATGCAGGTGGATTTATACAACCTTATGGTGTAGATAATGACCCGATAAGATATATATTGTATAGCACTAATCAGCTTGCTGACCATTATCCAAGCGGACCTGAATGCTTTCAATTTCCCCAGCAGCATAACGGTGATAACAATTTACCCGGTGGAACATATCCAATAATAAATGATTACTACCAAACTCTCGGACCTACACCGCCATTTATTACGGATGTAAATGCTGAGGCAGTGTATTGTTTTAATCATGCCATAAGATCCACTTCTTCATTATTATACTGGTTTGCAGTAGAAGCAGGATTAATTAATACTGATCCGTATGTATATCCGGTAATTAACAGTTTCTCCAAAAATCTGCCTGATCAGAATTTATTTCATGGGGAGACTTTAGAGCTTACATGTAATGCAACAGGTTCAAATCTTAATTACAACTGGTCAATTAAAGTATGCGATTCAAATACATTCTGTACTCTTCCGGTCTCAGGACTTTCAGTAGCCCCGCAGGGAAACAAATTTTACATTTCAAATACAAATTTCTTAAACTACTGGACTTGTGACTATTATGAATCTTTATGTTATAGTTCTCATGGAAATTCAGCCGAACTTCCGCCACTGGATTTTTATGTTAAAGTAATAGTATCAAATCAATTTGGTTCTGTCACTAAAATTTTTAACGTTAACAATTGGAAAAACTTTAAGCCTTCTCAATACTTAAGACCTCCACCTCCACCGGGTGGTGGCTGTCCTTTTGTATTAAGTAACGACGGGACACAATACATCTATGACAATAATATTCTCGAAAGAAGTGAGCATTATAAAAATTTAAATGCTGAAACAGAAGATAAATATATTCTGAGAAATAAACCGTATGTAGATTCATTGGACGGAACAATCAGGCTTGCAATAAAAGAAATTAATACGGGAAATAATTTTTTTGATTTTGTAAAATTAGAAGAATTTTATTATCCTGAAAATTCGATTCCCGGTATCACAGAAAACAATGACTTAGTTTTGTATTATACAGAAGATGCTGTCAATACTACCGCTGCAACTATTTCGGGTAAGGATATAACAGATGTGATGCAATACGATACGATTTCAGATAAAAAAGTATTTGGGAAAGAAAATGAAGAATTATCTATGGAGTTTTCTGATTACTCAAATCCAAAAAAGAAAATTAAAAGTACATTTGATAGTATTGCATTGATACTTGACCCGAATAGTTTTGATGCTATACCAATACCGAATCCGATAAAAGATGTTTCAGGTACACTTTTTGCAAAAGATGAACATGGAAATATTATCAAGGAAAATTTTGACTATGCTATAAGGCAATTAAAATCCGAAGTCATAATTCCTGTTACAAAAAATACAAAGATAAGCAATATCAATCTTAGCTGGAAAAGAGGATTTGAGCTTAGCTATGGATATCTGACAAAAATACATTATGGTGCAATGACAGGTTACCAACTACCTCTTGTTTATGCAGAAAAATTCAACGATGGAAGTGTTCTTGATTTATTACAAAAGGCAGATCACAAATATGCAGAGACTGACAGCAGCTCGTATATAGAATTGAAATTTCAATCGGATAAAAAAGATCCGCCATCAGGGTGGAAACGAGTTTATGTATTAAGTGTATCCGGCATTACAACAAAGAATACTGTTCAGAATAATTCATCTTCAGAAAAAAATGCATTGAATACTGAAACTTCATTAAGTAAAAATATTCTATACAGTAATTATCCGAATCCTTTCAATCCAACGACAAATCTGGAATTTGGAATTTCGCAATTGGGATTTGTTTCTTTAAAAGTTTTTGATGTAACCGGTAAAGAAGTTGCTGTCTTGGTCAATGAAACTAAAACAGCCGGAAGCTACTCAGTATTATTTAATGCTTCGAATTTATCAAGCGGTATTTATTTTTATAAATTAGAAGTGAACGGTAACATTATTGGAATGAAAAAAATGGTGCTTTTAAAATAAGGACATTTGTCGCTTTAGTAAAATAAGATATAGTTCATAAGTAATTTCAAAGCCCTGTTCATTTATCCGGACAGGGCTTTTTTTATAATGTTTATAATCTCAGTAGAGTTTTTTCGAAGAAATAATTTCTAGTTTGCCAATAATAGTCAATCATATAAGAGTAAAACTCTGTGTAAGTTGTTTTAGTATATTTGTTGTTTTGGCTGAGTTTCTTCGGGCTTTATGAAGGACTCAGCCATATTAAATATCTGCCGGGTCAGGTGAAGCACGAGACTCAGCAGGAACGGAAAATAAATGATTTCTGAAAAGACAGTATCTCTTGTAAAATTATTTTATTAAAATCATCATCTTTGTAATAAGCACATTATCGGCAACAAGTTTATAGAAATATTCTCCTGAAGACAATCCCCCGTTAATTAATCCTGCATTAAATCCCACTTCATAAGTTCCGGCTTTCTTATATCCGTCAATGAGTGTTGCGATTTCATTTCCGAGAGAATCATAAACTTTGAGATTTACATTTCCATTTTTCGGAATTTCGAATTTAATATTTGTAGAAGGATTAAAAGGATTAGGATAATTCTGATGAAGTTTGTAACCATCTGCAAGACTGTTATTTTCTTCATTAATTCCAATCTTATCAACAATTTTAAAATTAAGCATCATACCGTCATCTTCATGTTCGAGATTATGACAATGAAATAAAAATATTCCGCTGTATGTACTGAACTTAACAAGAATTCTCACAGTCTCAAAAGGATTCAGCAATACTGTATCTTTCCAGCCTTTATCAGAAGGAGGAAGAATAGTACTGCCGTTTCTCGAATAAACCTGAAACTGATCAGAGTGACTGTGCATAGGATGAAGCATATTTGATGTGTTAATAATTTTCCATTCTTCAAGTCTGTTTAAAGGAGTTTCCCAGTCAATCCTGTTCATTTCAAATGTAAGACCATTTATTTTATGCATTGGCATAGTACTGCCGGAAGATGTAAGAGTGAAATTTCGAACCGCAGTTGCATCGGCAATATTATAATAATTTATCGGAGGCATCGAAGAAGGAACAACTCCACCGGATGAAAGACTTCCGGTTACATCAAATCTTAATAAATTCATTTCAGTGCCCTGAACATATGTTCCTCCACCTGGTACAGTAAAAGGAAGAGATTTTAAAGTTACATTTTGTCCGATTGTATAAGAAGAAAAATTAACAAGAATATCAACTCTCTCACCGGGAGCAAGCATAAATGAAGTAACTTCATCAGCTGAATCTTTCAATCCCCCGTCAGTTGCAATTACATGAAAAGGTCTGTTATCAGATAAAGCTATTTTATAAATTCTTGCATTTGAACCATTAAGCAAACGGAATCTGTAAAGAGTTTTAGAAACTTCGAAATATGCATCCGGAGTTCCGTTAATAAGCGGAGTATCACCGAGATAGCCATGCATCATTTCCGGCATTGCAGGATTATAAGTAAACTGCGGAATATCAGCAGCTCTTCTGTCCTGAATACAAAGCGGCACATCAAAGCTGCCGCGCGGAAGACCGAGAGGAATTTCATCGGGATCATCAACAATAAAAAATCCTGCAAAGCCTTTATATACATGCTTGGCAGTTTGCATATCGGCATGTGAATGATAGAAGTAAGTTCCGGCTCTGTTAATCACAGGAAAAGTATAAGTATAGTTTCCTCCAGGAGGGATTGCATCTTTTGGATGACCGTCCATTAACTCGGGAACATTGACACCATGCCAGTGAATAGTAGCAGGCTCAGTAAGATTGTTGACAAAGTTCGCTGTAAACACTGAACCTTTCTGAATTACAACAGACGGACACGGATATGAACCGTTAATTGCAATTACATTTGTATTCTGACCGGTCCAGACATTTACAGTTGACTGAGCAAGAGCCATCGTACCGCCGTTGGTAAAAACAGGTGGGAATCTGAGAGGATTTCCTGTGAGTTCAATTTTTGTATTTGTATTTTTTTCATTTGCAATAATCTTTAAGATTTCCGGCAGACAATAATGCACCTGCCTGTATTGCCTTAAGAATCATATCTCTTCTTTTCATGGTTGTAAAATTAAACGTTTATAAATATGTATACAAAATTCGTAATTTTAATAACATTATTCTATTCAATAAATAAGTGATAAATCTAAATAACTAACGCTGATATATAAATTGAAAGTATAATGATACTGTAATTAAAGAAAATACGTACTAAGTTTGCTATCTACGCAGGGTTATTCCGCCCGTCATTGGCGGACAGGCTGAAAAAACTTTAAAGTTTGAATAGACTTTATACTGAAAACCCTGCGGCATAACCAGTGAAAATTTAGTGTAAAATTCTAAGTTACAAAGAAACATATCTTGACTTACTTCCCTGTCCATTTTATTTTATGAAATGAGTACGCGCAAAGTTCAATCAGAATTTGACACATTTTATTTTGTTACATTTACATGCTTCAGATGGATTTCGCTATTTGAAATTCTAAATTGTATTCATACATTTATAAATACTTTGAAATTCTTAAGAGCAAAAGAATATTTAACACAGGTTATATAATAATGCCAAATCATCTTCACTTAATAGTTTACACGCAAAATGAAATAAATACAATCAACGACATTATTGCTGAAACGAAAAGATTTATGGCTTATGAAATTGTGAGGAGATTAAAAGTTGCAGGTAGAAATGATTTATTAAAATTTCTTTATGATACTGTAAATCCAGGTGAACGGTTGAAAGATAAAATACATAACGTCTTTCAGCCATCAGCTGACATAAAAAGAATTATAACAGAAAAATTTATTATTCAAAAACTAAAATACATTCACAGGAATCCTGTATCGGGAAAATGGAAGTTGGTTTATAACTATCTTGATTATATTCATTCAAGTGCAAGATATTACGCCTGCCCGTAAAGGCGGGAATTGGGCGAAAAAGGAATTTATAATGTAATGCATTATTAGGAAGTTGTTACTAACTTACAAACACCGCAGAGTTTTCCGCTTTAGGTCTGAATATACTTTGTAGTTATATCGGCGGAATAACACTGCGGAGACATCAAGAAAAACTTTAAGATTATCTGAAACAAAAATACAGTAATTTAGAAGCATGAGCAAAATTATTAGCAGTAAAAAGAAGTTGTCACCGCAGCAAAATGAAGAACTGCTCAGCACATTAAAAGGCCGGTTTGAAATGAACATGATGCGGCATCAAGGTCTCGAATGGACTAAAGTGCAGTCAAAACTCGAAGCAAATTCTGAAAAACTCTGGTCACTCAATGAAATGGAAAGAACAGGCGGAGAACCGGATGTAATTGGTTTTGATAAAAAGACAGGTGAATATATTTTTTATGATTGTTCGGCAGAAAGTCCAAAAGACCGCAGAAGTCTTTGTTATGATGGTGAAGCACTGAAGTCAAGGAAAGAAAATAAACCAAAAGGCAGCGCAATTGAAATGGCAGCTACGATGTGTATTGAAATTTTAAACGAAGAACAATATCGTGAGCTGCAGAAGCTTGGAGAGTTCGATTTGAAAACATCGAGCTGGGTGAAAACACCAGCTGATATTCGAAAACTCGGCGGCGCACTATTCTGTGACCGTCGTTTCAATACTATCTTTACATATCACAATGGTGCAGAATCTTATTATGCAGGCAGGGCGTTTCGTGGCTTGTTACGAATCTGAATTTAGTACAGGAAAGCAGTACAAAGCAAAATTGTAAAAAACGTTATGCACAACTAATTAAACCAAAAATAAAATCTAATTAGTAAATTGGTAAATTAGCAGAGATAAAAACAAAGGAAACCGAATCAAGTGTTGAAGATTTTCTCAATGCAATTAAAGATGAAGTAAAACGAAAAGACAGTTCTCTATTACACAAACTAATGCAAAAGGCGTCAAAGGAAAAACCTAAAATGTGAGGTGTATCAATAATTGGCTTTGGAAAAATAAGATACAAAAGTCCGGCTTCAGGACGTGAAGTAGACTGGCTGAATATTGGATTTTCTCCGCGTAAGGCTAACCTTACATTATATCTTACTGTAAATCTTAAGGTTCATGCTGACTCGTTGAAAAAATTAGGTAAACACAAAGCCGGAGTCGGATGTCTTTACATTTATAAACTTGAGGATATTGATATGAAAGTTTTGAAGGAAATGATTGATGCTTCGGGTAAAGGGAAAGTAAATATTGTGCTGCATGTTTGTATACATTTAAAGAGAAGACAAATTAATCAAACAATAAGATAATTTTTGTCCTGCCTTACTTCCCTACTTGTAGTTTTCTATAAAAGTGATTTTGATTTTTATATTTACTGTGAAAAGACTCAGGGAAGACAGAATTTCGGGAAAACTAAATGTTTCCTGACATACCAAGACATAAATTTTTAAAATAAAAAAACAATATGTATGATCTCCCATATCACAAAGAAAAAGATTACAAAGTAATTAAACAATTTATAGACGACAATCCATTTGCTTTTTTAACGGGATGTGATAAAGAAAATAAACCTGTTGCTACACAGATACCTGTATTTATTGAAGAAGAGAATGGTAAGCAAATATTGCGGGGACATATAATGAAAAACACAGATCATCATAAAGCATTTTTATTTAATCCGAATGTACTTGCAGTTTTTACCGGTCTTCATACTTATGTAAGCGGTACCTGGTACAGCAATCCTAATATGCCTTCTACATGGAACTATATGTCCGTGCATGCAAAAGGTTTAATTAAGTTTCTGGATGATCAGGCATTGGCGGATGTTCTGAGAAAAACTTCACTGCATTTTGAAGGATACAATAAACAGTCAACTACTGCATTTGACAATCTCCCTAAAGAGTTCAATGAAAAAATGATGAAAGCAATTGTAGCTTTTGAAATTGAAATTACAGAATTGAACAATGTTTTCAAATTAAGTCAGGACAGGGACGAGCAAAGCTATGAAAACATTAAAGCGAAGCTTACACAGGAAGGCGGAAGTGCAAAAGTCATTGCAGATGAAATGGAAAAAAGAACTAAAAAATTATTTCCTGACGATATTAATACTAAATGAGACAGTCATAAATTTTTATTCTGATAATCTTACGAAGTTATAACACTCCAAAGTTTTTAAATTATTCTCTTAAATTATTCTCTTAAATTATTCTCTTAAATTATTCTCTTAAATTATTCTCTTAAATTATTCTCTTAAATTATTCTCTTAAATTAT
>Ga0209591_10010226_pt1 | contig 10098 bp, 10 predicted proteins | sample MAT01_FD_187207 | JGI IMG/M metagenome (GOLD analysis project Ga0209591, IMG submission 187207) | Freshwater microbial communities from Lake Fryxell liftoff mats and glacier meltwater in Antarctica - MAT-01 (SPAdes) (version 2) | ecosystem: Environmental > Aquatic > Freshwater > Ice > Liftoff...
TGGACCAGGACAGGCCGGCCTGGGCGCCCTCGAGAATCAGGAACTCGAACTGCTTGCGGTCGTCGTGGACCGGCACACCCCATTCCCGGTCGTGGTAATCGAGATACGCAGGGCTGACGCCCTCGGACCAGGGGCAGCGGGTGACGGGCGACTTTTTAGCCGGGGGCATGGGACGAACTCTAGCCGGGGTGCTCGGGAGTAACGAGGCGCCTTTCTGCTCAAAGTGACGGGAAATGGCCGCCAGCCTCTCGACAGCGTGCCGCATCATGGAAAATGATAGCCGTCCAGCAGGGTTACGGGCCAGTACATGACAGACCGATACGGGGTCATCGGCCATCCGATCGCCCACAGCAAGTCACCGGTCATCCAGCGACTGTTTGCCGAGGCGACCGGCCAGGATCTGACCTACGACGCCATCGACATCCCCCCGGAAGAGTTGGCTGTGCGGGTGCGCCAACTGTTTGCTGAGGGCTATCGGGGTCTGAACGTCACGGTGCCCCACAAGACCGAGGTACTGAAGGTCACCTCGCGACTAACGTCCCGGGCCGAACTGGCTGGCGCTGTGAACACGCTGATCCTCCACGCCGACGGCGCCGTGGAAGGCGACAATACCGATGGCACCGGCCTGGTGAACGACCTGCGCCAGAACCTGCGCACGCGCCTCGCCGGGACCCGCCTGCTGATCCTCGGGGCTGGCGGCGCCACGCGGGGAATAGTCCCCGCACTTTTCGACACCAATCCCAGGGACATCCTGGTCGCCAATCGCACGGTCGATCGCGCCCAGGCGCTGGCCCGGGATTTCCGCATGCTCGGCAAGATTCTGGGCTGCCAGTTCCAGGAGCTGGGCGGGCAGCGTTTCGATCTGGTGATCAATGCCACCTCCGCGGGACTCAAGGGTGAGGTTCCGCCGTTCCCTGCATCGATCCTGGGCCCGGAAACCCTGTGCTACGACTTGTCCTATTCCATGCAGGACACGCCCTTCGTCACCTGGGCCCGGGAGAACGGTGCAGGGCGTATCGCCCAGGGCTGGGGCATGCTCGTGGAACAGGCCGCGGAGTCGTTCTACGCCTGGCGAGGGGTCCGGCCCGACACGCGCCCGGTGATCGCGAAGCTGCCTGGCGCGCCCGGTGCCACCGACACCATGAAGAAGCGGCTGGCCTGATCAGTAAATGGGGACATGCCTCATTTCCCTAACTCATCCTCTGAGTTCGCACTGCAGACCAACGACGGGACTTGCTTTGGACGTCCCGGACGTCGCAGCGTGTGGGCCAGCCCAAGCTCCACGGCCGTCCGCTGAACCCAGGCAAACTCCCCATAGGGACTTCCCTCGTTCACGCATCGACGAAGATTGGCCAGCTCAGTAACTGTTTGGGGCGCGTTCACCACGTCGCGCCAATTTGCTGGCAGGGCTATAGGCAGCGGGGCGAGGACAAAGGGCGGATGGTCAACGACTCGCCAATGCAAACTGCTCCAGGGCCATACTTCTGCACGAGCAACCAGGTTGGCGCGCAATGGGTTCCGCTCGACATACCGCGCTACGGTAAACAGATGGCCGTCGTTCTGGATCGGAAATGCCTTGAATCGACCCGTCCAGATGCGGCCCGAGGACTTGCACTTTTTGTGGTGCCTGGATGCATGGGCAGTCAGCATCCAATGAAGCCAAGCGGCCAGGTCAGATGCAGCGGACGGCCTGACCAACAAGTGGAAATGGTTGGGCATCAGGCAGACGGCCGCCACTTCCATGTGGTGCCGAGCTTGTGCGCGCCGCATCAAGTCGACAAATGAGTCGAATTCCTGGGGCTCCGAAAACACTGTCGCGCGGTTATTCCCGCGATTTATGACGTGATAGTAGAGGCCACCAACGATCGATCGGGCTGTCCTTGGCATCGCCAAAGAGTAGCGGCATCCCGAACGCCCTTCACTCGGCAAATGTCGAGAAAATATTGGGATTGACGATTGAATGCCGGGGTGGACTGCAACTCGTCCGGAAATGAGGCATGTCCCCATTTCTCACCGCATCGTCACCAGTTCCTCCGCCGCGGTGGGGTGAATGGCCACCGTGTCGTCGAAGTCCCGCTTGGTGGCGCCCATGTGGATCGCTACCGCAAAGCCCTGGAGCATCTCGTCGGCCCCCGGGCCGATGATGTGGCAGCCCACCACCTTCTCGTCCGCACCGACCGTGACCAGCTTCATGCGGGTTTTCGGTTTCTGGTCAGTGATGCCGTTGTAGAGCGGGACAAACTCGGCGGTGTAGACCTTCACGCCAGCGCCGAAACGCACGCGGGCCGTGGCCTCGCTGATTCCGCAAGTGCCGATCGGGGGGTGGCTGAAGATGACGGTGGGGATGTTCGTATAATCGAGATGCCGGCCGGGCATACCGCCAAACACCCGATCCGCAGTCCGGCGGCCGGCAGCTACGGCAACCGGCGTGAGCGCAGCGCGGCCGGTGACATCCCCCACTGCGTAGATATGCGGCACGTTGGTGACCTGAAAATCATCGGTCGTGATGAAGCCCTGCGCGTCAGTGCGCACGTCGGCGGCCGGAAGATCCAGGTCCGCCGTCCAGGGCTCCCGCCCCACGGCCCAGAACACCGCATCGAATGGCCCGTGGCTGCGGCCGTCGGCCGTCGCGAGGGCCAGCCCCGAGCTGCTGCGCGAGAGGGCCGACGGCGTCGCCTGCCCAACCAGTCGGATGCCGTCCTCCGCCAGGGCCCGCAGCAGACCTTCCTGCAGGTAAGCGTCGAAGTCCCGGAGCACGGTTTCCTGCCGGACCAGCAGTGTGACCTCAGAGCCGAGCGCGCGCAGGGCCCCGGCAAACTCCACGGCGATGTAGCCCGAGCCGACGATGGCCACCCTCTGAGGCCTGCTGGTCAGCCCAAAAAAATCATCGGATACAAGACCGAGCTCGTGACCGGGAATCCCGGGCACTACCGGCCGGCCACCCGTGGCCACGATGATGTGCTTGCCGGTGAGGAGCCGGCCGCCCGCCTCCACGGTGTGCGGTCCGGTGAAGCGGCCCCGGGCAACGAGGTGGGTGATGCCCTTCTTCGCCAGATTCCGGTCGTAGATGGCGTTCAGGCGCTGGACGTAGGCCTGGCGTTTGGCCACGAAGCCGGCCCAGTCATGCCCGCGCACCGTCACATCGAAACCGTAATCCAGGGCGTCATCCAGCGCATGGGCAAGGCTGGCGGCGTTGAAGGTGATTTTCTTCGGGACACAGCCCACGTTGACGCAGGTGCCGCCCAGCGGTGCGGGCTCGATAAGGGCCACCCGGGCGCCATACTCAGCGGCGCGCTGGGCCGCCGCGAGGCCACCACTGCCCCCGCCGATGGCGATCAGGTCGAATTCCTCGGTCATGGGCTGGCTCTGAGTGTGCAGGGTTGGGGAGTGTATCAAGGGGCTCGTTTGGGGCCGGACAGGGTTTTCCGTTAGGCTTTCAGGATGCATGACAATCCCTTGCTTGCGACCTCAGGCCTGCCTGCCTTCGACCGGATCCTGCCGGAGCATGTGGAGCACGCCGTGCTCACCACCCTCGAGGCCAACCGGGTTGAGCTGGAGCAGTTGCTGGCCGCCGCCGAGCTGACGGATCTGGAATTCGACGCCGCGGTGCTGCCCATCGAGCGCCTCAGCGAGCGGCTGCACAGGGTGTGGTCCCCCGTTGCGCATCTGCAGTCGGTCGCCAACACGCCCGAGCTGCGCGCCGCCTACAACGCCTGCCTGCCCGCCATCTCCCGCTACGCGACTGAGATGGGGCATAACCAGCGGCTGTACGCGCTATACAAGCGCCTCGGGGAAGGGCCGCAGACCGCCCGGGGCGAGGGCGCCGGGCGGCTGCTCGAACTCGCAATCCGGGACTTTCGTCTGTCCGGGGTGCATCTGCCAGCCGAGCAGAAAGCGCGCTTCAAGACCGTCATGGAAGAGCTGTCCACGGCGGAGGCGAGTTTCGAGCAAAACGTGCTCGACTCAGCTGCCGCCTGGTCGCTACACATTACTGAGGCATCCCGGGTAGAGGGCCTACCGGGGCTGATCCTCGAGCCCGCGGCGGAGCGGGCGCGCGCCGCCGGCTCGTCCGGCTGGCTGTTCGAACTGGATCAGCCCACCTACGTTGCAGTGCTTACGCACGCGGACGACCCGGAACTGCGCAAGTCCGTCTACCGGGGCTGGGTAACGCGGGCCTCCGACCAGGCCGACTATTCGCCAGGCCATGACAACAGCGCCCTGATCGAGCAGATCCTGGCGCTCCGGCACGAGGCGGCCAATATGATCGGCTACGCGAACTTTGCGGCCTATTCCCTCGCCACCAAGATGGCCAGATCGGTGGCTGAAGTGCGGGACTTTCTGATTGAGCTGCTGCGCCACTCCCGGGATGCCGGCCGGCGTGAGCTCCAGGAACTGGAGACCTTTGCCGGGCGAGCACTGGACCCCTGGGACATTGCCTACTATTCGGAACAGCTGCGGGACGCGAAGTACTCGATCTCCGACGAATCCCTGCGTCCCTACTTTCCGCTGCCAACGGTCCTGTCCGGGCTGTTCAGCGTGGTGGAGAAGCTCTATGGCATTCGGATCGTGCCGGTGACGGGCATGGACGCCTGGGAACCCCGTGTGGCCTTCTACCGTCTGATTGACGCCAGTGGCCGGGAGGTGGGCGGCTTCTTTACCGACTTCTACGCCCGTTCCACGAAGCGCTCGGGCGCCTGGATGGACCCGTGCCTCAACCGGCTGTGGAACGAGTCGGATCGCCAGGTGCCGGTCGCCCACTTGGTCTGCAACTTTTCGCTGCCGGCCGGTGACACGCCAGCGCTCATCACCCATGACGAGATGGTCACCGTGTTTCACGAGATGGGGCATGTGCTTCACCACCTGCTGACGCGCATCGACTACCCCAGCGTGGGTGGCATCAACGGTGTGCCCTGGGATGCAGTGGAGCTGCCGAGCCAGTTCATGGAGACCTTTGCCTGGGAGCCGGAAGTGGTCGCGCTGTGTTCGGGCCACTACAGGACGGGTGAACCGCTGCCGGCCGCGGTTCTTGCGTCCCTGCGGGAGTCGAAGAATTTCCAGTCGGCTCTGCAGATGCTCCGGCAGGTAGAGTTCGCACTGTTCGACCTGCGCATCCACGCCGATTACAACCCGGCGGACGGATCGCGGCTGATGGACATCCTGGCAGAGGTGCGGGACGCGGTGGCGGTGATCAAGCAACCGGAGTGGAATCGCTTCGCCCACGCCTTCACGCATATCTTTGGCGGGGGCTATGCGGCGGGCTACTACAGCTACAAGTGGGCCGAGGTGCTGGCCGCGGATGCCTTTGCAGCGTTCGATGAAGCGGGACTGTTCAACCCCGACTTGGCCCGACGCTTTCGGGAAAACGTGCTGGAAATTGGCGGTTCGCGGGACATCGGCGAAGCGTTCGTGGCATTTCGCGGCCGGCCCGCACATGTGGACGCGTTGTTGAAGCAGTCGGGGATCAGCAGCGGTTAGCGATGGCACCTTCAACCAGGCGACGCCGTATAACTTCCCGTCCCGGGATGTTATGCGTCACTTGTGACGCGTAATTAGTAGTTAGACGACGCGTGCGGCGCCTCACCAAGCCCGACTCTCGAGAGCGTTGGCGCCAGGCTCTGGAACTATGGAACGAGTTTGATCCCATTGGAGTCATGGGCACGCCAGACTGGCCGCGTGACGAGTATGAGGCCTATGTGGGCCCGACACTTCGCTTTCTGGAGTCGAACGGCCCAATCGAGGAACTGCAGCGGTATCTTGCGCAAGTCACACTGGAGCAGATGGGCATGAATAACACCCCACAGTTTGAAATGTCCCGTCGGCAATTTGCGAAACGGCTTCGCGATTGGTACGCCAGCTCGTGGGCTGGAACTCATGGTTAAACGTCGTCTAACCAATCGCTCCACCGGTCGCATTGCGCGCCTGTCACAGGCCTTGCTTGCGCAAGTCCCGCGCCAGTCGCAATGCGCCGGTGAGCTCAGCCGTTGCGGCTCTCCAAGAGCTTGCTTGACGTTATAGCGTCATAGCGTCATTATTCATCAATGAGTACCCCCAAGCGCGCAACCGTCTACTTCGACCCTGAGGTCCACAAGGCCTTGCGGTTGCGCGCCGCGGCAAATGACCAGTCCATATCAGACATGGTGAATGAAGCGGTTCGGGCGTCCTTGGCTGAGGATGCCACTGACTTGGCAGCCTTTGATAAGCGCAAGCGTGAACGCAGCGTTTCCTTCGATAGCTTCGTGCAGGGCATGAAGCGACGTGGCGCTATATAGTCTTTCTATTAAGCCTTCCGCTGGGAAGGAGCTTGAGACGGCAGGATCAAAGGCTGATCGCTGTCGTATCGTCGGCAAGATTCAGGCCCTGGCCCGCGATCCGCGGCCTCGGGGGTCCGAGAAGCTTGCCGGTTACGATGGTCGCTATCGAATTCGCCAGGGCAACTATCGTGTCGTCTACGAGATCGACGACGATGCAAGCCAGGTCACGATCTACAAGATCGGACATCGCAGGGACGTCTATCGATGAAGGGCATGAGTACCTGTTAATGCCCGGATTCCATCGTTCTGGCGTCGCTCGCACCGTGGGCCCGTAACGTGGGACCACCATGAAACTCGCGTCCTGGAACGTCAACTCGATTCGCCAGCGACTCACCCATGTCGTCGACTGGGTGAACGCCAACGAGCCGGACGTCCTGGCCCTCCAGGAGCTGAAGACCGAGGCCCACAAGTTTCCACGTGCCGAGATCGAAGCAACGGGCTACCACTGCGTCCTCGAGGGCCAGAAAGCCTACAACGGGGTTGCACTGCTCTCGGTCAACGAGCCAGCCGACGTGACGACGGGCATTCCCGAATTCGCCGACGAGCAGCGCCGCGTGATTGCCGCCACCTATGGCGGCACGCGGGTGATCAACGTGTACGTCCCGAACGGCCAGAGCGTGGGCTCCGACAAGTACCGGTACAAGCTGGACTGGCTGGATGCCCTGGCCGGCTACCTCGGTACCGAGCTGAAGCGCTATGAGCGCCTCGCCATCGTTGGCGACTTCAACATCGCCCCCGAGGACCGGGACGTGCACGACCCGGAACTGTGGCGGGGCCAGGTCCTGTGCAGTGGGCCCGAACGGGAGCGGCTGACGGCGCTGCTGGACCTCGGTCTGGTGGACACCTTCCGGCTCTTCGACCAGCCGGAGAAGTCCTTCTCCTGGTGGGACTACCGGATGATGGGCTTCCGGCGGAACCACGGCCTGCGCATTGACCTGATCCTGGCGTCGAAAGCGCTGGCTGGCCAGTGCTCGGGTGCCACCATCGACGTGGCGCCCCGCAAGCTCGAGAAACCCTCCGACCACGCACCCGTGGTGGCGGTCCTGTAGGAGCGCCGGTAGGAGCGCCTTCAGCCGCGATCGAGCGCGATTCAACGGGATCGCGCCTAAAGGCGCTCCTACGGGCGCTCCTACAGGACCGGGTGACGGCGCAGCAGGCCCTGCACCATCAGCAGTGCCGCAAAGGTCAGCACCGACGCCGCCAGAAAGGACGCGCCGGGGAACTGGAAAGGCGCGGCGGCCGACGTGAAGTAGCTGAAGAGGCCCGTCATCATCAGCGGTGCAATGCAGGCGGTAATGCTGCGGAGACTCGAGATAGCTCCCTGCAGTTCGCCCTGCTGATTGGCCGGTACCTGCCTGGACATGAGCGCGGTGGCCGCGATGCTGGCGATGGTGCCAAAGGCAAACGGCAGGATCCAGAGGTACATCATCCAGCCCTTGGTCGCGAAGGCGTAACCAACAAAGCTGACCGTGAAGATAGCGAACCCGATGACCAGGGCGCGGCGCTCTCCCAGCAGTTTCACGATGGGCCCTACGGCCAGTCCCTGCACCAGCGCGGCGCAAATCCCGACGAAGCTCATGGACAGGCCCACGTCCCAGGGCGTCCAGTCGAACTTGGCGATGGTCACGTAGGTCCATGTGGCCGGATTGGCGTCGTGGGCAAAGTGGTAGAGAAACAGCGCGCCAAGCAGCCCCAGCACCACCGGGTACCGCTGCATCTGGCGAAAGGCCCCGACAGGGTTGGCGCGAGCCAGGGAGAACGGGCGGCGATTGGCAGGTGCCAGGCTCTCCGGGATCACGAAATAGCCGTAGATCACGTTGGCGGCAGCCAGTCCGGCCGCCACGAAAAACGGCAACCGGGGATTGCTCTCGCCCAGCAGGCCCCCGATGGCCGGACCAATCACAAAGCCCAGGCCCCAGGCGGCGCCCATCAGGCCGAAGCTCCGGGCACGCTGCTCAGGCGCTGTCACATCGGCGACATAGGCGCTGCACACGGAGTAGGTTGAGCTGAACACACCCGACAGCAAGCGGCCAAAGAACAGCCAGCCCACCGTGGTGGCCAGTCCCATCACCACGAAGTCCACAGCAAAGGCCGCCAGCGAGCCGAGCAATACTGGCCGCCGGCCATAGTGATCGCTCAGGTTGCCGAGGATCGGGGCGCTCAGGAACTGCATGGACGAGAAGGCGAACATGAGCGCGCCGCCATAGAGGGCAGCAGTGCTGAGGGAGCCATCAAGCAACTCCATCAGCAGGCTGGGCAGCACCGGGATGATGATGCCAAAGCCAATGGTGTCGATGAAGATGGTGGCCAGGAGAAAGACGAGCGCCCGCGGGGGCGCCACGGTCATGGGATATCCACCTGCACCTGATCGCCAGCGACCCGCGTGGGGTAAGTCTGGAGATCCTTCTCGCCACGGACTGCGTTGAGCACGTTCACGAGGCCGGGGGGCCAGTTGGCCCAGTCAATCACCTTGCCCGTGCGAATGTCGAACCGGGCACGGTGAAATGGGCACTGGATCTTGCACCCCTCCACGATCTTGCCCTTGGCGAGAGGGGCGAAGATGTGGGTACAGCTGGCCTGGGTGGCGTAGAAGCCATCGTCCAGGTGATAGACCAGGACCTTCGTCCCGCCCGCAGCGTACAGGCGGTGCTGGCCAACCGGGAGTTCAGCAACGCGACAAACCGTGTGGGTAGTCATGGCCTGGTCCTCTCTAAAATGTGCTCAGCAAACGGGAGCGGCATGGTAGCGGATTCGCCAGAAATGCCTCTGCTAAGCTAAAGAGCCATTCTGGAGAGTCTCCCTATGCCTCGGTCATTCCGCCTGCCCGTGCTCCTGTGCCTCGCCGCAGCGGTTGCGGGGTGCAGCGCCGGCTCCAAGCAGGGTGCCTCTCAGGGGGCGAAGTCCGGGGCCCTGGGCGGCCTGGTGGCGGGCGCCGTGGGCAGCATTTTCTGGGGCGGTGATGCCGTGAACAATGCGCTGCGGACGGCCGCAGTGGGCGCCGCGTCGGGAGCGGCCGTGGGCGCCATGAACGGCGCCGAGCGTGACAAATCCCGGGCGCCGCCGCCGGCCGCGCCGCCCGGCCCGGTTCCGCCAGGGGCGAAGTCGGCGGATCTGGCGGCTGCGGACCAGGCGCTGAAAGCGCAGGTTGGCGAACTGAATTTCTCAGCGGGTGGTGAGCTGGCTCACTGCCGGCATGTGAGCGCCATCAATCGCGCCGAAAAGGCTTTCGCCAGCGAGACCGATCCGAAACGGAAGAGCTACGCCCTGCTGATTGAGGCCATGGCGGCGGAGGAGTCGAACAACGCCGGCAAGGCGAATGCCGTCTATGCCGAGTGGGCCCGCTTTGATCCCTCCCGGGCAGACGTCGCCAGGCTGCGCAATGACGCCCTCGAAGGCCTGCTGAAGGTGCAGAAAATCCGGCAGGAGCGAGGCCTGCCCGTCCTCTGCACATGAGTGCCCTGTGGAAGCTGGGGCGCTTCGCCACCGTGCCCGGGGAAACAGAGTTCATCCCGCTGCCAGACAGCTAAGCAAAGCTTGTCAAGGGCCCTACTGGCCTTTCGCCTGAAAAAGCCTGGTTTTGCCCTTTGAGCGCTTTGGTGTCGCGTGCAAGAATTCAGCCGTGACCGCCCCTCCCAGCTTCCAGTTCAACCCCCGGGACCGCCGTAACGACTACGACGTCACAAACAGCGTGCGCGTGAGTTCGGTGGACGACGTGCGCAACGCCTGCCAGGACCTCTTCCAGCTGACCTGGCCCGGCGTGGGTCTGGATCAGCTGTGGCTCGCCTTC
>Ga0209591_10010231_pt1 | contig 10095 bp, 5 predicted proteins | sample MAT01_FD_187207 | JGI IMG/M metagenome (GOLD analysis project Ga0209591, IMG submission 187207) | Freshwater microbial communities from Lake Fryxell liftoff mats and glacier meltwater in Antarctica - MAT-01 (SPAdes) (version 2) | ecosystem: Environmental > Aquatic > Freshwater > Ice > Liftoff...
TGCACACGCTGCTGGCCGCGCTGCGCCAGTTCAGGAATTTGCGCGTAGTTCACCGGGCCGGGCAAGGCACGGTTGGCCATCGCCGGGTTGCCGTTGCGCAAGGCTTCGGCAATCGCGATCAGGCCCTCGAATTCCACCCGCCACTGCCAGCTGGCCACCTCGGCCTTTTCTGCCGGCGTGCGGCCCAGCAAGGGCGGCTCGGGATAACGCGCTTCGATGTAGGCCGCGATGGCCGCGTTGTCGGTGAGCAGCAGGCCATCTTCGGTGCGCAAAGCCGGCACCGTGCACTGCGGATTGATCTGCCGGTAGGCAGCACCCAGCTGTTCAGCGCTGCGCAGATCAACCTGCACGGTGTCATGCACCAAGCCCTTTTCGGCCAGCAGAATGCGCGCCCGGCGCGGGCTGGGCGCAGTGGCGCAGTCGTACAGAACGAGTGCCATCACAGCTGCGCTTTCATTTGTTCCCGACCGAAGGCGCGAGCTTGTCTTGCGTGCGCAGTTCGAAGTCGCTGGCGTCATGACGCTCGTGAAGTTGGCTGGCCGGGTCGCCGAAGACGCGGTTGACCATGCGGCCACGCCGCACGGCCGGGCGTTGCGCCAGCCGCTCGGCCCAGCGCAGCACATGGGTGTAGCTGCCCACCTGCAGAAATTCACCAGCTTCGTAGAGCTGGCCCTTGGCCAGCGCGCCGTACCAGGGCCAGATGGCCATGTCCGCGATCGTGTATTCGTCGCCGGCGACGAAGGTGGTCTCGGCCAGGCGGCGGTCCAGCACGTCCATCTGGCGTTTCACCTCCATCGCGTAGCGGTCGATGGCGTACTGGATCTTGTGCGGCGCGTAGGCGTAGAAGTGGCCGAAACCGCCACCGAGAAAGGGCGCGCTGCCCATCTGCCAGAACAGCCAAGACAGGCATTCGGCGCGCTGTGCTGCAGCGGTGGGCAGAAAGGCGCCGAACTTCTCGGCCAGATAGATGAGGATGGCGCCGGACTCGAAGACGCGCAGCGGCTTGGCACCGGGTTCCGCGCTGTGGTCAACCAGCGCCGGAATCTTGGAATTGGGATTGGCGCCCACGAAGCCGCTGCCGAACTGGTCGCCTTCCTGGATGTTCACGAGCCAGGCGTCGTACTCGGCGCCTGCGTGGCCCAGCGCCAGCAGCTCTTCCAGCATCACCGTCACCTTCACGCCGTTGGGCGTGCCGAGTGAATACAACTGCAGCGGGTGCTTGCCCACCTGCAATGGCTTGTCGTGGGTGGCCCCGGCCACGGGCCGGTTGATGCTGGCGAAGCGGCCACCGCTGGAAGCGGGAGGGGCCCAGACGGAAGGCGGGGCGTAGTCGGCAGGTTGGTTCATGCGCGCATTCTGGCGCGCGATGAAGAAAACCGGTCAACAGCTTGGCGCGTCAGTCATGCTGGCCAGGCCGAAAGCTGCGGCGAACCGATCGACCGCCGCGCCGTCGTTGCCCGCCAGATGCAGCGCGTCGCCTTTGCGAATGGCGACCATCGCTGGCGCGAGGCCGCCGTTGTGCACAGCCGCGACGCGGGCCCGGTCCACCATCTGCACGCTGTGCAGGCGCACGGCCTCGCGCACCTTCTGCAGCGCCGGCAGCAACAGCGCCACCTGCGTGGACGACGTGGCAAGCGCCATGTCGAGCGCCATGTCGAGTGCCATGTCGAGCGCCTGCCCCATGTGCGCCTGGCCCTGGCCCATGACGTGCAACACGCCGACCATGAACTTCGGCGATGTGTCGCGACTGCCGGCGTCCAGCTTCTCGTGCGCGTCGGCAAAGCTGCGGCGTGCGGCCTGCAGAACGCCTTGCATCGCGCTGGGGGCGCTGGCGATGGCCTGGTCCAGCGTCGCCAGCGTCTGCGGCAACACCACCAGCGCCAGCGCAGGGTCGGCGCGCAACGTCACCGGTTCGCTGTTCGATACGGGCTGCGGCTGCTGACCCCGCATGTGCAGGCAGGTGCGAGCCAGCGGCGCGTGGGTCATTGGCAGGCGCTGCAGACAGACGGCTTCGGCGCTGTCGGCGGCCGCGGGGGCGTTGAAAGCCGCGTCGCGGGCATGGACACCGGCGCCGAGCAGCGCCAAGGCGGCAGCGGAGACCAGGTGGCGGCCGCTGAACGGCGCAGTGAACGGAGCAGTGAGCGGGCCGATGAACGAGGAAGCAAGCGAGGCAGTGGGCGACAGGGCGAACATGACGGAACTCCAGAGGGCTTGTGGGCGAATCGACGGGGTGTGTCGAAGCCCTGCAGTGTTCCGCCGCGCGGCCCTGACGTCGTCAGGAAAGCGTCGGCTTTCCGTCGGTTCTGGCGTGCTGACGCCGTTCTTTCGCGCTCGCCGTGGCCAGCCCCAGGCGCACCGCCTCGGCGTCGCCCAGGGCCGCAGCCCCGGCCAGCAGCGCTTGCAGACCCCCTGCGCCCAGACGCTCTTCCAGCCGCGTGGCCAGGGCGTTCGCGCAGCGCCGTGTAAAGGTGCGCTCGCCGTAGCTGCCGCCACCGCGCTGCGGCGCGTCGAACCAGCCCAGCAGCCGCGCCGCGCTGGCATCGCGCCCTTCGTGGCTGGCCAGCCAGCCCAGCGCCAGCAGCAACACTTCGCAGGCGCTCATCGTCGGCATCATCGGCACCGCCTCGGCCAGCAGCCGCCGGGTGGAGGGCACGTCGCCGCTGGCGGCCACCATCGTGGTGTACATGCTGAACAGCTGCGCATAAGTGCGCAGCCGGCCTGCCGCGCGGATGTCGTCTATCAGCATGCGCCCGACGGCGATGGCACGCTCAGGCATGCCCTGGTCGTGTTCGGCCAGCATCAGCCCCAGGCCGGCCGACCAGCTTTCGCCCTGCGCGCCCAGCTGGCGGTACAGCGCGAAGTCTTCGCGGCTGGCCTGCAGGAAAGCCTGGCTTCGGCCGTGCAGCCGCTCGTCCTGCGACCAGGCACTGCGCCAGAAACGCTGCGTCAGCGCGCTCCAGCCCGGTTGCACCAGGTCGCGCATGCGTTGCACGTGCAGGCTGCGGTCGAGCTCTTCGTCCACCTCCATCGTCAGCGCCCAGGCCAGGTAGTGCGCGTAATAGGCGCGCAGGTGGTCACCGGCGTCGGCATACACGCTGGCGGCCTGCACGGCCAGCGGCAGGCTCTGCGCGGACGGCAGCAGCGGGGTGTAACGGCACAGCATGGCCAGAGCGAGATGAATGCCGGCGCGACGCAACGGGTCGGGGTGGGTCTCGGCGCGTTCGCGCACGGCCAGGCACCAGCCGCCGCCCTCGCTGAACAGGCCGGCGCGCTGCCAGAACGCCGCCGAATGGCCGACCAGGGCCAGCAGTTCGTCCTCGACCTCGGCGTCGGCGTCGCCTTGCAGCGCCAGCATGGCGCGGGCAAAGCGCAGGGCCGCGCGCAGGTTCTCGAGCTCCAGCGCATGGCGTGCCGTCCACACCAGCACCGGCTCCAGCAGCATGTTGTCGTCGGCCAACGCCCAGTGCGTGAGCACGCAGCGCAAGTGGCGGCGCGCCGTAGCGGGGCCTTCGCCGGCGGCCTGCAGGCGCTCTGCGGCGTACTCGCGCAGGCTCTCCAGCAGCGTGAAGCGCGCGCCGGGCTCGTCGTGCAGCGGTGCCACGACCATGGACTTGCCGGCCAGCGCATCCAGCGCGTCCAGCACGGCCCAGGCGTCGAGCGTGTCGTCGGCACACACCGCCTGCGCTGCCGCCAAGGTGAAGCCACCGCGGAAGACCGCCAGGCGGCGGAACACCTGCTGCTCGGCAGGCTTCAGCAGCGTGTGGCTCCAGTCCAGCGCCGCGCGCAGCGTGCGCTGGTGCGGCTGCGCCGTGCGCGGTGCCTGCGTCAGCAGTTGCAGCCGTGCGCCGCCGCTGCTGCTGCTGCTGAAGCCGCCTGGGCCGCCCGGCCCACCGTCGTCCCCGGCAGGGCTGCCCAGCAAATGTTCGGCCAGGCCTTGCACCCCCAGCACCGGCACCCGCGCCGCCGCCAGTTCCAGCGCCAGCGGCAGGCCGTCCAGCGCGCGGCACAGCCGCGCCACTGCCGCGCGCTGGGCGCCTACAGGTGCAAACCCCGGCAGCCGTGCGGCCACACGCTGCACGAACAACTGCATCGCGCCACTGTCGGCGTCCTCGTCCGCGTCGTCCGCCGGCGGCAGGCCCAGCGGCGCCAGGCGCAGCACCTGTTCTTCGGGAATGTGCAGCGGCTCGCGGCTGGTTACCAGCCAGTGCAGCAGCGGCAGCCGGCGCTGCAGCTGTGCCACCAGTGGCGCCAGCGTGTCGAGCAGGTGTTCGGCGTTGTCCAGCACCAGCAGCAACGGCAGGCCCTGCAAGGCACGCACCAGCGCCGCGTCGTCGCCGATGCCCGAGGGCGGAATCTGCAGTGCAGCGGCCAGCGTGGCGCGCAACTCGGCCGCGCCGGTGGCCTCGGCTGCCAGCGGCGCCAGTTCGACCAGCCAGGCGCCCCCAGCATGCGCAGCCTGCCGCCGCGCGGCGGCGGCCAGCGCCAGGCGGGTCTTGCCCACGCCGGCCGGGCCACAGACGGTGACCAGGCGGCCGCCGGCGAGCAGGCTTTCGACATGCGCCATCTCGTCTTCACGCGCCACCAGCGGCGGCAGGTTCTGCGGCAGGTTGCCGCATGGCGGGACTGCGCGGCTGGCGGACTGGACGGTTTCCTGTCTCGCAGCGTCCACCAACGCATCGGGAGGTGTGGGCAAAGCAGGCGCCGCTGAGCCTCCGTGCGCCACCTGCACCGCACCCAAGAACCGGTAACCGCGCCGCTGCACGGTTTCGATCCAGCGGGGTGCGCGGGCGTCGTCGCCCAAAGCCGCCCGCAGTTCGCTGACCACCGTTTTCACCGCACCTTCGCTGACGAAGCGCCGGCCCCAGACGGTATCGAGCAGGGTGTCCTTCAACACCAGCTCACCCGGGCGCTGCGCCAGGTAGGCCAGCAGTGCGAACGACTTGGGCGGCAGTTCGACCTCGGCCCCGGCGCGGCGCAGGCGCGCGTTCGCGACATCCAGTTCGAAGTCGCCGAAAAGCCGTCGGGTGCCTGGCGCGTCTGGGTGGTGGGTCACGCCGCGCATTCTGCCCGTCGCGTCAGCGCTGCTCAAAACCTGATGCATCGCCCTCGACGCCGACCTGCGCCAGCCGCCAAGCCTCGGGCAGCAGCGCTGAAACGTCGCCGCGCCGGTAGCGGTCGTCCAGCAGCCACAGCCAGCCCCGGTCCTCGGGCGTCCTGAGCACGCGCCCGGCCGCCTGCACAACGCGTTGCATCGCCGGCACCAGGTCGGCATAGCCGTGATCGCCGCCGAAAAGCTTGTCAAGCCGCGCCCGCATGTGGTCCTGCGTCACCGAGACCGGCGGCAGGCCCAGCGTGGCGATGAAAGCCCCGATCAGCAGCGAGCCCGGCAAGTCGACGCCTTCCGCAAACACGCCGCCGAGAACTGCGAACCCGATGCCTCGCCCGTGCGGCTGAAAGCGCGCCAGGAACTCCAGCCGCGCCTCGGCGCCCATCCGCCTGTCCTGCCGCCACTGCGGCATGTCCGGCCGCTGCAGCGCCAGCAGCGCGGCCGCCTTGTCCAGGTAGGCAAAGCTGCTGAAGAACGCCAGATAGTTGCCCGGGTGTGCATCGAACTGCTGCGCAAGCACGCCGACAAGACGCTGCAGCGACTTGTCGCGGTCCGCAAGCCGCGTCGAGATGCCGTCGGCGATGCGCACCGTCAGGTGCTCGGCCGGGAACGAAGGCGGCACGTCGATCCACGCGGTGTCGTCGGGCAGGCCCAGCAGACGGGTCGAGTAGTCCGGTGGCGCCAGCGTGGCGGAGAACAGCGTCACGCAGTGCAGCGCCTTGAAACGCTGGCGCAAGAACGCGGCCGGCGCAACGTTGCGCACGCAGAGCATCACGTCCGAACGCGCTGCCTCGGAATCTCCGTCCAGGCTGACCCCTTCGTTCGTCGTGGTCGTCTGTACGTCGAACAGCGAATGGTCGCCGAGCGACTCCACGAGCCGCAGAAAACGCTGCAGGACGAAATGAAAGTTCAGCAGCTCGCCCACCGAAAGCGGATGCTGCTGGAAGTGTTCAGACAGCGCGCCAGCAGCCGCATGCAGCGCCTGGGTGAACGCATCGGGCACGGCTGCCAGCACCACGTACGCGCCGTCGGCTTCATCGGCCAGGGTCTCGGTCGCCTGCGCCAGCAGTTCGAGCGAGGGCCGCACCGAAGCCGGCACGGTCAGGGTTGCGGCTGCAAGCTGATTCAGGCGCAGTTCGGCGCTGTACATCTGCCGCGTGCGCTCCACCAGGTTGTGGGCCTCGTCCACCAGCACCGCGAGCTTCCATTCCAGGGCCTGCACCAGGCCCCACAGCTGCCCGTTGCTGTCGAAAAAATGGTGCACGTCGCCGACCAGCACATCCGCCCAGCGCACGAGTTCCTGTCCAAGGTAGTAAGGGCAGATGCCGTGTCGCAGGGCCACTTCGCGCTGCGCCGCTGCGTCCAGCCAGCCGCGGGCCACGGCTTCCTCGCGCGCGTCGGCCAGCCGGTCGTAAAAGCCCCGGGCCAGCGGGCAGGCGTCGCCGTGGCAGGCCTTGTCGGGGCGTTCACAACCCTGCTCCTTCGGCACCATGGCCAGCACGCGCAGCGCTTTTCCCGGTGTGCCCGAGCGCAAGGCGTGCAGCGTCTCCAGGGCCGCTAGACGGCCCGTGCCCTTGCAGGTCAGATAGGCCACCTTGTCGATGCCCTGCACAGGCATGGCACGAAGCAGTGGAAAGAGCGTGCCCACGGTCTTGCCGATGCCCGTGGGCGCCTGGGCCAGCAAGGCACGCCCGCCGATGGCCGCGCGGTACACCGCGACGGCCAGATCGCGCTGCCCGCTGCGGAACGCGTCCTGCGGGAACGCCAGCGCCTTCAGCGCCGCGTCGCGCGCCGCGCGATGAGCCGCTTCCTGCAGCGCCCAGCCTGCGAACGCGGCGCAGCGGGCGACGAAGAGCGCGTGCAGTTCCTCGGCGCCGAAGACCTGCCGCAGCTCCGTTTCGGACTGCGATTCGACATCGAAGTAGACGAGCGCGAGCGCAATCTTCGTAAGGCCGCGTGCATTGCAGAAGAGCGCGCCGTAGGTCTGCAGCTGTGCCCAGTGCAGCTGCCGCCGGTTCGGCGGAATGTCGTCAGGGCGGCCGCGGATGGTCTTGATCTCTTCGAGGCAACCGCGTCGGGGGTCGAAACCGTCGGCACGGCCGCGCACCAGCAAGTCACCGCAACGGCCCTGCAGGACGATCTCGCTCTCGTAGTCCTGGCCGCGGCGTGCCGCCACGGTCTGCTGGCTCTTGATGCCTTCCAGTGCCGTGGCCGACGGTGTGAAGCGGCGGTCGAGATCGCCCCGCTTGGCCGTGAATTCGCACAGGCTGCGGACGGAGACGGTGTACGCAGCGGCCTCGGGTTCGGGTTCGGGTTCGGGCAGGGCCTGGGCTGGGGGTGCTGCGCCTGCGGCGTCATTCAAATCGATTGGGGCGCTGGGCAAGGCAAAGGAAGCGGCGGGCATGCCGACCATTGTCACGAAGGCGCATGCTCGCCGTGCGGGCGAGCAAGACCCGCTCGCTCGCGTTCAGACCCTGACCAGGCGCAGTCGCGTGATTTCAGACGGCGCGCCGAAACGTTTCGGCGGCCCCCAGTAGCCGGTGCCACGGCTCGTGTAGACCCACAGGCCCTGCAAGCGGTGCAGCCCTGCGGTGAAGGGCTGCTGCAGCCGGACAAAGTAGTTCCAGGGCCAGAACTGGCCGCCGTGGGTGTGGCCGGACAACTGCAGGTGAAAGCCCGCATCGGCCGCCGCCACAGCGCTGCGCGGTTGGTGCGCCAGCAGCAGCCGCATTGCGGCATCGGGTGGCGAGCCTTCGAGCGCCTGTCGCGGGTCGCTGCGGTGACGCGCATCGAAATGGTGGGCGCTGTGGTCGGTGACGCCCGCCACCACCATCTCGCCGTCGCCGTGGCGCAGCACCACGTGCTCGTTCAACAGCACCGTGATGTCCAGCCGCCGCAACTCGGCGATCCAGGCCTGAGCACCGCTGTAGTACTCGTGGTTGCCGGTGACGAAGAAGCTGCCGTGGCGCGATGTCAACGCGGCCAGCGGCGCGACATGCGCCGCCAGCTCGGCCACGCTGCCGTCGACCAGATCACCGGTGACGGCCACCATGTCCGCCTTCAGCCCGTTCACGCGCTCGACGATGGCCCGCACATAGTTGGCGCGGATGGTCGGGCCGACGTGGATGTCGCTGATCTGCGCGATCGTGAAACCGTGCAGGGCGGGCGGCAGGCCCGCGATCGGCACGTCCACCCGCACGACAGCGGCGGTGCGGCGGGCATTCCAGGCGCCCACCGCAGTGGCCAGCAGACTCGCGGCCACCACCAGCACTGCCGAAGGCTCGGCCACCGCGGCCACTGAAGCGCCGTCAGTCCAGAACAGATGGGCGAACGCAGTCATCAGCAGCAGGGCGTCGCGCAGCAGCGTGAACACGAAAAGCGACGAGAACCAGCCCATCGCCAGCATGCCGGCCCAGGCCAGCGCCATGCGTACGCTTGCTGAGGTGCCGAGCCGGCGCCCGATCAAGGCCAGCGGCAGCAACAGCGCCGACATGGCGAGCATCAGTGCGAAGGAAATGGCGAGCGCTGGCCAGTCGGTCAACGCGGGCAGCAGCCGCACGCCGGCATAGCCATGCAGCAAGGCGGAGAACACGAACAAGTTGGCGCGGCCCATGAGATTCCCCATGTCGGTCCACCGCAGCGGATTGCAAGGCGCCCTTGGTGCGCTGCCTCACAGATGACCGGCAACAGGCGCAGCACACTGCGCATCAAGAAATTGCACCCAGGAGTTGCCATGTCCAGCCGTTCCCAGTCCTGCGCCCGCGCCCTGTCGCGCCTCGCTCCCGCCGCGCTCGCCTTGCTGCTGCTCGTGGGTTGCGGCACCCAGGTCGTCAACCCGGTCAGCGGCCGCACCGAACGCACGGTGATGGACGAGCGCACCGAAATCGCCGAGGGCGCCAAGGCTCATCAGCAGGTGTTGGCGGAGTACGGCGCGCTGGCCAACCCGCGTCTGCAAGCCTACGTCAACGACATCGGACAGAAGCTGGCCGGCCAGTCGCACCGCGCCAATCTGAAATGGACCTTCACGGTGCTGGACAGCCCCGAAATCAACGCCTTTGCGCTGCCGGGCGGCTATATCTACATCACGCGCGGCATCATGGCTTACCTGGACAGCGAAGCCGACCTGGCCGGCGTCATCGGCCACGAGATCGGCCACGTCACCGCGCGCCATGGCGCGCAGCGCGCCACCAGCCAGCAAAACGCGGGCATCGGCGTGCTCGCCGCCACTGTGCTGGGCGTGCTGATCGAAGGCGCCACTGGCGTGCAAGGTACGGCCCAGGCAGCCAGCCAGATTGGCCAGGGCGTGGCCGCAGGCCGCCTGGCCAGTTACAGCCGCGAGCAAGAAACGCAGGCCGACGAACTGGGCGCCGAGTACCTTGCCCGCACGCGCTACAACCCGCGCAACATGATCGACGTGATCGAGGTGCTGAAGAATCAAGAGCGCTTCGCTGCCGACCAGGCCCGGGGCGAAGGTCGCGCCGGGCCCTCTGGCAACAACTGGCTGGCCAGCCACCCCAGCAACGACAAGCGGCTGGCCGACATCCGGCAGGTGGCTGCCAAGTACGCCGGCAGTTACGGCGACGACGGCAAGACACGCTATCTGCAGGCCATCGAAGGCGTCACTTTCGGTGAAAGCAGCTCACAGGGACTGACCCGCGGCCGAAACTTCTATCACGCGGACCTGGGCTTCGCGCTTACCGCACCGCCGGGCTGGCAGGTGAAGAACAGCGCCGAAGCGGTGACGCTGGTCAACGGCGCCGGCGACGCCGGCCTCATCGTGCGCCTGGTGCCCGACAAGGCCGGCAACACGCACGAGGAGATCATCCGCAACGTCATCAAGCCCACCGAAGGCCGCAGCGAGAAGCGCAGCTTCAACGGCCTGACGGCGACCCACTTCGAAGGCACGCGGCTCAATGATCAGGGCCAGGCGCAGGGCATCATCGTCTCGGTGGTCACCGGCCCCGCCAACCGCAACTACCTGTTGCAGT